>Ga0207674_10003338_pt1 | contig 19716 bp, 14 predicted proteins | sample KBSCornC72_FD_184303 | JGI IMG/M metagenome (GOLD analysis project Ga0207674, IMG submission 184303) | Corn rhizosphere microbial communities from Kellogg Biological Station, Michigan, USA - KBS Corn C7-2 (SPAdes) (version 2) | ecosystem: Host-associated > Plants > Roots > Rhizosphere > Soil ... | reverse complement strand
GTCAGACACCTGGGGTGTGCGCGGTGCCAGGCACCGGTGCCTGGCACGGGTGCCTGGCACGGGTGCCTGGCACCGGAGTCTCGATTCGCCGCGAGCGGTAGCGTTTTTCAAGGAATCTGACCCCGTCGGGAGGGCTTCAGGGCTCCAGCACGACGAGGGTGAACGATCCGGGGATCATCGGTGGACGACGCCGTCCCGTGCTGCCGGCTGCGGCCGCGGGCATCGGGCCGAACCGCGCGCCGACCGTGTACACTCGGTGCGTCTTGGGATCGAGCGCGATCGTGCGTGCGCCCGCCATCGTCTGGACGGTCGACGCGACGCGGAACTTGTCGGGCGCGTCCTCGTGCACGACCGTCACCGTGCCCTCCCCATTCGACGCGAAGGCGTTGCCGCTCACCGCGTCGAATGCGGCGCCGTCCACGCCGGCGCCGATCGGCAGCGTCGTGATGAGCTTCCCGCTCGCCGCGTCGGAGACGGCCATCGTCTTGTTCCCGCACACGCTGAACAGGCGCCGGTGCGCCACGTCCATCGCGAGGCCGGTCGGCTCCTCGCACGGCGCGATCGACCAGCGACGCGTCACCTTCAGCGCCACCGGATCGACTTCGACGACCTCGCCCTTGTCCTCGATGTTGACGTACAGTTTCCCCGCACCGTCGGTGACACCGAACTCCGGCTTCCCGCCAAGGTCTATGCTTCCCACTCGCTGACCACTCGCGGGATCCAGCACGCTCGCCGTTCCCGCGTCGCCGTTCATCGTGAAGACGCGCTTCGACGCCGGATCGTACAGCACCGCGTCGTCGTCCACCCCGGCGACGGTGCGCTTCAAGACGGCGAGGGTGCCGAGGTCGAACATCGTCACCGTGCTGTCGGCGCCCGAGGTCGCGAAGCCGTGGTTCGTCGCGTAGTCGAGCGCGATGCCGTGACCTCGATTCAGGCCGGTGATCTCGCCGACCTGCTTTCCCGTCGCCTGATCGACGACCATGACCCGATCGGAGCGCGAGATGAACAGCCGGCCGCGCGCCGTGTCGACGGCGATGTAGTCCCAACCCCCTTCCCCGCCGAGCGGGATGCGCTGCGCGACGTGATAGCCGCCTGCTGACTGTGCGCCGGCCGCACCGGCGATCGCCACGCCGAGGAGCGTGGCGATGCCGGAGACGATGCGCGCGCGGAGGGGCGACGTGCGAGAGATCATTTGGGCTTCTTGCTCTCGTTCTTCATCGCCTTGGCTTCCTTCTTCATCTCCGCCTTCTCCGCCTTCGCCGACTCGTGCTCCTTCTTCACCACCGAGCCCGTTGCCGCGTCGACCTGAACCTCCTCGACGCCGCTCTTGTGCGGCGCCTTCACGTCGAACGAGTAGACCAGCTTCCCGCCTTCGCGCTCGATCTCGGCCGACTCGATCTTGCCGTTCGGCACCTCCTTCTCCGCGGTGGCGATCGCGTCGGCTTCGCTGACCTTGGCTTCGGCCTTGAGCTTGGGGTCGCCCTTCACGTGCACGGTCGTCGTGGTCTTCGTCATCGTGTGCTTCGCCGTCTGCTGCGCGCCGGACGTCGACGCGAAGGCGAACGATCCGACGGCGACGACGGCGGCGATCAACAGATGCCTCGAGCTGTGCATGGCTTCCTCCCAGGTGGGCGTTCACGGGACCGAGGACTCGCCTCGCTCCGCGTGTACGCTACGCCGTGCGACCTGTCGCGAGGATTACGCTTCGACGAGCTGTTCCGCAGGCAGCGCGGTCTTCCTCGGCAGCCACGCCTCGAACACGGTCTCGCCCGCTCGCGACGTGACGAGCGTGAGCGAGCCGCCATGCGCTTCGGCGACCCATCGCGCGATGGCGAGACCGAGGCCGGCGCCCCCCGTCTCCGACTCCGCGTCGCGCGCGTGCGCCGCATCGGCGCGGAAGAAGCGCTCGAACACGTGCGCCCGCGCCTCGGTCGGAATGCCGGGCCCATGGTCGATGACGCGCACGCGATGCCCGAACGCGTCACTCAGGAGATCGACGTCGACCGTGCTGTCCGGCGGCGCGTGCTTGATCGCGTTGTCGAGCAGGTTGACGAGCAGCCGGCGCAGCAGCTCCTCGTCGCCACGGTAGGCGTGATAGAGTGGCGGCCCCGCGTCGCCACGGTCGACTTCGGCGGGCGGGGGCGGTTCCAGCGCGCAGTGCACGAGCACGGAGCGGCGCACGGCGAGCGACCGCACGGCACGCACGCAGTCGGAGACGAGCTCGTCGAGATAGAGCTCGTTGGGCGCGAGCGGCTGCTGCCCCGCGTCGGCGCGCGCGAGGAGGAAGAGATCGCCGACGATGCGCGACAGCCGGCGCCCTTCGGCGCGCACGACCTCGAGCGCGCCACGATAATCCTCGAGCGAGCGCTTCTCCCTGGAGAGCGCGATGTCGGCCTCGCCGCGCATGATCGACACCGGCGTGCGCAGCTCGTGCGACGCGTCGGCCATGAAGCGCCGCTGCTGCTCGAAGGCGGCGTCGAGCCGCGCGAGCAGATCGTTGAACACCGTGGCGAGCCGACCGAGCTCGTCGCGCGGATTCCCGACGGGCAACCGCTCGTGGAGGCTCGACGCGCCGATCTCGGCAGCGCGCGTCGTCATTGCCGACACCGGAGCGAGGCTCCGGCGCGCGAGCGCGTTCCCGCCGAGCCAGGCGACCAAGAGGCCGAGCGGGATGGCGACGAGGAATCCGTCGCGCGTGTCGTCGAGGAGCTCGTGCAGGTCGGCCAGCGATTCCGCGGCGACGATCGTGGCGCGATGCGGCCCGAGCGACGTCGGCAGCACGAACAGGCGATGCTCTTCCTCGCCGTGCCCGACGGTGACGAAGCCGCGGTGCCGCATGCGCGTCGCCCGCTCGACGGCGGCCGCGTCGGGGCTCACCTGCTGCCGCACGCGCGTGGCCGGCGGGCGGCTCCCGTACCGGCGCCCCGTCGAGTCGACGACGAGGAAGGTGACGTTGGCGAGTCGGAACTCGGTGAGCGCCTGCTGGATCGCCGTGTCGAGCGGCACCTCCTCCAGCTCGGCCATCACGTTCGCGCGGAAGGCGAGGGTGGATTCCACGAGGAAGCGATCCTCGCGACGGCCGGCGGCGTGCTCGAGCCAGAGGTCCGTCGCCATGGCGAACGCGGCGAGCATCACGGCGAGGATGGCCGTGTGCCAGAGCGCGAGGCGGCCGCGTACGCTGTCCAGCATCAGCGCATCACTCCTCGTTCAGCTGGGCGAGGACGTAGCCGGCGCCGCGCCGCGTGTGGATGAGCGGGGCGCGGCCGCTGTCCACCTTGCGCCGGAGGCGCGTCACGCAGACGTCGATCGCGTTCGAGCCGGGATCGTGGTTGTCGTCCCAGACGTGCGCGCTGATGTCGGCGCGGCCGACGACGCGCCCCACGTTGCGCGCGAGGTACTCGAGCAGCGCGTACTCCTTGGTCGTGAGCGGGAGCAGCGTGCCGCCGCGGCGCGCCGTCTGGCCGCGCGTGTCGACGACCAGGTCGGCGATGGTGATCTCCGGCTCGCGGATCTCGCGCGCGCGGCGCAGCAGGGCGCGGAGCCGCGCGAGCAGCTCGGCGAACTCGAACGGCTTCGCGAGGTAGTCGTCGGCGCCCGCGTCGAGCCCCTCCACCTTGTCCGACACGCTGTCGCGCGCCGTGAGCATGAGCACCGGCGCGTCGATCCCGCGCCGCCGGAGCTCGCGACAGACGGCGAACCCGTCACGCCTCGGCATCATCACGTCGAGCATGATGACGTCGTATTCATTGATTGCCGACAGCCCGATCGCCGCGTCCCCGTCGGGCACGACGTCGACCGCGTACGCATGTTCGCGCAACCCCTTCGCGAGCATCGCGCTGAGATATCGGTCGTCCTCGGCGAGCAGGAGTCGCATGAGAGATCACCGTCGGTGGGATTCTCAAGCTAGCGCGGCAACCTGTCGATTGGGTTACAGCTCAGGCTGGCCAACAGTTCCCATTCAAGGGGCCCAGGTTCCTTGAATCTTGGGAATGGGGGAATGGGAGACGGCCCCGGGATGCTTCTGCGCGCCGAGGCCGTCCCTCATTCCCTCATTCCCTCATTGCCTCATCCCCCCTTGTAGCCTCCCACCATCGGAACGATCTCCCCCGTCATGTAGCTCGAGCAGACCGGGGAGGCGAGGAAGACGTAGAGGGGCGAGAGCTCTTCCGGCTGCGCGGGGCGCTTCATCGGGACGTCGCTCCCGAACTTCACGATGTCCTTCGGCGACTGGTCGGCCGGATTGAGCGGCGTCCAGACCGGGCCCGGCGCGATGGCGTTCACGCGGATCCCCTTCTCGATCAGGTTCGTCGAGAGCGAGCGCGTGAAGGCGTGGATCCCACCTTTCGTCATCGCGTAGTCGAGGAGGTCGGGGCTCCCTTGCAGCCCGGTCACCGACCCGGTGTTGATGATCGCACTCCCCTGCTCGAGGTACGGCACGGCCGCCTTCGCCATGTGGAAGTAGCCGTACAGGTTCGTCTTGATCGTGCGGTCGAAGTGCTCGAGCGTGAGCTGGTCGATGTCCTGCGCGTGCTCCTGGAAGGCGGCGTTGTTGACGAGGATGTCGAGCTTGCCGAGCTCGCGCACGGTGCGCTCGACGGCCTCCTCGCAGAAGTCGTAGTCGGAGACGTCGCCCGGGATGAGCAGACAGCGCCGCCCCTCGCGCTCTACCGCTTCGCGTGTCTCCTGTGCGTCGACGTCCTCCGACGGGAGATACACGAGGGCGACGTCGGCGCCCTCGCGCGCGTAGAGCACGGCGACGGCGCGGCCGATCCCCGAGTCGCCGCCGGTGATGATCGCGACCATGTCCTGCAGCTTGCCCGAGCCCTTGTACTCGGGCGCCATGTAGTTGGGGCGCAGCTGGAGGTCGGCTTCGATCCCCGGCTTCTCGAGGTGCTGCTTCGGCAGCGGCGGCTCGGGCTCCTTGCGGACACCGGTCTGCGCGGCGCCCTGTTTCTTCTCCCCTTTCTTCTCTTGCTGCTTGTCGGCGCGATCCACCTCGCGCTGGATGCCGCGGTATTGCTCGCTGGGATCCTTGCGTGCGGCGCGTCCACGCGTGCGCGGCGCGCTGGCCGTCGCCGATGCGCCCCTCTTTCGCTCGGCGGGGTCGCGCGGCGGATCGCCTCTCTTCGCTGGGCTCATCTCATCTCTCTGCTGCGGGTCGAGTGAGGTGCCGCGTTGCGCGTTGCATCGCGGCATGGGCCGAGCGTTAGCTCAAAGATCGCGCCTCCAACGCCGCATTCGGCAGCGTTGCTGCGGCGCTGTTGCAGCTGATCGCTGAGTGCTCGCCGCTGGCCGCTGGTGTTGCGCCAAGAGGTCAGAGCCCTCGGGGTCTGACCCCAACTCAGATCAGTTGAAGAAGGAGTAGAGGATCGCCACGACGGCCGCGAGCAGGAGCACGTGCACGAAGCAGCCGAGCACCTTGAAGACGAACCTGACGATGACCCAGAGGATGACGAGCCCGAGCGCGATCCAGAGAAAGAGTGTCATGTCGTCTTCGATAAGTGCTTCGCCGCGTCTTCCATCGGCGAGCGCGTCTTCGCGCTGCGGATGCCGGCCATGACGAGCGCGAGGCCGTGTCGGAAGTGGAGCTCGCCGAGTGCGACGGGATCCGCGCCCGCGACGAACACCTGCTTCACCCAGCGTCCCATCACCTCGGCGACCTTCGGCCAGCGCTCGGGATCGATGTGCGGGCCGACGGGGACCCCTTCCTTCAGCCGACGCATGATCTCGGCGCGGCGCTTCGTCGGCGACGCCTGGTCGTCGAGCGCGATCCCGGTCGTGTAGCGCATGATGGTGATGGCGCAGTGCAGCGCCATGTCGCGGCTGTAGCCGTCGCGCTCGAGCGCGTCGATGGCGATCTCGAGCAGGTCGGTGATCGAGTTCGTGCGGAAGAGGTAGGCGCCGGCGACGACGCGGGCGCCGTCGCGATGCGCGAGGAGCACGTAGCGGATCCGCACGGCGACCTCGGTCAGCCAGGGCTCCCACCCCTCGCCCTCGGCGGGCCCCTGCTCGTTCCCGAGCGCCTCGTCGAGGATCGCCTTCGCCAGCAGGTCGATCAGCTCCTGCTTGTCCTCGATGTACCAGTAGAGCCCCGGCGCGTGCATGCCGAGCACCTGCGCCACGCGGCGCAGGCTGAGCGCTTCGAGCCCTCCCTGCTCCAACAGCTCGAGCCCCGCGCGGACGATCTCCGCGCGGCGCTGCTCCCGGTTCTCCGTCGGGGCTGGCCGGCTCAACGGCTTGACAATTTTACGGTGTTAAAGAACATTGTCCGCCGAGTTTAACACTGTGAAAGTCCCGCCGGCAATCTGCGGCGTCCCCACCGGATCGGCAACAGCGGCGGCCAGCCCGCCCGAGGCTTTGAAAGAACCATGGACAAGCGGAAGCGAACCCTCAGCATCGTCGGCGGCATCGTCGTCCTGGCGATCGGCGTCGGCGCCTTCGTGCGCTCACGCCCGCACGACCTCGTGCTCATCGGCGTGGTGGACGCGAACGAGATCGTCGTCACCCCGCCCGTGCAGGCGCGGCTCGACTCGCTCTGGGTCGAGGAGGGGACCGAGGTGAAGGCGGGCCAGGCCATCGCGTCACTCGACCGGGGGGAGCTCGCCGCGCAGGCGCAGGCCGCCGGTGCCTCCGCCGCGAGCCTGCGCGCGCAGCTCGACCAGGTGGCGCTGACCGCTCGGCAGACCGCGGGCGAGGCGGCGAGCGCCGTGGCCGCCGCACGCGCACGACTCGCGGTGGCGCGCGCCGAGTCGGCGCGCCAGGAGGCGGAGCTGGCGCGGGAGCGTGCCGACGAGGCTCGTTCGACGAAGCTGGCGCAGTCGGGCGGGCTCTCGCCGCAGGAGCTCGAGCGGGCGACGACCGCGCTGCGCGTGCAGGAGCAGGTCGTGAACGCCGCCCATGAATCATTGCGCGCGGCGGAGGCGGACGTGCAGCGCGCCGAAGCGGGCGAGCTCGCGGTGCGTGCGGCGCGCGGTGGGGTGGCGGCGTCGCAGGCGAAGCTGATGGGAGCGCGCGCCGATTCCGTCGCGGCGAGCGCGCGACTCGGCTACACCGAGCTGCGCGCGCCGGCGTCGGGGATCGTGCAGGTGCTGACGGCGCGGCGCGGTGAGCTGGTGGGCCCGGGCACGCCGGTGGCGGTCATCGTCGTCCCGGATCAGCTCTGGGTGCGCGTCGCCGCGCCGGAGAGCGACGCGGGCGCCGTCGCCGTGGGCGACTCGCTCGAGGTGCGGTTTCCATCGGGGGCCAGGACCAGAGGTCGCGTCATCAGCAAGAGCGCCGAGGGCGAGTTCGCGACGCAGCACGACGTGAGCGCGTCGAAGCGCGACATCCGCGCCGTGGCGTTCCGCGTCGCGATCGCGAACCCGAAGCGTACGATCGTGCCGGGGATCACCGCGTCGGTCGTGCTGCCGACGGTGCGCCCATGAGCCGCACCGAGCCCGCTGAGCCCGCTGGGGTCAGATCCCTTGAAAAACGCTCCGTCGACGAAGCCTTTGTGAAGGAATCCGACGCCAGCGGCGTCGCTGACCAGGCGATTGTCGTGGAACACGCGGTGAAGGAGTACGGCAAGATCACCGCGGTGAACGACGTCTCCTTCACCGTCAAAGCCGGGGAGACGCTCGGCCTGCTCGGCCCCAATGGCGCCGGCAAGAGCACGCTGATTCGCATGATGACGACGCTCGTGCCGATCACGAGCGGGCGCGTGCTCGTCGGTGGACACGACGTGTCGAAGGATCCCGACAAGGCGCGGCTCTCCATCGGCGTGATCCCGCAGGCGATGACGACCGACACCGATCTCTCGGTGGAGGAGAACCTCGACATCTATGCAAAGCTCTACGGCGTTCAAAAAGACGAACGCCGTAGAGCCATCGCCGAGCTGTTGGAGCTCGTGCATCTGTCGGATCGAAGGAAGTCGCTCGTCGGCACGCTGTCGGGGGGGATGCGGCGGCGCGTCGAGCTGGCGCGCGGGCTCGTGCATCATCCGTCGATCCTCTTCCTCGACGAGCCGACGACCGGGCTCGATCCCGTGTCGCGTGCCGACGTGTGGGAGATGATCACCAAGCTGCGCCAGGTGCGCGGGCTCACCGTGCTGATCACGACGCACTACATGGACGAGGCGGACCGGCTCTGCGATCGGATCGCCATCGTCGACAAGGGGCGCCTCGTCGCGCTCGACACGCCGCGTGCGCTCAAGGACGCCGTGCCCGGCGCGACGGCGATCGAGGCGCGCGTCGATCAGCCGCCGTCGGAGTGGGAGTCCGAGCTGCTTGCGCTGGATGGCGTCGCGTCGGCGCACGCGCTCGGTGGCGACACCTGGCGGCTCGTCGCCGTGGACGCGGGGCGCGCGGCGACGGCACTCGTGACGCACGCGCAGGCGCGCGGCGTCGCGCTGCAGTCGCTGTCGGTGACGTCGACGACGCTGGACGACGTCTTCGCGCACTACGCGGGGCATTCGATGGGCACTGGTGCGGCCGCGCCGCCGCCGTCGCATCCCCTCGCGGGAGGGAGAGGACGATGAATCGCCAGCGTGTCTTCGCCATCGTCGAGCGCGAGCTGCGCAAGTTCGTGCGCACGCCGATGATCCTGTTCATGACGCTGCTCATGCCGCTGATGCAGCTCTTCGTGCTCGGCAACGCCTACGGTGGACGAACGCCGCATCTTCAGGTGGGCGTCGTGGACGAGGACGGCGGTCCGGCGGCGCGCCGAGTGCGCGAGGCGCTGTACGCGCTCGAGGGGAACGGCGACATGCTGCGCCCCGTCTCGTTCGACTCCGAAGGGGAGGCCGCTGAGGCCGTGCGGCATGGGAAGGTGTCCGGTGCGCTCGTGATCCCCGCGCAGTTCTCGCGGCGCGTGTACGCCGGCGACAGCCCACGGGTCGGACTGCTGCTCGACAACACGGACAACATCCTGAGCGCGACGGTGCGCGGGCTCACGGCGGGCGCGGTGCAGCGCGCAGGACGCGACCGGCCGGCGCCGCGCATGAGTGCCGCCGTCGCGCTGGAGACGGTGGAGCTCTACCCGTACGTCCCGTACATGCGCTACATGCTGCCCGGGGTCATCTCGCTCGGCCTGTTCATGTCGGCGATGATCGGCGGCGCCATCCTGTACCTCGACGACAAGCAGCGGGGCGTGCACGAGGGCTATCTCGTCACGCCGATCACGAAGGCGGAGCTGGTGGTGGCGCAGATCCTCTCGGGGACGATCAAGGCGACGGCGGGCGGCGTGCTGCTCGCGCTGATCGGTGCGCTTTCCGCGGGGGTCACCGCGATCCTCGAGCCAGCACGGCTCGTGGCGCTCGTCGTGCTCGTCGTGCTCACGTCGGTGTCGTTCATGGCGATGACGTCGTGCATCGTCGCCCGGATGAGCAACCCGATCATGCCGCGCGCGATCTTCGGGATGCTGAACACCCTGCTCTACTTCCCGAGCGGCGCGGTGTACCCGGTGCAGGGACTGCCCGGATGGCTGAAGGCGATCGCGAAGCTGGACCCGTTCACCTACGCGGTGCACGCGTTGCGCGTGCTTCTGTTGAAGGGGGCGGCGGTGAGCGTGCTGCTGCCCGACCTCATGTTCCTCGGCTTGTTCGCGACGCTGATGCTCACGGGGTCGGTGCTGTTGTTCAGGAGGACGCTGTAGACCAACCGCAACGACGGGTAGCGGGTACTCGGTAGCTGACTGCGGACGACAATACCAGTAGCGGGTAGCGGGTACCTGGTAGCGGGAATGGCATACTGGCTACCAGAAGCAGGGGCCTTCGGGTCAGCTTCCGCGTGGCGGAGGCTGGCCCCTTCGTCTGTTGGGCCATCAGCCATTCAGCCATGAGGTCAGCCCAGCGGCGAGCGGGCAGCGGTCAGCGTCAACAGCGCGGTCAGCGAAATTCTCGGGCGGGGCGTTGACTCCAGTGAATTGACGCCGGAGACGGTCGTTCCGCTGGTACGGGGTATGTACCTGGAGGGGTCGTATGTGCGTCAGAATGGAGCGACACACGACGTACCACCTTCTGCGAGTGGTAGCTCATGAAGCATCGCATTCCAGGATCGGCTGCCGTTGCTCTCCTGCTCCTGTCAGCTCTGCGTCCGGCGCAGGCGCAGCTCATTCCGGCGGCGGCCAGCTCGGTGCGCGCTCCGGCGCGTCACTCGGTCGGCATCGCCTTCGACGTCGGGCAACCGCTTGGCGAATTCGCGCGGAACGTGGGCACGGCGTACGGCCTCGATGGCTTCGGCGCCCTCGGGCTGGATTCCCGGGGGATCTTCTCACTCCGCGCGCAGCTCGGGTGGGTCCAGTACAGCCGCAAGGACGAGACATTCTGGGTGCAGAGCGCCTTCGGCCCGTTCGAGCTGGAGTCCGTGACGAAGAGCGGCGTGCTCACCCTCGGCGCGGGCCCGCAACTCATGGCCCCCTCGGGCAACATCCGGCCGTACGTCGCCGGGACGATCGGCTTCTCGCGCTTCTCCACCGAGACGGCGATCAACATACCGGCGAGCCAGTCCAACTCGGGAACGACCGAGCAGCTCGATCAGCAGACGATATCGAGCGACTTCATCATGTCGCTCACCGGCACGGCCGGCATCGCCTTTCATGTCGGCTTCCTGGGCAACTCCGCGATGGGAGACCTCGGTGTGCGTTACCACCACAACGGTCTCGCGCGGTACGTGTCGTCGGATGGCGTCCAGTATAACGGAACCGGCGACGCCACGGTCACGCCGACCACGAGCGACGCGAACTTCCTGACGTATCGAATCGGGGTCGTGATACCGATCAGGTAGACGGATCGGCGTTCCTGCTTTGTCGCGCCGAAGCGGGAGCGAGCATTCCTTCCGTCGTCGCTCCGCGCTTACACGCGGCGAGCCTCGCGCCAACGACCGCGCGAGTCTCTTGCTACGCGCGAGGCTCCTCCTCCAGGAACGCTCGCTCCCTTCGGGTTGCGCTCGCTAAATGCCCGCTCTCTCGGCATGCATCAACAGCCGCTCCGTGCTCGGACGCGCCCACTCGCGCGCCCCACGTACGCCGGCTTCTATCTCCGTACGCAACGCTCGCGCGGGCGTCACGCAGACGCGCGCGCGCATAGCGAACCGCGGATTGCGCGCTCAACGTGGCGCCGAGTCAGCGTGCACGCACGCTCGGCGCGGCTACGGCATGTAGAAGGGAGCGGGCGGGTGTGGAGGCGGCGCCCCCGGGCGTAGCAAGAGACTCGCGCGGTAGTTTGCGCGAGGCTCGCAGCGTGTAAGCCCGCAGGCGCCGCCGGAATACCCGCCCGCGACCGTCCGCGCGAGCAATCCAAGAAGCCAAGAGCAAGGCGCTCAGACGTTCACGAGCATCTTGACGAGGTTCGGCATCCCCGCACCCTGCATGTTCCGCTGGCGTCCGAGGTCGGTGCAGTTCTTCAGCAGGATCTCCTTCACGTCGTCCGGCCGGCCGATGTACTCCTGCCGCTTGGAGAGGAAGGCGGCGATCAATCCCGAGACGTGCGGGGCCGCCATGCTCGTGCCGCTCATCTCCGTGTAGAGGTCCTCGATCATCGCGTTCGCGTCGAGTGTACGCGCGTCGTTGCGCACGGAGAGGATGCGCTCGCCAGGGGCGACGCAGTCGGGCTTCATCCGGCCATCCGCCGTCGGGCCGCGCGACGAGAAGAAGGACGTGCCGTACGTGTGCGGCCGATCCTTGTGCACCGAGCCGACGACTATCGCGTCCTCCAGATTTCCCGGATCGCCGAGCGACATGCCCATGTTCGCCTGGATCGCGTCCCCGTCCGACGTGCTGAGCGACGCGAACCCCTCGTTCCCCGCGGCGATCACGACGACGACCCCCTGGCGCCACAGCCGCCGCAGCTCGACGCACAGCGGGGTGTAGCCGCAGTTGAACGACTCGACGTCGAAGTCGCCGCCGAGGCTGAGGTTCACGCCGTGGATGACGGTGTGACCGGCGCGCTCGTTCGTCTCGAAGATGTGGTCGAGCGCCTTGATGATCCACGAGTCCTCCCCCGAGCCGTTGTTGTCGAGGACCTTGTAGATCACGAGGTTCGCCGAGGGCGCCATGCCGGCCATCTGGCGCTCCTCGCCGTCCTTCGTGCGTGCGGTGTGCTGGCCGGCGATGATGCCGGCGACGTGCGCGCCGTGGCCGAACCGGTCGCGCGCCGCCTCGACGTCGGCGGCGACGTTGGGGTCGAGGGGACGGAGGACGCGTGCGCGCCGCTGCGCGCGGTCGGTGCAGTCGTAGACGCTCGTGATCGTCGGGCGCGGACCGTTGAAGTGCGGATGCGTCCAGTGGATCCCCGAGTCGAGGACGGCCCACGTCACCTGGTCTCCCGACGCGAAGTAGCTGCGGTGCGCCGGGAAGGCCTGCGTCGTGTGCACGGACTGGTGGATGAACGCCCACTTCGCGCTGTTCTTCCAGATGCGCGCGATGGGGAACTTGAGCGCGTCGTGCGCGAGCCCGCTCAACGTCTCCGCCTCGTGCCGCGTCAGGCTGAGCGCGACGTACCGCTGCAGCTCCTCCGCCTCGAGCGCGGCGCGCTGCGGCGAATCCTCGCTCGTCGCCCCGAGTGCGTCGTAGATGATCTTCAGCGACGCGTCGCGCGTGTGCTCCGTCGTCGCGAAGTCCTCGAGCTGGACGAGGATCCGGTGCCGCTGGTCCGCCGCGCCGTCGGCGAGGGCGCGCACGACGTCCTTCGCCATCTTGAACGCGGCGACGGGCTGGAAGAGGGCGGTGTTCACCGTCTCGCGCACCGGCTGCCGCACGTCCTCGACGGAGAGATAGCCCGTGCCGGAGTGCGGATGCCGCGGCGAGTCGGGGTTGAACTTGACGTGGTTCTCGATCGTCACGCCGCGCGCATTGGCGGCGTAGTCGTCCGAGAGGTCCTTGTCGAGCGCAACGGGATCGAGCGGATCGCAGACGTTGATCCAGCGCCGCACGTTCGGTGGCACGACGAGCTTCGCCGCGCCGGTGAGATCCCTGAGGTAGTCCTGCACCTCGGTGATGCCGAGGGGTGAGCCGATCGTCACGAACAGGCGGATGTCCAGATCCTTGAACTCGGGCTCCATCAGCACCGAATACGCGATCATCGAGCCCTGGCTGTGCGCGACGACGATGAACGGCGCACCGCCGGCGCGCAGTCGCTCGCGCAGCGACTCGAGCATGACGGTGCCCTTCGCCTTGTCGACGAAGAGATCGTTCACGTCGCGCAGGAAGAGCCGCGTGACGTTCCGCGTGAGCCACTGCCGCATCGGGCGCGGCAGGAAGTCGAAGATCTTCGCCTGGACGGACGACGGCCCATAGCGCTGCGCCTGGATGCGGCGCAGGTGCTCCCCCTTCTCGCCGCGCAGGTCGACGAGGATCCGGCCGAACTTCTCGTCGTCGGGGAGATTGCTCTGGCCGAGCATCTTGCTCGCGAGGCTCGTCAGCCGTCGGCTGTCGGTCGTCGACCGTGCTCCCGCCGGCGTCGGACCGACGAGATCCTCGATCTCGCCGGACATCTGATCCAGCTCCGCATCCGGATTCCACGGCGCGCGCACCTCCTTGGGCGAGAGCTCGCCGGTCGGCGCGTTCTCGGAGCCGTCGGCGTAGTCCCCGCCGACGCTCACGTCGTCGAGCGGGACGGGATAGCGCTCGCGGTCCACCCAGTACGCCATGCGGCTGCGCTCGCCGACGTCGAAGCCGAACAGCGCGTGGTCCCACTGCGCCTTCAGCACCGAGGCGGGCGGCTTGTTGCCGATGCCGTGCACGTAGACGATCGTCGTCGCGCCGGTCGGATCGAGCGACGTCGCGGCCTTCAGGTCGTCGGTCGGCTCGAGGCTCGTCGCGACGGTCGCACGCGTGCCGCGCTTCCTCGCGGATTTCCGCGCGGTCTTCGCCGTCGTCTTCGACGATTTCTTTGCCGTCTTGCTCGCTGTCCTGGTCGCGGACTTCCTGGTCGTCTTGCGTGATCCGCTCTTCCGGCTCGCCATGATGGTTGCGGGAAAGGTGCGCCGCACCGGGCAGGGCACGCGGCGTCGCGCGGCTGGCACCAGGATGCGAATGAGGGTAAGGGGCGGCTAGTATGGAAAGCCCCGAAATGCCCCGCAAGCGAGCGAATCCGGCGGGCGGCCTAACGTTCGGCGCGCTCCGTCGTCAGATCGAGGGGACTCGATCGCCCCGTCACTTCACTCGAGAGGAAATGATGCACGCGGTACGCAGCGCTGGCCGAATCGCACCACGTCTGTCGGCCGGACTTTCCGTCGTCCTCACACTCGGCGTGCTCGCGACGCCGCTGCACGCGCAGCTCACGCCGCGCAAGGTGATCCCGCGTCCACACGAGCCGCGCGAGGAGGCGGTGCTCCTCGACGACGGCGCGGACGACGTCGGGCGCTTCGGGCTGCCGCCGAACGTGCGCGTCGAGCGCGACGTGGCGTACGGCACCGACGCGAAGCAGCGCTTCGACGTCTACATCCCGGCGCGGGTGTCGCACGCGCCGGTGCTGTTCCTCGTGCACGGTGGTGGCTGGCGCCGCGGCGACAAGGCAGCGCGCTCCGTCGTGGAGAACAAGGTCGCGCGCTGGACGAAGGCCGGCTTCATCGTGATCTCGACGAACTATCGGCTGCTCCCGGACGCCGACCCGATCACGCAGGCGGGCGACGTCGCACGTGCGATCGCCTTCGCCCAGCAGCGCCTGCCGACGTGGGGCGGCGACCCGGATCGCATGGTGCTCGTCGGCCACTCGGCGGGGGCGCACCTCGCCGCGCTGCTCGCCACGGACGTCGGGCTCCTCGGCCGCGAAGGGGCGCGGCCGGTCATCGGGACGCTCATCCTCGACAGCGCGGCGCTCAACGTCGAGCAGTTGATGCTCGAGCCGCACCTGCCCCTCTACGACGCCGCGTTCGGGCCGCGCCGGAGGTACTGGCAGGCGGCGTCGCCATTCCGCTCGCTCGGCGCGGGCGACGCGCCCTTCCTGCTCGTGTGCTCCACGCTGCGTCGCGAGTCGTGCCCCGAGGCGGCGCGGTTCGCCAAGCGCGCCAGAGCGCTCGGCGTCACCGCGCAGGTGCTCGAGCAGCCGCTGTCGCACCGCCAGATCAACGAGCAGCTCGGCACCGCGGGCGCGTACACGGACAAGGTGGACGCGTTCCTCGGTACGCTCGACTACTCGCTGGCGCGCGCGCTCCGCAGCGGACGCTCGGGGCGGAGCTCGTAGAGCTGGAGCTGCTGGATCGCCCACGGCGGCGCGTTCTCCGTCGTCGCCGTCTGGGTGATCCGCACGAACTTCGTGCGCGCCGGCTTGGTCGTGATCACCGTGGCCGGCGCGGTGCCCTGCCCTTCGGCGACCGGCTCGCTCCACGTCGTCCCGTCCATCGAGAGCTGCACGCGATAGCCGCGCGGATACGTCGCCGGCCGCGGCGGCGTGTTCGGCGGGCTGAATGGCGGCGCTGAAAGAAAACGCATTTCGGCGAGCGTCACCGGCTCGGGGAGCTCGAACTGGAACCACATCCCCGGCTGCTGCGGCACGACGGTGGACCACCCCGCGGTGCCAAAGGCGCGCACGGCGCGATCGGATTCGTGGCTCGCCGTCGCCTTCCACGTGGACTGCTGCTGCATGAGCTGCGGGACGACGGCGGCGAGCTCCGGGTACGTCCACGCCGTCGTGCGCGCGGCGGTGCGGGCGCGCACCGCGGCCACCTGCTCCGGCGTGACGAACGACGCCTGATTCGTCATCGTGCTGCGGATGTACGACGCGATCGCGGCGATCCACTCGTCCGTCTGCTGCGCCTGCGACACCATGATCTGACCGGCGTACGTCTTCCCCTCGATCGGGCCGGTGAGCCCGTGCAGGAGCACGTTGAGCGCGTAGTCCGGATGTCCCGTCACGCGCGGTGAGCCGGCGAGCGCCGGCGCGACCGTGCCCGCGCCGCCCGGCACCGGCGCGCCGAGTCCGTTCGCGCCGTGGCAGGAGGAGCAGGACTCGCGGAAGATCCCGGCGCCCTGCTCGAGCGCCACGCGTTGAGCGACTGTGAGATTCCGGCCGGCAAAGCCGGCCTGTGGTTCGAGGATCTGCTTGCCGACGAGCTGCACGCCGCGCGCGTTGTTCGCGGCCATCGTCGCACGGACGACGGACGCGGCGTCGGGCACCTTGAGCGTGTTGAGCGTCATCATCGCCTGGATGACCACGTCCGGCGACTGATCGTGCGTGAGCGTGCGCCAGTCGGCGGCGAGGGTCGTGTCGCCGCCCTTGTACAGCGTCTCGCTGGCGCGGATCCCCTGGATGCGCATGCGCGGGTTCGCATCGCGCATGGCGACGCGAACCAGCGACGTGTCGAGCGCGCCGAGCCCCTCGAGGGTCCAGAGCGCGTGGAAGCGCGCGACGAGCATCGTGTCGCGAATCGCCATCCGCCGAAGCATCGGCACGACCGACTTGTCTTTCTTCAGGATGAGAAGCTGCTGCGCCTGATCGCGCCACCATCCATTCGGATGATGGAAGTGGCGGACGAGCTGCGCGGGGCGCTCGGCGAGCATGCGCGGGCGCGTCGTGTCGCGCTTCGCCGATTCGTGCGTGATGCGCCAGATGCGGCCGAGCCCGACGATCCTGTCGAGCTTGTACTGCTCGATCTTGGCGCGGACGTACGAGCCCTTCGGCGTCCACTGGCTCTCCTGGATGATGCCGTGGTACATGTCGACGACGTACATCGAGCCGTCGGGCGCCGACTTGATCTCGACGGGGCGGAAGAGCGGATCCGTCGAGCGGATGAACTCCGATTTGTCCGCCTGATAGACGTTGCGGACGCGGACGAGTCCTTCCTCGTCGATCGGGCGCACGCGCCGGACGACGCGTCCCACCACCTCGCCGTAGAAGTAGTCGCCGAGGAGATCGCGTGGGAGCCGGCCGCCACGGTAGATGTTCGCGCCGGAGCCGGCGGTACCGCGCGCGAGGGAGCCGTCGGGCTTGCGCACGGCGGGCATGCCGCCCTGCATGTCGGCGAGTCCGATCGGCGCGCCGAAGATCTCGTCGAAGTCCTTCTCGTAGCGGTTCGAGTCGGCGAAGGTGCCGTAGACGATCGGGAACTGGAAGTAGCCCGGCACGCCGAGCCAGCCATTCTGGAACCACTGCTTCCCGTCGTCGTCCTGCGTCGCCCCCCACTGCGCGTCGTTGAAGCCGGTGGGCTCGCGGATCACGCCGGTGGGCGTCTCACGGATGCGGAACTGGTTGACCGTGCTGTACAGCCAGTTGTCCATCGACCAGAAGAGCGACGACTGCAGGTGCTCGACGTTGGCGAGTCTACCAAAGTTTGTAGTGAATAATTCCTTCTTGTCGGCGCGGCCGTCGCCGTTCGTGTCGGTGTACTTGTAGACGTCGTTGCTGTTCGACTCCATGGTGAGGATCGCGTTCGCGCCGTACGGCGTGGCGAAGCGCGGGAAGACGAGGCTGTCGACGAAGACGGTGTGGGTCTCGTAGACGCCGTCGTTGTCGCGATCCTCCCAGCGGGAGATGCGACTCACCGGCGCGAGCTGGTCGCGCGCATCGGCGTCGAGCATGTAGGTGCGCAGCTCGAGGACGAACATGCGCCCGTTCCCGTCGAACGAGATCGTCGCCGGCTGCTGGATCGCCGGCTCGGTGAGCACGGGCGTCACGTGGTAGCCGGGCGGGAGCAGCAGATGCTTCTGCTCGTCGCTCGGCGAGAGCGGCTGGACGGGCGGCTTGGGCGACAGGTCGGCGCCCTCGAAGGCGTTCCGACGGAGGCGCGCCAGGCTGGTGTCGCTCGCCGCGGCGGTGCGTGTCGAGTCGGTCCGCGTTGACGTTTGCGCCGGTACGCTCGCGACGGGAGCCGCTGGGGGCGGCGTCGGACGCGCGGGCACGCAGGACGCGCCGGCGATCAACGCGGCGCCGACGAGCGTCCGCCGAGCGCGGCGCGACGCGAGGATCGACTTGGGGCTCAGTTCGATGTGCACCATGCGTATACGCTGACTCCGGGTCCGGCGCTGCACAACCAGCACGGCCTCATCCCGAACTGCTTCGGGACGCTCCTCGCGCCATGGTTCTCGACGCGGAGGCGCGGAGCGGTGCGCCGGGATATGGTTCGATCGCCCCGGCCCGCGGAGGCGCGGAGCACTGCTCTCCGGGTCGCGATGCTGACACCACCGCGCACTTCCTCTCCATCCACAATCCCAGATGATCTTGGGGGCTGGTGGAGAGAACGCTGCGCCGGGCTCCGTGCCTCCGCGGGCCCAGACGGTACTGGCTGCCCTGGGTGCGACACTCCGCGCCTCCGCGTCAAAACACGCTGCGGTAGTAGCGTCCCGACCATCGCTCGAACGGTGGCTCACAGCCAATGCTCGCTGCTTGCCGCGCTCGCTTACAGCAAGTCCGTGTCGAGCCCGTTCGACGACATCAATACTTCATCAACTCCTAATCGACCGAGCGTTGCCCCGCTCTCGGGCCAGTCCCATGATGGACCATGCGCGAGCCCGCGGACGTCGACTTCATCGCGGTGCAGGAGGCACTCGCCGGCGAGTACTCGCTGGAGCGGGAGCTCGGCCGCGGCGGGATGGGGATCGTCTACCTCGCGCGCGAGGCTCGGCTCGCGCGGCCGGTCGCGATCAAGGTGCTGCCGCCGGCGCTCGCCGCGCGCGCCGATCTGCGCGAGGCGTTCCTGCGCGAGTCGCAGACGGTCGCGCAGCTCAGTCATCCGAACATCGTCCCCGTCTACACCGCGGGGGAGCGGCGCGGGTTCGTCTACATCGTCATGGCGTACGTCGACGGGATCACCCTCGGCGAGCGCGTGCGCACGCGCGGGCCGCTGCTCCCGGGGCAGGCGGCGCGGATGCTGCGCGAGGTCGCGTGGGCGCTCGCGTACGCGCACAGCGCGGGGATCGTGCATCGCGACGTGTCGGCCGAGAACATCGTGCTCGAGCGGGGGACCGACCGCGCGATCGTGATGGACTTCGGCATCGCGACGGCGATGATGACCGCCGCGCTGACGGAAGACGGGCGTGTGATGGGGAACGCGCACTACATCAGCCCGGAGCAGGCCGTCGGCGAGCCGCTCGACGCGCGGAGCGATCTCTACTCGCTCGGCGTGTGCGGCTTCCTCGCCCTCACCGGGCGTCTGCCGTTCGATGCCGACACGCCGGAGGAGATCGTCGCGCTGCATCTGACCGCGCCGGCGCCGTCCGTCGCCCGCGTCACGCGCTCGGTGCCGGCGCGGTTGGCCGCGGCGGTGGACCGCTGCCTGGCGAAGGATCCGGCGCAGCGCCATCGCAGCGCGGAAGCGTTCGCCGAGGCGATCGACCTCGCGTTCGAGCACGCGAAGGAGATCCCGATGCCGCTCGCCGTCTGGATCTCGCAGGGGGAGAAGGAGACCGGCCCGCGCGCGATGCTCGTCACGTGGGGGCTCGTCGCCGGCTCGCTCGGCTCCGTCGTCGTGCACAGCCCGTGGATGGTGCCCGTCGGCGTCGGGATGACGGCGGGGATCAGCTGCGTGCCGATCGTCACGCGGCTGCGTCGCGTGCTGAAGCAGGGCTTCACCGTCGACGACCTGCACGACGCGCTGCGCGAGCGCGAGCTCGTGCGCACGGAGGAGCTGCGCTACGAGCGGCAGTTCTCGTCGGTGCCGTTGAGCCCTGCGCTGCGCGTCATCCTGCTCGTGTCGTCGAGCTCGTGGGTGGCGCAGTCGTGGGTCGCGCAGCACGCCGCCGCGAGCGGGCTGTCGCCGAGGTTTCTGAGCGTGGCGCTCGTGCTGTCGGCGGGCTTCGCCGTGATCT
>Ga0207674_10003337_pt1 | contig 19724 bp, 18 predicted proteins | sample KBSCornC72_FD_184303 | JGI IMG/M metagenome (GOLD analysis project Ga0207674, IMG submission 184303) | Corn rhizosphere microbial communities from Kellogg Biological Station, Michigan, USA - KBS Corn C7-2 (SPAdes) (version 2) | ecosystem: Host-associated > Plants > Roots > Rhizosphere > Soil ... | reverse complement strand
GGAAGTAGCCTAACATCCACGGACCCGCCGCCGTTACCGCTGACGCAAGGAGCACGCTAAGTAGCACGGCCATAATGCTTGAATGACTCGATGCATGGAACTCGTGGGCATTATAGTCCGTTACAAGCGTCGGGCTGCGCTCAAGGTTGATACTGAATGTCGCCGGGCCAGAGCGGGCTGCGAGTCCAATCGACGTATTGCAAAATTCCTCTTTCATCATCATCGAAGCATGCATGGTAATGATGCGTGTGCAGCGTAGGTAGTGAGACGACGCCTTCAATCAATCCTTCCGCCCTTAGAACGTCAGCGAATCGGTCGAGCGGACCATATGCATAGATCAGGTTGTGCCGGTCCCACGCGACAGTACCTTCAGGGCTCCGCGAATGAAGCCACAAGTCGTGACGGCCGTCCGTAGAAAGGAAGTCTGCGAACTTGGTCGTGAATGCTTCAAAAGTCGAGGCATCAATCGGGGGGCTCTGATAGCGGCCAAGTTCATTATCACAGCGAGATGTATGCAAAATGTAGAGTACGTCGAAAGGTGGCTTTAGAACTGCGGCGAGCTTTAAGAAAACTGGTAGCGGTGACGTTGAGCCGATTGCGAGCCGTGGCACGCCCGATGTGGTTTCCTCAGAGAACCTGTTTAAGTGAAAAAACTCCCGAGGCGAGTTGTGGTCGTCGAGACAGCCGAATCGAAAAAGGCAATCTTGTCCTGCGCTGCTCATTCCCGGGATTCAATCAATATTACGACGTCGAGGGAAGAACCAACAACCTAAGGTGTGGGGCAGGTTTTCAACGTTTTCAACCTGCTCGCCGATTTATAATCGGCGCGGTGCGCGGGTTACAAACCCGCGCGCAGGATAAAATCCTGCCCCACCTCAAGTCAGCGTGCGCAGCTCCGCCTTGGCCTGGCGGCCCCACGCCGCGGTATACCGCCTGCGATGAGGCGGCGCGGTGCGGGCGCCTTCCACCGCGCGTTGAAAGGCAGCCTGGGCTTCCGGGATCCGTCCGAGCTTCTTGAACGTCTCTCCCAGCCAATACTGACCTTCGGGATCGAACTCACGCCGGTCGGTATATTTCTGCAACTCGGCGAGCGCCTGTCCGGTGTTTCCCAATTGCAGATCGGTTGCGCCGAGTCCGCGCCAGGCTTCGCTCGACGAATGTTTGTCGTCCAGGGCCAAGGTGGCCGCGAAGTGGCGGCGTGCGTCATCGTAGCGCTTCTGTTCCAGCGCGATGACGCCCAGTTGATGATGAGCATCGGTCTCGCCGGGATCGATTTCGACTGCTTTTGTGAACCGGGAGATCGCCTCGGCATAGTTGCGGCGCTGCTGATAGATCAGACCGAGCTGGTACTGCGCGTCGGAATCGCGCGGATTCACCGTCAAAGCTTCCAGGTGCCGGTTGAAATTCTGGCGCGAGCGCAAGCCTCCACCAAAACCAGTGAACATGTCGAGATTGGGACGGAACAGGATATAGAGCCAGATGAGCACGAGCGGCGACGCGAAGTAAGAGAGGGCTCCACCGAAGATCGCGTAGGCGTAGAAGCCGCCCACACTTGCAGCCGCACCGCCGAAAGCGGTTCCTATAGATTTTCCGACACCGCTCCCAAATACGGTTCGAATCGCGACGGCGGCTAGGGCCAGGAAATACGCATCAGCAACGATGTGAATCCAAAAACTGACCGCGGGCATCAGGAAGCTTGCGAGCCAGGCGGGGATATTGGCTGCGATCCAGCACATCAGCGTGCATACCAGAAGGGGCGAATAATCGCGGCGAAGCACCACGCCAACGCTGCCCAAGTGGTCCCAAACCGAGATAACCGCGACACATGCAGGTGCGAAAAGCACCGCGATGAGCACCACGCGGCTGATTTCGCCCATCGCAAAGCCCAGCGCAGCCGCTACGATTAATGCCAGCGCCAGACTTCCGGAGTCGAGAATCGTACTCAGGGCGCGAGATGGCCGGTAATAGAGTTGAAACAGCGGCCCGAGTTTTTCTCCCATAGTTCGTTTTGGATGGGTCCCTGGGTTAAGATTCTATCGGAAGCGTTCACCGTGTATAATCACGTCTGGGAGGACGATGAGTAAAGAAGATTGCATTGAAGTCACTGGAACCGTAGTTGAGAAATTCCCCAGCGGCCTTTTCAGCGTCCAGTTGGATCAGGAGCGCAGTGTGCTGGCGCACCTGGCAGGCAAGCTCCGCCGCAATCGTATCCGCGTTTTGGCCGGCGACCGCGTCACCTTGGAGCTTTCCCCGTACGATCTGACCAAGGGACGCATCACCTACCGCCATAAATAACCGCCTGTTTCCTATCTGTTACCGCTGCGCTCCGACCGCCGAGTCACCCGGCACGTCGAGAATCGGGACGTGCGCGGCCCAGCGATTCCTATTCGTCCTCGTAGAAACGTCATTGCCTTTCCGGGCGCAACCTGCGCACGGGAAGATCTCGCACAGCAGCTGGCGAGCCGGTTAGTCGGGCAGTCTCACGCCATCGCGGAGATTGTTCCTTACGTGCAAATGCATCGCGCGGGGCTGGGACCGGAAGGCCGGCCGGCCGGCGTGTTCCTGCTGCTGGGCCCTACCGGCACCGGGAAGACGCGAACGGTGGAGGCGCTGGCCGACGCTCTGCATGGCAGCGAGAAACACCTGGTGCGCGTCGACTGCGGCGAGTTCCAGATGGAGCACGAAATCGCCAAGCTCATCGGAGCGCCGCCGGGATACCTGGGCCATCGCGAGACGCCGCCGATGCTGACGCAACAAAAACTCGGAGCTGTGACCAGCGAAGGGTCGAATCTGGCCCTGGTTCTGTTCGACGAGATCGAGAAGGCCGCGCCGAGCATGACGCGCCTGCTGCTGGGCGTGCTGGATAAGGCTGTGTTACGGCTGGGCGACAACACTTCGGTCAACTTCGAGCGTACGTTGATTTTCCTGACCAGCAACCTGGGGGCGTCGGCGATGCGGAAAGAAGTGCTGCCGGATTTCGGATTCGGCATGGCGGCACCGGCCTCTCACCAGGGAACTCTGCGGAAGCTGTCGAGTATCGGTTTGTCCGCTGTTAAGCGAAAATTCGCGCCGGAATTTGTCAACCGGATCGACGCAGTGATCACGTATCAGCCGCTGGATTCCGAGGCACTGGAGGCGATTCTGGACCACCAGATCGCCGCGCTCGAGCGGCATATCGCGCATCGCCTGGAGGAGCGCGCCTTCACGCTGGAACTGGATGTGAGCGCGCGGAGCTTCCTGTTAGCGAGAGGCACCAGCCGCGAATACGGGGCTCGTGAATTGAAGCGCGTGATCCTGAGGAAGCTGACGCAGCCGCTGGCGGCGATGGTGGAGGCCGGCATGATCCCGCCTGAGTCAGTGGTACAGGCGATCCATCAGGGCGATGGGGAGCATCTGACCTTGAGCGTCGTGGAAAACTAGCAACGCGGCACGGATATAGTAAAGACAGTGATCCCGCTGTTGATGGCTGCCGTTCTCGTCGCTGGACCCGTGGTTGCGCAGCAAGTCACCTTCTATCGCGACGTCCTGCCGATTTTGCAAAATCGCTGCCAGGAGTGCCATCGCGAGGGGCAGATGGCTCCCATGGTGCTCACCACCTATCAGCAGACGCGGCCGTGGGCCAAGGCCATCCGCGAGGCTGTCCGCACGCGGAAGATGCCTCCATGGTTTGCCGATCCGTGCTGCGGGAAATTCTCGAACGACCGCTCGCTGACCGCCGCCGAACGAGACACCCTGGTCAAGTGGGCAAATTCTGGCGCGCCGCAGGGAAGGGAATCAGAGGCTCCTCCTCTTAAGGCGTGGACCCAGGGATGGAATATTTCTAATCCCGATGCAGTCATCGAAATGCCCAGCGCATTCCGGGTCCCGAAAGACGGCGCAGTCGAGTATCAATACTTCATCGTGCCCACGGGATTCCCGCAGGACCGCTGGGTGCAATCGGTGGAGGTGCGTCCCAGTGACCGTAAGGTCGTGCACCATGCCGTGGTTTACATCCGCGAGCCTGGCGATACCTGGACAGAGGGGCCGACCAAGGCCGACATCCTGGCCGTGTATGCGCCGGGCAGCGCGCCGGACGTCTATCCAGCGGGCATGGCCAAGCTGATCAAGGCCGGATCCGACCTGGTGATCGAGGTTCATTTCACGCCCTCCGGTAAAACCGTGGAGGATCGAATCAAGGTTGGGATGGTGTTTGCCCCGGCGCGTCCCGCCAAGCGTGTTCTCACGCTGCAGATGGACAACGAGAAATTCCTGATCCCGGCTGGGGAGCGCGATTTCCGGGTCAGCGTGTGGGGCACTCTGCCGAACGACGCGCTGCTGCTGGGATTCTTCCCGCACATGCACCTGCGGGGGACGTCCTTCGAGTACACCCGGATTCTGGATAGCGGGCTGCCCGAGACGCTGCTGCGCGTGAAACCTTACGATTTTTACTGGCAGCTTTACTATCGTCTGGCGGAACCCATGCCGCTCAAAAAAGGGACGCGGCTGAACTGGGTCGCGACCTACGACAATTCCGCCGCGAATCCCCGCAATCCGGATCCCACGGTGGACGTGCGCTATGGGCATCAGAGCTGGGACGAGATGATGGTCGGGTTTTTCGACGTCGCGGTGGACGCGTCCGTCGACAAGCCTGCGTTCTTTGTGCGATAAGTGCGCCTCAGTGTGTGCCAAACTGGAGGTATGCCTTCCGCAACATTTTGGCTCGCGATTGTTCTAGCGGCCGGGGCGGGTGTCGCATTCACAGTGGTTTGGATGCGGGCGGGGAATGCCGCCCGGAGTGCTGCCCAAAGTGTAGCGAACGACGCGCGCACCGCGGCCGAGGCTGCCCGTCCGATGGCCGACGCTCTGGCGCGGATCGAATCGCAGATGCGCGAGATTGAGTCGCATCGGCAGCATTCCCTGGGAGGCCTGGAAGCGCATCTGGCAACCCTGAGCAAGGAAACGGTGGCATTGTCCCAAGCCCTGCGCGGTCCGAACGCGCGCGGGCGCTGGGGCGAATTGACCCTGCGACGTGTTGCCGAGCTGGCCGGCATGGCGCCCTATTGCGATTTCTACGAGCAACAGACGCATGAACAACATGCGGGAGACAGGAAGCGTCCGGACATGCTCGTGAAACTGCCGGGCGGACGGACGCTGGCGGTGGACGCGAAGGCTCCGCTGTCTGCGTATCTGGATGCCGAGGAGGCGCCGGATCCCGCGAGTCGCACCGCGGCCTTGGATCGTCATGCGCAACAGCTTTGGCGTCACGTCTTGGAACTGTCGGCGCGCGAGTACTGGGCCCAGTTCGATCCGGCGCCGGAGATGGTAGTCCTGTTTCTGCCGGGCGAACATTTTATGAGCGCCGCGCTGGAGCGCAATCGCGATCTGCTGGAATCCGCGCTGGCGAAGAAAGTTCTGCTGGCGACACCGGTCACTCTGGTCAGTATTCTCAAAGGCGTGTCCTACGGCTGGCGTCAGGAACGTCTGGCCAAAAATGCAGAGGAGCTGCGCCGGATCGCAGGCGAGTTCCATGAACGTGTTCGCGCCTTCGCTGAATCCTACGCCGATTCCGGGCGCTACTTATCGAAGGCGATCGAAGCGTACAACCGATCCGTTGGTTCCTGGGATGCTCGATTGCTGCCGTCGCTCAAACGCATGCGGGAACTGGGTGTGGGCGGAGCGGTCGAGCTTCCCCAGCCCGGGCGGATCGACACGGCGCTGCGTCAGCCGGACTTGCCGGAGGATGCCGCTAGAATTCGTCCCACATGATGCGCGAGGTGTTCCTTTATTTATCTCGCCAGCCAGCCTTGCGGAGATGGATGGAGGCTTGGCCGCCTTCCCACAAGGTCACGCGGCGATTTGTGGCAGGCGACACGCTCGAAGAAGCGCTGGCGGTCTGCGAGCGCCTTCAGGGCGAAGGCGTTTTCTCCACGCTGGATCATCTGGGCGAAAACGTACGCACCATCGAAGAAGCCTCCGCTTCCTGCGACGCCTATGTCAGCGCGCTGGAGAACATTGCCGAGCGTCACCTGTTGAGCACCATCGCGATCAAGCTGACGCAGTTCGGCCTGGATCTTTCCGAGGACGCCTGTCTTGATAACGTCCGGCGGCTCGAGGCGAAGGCCAAGACCGCCGGAAGCCGGGTCGAAATCGACATGGAATCGAGCGCCTACACCGAGCGCACGCTGGCCATGGCGATCCAGGCAGGCAGCGAGTGCGGCTGCGTACGTGTGTGCGTCCAGGCTTATCTGCGTCGAAGCGCCAGCGATATCGAGCGACTGAACGCCGCCGCTGTCCCGGTGCGGCTGGTCAAGGGTGCATATCGTGAACCGCCTTCCGAGGCGATTCCGCGGAAGCAGGATGTGGATGGGAACTATGTCGCGCTCATGAAGACGCTGCTGGATCGCGGAGTTTATCCGGCCATCGCAACGCACGACGAGAAGATCATCCGACAGGCGATCGACTATGTCCGGATACGCGGCATCCAATCGGAGAGCTTCGAATTCCAGATGCTCTATGGGATTCGCCGCGATCTGCAGCGCAAGTTGACCAAGCAGGGTTATCGACTGCGGCTGTACGTTCCTTATGGGACGGAGTGGTATCCGTACTTCATGCGGCGGCTGGCGGAACGGCCGGCGAATTTGTGGTTCGTGCTGCGAAACCTATTGCGGTGATTCTTCGAGCGGTACCTGGTCGGTGATCCTAATCCCGAATGCGTCGAGTCCCGGAAGCTTGCGGACGCGGTTGGTTAGGATGCGGATGGTCGACAGGCCGAGGTCCGCCAGAATCTGGGCGCCGATGCCGAATTCTTGCAGAGGCCGCGGAGATCCGTCCGGCATGGGGATGTGTTTGCGCTCGCCCCATCCGGATTGATGCAGATACACGACCACGCCCGCGCCCTCCTCGGTGATGCGCTGGAGAGACGCCCGCAGCATCGCGCCGCAATTGCAGGCCGTGGATCCGAACACGTCGCCCAGCACGCAGCGCGAATGCATCCTTACTAAGACGTTCTGCTTTCCGCGAACCTCGCCGTGTACCAGTGCAAGGTGGGCCTCATCGTTCACCGTGCTGCCGAAAGTGACCGTCTTGAAACTACCGAACTCGGTTTCGAGGCAACCTTCAGCTCGCCGCTGGATCAGATTTTCGGTCTGATGACGATAGCGGATCAGGCTGGCCACCGAGATCATCTTGAGGTTGTGGAGAGCGCAAAACCGGGTAAGCTCGGGGACCCGCGCCATGCTGCCATCCTGGTTCATGATTTCGCAGATCACGCCGCCAGGCTCAAGCCCCGCGAGGCGTGCCAGATCGACAGCCGCCTCGGTTTGTCCGGCGCGGACCAGTACGCCGCCTTCGCGCGAGCGCAACGGAAATACGTGACCGGGACGGGCCAGATCCGACGGCTTCGTTCCGGGGCTCATGGCGACGTGAATCGTTTGCGAGCGATCCGCGGCTGAGATGCCGGTGGTAACTCCGTCGGCGGCATCAATCGATTCGCAGAACGCCGTGCCGAAGCGCGAGGTGTTCATGGGGGAAACCAGCGGCAGATGAAGCTGGTCACAGCGCTCCGGGGTGAGCGCCAGGCAGATCAGTCCGCGCCCATGCAGCGCCATGAAATTGATGGCCTCGGGCGTGACGAACTGCGCGGCCATCGTGAGGTCGCCTTCATTTTCGCGATCTTCGTCGTCGACGACTACCAGCATGCGGCCGGCGCGGATCTCTTCGATCGCCTCGGGGATAGTGGCAAAGGCCATGGGTGTTCGTATACAGGATAGCGTGGCCTGTGACGTCCCACGGGTCCGGGGGTAGTGTCCTAAAACTGCAGTTTTAGGACACTACCGGTCCGGGTCTATTGGATTTGGGTGATTACGAGATGGGCCGAGACCACACGGGTTCCGCCCGCGAAAGGCGTAGTGGTAAGCGCGGCGGCATTGCCCAAAGGATTACGAACCGTCAGCACGGAATTGGGAAGTGTGGTCAGCACGATAGCGGTTCCGGCAATCTGGCTGGTACCGGTTGCTCGGCCGACAACCGTGTAATCCAGGTCGGTACCATTGAGATTCAAGACCAACTGTCCCGCTTCGTCGATACTCACCTGGAACGTCACTTGGTAAGCAGCGACGGCAGCCAGATCGAATGAGGACGCATTGATCCTGGTGATGGTCGTGCTGGACGAAGGTCCATTCTGGGGGAAAGTAACGTCTAAACCGGGAGCGACGGTTGCGGCGTTATCGGGGGGCATCAAGGCATAAAAGTCCGAAAATGCTAGGACTCCGGCGGGGCCAGTCGGTCCGATCGGCCCGATAGCTCCCGTGGGTCCGATCGCACCAGCCGGTCCTGTGGACCCAACTGCGCCTGTCACCCCGATTGGGCCGGTGGGTCCGACCGGGCCGGTGAGTCCCACTGGTCCAACTGCACCGGCTGCACCCGCTGACCCCGTGGCTCCCGGTGCGCCAGCGGGGCCTTGCGGCCCGCTTGGTCCTTGTATTGTGGCGGCCTGAACATAATATCCGTTCATATCGATCACCAGGTCGCCGTTATTGGTGGTCAAAATCTGTATTCCGCCGTCGGCGCCGGCCGGCACGATGGCCGAATTGTCTACAATGCCGCCCTGCAAAGCGTTGAGCACTACCGTCCCCGGAAACGACATATCGTCCTGCCATGCCGCTATCCAGGCGACCGGCTGTCCCAGCGGGGTGACGGAAACAAAGTTCAGCGAATACGCGGCTGCTGCCGGTACCCCGCAGTTTGACGAGGGAATCGGAATTACTCGCGCTTGACCGGCGAGGAGGGAGGGAGGGCCGAATGCGCCGGTATTGCCAGAGCCGCCCACGCCGCGCGTATCCATAACGCGGCAGGGCGTGATGGCGACGTACACCAGCCCGGAGGCGCTCCCCGCGCCGCTTGTGCTCAGAGTGCCTGCTGCTGAGGCGCTAGCCGACCGCATGGACCAGTTTCTCACCGGTATGTTATCCGGACGGGCCGCTTGTTGTGCGAAGCTCAAGGGCATCAGGATCATTGCGGCTAGCACCGCACCCGGTAGCATCCGGCTTGAAAATCTCGAAAATGGGCATTCAGAATTCATTACTGCACTCTCCTCTTGCGACCGTTGCACGCTGATGGCCATGATGATGATGCGGGAGCCGCAAGAGCGTAGCAATAGCAATCGGGTCTTCAGACTCACGGTTGCCAATCCCAGTTCGGCAGTGGTTTCAGTTTGGCATCGATAGGCCCGTGTGCCTTGACGAGCAACCCGAAAAGCGTAGAATGAGAGGATCTTTCGGCAGCGTGGAGGTGAAGATGATCCACAAAACAACTCAGCATCCCTCGATTCTTTCGAGAAGGATGCTTGCCATTCTATCGCTCGGCGGCCTTATTTCGGCCGTACTCGCCGCGCAAACTCCAGCCTTGAAACTGGGCGTGTTATACACCTGCCCAGCCGGCCAACGGTTGAAGGTTTATTCGTGCGCCGGCGAGGCGGCGACGTCGGCGTGCGATACCCAGGCCTTTACCGGCGCACAGCCGGGACAGCGAGGTCCTGCTCCTCGCGGTCAGGTCATGGCCCTCCTTCAGCTTTGCCATTTGCAGACAGCGGCCGAAGCGCAAGCCGATGCTCGGGGCGGCGCCGCCCCGCAGACCGGCTCCAATGGGATCAACGTGGGCGATTCAGTCGAGGTAGTTACGGGATTTGGCTGGACACCGGCGAAGGTTCTCGCCATTAACGGGAATTCCTACCGGGTGCTGGCGAACGGAATTCAAGTCACCAAGGACTATCCCTCCGAAGTGCGCCGCATCGGGGCGGCCACGGCTCAGGATCATGCCAATGGGCAATACCGGCTCGGAGACAGAGTGCAGGTTAACGTCGAAGGACGCTGGACCGACGGCAAGGTCATCACGGAGCTGGGGAGCGAATATCAAGTGGAGCTGCCCGGCAATCGAACCGCGTGGGCCTCTGGTCCCAATTTGCGCCCCGGAGCCGCGGCTCCGCCGCCGGCAGCACCCAAGGCTGGCGTTCCGCCCAAACCAGGATTGGTAAGCTGCGCCGGAAAGATTGAAGGCCGCTATGCGACCACCGGCGGCTTTGGATCGTTCACCATCACCTTCCGGTCCGGCAAAGCCACTCTGACGGACCTGGGCGACAATGATGAAACTTTTGAATGCTGGACAGGCGGTGAAAAAATCTACCTGCACCAGCCGGCGAATCCCACCCTCGACTTCCCCATCGACATCAACAACGACGGCACGCTGCAAACACCGCTGGGAGAAATCAGGAAGAAAGGGAATTGATTACGCGCCGCTCGCCGCTACTGGGCGGGTCCTACAGCCCCAGCTTGTGATCCAGCTCCGCCGTCACCTGGGGCAGCCGGTCGGGATTGCGCAACAGATTCCGCACTCCGTTCTCGCCCGATTCCTGCCATAGCAGCTCCACCGCCGCCAGGGACAGGGCGTAGGCTGCCGCGGCATGCTCGGCGTCCAGGCGCGACCAATCCTGTTTCAGATTGCTCAGGCGGGGGATTTTCCCCTGCTGTACCAGGCCCGAGATCTTCTTCATCTGGGCGGGGTCGAGCGAATCGCCGGAAAGCTTTTGTGCGATTCCCTCGTGCAGCCATGCGGGCCAGGTTCCCAGCATCGTCAGGCAGGCATGAGCCGTCTCATGCGCCAGTGACCGGAGCATGGTTGGATCCAGAACTTTCGGGTCGAAGACCGGCACGCGAATCTTGCCGTCGAACTGTCCTCCCGACCACTCGGCGGAGTCAGTGGTCTTGCGGTATGCATCTTTGCTCTGCACAATCGCGATCACGCGCTCCTCGGCGTTGCAACCCAACTGCTGCGAAATGCGAATAAAGGCCTGATCCAGTACGGTGGTCATCTGCCGGGCGGTTTCCGTGGGAACCACGGCGCTGTCATAGCGCAGCATCACACGGAGGCCGTACAGGCGTTCCTTACTCTGGTCGTTCTTGGATTCGCGCTCCACCTGGCGGTAGAGTTTTTCCACCTCCGGGCTGGGAGCGATGTCCAGCGAAGCTCGCCAGAATTCGAGCGCCGCCGGTGAGTCGTCCGAACGCCATGCGGCTATCCCCGCCAGGGCCAGCAGGCCGGGATCGCGATGAGCCTTCAATTCAGGCCGCAAAAGTTCCAGAGCGCTCTGGGGCCGGCTGGAGGTGATCAGGTCAGCCGCTTTCTGGGCCACGATAGAAGTGCTGCCGGTAGTCGCCCGCAGCGATGGCAGTGCGGCGCTCGCACGGATGGTATTTACGATCAAGGGCGTATCCATCCAGACAGCTTGGCGGCGCGCCTGGTCAAAATCCTCTATCCCGTCCAGAGCGCGCGCGGGCAGGGAACCTTCCAGGGTCTTGCCGTCCGCCTGTATGGACACCTTATAACAGGGCTCGGTCTCGCCGGCGATCGAATATCGAATCGTTACGGGAGTCCCGGAGGGCAGGGAAGCCAGGACCCGGGCGTCTGGCGAACATCCCGAACGCAATGGCGTGGGTCCGTCCTTTATGGAAGCCGCCATCAGAAGAATCAGCAGCAGGGCAGGCATAATTTGAGCATACGGACGATTGATCCGGAATACTCTCCGTTAAACACCGTACATGATGCTCAGGTGTTTCCCCCACCCCAACGCAAAGGCCGTAGCGAATCAATCGACTGCGACAAGGGCTTTAGGTGGCAGATGGCAGGCGCCCATCCAACGTCATAGTACTCAAGCGGTTGTAAGCAAGTAAATTATCAGTGTCCTGAGGACATTTCAGAGTCGGCATTAGGTGTAACCCCGATTCTTTCGGAATCCCGCCGATGATACTTTTGAGTTGGCGACAGGGACTGTCGCGCACTCATAGGGAGAGGAGATTGAACGAATGAAGAATATGCTTCTGCAGCTCAAAGTTTGGAAGGATCGGCGCGGCCAGGACCTCATCGAATATGCTCTGATGGCTGGCTTCGTGGCGGTTGCGGCCGGCGCTATTATGCCGGGCGTCGCCAGCAGCATCAGCCAGATCTTTTCGAAGGTTGCGTCCGTTCTCAGTTCTGCGAACGCCAGCTAATAACAACCCTTTTGCCCTGCGGGGAGTGGGCGGGCCAACCGGCTCGTTCGCTCTCCGAAGGTTTTTTTACCACGCCTGTTTCTGCCCGCCGATTCAAATCACTTCAGTTCCTGCTTTAATTCCAGGTATTTAGGAAAGACAAAGGATTGCAGCAGTGGATCGCTCTCGGCTCCCGGCAGCGGCCATAGAGCCAATAGCATTCTGGCTTCGTCTTTTTGGCCGGCCTTTACCAAGGCTGCCGCGTAGAGAACCCGTGGGACTCCATCCCCAGCCGGTGGGGTTCGGTCATAAGCTTGTTTGAGTGCGGCCAAGTCCTGCGGAAGCTTGGAGGGATCCTTCCACAAGGCGAGCTGCGCCCGCGCGACATTCTCCGCTGCTCCGGTGACGTTCATCAGCCGGGCCATAGCCGCTTCCATTCGACCCGTGGAATACTCCCAAACAGCCTGGCGCCACGGGACCAGAAGGTCTTTCTGTTGCGTACGGAACGCCGCATACTGGGAAAACAGTTTATCGGCTCCAGGAAGATCGCCCTGGAGCCATCGGGAATAGGCGGCCTTGAGCAAATCGCCTCCGCCGAGCAGAGCGCTGCTCTTGGCGTGCGCGTCCAGGAAATCTTTCTCCGCCGCGGCAAATTTTCCATTCAGAAACGCCGCCTCTCCCTGGGAATCGAGCGCATTGGCCGTGTGGACCGGATCGCTCCCATAGCGTTCGAATGATTTATTCGCCGACTCCAGGTCGCCCGCCAAAGCCTGGACATACCCAAGTTGATTCCAGATTTCGATATTATCCGGATTCTCCTGTAAGAGGGACTGATAGTAGCGCACCGCTTCTGAAAAATGGCGCGTGTTCGTTTCCCGCACGGCGAGCTGGCCCAGCAACGCCACATCATGCGGCATGAGCTTTGCCAAGGACGTCAGCGCCCGTTCCTGAGCAGGTTCGTCCTGGTGCAACGTGGCCGATGCAAATTCCAGTTGAGCGCGATCGACCGGGGACCGCAAAGATGGTTGCGCCAGCGCGCGCGCCGCGATTTCGAAAGCCTCTTGCCGGGCTTGTGGATTGTCCGTGGCCGCCGCCCGCGTCTGTACCCAGCTCAACCATGCGGCTCCAAAACCGGGGTCGAGCGACACGGCTTTTTCATAGTCGCCGTTGCCCCAAGCGGCCACCGCCTGGGGATTGGTGGAGGAGAATGCATGAGCACCCGCGTCGATCTCCTTCGCCAGGCTACTGAGAGACGCTAGCGGATCTCCGTCCCTGGTAACAGTCTGAAGGGTTTTATGCGTCTGGGCGTCTTCCACCACGAATTCGAAATGCAGGGCGGCTTTTGAATCGGAGCGGCGTCTCTCTACGTATCCGTGAACCAGTTGGGTGGCGCCGGAGGCGTACGCGTCACGCAGAGCGGCCACCTGCAGAGGAACGGCGCGGGCCCCTTCACCCAGCAACTCATTGTTGACGATCTTCGGCCCGGCGGAGGATATCCAGTCCAGCGTCGCATCGCCGCTGAGGTTTTCAAAGGGCAGCAGCGCCACGCGTTCCACGGCGACGTTACGGGAACGGGAACAGGCGGCGCATCCAGCAGCCGCCGCCAGCATCAGCAAAAGACGAAGTCGGGGCTTCAGAGGACCTTGTACTCCGCGGCCAGAATCTCTTGAAATTCCAGGTTGTCCTGCAAGCCGGAGAATTCCGGCTCGGCCTTGAACTTATCCCGGTCTTTGAACCCGTTCTCCAGAGCCTTGCGCATGTATTGCAGGGTACGGTCGGTCATACCGGCCTTGGCGCAGGTCTTGGCGAGGATGTAAAAGTAGCCGGCCCGTTCCTCTACCGTGCGCTCCTGCACCAGCACGCCCTGGCTGCTGTGCTGGTCAAAGATTTCGGGGTCGATTGCAACCGCTTGGGCGTAAGCATTCATCGCATCCTGATACTGTTTGCGGGCGAAATACGCAGTCCCGAGATTGCTGAACATCGAAGCGGAATCGGGCCGCAGGCGCAAACCTTTCTTGTACTGACTGACCGCGCGCCGGTAGGATTTCTTCGCATAGTACACGGTACCAAGGTTGTTGATGGCCTCCGGATATTTGGGATTCAATTTGATGGCGCGGCGATAATATTTCTCGGCGTTATCCAGATCCTGCAACTGGTGATACGCGATTCCGGTTTTGTTGGCTAGAACCGCGCTTTTCTCGGCCCCGGGCCGATAGAAATCGATCGCCTCGCGGTACATCTTGCGGGCCATCATGATATCGCCGCGCAGCTCGGGTGTCAGCGCCGGGTCAGGCGTCGGCCTCGGATTCGTTGGAGTGGCGCGAAATCCGTCCGAAGTCGGCACCGTGGGCGGAGCCTGAAACGCCAAGCCGGTACTCAAAACCAGCAAGGAGACAAAATACATAATGGCCTCCTCCGTTACCTTTAACTGTATCATCGGCGGTGCGTCCGTGCGACTGGAGGCCTGCCCCGGAAGTGCCGCTATTTGAAAATGTCTCTAAGCCGTCCGAAGAACCCTTTTTTCTTCGGCTCCGGCGCCGGTTCCGATGGCTGGGGAGCAATGGGGATGCTGCGGGGAGCCGCGCGGGGGGCAGGCTGCCCGGGTTGAGAATTCTGGGCCGCTGCCACCGCGGTACCGCGCTCCAACTCCGACGTCGGCCCGCCGGCGGGCGTGTTCTGCTGCTGGACCGGATCCCAGCTGGAGACTAAAGTCCGGCCGTTCCCGTGTAGGTGACAGATCTGCAGCGGCTGGCTCCCGGCGATGAACACTTCGCTGCGGACCTTATCCGTCGGACAATTGGGCGCGGCCAGCTCACCAGTACCCTCGTCGATATCCACCGTGACGATGCCGTCCGGCGGCTGGAAGGAATGCACGTTCTTATATTCCGCGTGCTGATGCGCGCGCTTCATGAACTCCACCCAGATGGGCAGCGCACTGTGCGCGCCTTCCAGCTTGAAGTCGCGATTGTCGTCGAAACCCACCCACACCACGCAGATGATCTTGGACGTGAATCCCGCGAACCAGCCGTCGCGCGAGGTGCCGGTTTTCCCGGCGGCGGGAAGGAGGAAACCCATGGAGCGCGCCCGTGCGCCAGTGCCGGTTCCGCGCAGCACATCCTCCATCATACTTTCGACGAGATATGCCACGCGCGGATCGATAGCCTGAGTACGCTCGGGCTTGGCCTCGAATGCGCTAGATCCATTTCCGTTGCGGATGGCCTTGATGAAGCCTGCTTTCAGAAGGTCGCCGCCGTTGGGAAAGACGGTGTAGGCGCTGGCGATTTCAAGCGGCGTTACTTCATATGAGCCTAAAGCGATGGAGGGGGTCGGCAGGATATTGTGATTCAGTCCCACCGCGCGCGCCACCTCCGCGACCTTGTCGTATCCCACTATCTCGGCCACCTTCACGGCCGGAACATTCTTTGAATGCGCCAGGGCATAGCGCAGCGTCATGGGACCCTCGAACTTGTCGCCAAAGTTATTGGGCGTATAGGTCCGGGTGTCGTGTTCGTACCAGAACGTGGTTTCCTCATCCACCACAGTGGTGGCCGGAGTCAAAACCGTCTGGCTGGATGGGTCGAGCGCGCTCATCATCCCGGCCGCATACACGAACGGCTTGAAGGACGATCCCGGCTGCCGCATGGCGCTGGCGTGATTCAACTGGCTGCTGCCGTAACTGCGTCCGCCGGCGATCGCCAGAGGCTCGCCGGTTTCGGCCGAAAGCGCCACCAGGGCGACCTGAGCGGCCGGGAATTCACTGGTGCCGTATTTCTTGTTGCGGCGCTTCCACTGCGCGTCCGTCTCGGCGATGCCCGCGCGAACAGCTTCCACGGCGTCGTGCTGCAGCTCCAGATCGAGCGTCGTATACACGCGGTTGGAGCTGTTGTAAAAGTCGCGATTCTGAAAACGGCTTTGCAGCTCGTCGTTGACCAGATCCACGAAATACGGCGCGTCACTCGATTCCACTTCGCCGTGATTCACCTGCAGCGGACTCGCCACGGCCGCCTGGTATTGGCTTTCGGTGATGAATTCATTCTCCAGCATTTGCTTCAGTACGATGTTGCGGCGGGCTTGCGCCCGGTCCGGATGGGTGAAGGGATTGCGCGATCCCGGACTCTGGATCAGGCCGGCCAGCATGGCCGCTTCCGGCAGAGTGATCTTGCTCAGATCCTTGCCCAGATACACCTGCGAGCCTTCGCCGAAGCCATGAATGCTGAAGCTGCCCTGGTTGCCCAGGTAGATCGAATTCGCGTAGTAATAGAAAATCTGCTGCTTGCTGAGCTTCTGCTCCAGCTGCATGGTGATCAGCGTCTCGGGGATCTTACGCCGCCACCCGCGCTCGGTACCCAGCAACAATGTGCGCGCCAGCTGCTGGCTGAGTGTCGAAGCGCCTTCCAGACGCTTGTCGTCTTTCAGGTCGCGCCAGGCCGCGCGCATGATCCCTACCGGATCGAAGCCGGCGTGCTGGAAGAAATGCTTATCTTCGGCCGCCAGCAGCGCGTTCACCATTACTTTCGGAATGTCGTCGAACGCCACAATGCGGCGCTTCTCGCGCTTCTTGTCGTAGAGATTGCTGATGAGCTCGGGTTCCAGCAGATACTGGGTGCGCTCGGTGTGATCGCGCAGGGAAATGATTTGCGCCACGTGGCCGTTCGCGATCTTGATCACAGCGCCTTCCGGATCGTAGGCGTCGGGTCCGGGATTGACCTCTACCCCATCGGGACGAATCAGATACCAGCCCATCCGGTTGGTGTTGCTGGATGAATAACCACATCGCCGCAAGTACGCCGCGATGTCATCCTGCGAAATATCCTCGCCCACCAGCACCGGCCGGGGCGCCGCATAGAGCAGCGTCGCGTTGGAGAAAACCCCTGCCCGCAGTTCCCCCTCCACCAAGCGGGAGTAATAGAAATAGTAATAAGAAAAGACGCCTGCGGCCGTGGTGCCGATTAACAGGAACGCCACCAGCACAGCCCGGCCCCACGGATTCTTCAGGATCCGGAACAGAGTCGAGTTCTTTGAGATACGCAGTTTAACCGCCATTTTCGAGCTATGACTCCGCCTTTAAGCGCCGTTCTTTATGCTGGGCCGTCACTTCTTGGAATCGTCCAGCGAAACCAGCTCTTTCCACATGTCTTCGTGCGGCTCCCAGTCCGGCGCCTGATGACCGGTGATCTGCACTTCGTCGACTTTGAGCGTGCCGTGGCCGAAGGGGCAAATGTATTCGGTGCGAGGACGTCCTAATAGGATATGCGTCCAGTCGCCGGTCAGGATCGGCATACGCAGACGGCGCAGGCAAGTACGGCATCGATAGCGCTGGTCCCATATGGCCACCCAGATCGTTCCAGCCGCCACCAGAGAGTACAGGAACATGACTAGGGTGTAGCCCAGATCGAAACCGAACGGCTCGGTCACTGAGAATAGCGGTTTAGGAGGTGGAATCAGGTAGACAAGCATCCGGCGGAAGCCGTACAGGAACACGCCCGCCACCACCAGCTTGGCGACCAAGTAAGCCCAGTACTTCATATACTCCTGGACACCCGCCCTCGCTCTTAGTGTCCCACACTTCGTAACATTACACGAGATCCTCGCGGTCCTAAGCGTTTCGCGAAATGTTTCAGTCCGTGACGATTCCCCCGTATACTTGCTTTTCGAAAACGAAGCCCAGATCTTCGTCTTCCCCCTTGCCCGCTTGGTCCCTGGCCCAATGAGTTAGCTCGTGAAGCAACTGCACGCCGACCACGTGCACCAGATGACTGTTGGCGGTCTTCCGCAGATCGTTCCCCTGTTCGTAGGCCACCACATCCTGCTGACGCATGACGATGGTGTTGGTGTGCAGAGTATACCCGGCTCTTGGACTGATCACCTTATTCCCGACCTGCTTGTCGATCAGGATCTTAATTTCGAGCATGGGACCTTGGCCCCACGCAAGAGCCCGTTTGATAGCCTCCGGGTCGCCGAGCTCGGAGATGCTGTCGATGGCCGAAATAATCGAGCTCACTCTTGCTACATTCGGGAGTTCGGTGCTGACGTACCTCGTAAACTTGGGGAAGGTCTGGGTGTCTTTCATCCGCATGACGGTCTCCTCTGTTGCCCTCTAGATTACGCTGCCTTTAGATTACATTGCACTCTAGATTACTCCAACTGATTCATTGCCAGCAGGTTGGTGGTTTTCAGCCATGTGGAAAACGTCGGCCTTGCGTTCAAGTTACATGAATTCAGCGTGTTAGCATTTGGCCCACCACTTGCCAATACAGTCGCGAGGCGATGGCCATGACCCGAACACTGACGCAGACCATATTCACGGTATTGCTGGCAGGCGCGGTCTCGGTTTGGGCGCAACAGTTCCCGCAGCAACAGCAGCAGCCCCAACAGGTGGACGATGACGGTTACGCTCCCGAACACGGCGTGGCGCGCATCAGCGTGGTCGACGGCGACGTCTCGGTACAGCGCGGCGATTCGGGCGAATTCACCGCGGCCGCTTTGAACGGGCCGCTGGTGGCCAACGATCATCTGGCCACGGGTCAGAATGGACGCTCCGAAATCCAGTTCGACTTTGGCAACATGCTGCGCCTGGGACCGTCTTCGGAAGTTCGCATGGGTGAACTCGAAGATCGCCATTATCTGGTGCAGATCGCCGTGGGTACCACCACCTTCCGCGTGCTGCGCGACAGCGGGGCCGACGTCGAAATCAGCACACCCACGGTCTCCGTACGGCCCGCCGAGGAGGGAAGCTACCGCGTGACGGTCTTTCCCGATGGGACTACTGAAATCACCGTGCGCGCCGGCCGCGCCGAAATTTTCTCGCCGCGCGGCACGGAAACACTCAGCCCAGGCCGAACGATGGAAGCGCGTGGGACGCCCGACGATCCCGAGTACATGATCAACGCCGCCATTCCGCAGGACGAATGGGACCGCTGGAACGTCGATCGCGATAGCCTCCTGGAGCGCAGCTCGAGTTATCAATATGTGAGTCCGGATGTCGCCGGCGCCGAGGATCTGGACGCCTATGGCCGCTGGAACAACGACCCTGAGTATGGGAACGTGTGGGTGCCCAATGTCGATCCCGGCTGGGCGCCGTACCGCGTGGGCCGTTGGGTGGATGAAGACTATTATGGATGGACCTGGGTCAGCGGCGATCCCTGGGGATGGGCTCCCTATCACTACGGCAACTGGTACATGAGCAGCTTCGGATGGGCCTGGTATCCCGGTTCCAGGTACGGACGCCATTACTGGAGACCGGCGCTGGTCGGTTTCGTCGGATGGGGCGGCGGCGGAGGACTGGGATTCGGTTTCCGCAACGTGGGCTGGGTTCCACTGGCTCCGCACGAACGATTCCGTCCGTGGTATGGACGCGGGTTTAACAACGGATTTAACGTCGTCAACGGGAGGGTGGACAGCAATTTCCGCAACGCGCGGTTCGTCAACGGCCGCAGTGGATTGACCAGCGTTAATGCGGGCGATTTCGGCCGCGGCCGCTCCGTCAATACGAATAACTTCGTGCGCGCCTCGAGCACTGACCTGACGCGGGCAGGCTCGTTGCAGGGCAGGCTGCCCTTCAGCCCAACGGCAGAATCCCGGCGCATGTCGGACGCCCGGGTGAATACACGCTCGCTGCCGCGCGTAAACAATAACGTGCGCTTCGCACAGAGCGGAGTGCAGGGGAATCGCGGCCAGGGAAATCGCGGACCGGCACAGGGGCAACCGAATCAAGGCCAGACGGCA
>Ga0207674_10003335_pt1 | contig 19740 bp, 20 predicted proteins | sample KBSCornC72_FD_184303 | JGI IMG/M metagenome (GOLD analysis project Ga0207674, IMG submission 184303) | Corn rhizosphere microbial communities from Kellogg Biological Station, Michigan, USA - KBS Corn C7-2 (SPAdes) (version 2) | ecosystem: Host-associated > Plants > Roots > Rhizosphere > Soil ... | reverse complement strand
TGCAGAAGACTTCGATGTCGTCGAAGTCGAGCTGATCGCTGTCAGGTGTGTTACTTGGAGGGCGCCACGGCAATCGCCGTGGCGCCCTTGCCGCGCGGATGTGACTTTGGGCGCTCGGTGCACTGCGCCGGCGGGCCGCCGCCGCAGAAACAGGCCACGTTAGGCGGGCAATAACAGCTTCCGGGCTCGAAATGACAACCGGGGATCGCTTCGCAAACCTTGCGAATGTCGCCATCACCCGCCTGACGGAATCCCAATTCGCAGTGCCCGGTCGCTGCTCTGCAGGCGTACTTGCCGCGTTCGCCGGCCTGCTCGAGTTTGCATTCGGTGCTGTGGATGCAGTCGAGTTCCGAGAACTCGCTGCACGGCTTCGGGCCCTCGGCGAACGCAATCGAGACCATGCAGCAGCCGCAGAAAGCGAACGCTATCGAGCTGATGGTTTCGAATCCCTTCATTTGGACTCGAGCGGGGGATTGGATGATGCAGACGAACGCCGGCTTTGACGACGTGACGTGTATCCGCTCCACCAGATGAAGGCAACCACGCTTGCGACGATCGGCAACAACAGGAAAACCAGCATCGCCACGCCAAACAACGGTGAGTTCGGGTAACGCAGGCTGAGCACAAGGGTTGCGGAGAATGCGAGGAAAGATGTCGGGAGCGCAATTCTCTGCCATGCCGGCGCGCCAATATCGGCCACCGCGTAGATCGCGGCGATGAACAGCGGTATCGGCAATATCAGATATTCGAGCAGCGCGAACGTCGCGGGCAGGCTGTTCAATCCTTGCGTTTCCGCCCGAGCAGAACTCGCTACACCCATGAGGAATACAAGCGCGAAAAAACTCGCTATGCGCCGCATCTATTCCCCCAACGTCAACAACGACGCATTCCCACCCGCCGCCGTGGTGTTGATCGTCAACGTGCGCTCGGTCACGAAGCGCAGCAAATAATGCGGACCGCCGGCTTTCGGGCCGGTGCCGGACAGCCCTTCGCCGCCGAACGGCTGCACGCCGACGACCGCGCCGATCTGGTTGCGATTGACGTAGCAGTTGCCGACTTTGGCGCGTTGCGAGATGTGCGCGATCGTGGAGTCGATGCGGCTGTGAATGCCGAGCGTGAGACCGAAGCCGGTTGCGTTGATCGCGTCGATCACTTGATCGAGTTCGTTCGCCTTCCAGCGGATCACGTGCAGCACGGGGCCGAACACTTCGTGCGTGAGCTGAGACAGCGATTTCAATTCGTAGGCGCGCGGCGCGAAAAATGTACCGTGTTCGGTTTCCGGCCCGAGTTTGACTTGCTTGATGAGCTTGGCTTCGCTGTCCATGCGCGCGGCGTGATCGGCGAGGTTCTTGCGCGAAGGTTCGTCGATCACCGGACCGACATCGGTCGAGAGCAATCCGGGATCGCCGACCTTGAGTTCATCCATCGCGCCGGACAGCATCGCGATCACCTTGTCGGCGATGTCGTCCTGCACGAACAGCACGCGCGCGGCGGAACAGCGCTGACCGGCGGAATCGAATGCGGATGAGATCGCGTCCTTGACGAGCTGTTCGGGCAGCGCGGACGAGTCGGCGATAAAGGCGTTCTGACCACCGGTCTCAGCAATCAGTGCGGCGATCTGCGCGTTGCGCGCGGCGAGTGTGCGGTTGATCGTCCACGCAGTTTCGGTCGAGCCGGTCATGCATACGCCGGCGACGTCGGGCTTCGTCAGCAGCGTACTGCCGATCATCGAACCCTTGCCGGGCACGAACTGCAGCACGCTTTCCGGCACGCCGGCTTCGTGCAGCAGTTTCACCGCGGCGTGACCGATCAGCACGGTCTGGTCGGCCGGCTTGGCGATCACGGCATTGCCGGTCGCGAGCGCGGCGGCGACTTGGCCGGTAAAAATCGCCAGCGGGAAATTCCACGGGCTGATGCAGACGAATACGCCGCGACCGTGCAGCGAAATCTGGTTCGATTCGCCGGTCGGCCCCGGCAGCGACTCGGGATGGCCCATCAGCTTGCGCGCGACGGCCGCGTAGTAGCGACACATGTCCGCGGCTTCACGCACTTCGGAGACCGCAGCCGGCAGGGTCTTGCCGGCTTCGCGTACGCACAGCGCGACGAATTGCGCGCGACGCTGTTCGAGCAGGTCGGCCGCGTATTCGAGAATTTTCGCGCGCGAGGCCGCCGGCAGGCGGTCCCATTCCGGCTGAGCGGCATGCGCATTGGCGAGCGCGCGCTCGATCGTTGCCGCGTCGGCTTGCTGCTTGGTGCCGATCTGCCGGCGCCGGTCGGAAGGGTCGGTGACTGGTTGCGTTTCGCCGCCGAGTTTCGCGCCGGGCACGAGTGGCGTTGCGGCCCAGGTCGTCGGAATCTTTGCGACCGCGTCGGCGAGTGCGCGCAGTTCGTTGTCGTTGCCGAAATTCACGCCCATGGAATTTTTCCGGTTTGGTGAAGCCGACTCGGACGTGTCGTCCGCGATCGGTGTGGAATACAGATCAATCGGTTGCGGAATACGCGGATGCGGCTTGCTCGGGAACGCGCGCACGACTTCGACCGGATCGGCGACGAGTTCGGCAATCGGCAGCGATTCGTCGACGATGCGATTGACGAACGAAGTGTTCGCGCCGTTTTCGAGCAGGCGGCGCACGAGATACGGCAACAGGTCTTCGTGCGAGCCGACCGGCGCGTAGACGCGACACGGAACGTTCAAGTTCTTTTCGCCGATCACTTCGGCGTAAAGATCGGTGCCCATGCCGTGCAGCCGCTGGAATTCGAACGGGCGCGCCTTCGCCATGTGATGAATCGCCGCGATCGTGTGCGCGTTGTGCGTAGCGAACGCCGGGTAGAACGCGGCGCCGTGATCGAACAGGCGGCGCGCGCACGCGAGATACGAGACATCCGTGTTCGGCTTGCGCGTGTACACGGGGTAGCCGCCGTGGCCGCCTTCCTGCGCGCGCTTGACCTCGGAATCCCAGTAAGCGCCTTTGACCAGGCGCACGCAAAAGCGCCGGCCCACCTTCTTCGCGGACTCCGCGAGCCAGTCGATTACGAACGGCGCGCGTTTTTGGTACGCCTGCACGGCAAGTCCGTAGCCGTCCCAGCCGTCGAGCGAAGCATCGGCGTGCACCGCGGCGATCACCTCGAGCGAAAGCTCCAGACGATCCGATTCCTCGGCGTCGACGGTGAGCCCGATACCGTTTTTCTTCGCCAGCTGCGCGAGTTCGAGCAGCTTCGGTGTCAGTTCCGCGTGCACACGCGCGCGTTTGGCGACTTCGTAGCGCGGATGCAATGCGGAAAGCTTGATGGAAATGCTTGGCGCATCGAGCACGTTCGTGAACGGCCCGCGCGCGCCGAGTGCGGCGATCGCAGCCTTGTAGGCGTTGTAATAGCGCTCGGCATCCGGCTGCGTGAGCGCCGCTTCGCCGAGCATGTCGTACGAATAGCGGTAGGCACGATTGTCTTTTTCGTTGGCACGATCCAGTGCTTCCTTGATCGTGCGGCCCATCACGAACTGGTGGCCCATGATGCGCATCGCCTGGCGCACGGCGAGGCGGATCACGGGTTCGCCGGCGCGGCCGATCAGGCGCTTGAGCGCGCCGGTGAAATTGCGCTGCGTCTCATCGGCGAGCGTGACGAGCTTGCCGGTCAGCATCAGGCCCCAGGTGCCGGCGTTGACGAGCACCGAGTCGCTCTGACCCAGGTGCGCTTCCCAATTCGCTTCGCCGAGTTTGTCGGAAATGAGCTTGTCGGCCGTGTTTTTGTCCGGAATGCGCAGCAGCGCTTCGGCGACGCACATCAGCAGCACGCCTTCCTCGCTGGAAAGGTCGTACTCGCGCATGAACGACTCGACCGCGGTCTGCTCATGCTTCTTCGCACGCACGCGCGCCACGAGATCGGTCGCGCGCGCGAGCACGAGATCGCGCTCGGCCGCCGGCAGCGTCGCCTCGACGAGCAAGTCGTTCACGGCTTCGGTTTCGTCGCGGCAATACGCCGCGGTCATGCGCGCGCGCGCGGTGTCGGCTGCGCGCGGCAGTTCGGGTGCAAGAATCGCGTTCACTGGTTCCTCCGCAAGCCCGCTAGTTTACCAGTTCCGCACCGTCGGCTCGGGGCTCGCCGGTGCGCGAAAACTTGCCCGCATTCGTCGCGGTCACTATCATTGTCAGGTTAGGCGCGTTGTGCTCCCGATGACTCGAACGGCTCCAGGCAAAGCGCCCGGCGACCCGGTGTCGCTGGTGCTGCTGCCGCATCGTTCGCTGACGCGGCTCGGGTTGGTGGCGTTCCTGGTTGGCCAAAGCCTGGTGGCCGGCGGCTACGCGCTGCTGGCGGCTTGGCGCGGCAACGTGTTTGCGCCGGTGTTTGCGGTGCTGGAACTGGCTCTGGTGAGCGGGTGTCTGGTGCGGGTCTGGAAGGCTTCGGGCAAGGGCCAGATCATCACGCTGACGCCGACGCGACTGGATGTTGCGCCGACGTCAGGCGCGGAAGGCGTGCAGTTTCATCCGTACTGGACACATGTGCGGCTGGAACGCGGTTCGTGGCGGGGCTGGCCAAGCCGGTTGCTGGTCGGCTCGCACGGGCGCGAAGTGGAAGTTGGGGCGTTTTTGAACGAGGACGAGCGCCAGGCACTGGCGCGACGGCTGATGGAACTGCTGCAGGCTACAAACGCCGGCGGCGGGTCGATGGAAAAATCGAAGGTGACGACGAATGACGCGTAGCAGACTGGGAATGGCCGCCGCATCGATGGCCGCTTTGATGGCGACGTATGCCGGCCGCGCGCACGCGCTGGCGCAGCCGTGGCAGCTCAACATGGCGCCGGGCGTCACTGAAACTTCGCGCACGGTCTACAACATCCACATGATCGGCCTGTGGGTGTGCGTCATCATCGGCCTGCTCGTGTTCGGCGCGATGTTCGTGGCCATGTTCAAGTTCCGCAAGTCCAAAGGCGCGGTGCCGGCGAAGTGGTCGCACAACACCACGGCCGAAATCATCTGGACGGTGGTGCCGATCCTCACATTGATCGTTCTCGCCTGGCCGGCGACGAACGTGATGATCAAGATGGCCTACACCGAAGATTCGCAGATGACCGTGAAGATCACCGGTTATCAGTGGAAGTGGGGCTACGACTACATCAACTGGGGCGACAAGCCCTACCACGTGCATTTCATTTCCAAGCTCGACGCGGCCAGCGACAAGACGCGTCAGCTCAAGTCGGGGCTGGATCCGTTCGCGGTGAAGCAGGGCGATGAGCAGACCTATCTGCTCGACGTCGACCATCCGCTCGTGCTGCCGACCGACACCAAGATCCGCTTTGTCGTCACCGGCGACGATGTCATCCACGCCTGGTGGGTGCCGCAGCTGGGCTGGAAACAGGACGCCATTCCCGGAATCATCAACGACGCCTGGACCAACATCCACGATCCGGGGCTGTATCGCGGCCAGTGCGCCGAATTGTGCGGCCAGGATCACGGCTTCATGCCGATCGTGGTCAAGGCGGTGCCGAAGGAAGAGTTCGTGACCTGGCTCGACGGCGAGGAAGCCAAGGTCGCCAAGCCGGCCACGCCGCCCACGAATGCTGCACCTGCCGCCACGCCGACCGCCGGCTGATCAGTCCACACCCGATTTCGCAAGAGGTTCCACATGGCCACTCACGCCGCCGAACACAGTCACGACGATCACGCCCACGACGATCACGATCACAAGCCGCACGGCTTCATCAATCGCTGGGTGTTCTCGACGAACCACAAGGACATCGGCACGCTGTATCTGATCTTCTCGTTCACGATGGCGTGCATCGGCGCCGCGTTCTCGGGCGTCATCCGCACCGAGCTCATGAAACCCGGCCTGCAGTTCGTGCAGCCGTACTTCTTCAACCAGATGACGACGATGCACGCGCTCGTCATGATCTTCGGCGCGATCATGCCGGCGTTCGTCGGCCTCGCGAACTGGATGATCCCGCTGCAGATCGGCGCGCCGGACATGGCGCTGCCGCGCATGAACAACTGGTCGTTCTGGATCCTGCCGTTCGCGTTCACGATGCTGCTGTCCACGCTGTTCATGCCGGGCGGCGCTCCGGCCGGCGGCTGGACGATGTATCCGCCGCTCGCGATCCAGGGCGGCAACAGCGTCGCGTTCCTGGTGTTCTCGGTGCACCTGATGGGCATCAGCTCGATCATGGGCGCGATCAACATCATCGCGACGATCCTCAACATGCGCGCGCCGGGCATGGATCTGTTGAAGATGCCGGTGTTCGTGTGGAGCTGGCTGATCACGGCGTTCCTGCTGATCGCGGTGATGCCGGTGCTAGCCGGTGCGGTGACGATGCTGCTCACAGACAAGTATTTCGGCACGAGTTTCTTCAATGCCGCCGGCGGCGGCGACCCGGTGATGTTCCAGCATGTGTTCTGGTTCTTCGGCCATCCCGAGGTCTACATCATGATTCTGCCGGCGTTCGGCATCGTCTCGGAGATCATCCCGACATTCAGCCGCAAGCCGCTGTTCGGCTACCAGGCGATGGTGTTCGCGATCGCCTCGATCGCGTTCCTGTCGTTCATCGTCTGGGGCCATCACATGTTCACGGTCGGCATGCCGCTCGGCGGCGAGCTGTATTTCATGTTCGCGACGATGCTGATCGCGGTACCGACCGGCGTGAAAGTGTTCAACTGGGTCTCGACGATGTGGGGCGGCTCGCTGTCGTTCGAGACGCCGATGCTGTGGGCGATTTCGTTCGTGATCCTGTTCACGATCGGCGGTTTTTCCGGCTTGATGCTCGCGCTCGTGCCGGCCGATTTCCAGTATCAGGACACCTATTTCGTCGTCGCGCATTTCCATTACGTGCTCGTCACCGGCGCGCTGTTCGCGATCATCGGCGCGATCTACTACTGGTGGCCGAAGTGGACGGGCAAGATGTACAACGAGACCTGGGCCAAAGTGCATTTCTGGTGGAGCGTGGTGTTCATCAACATCCTGTTCTTCCCGCAGCATTTCCTCGGCCTCGCCGGCATGCCGCGCCGCATCCCCGACTACAACGTCGCGTTCGCCGACTGGAACCTGGTCAGCACGATCGGCGCCTACGGCATGTTCCTGACGCCGATCATGATGTTCGCGATCCTGTGGCAGTCGAAGAAGTCCGGCGCGCCCGCGACGATGCATGTGTGGGAAGCGTCGCATGGCCTGGAGTGGACCGTGCCGTCGCCGGCGCCGTTCCATACGTTTGCGACGCCGCCGTTGATCCACGACGAAGACCTCGCGCACGGCGATATCACACACTAATTTTTGCAATCATCCCTGATCGCGAGGATCAAGATCGGCCATCCGTGGCCGGACTTCTCAAAACAGCATGACCAGCACGCACGCCAATCAGCAACAACGCGCCGGCATCCGCCGCACGGCGTGGATTGTCGGCGGCATCGCGTTCGGCATGTTCGTGTTGTTCATCGTCAAGCAGTTCATCTGGCACTGATGGATATCGAGGGCAACAACCGGCGGTTCCTCAAGCGCGCACTGATCCTGTGCGGCGCGATGTTCCTGTTCGGCTTTGCTTGCGTGCCGATGTACCGGCTGGCCTGCGTGCACGTGCTCGGCATCAAGGTCGACGGGCAGCCGGTGAGCAGCGAGAAGATCGCCGCGGTCAGCGCGGTCGACGCGTCGCGTTGGGTGACCGTGCAGTTCGTCGGCACGGTCAACAGCGCGCTGGCCTGGCAGTTCGCACCGGAGAAAGGCAGCGTGCGCGTGCATCCGGGCGAACTCAATGAAGCGTGGTTCGATGCCACCAACGTCGCGCCGAAAGCGATCGTCGGCAACGCGGTGCCGAGCATCGCGCCGAAGACGGCGTCGCTGTATTTCAACAAGACCGAATGTTTCTGCTTCACGGAACAGACGCTGCAGGCGGGCGAATCGCGCCGCATGCCGGTGAAGTTCATCGTCGATCCGCAGTTGCCTGCCGACGTCGATACACTGACGCTGTCGTACACGTTCTACAACAATCAGGAAGCGACGAAGAAGCTGGCCGCACAGGAACGCGCGGCGGCGGATCCGGCGTCCTAAAACTTATACAAGTATACCGAGGTTGGTCATGGCACAAGCAGCACCTGGCGCTTATTACGTCCCGCACGGCACGAAGTGGCCGATCCTGGGCTCCATCGGCCTGACCAGCACCGTGGTCGGCGCCGCGTTGTGGATGAACGAGACCACGCACGCCGGCAAGTACATCATGTTCTTCGGCATCGCCTGCCTGCTGTCGATGATGTTCGGCTGGTTCCGCCAGGTGATCGGCGAGTCGCTCGCCGGCATCTACACGAAACAGGTGGACACATCGTTCCGCATGGGCATGATGTGGTTCATCTTCTCCGAGGTGATGTTCTTCGCCGCGTTCTTCGGCGCGCTGTTCTACGCGCGCACCTATTCGGTGCCATGGGTCGGCGGTGAAGGCGATGGCGCGCTGACCAACTTCTTCCTGTGGAAAGGCTATGCCCCGGCATGGCCGACCAACGGCCCGGCCGCGATTGGCGGGCATTTCGAGGCGATGCCGGCGTGGGGCGTACCGCTGCTCAACACGCTGATCCTGTTGTCGTCCGGCGTGACGATCACGATCGCGCACCACGCGCTGCGCGCGGGCAATCGCGTGCAACTGCTGATCTGGCTCGCGGCGACGGTAATCCTCGGCGCGACGTTCCTCAATTTCCAGGCGCACGAATATTACGAGGCCTACACGAAGATGAACCTGACCCTGGGCTCAGGCATCTACGGTTCGACGTTCTTCATGCTCACCGGCTTCCACGGCATGCACGTCACGCTCGGCGCGATCATGCTCACCGTGATCTGGTTCCGCTGCCTGAAAGGCCATTTCAGCAAGGATCACCACTTCGCCTTCGAAGCCGTCGCCTGGTATTGGCACTTCGTCGACGTGGTGTGGCTGGGATTGTTCATGTTCGTCTACGTGCTCTGACCCGGCGCACAGCGGGTCGAGCTCGAAGACGAACAATCAGCGGCCAAGGCCGTGCGGTTTGATCACGCCGGTCGCAATGCCGGCGATCACCAGCAGGATCAGCAGCACCGAGAGCCCGATGCGCCACGTCAGCGCCTTGACCGTGCGATCGGTCTGGCCCTTGTCGGTCATCATGTAATACAAACCCGCGCCCAGGTTGTACAGAATCACGAGCAGAAACGCGATGATGATGAGCGTAGTCATGCGCCGCCAGTATAACGCGAGCGTGCGATGACGGCGCGGCGTTGGCATGCGCCGAGCGCGTTCGCGTGGATGTTGCTGGTGCTGGGCGTAACGGCATTTGTCGTGCTCGGTTTGTGGCAACTCGATCGCGCGCAGCAGAAGGAACAGTTGCTCGCGGCGTTCGCGGCCGGAGCGAACGGACCCGCTGTCGAATTCACAAGCGCACGCGACGCGCTCGACGCGCAACGTTATCCGCATGTGCGCGTCAGGGGGTACTTCGTCGCTGATCGCGGCTATCTGCGCGACGAACAGCTGCACGACGGCAAACTCGGCGTGCATCAAATCGCGGTGTTTGAGTTGTCCGGAGAGGATCGGCTGCTGCTGGTGGATCGCGGCTGGCTCGCTTGGAATCATGCACCGGCCACGACGCCGGCGTTGCCGCCGTTGCCGGCAGGCGAAGTGGAATTGAGCGGCATCTACGCACCGTTTCCGAGCAGCGGCTTGCGCGTCGGTGGCGACGCATTGAAAACGCAAAGCACTTGGCCGAAATTGACGTTGCGCATCGACCCCGCGGAGATTTCCGCCGACCTGGGCAAACCGCTGTTGCCGCGTATGTTGTTGCAGGACGCCGCCGCGAACAGCGGCTTCGTGCGCGAGTGGACGCCGAACGTGATGCCGCCCGTGCGCCATCGCGCCTATGCATTGCAGTGGTTCACATTCGCGCTCGCCGCGCTCGTGGTGTTCGTGGCAGTGCATTGGCGCGCCGTGGAGAAACAATGAATCCCCGCAACAAGAATCGCCTGATCCTCGTGCTCGTCGCGCTCGTATTCGCGGCGCCGTTGCTGGTGGCGTACGTGATGAATCACGAAGGCTGGCGGCCGCAACAGACGCGCAACAGCGGCACGCTCGTCGAGCCGCCGCGCGACGTGACGGCAGCATCCGTGACACTCGCCGATGGCGCCAAGTTGGCATGGCGCGACCCGCAATGGCACTGGACCTTGCTCGCATTGCCCGGCGCGCATTGCGCCGCGCAATGCGAAGCGCGCCTGGACGAAGCATTGCGCATGCACATCACTTTGGGCCGCAATGCCGAGCGCGTGCGCCTCGTCTATCTCGGGCCGGCATTGCCGAACGAGTACCTAGCTTCCCGCACTGCGTTGCAGGCGGGAGAGGACGACGCTGGGGTACTCGCCGAGTATCGCGCGCCAGGCGATGATGCGCTCGCGTTGGCGCTGGTCGATCCGAATGGCTTGTTGATGCTGCGCTATGCACAAGGGTACGACGCGCAAGGTTTGCGCAGCGATATCCAGAAGCTTTTGCACTAATGGAAAAATACACTTCGAAGAATCTGCGCACCCTGGCCTGGATTGCGGCAACGTTCGCGTTGGTTGTAATCGTGTTCGGTGCGTTTGTGCGCCTGTCCAACGCCGGCTTGTCATGCCCGGACTGGCCGACCTGCTACGGCAAGCTGAGCTGGCCGACGCAGACGCACGAAGTCGCCGCCGCGAACGCCGCATTCCCGGATCGGCCGGTCGAGTCCGACAAGGCCTGGCGCGAGCAGGTACACCGCATGCTGGTCGGCGGCTTGAGCCTGGTCACGTTCGCACTCGCCGGTTTCGCGTTCGTGCGCCGGCGCGAGCTCGGGCGGCTTGCGTGGGTCGCGTACTTCGCCGCAGTGTTCATCATTTTTCAGGCTTTGCTCGGCATGTGGACGGTGACGCTCAAGCTGCTGCCGATCGTCGTTGCTTCGCACCTGCTCGGCGGCATGACGCTGTTCGCGCTGCTCGCGTACACCGCGCTGCGATTGACAGTGGATCCCGTGTCATCGCACGTCCCTGTGCTGCACGGGACGACCGCATCCTGCGGTCGGCTGCGCCGCATGACGATCGCCGGCATTGCGCTCGTCGCTGTACAGATCGCGCTCGGCGGCTGGACCAGCGCGAACTACGCCGCGCTCGCCTGCGGCGTCGATTTCCCGACCTGCCTTGGCCAGTGGTGGCCGGCCACCGATTTCCGGCAAGCGTTCGTGTTGTGGCGCCAGATCGGTGTCGACTACGAAGGCGGCGTGCTCGACGCGCCCGCGCGCACGGCGATCCAGCTCGCGCATCGCATCGGCGCATTCGTCGTGTTCGGCCACGTGTTCGCGACCGCGCTGCGCGCCGCGCGCACGCGCGAGTTGCGCGTGTACGCGATCGCGCTCGGAACTGCTCTGCTGGCGCAGGTCACGCTCGGCATCAGCAATGTCGTGTTCGGCCTGCCACTGGCGGTTGCGGCCGCGCACAACGCCGGCGCGGCGGTGCTGTTGTTCGCGCTGCTGGCATTGCTGGTGCGGTTGCGGCCACGGGCAGGATAGACTGCCGCGCATGTCGTCCATTGCCCTTCAGTACGTCGAACTGACCAAGCCGCGCGTCGTCGCGCTGATCGTGTTCACCGCGATCATCGGCATGTTCCTCGCCGTGCCGGGTGCGCCGCCGTTGCGCGAAGCCGTCGCCGGTTTCATTGGCATCTGGCTCGCGGCGGCGTCGGCGGCCGCGGTCAATCATCTGATCGACCAGCGCATCGATCGCGTGATGGCGCGCACGGCGCATCGCCCGCTCGCGACCGGCGCTCTCACGCCCGCGCAGGTGCTCGCTTTCGCGGTCGCGCTCGGCGCGGCGTCGATGACGATCCTCATCGCGTTCGTCAATCCGCTGACCGCCGCGCTCACGTTCGCGTCGATGATTGGCTATGCCATCGTCTACACGGCGTGGCTCAAGCGCGCCACGCCGCAGAACATCGTGATCGGCGGCATTGCCGGCGCCGCGCCGCCGCTGCTCGGCTGGGCCGCGGTCACGAACCAGGTGCATCCGTACGCGCTGCTGCTCGTGCTGATCATTTTCGTGTGGACGCCGCCGCATTTCTGGGCGCTGGCGATCTTCCGCCGCGACGACTACTCGCGTGCGCAGGTGCCGATGTTGCCGGTCACGCACGGCGTGGAATACACGCGCTGGCACGTGCTGCTCTACACCGTGCTGCTCGTCATCGCCACGGTGCTGCCATATCTGACCGGCATGAGCGGCCTGTTTTATCTCGGCGGCGCGCTCGTGCTCGGGGCCGGATTTCTTTACTACGCCTACATGTTGCAGAATCCGCCGAACGAACGCTTCGCCATGCGCGTGTTCAATTATTCGATCATTTACCTGATGGCGCTGTTCGCCTTCATGCTGATCGACCACTACGTCGACGCACCGTTGCTGCACAACACTTTGCCATTGCAGCGCATTCATTGACGGGCGCTGGACAAGCCGACGCGCTCGCCGCAAGCTTATCCCCATTCCCGCAACGGAGTTCGCCATGAGCACGGTCTACGATTTCAGTGCGAAAGACATCGACGGCAAAGAGCAAAATCTCGGCGCCTACAAGGGCAAGGCCATGCTCGTCGTCAACGTGGCGAGCAAATGCGGCTTCACGCCGCAGTACAAGGGACTGGAAGCGTTGTACGAAAAGCTCGGCGACAAGGGATTGGTCGTGCTCGGTTTCCCGTGCGATCAGTTCGGCCACCAGGAACCCGGTGACGAGAACGAGATCAAGAACTTCTGTTCGCTGAACTACGACGTCAAATTCCCGCTGTTCGCAAAAATCGACGTCAACGGTTCGAACACGCACCCGCTGTACAAATATCTCAAGAAGGAAGCGAAGGGCCTGCTCGGCACCGAAGCGATCAAGTGGAACTTCACCAAGTTCCTCGTCGACAAGAACGGCAAGGTCGTGGCGCGCTATGCGCCGACGGATACGCCGGAAAAGATCGAGAAGGACGTCGCCGCGGTTTTGTAGGCTCAGTCCAGCAAGTACTGCTTCCAGAACAGTATCGAAGCGGCGCCAAAATAGTCGTTGTTCGATTTCTTCTGGAAGCCGTGGCCCTCGTCGTTGAACAGCAGATACCACGCCGGCTCGCCGTTGGCGCGCACGGCTTTGACGATCTGTTCGGCTTCCGTGTACGGCACGCGCGGATCGTTTTTTCCCTGCGCAACGAAGAGCCGCGCCTTGATGCGGTCGGCGTGATTGGCCGGTGAGATGCGCTCGAACACCGCCTTGATTTTCGGATCGCGTTCGTCGCCGTATTCGGCACGGCGCAGGTCGCGCCGGTAGCTTTCGGTATTGTTGAGGAATGTATTGAAGTTGGAGATGCCGACGAGATCGATGCCGGCGCGGATGCGGTCGCTGTAATGCATCAGCGAGGCGAGCACCATGTAGCCGCCGTAGCTGCCGCCGACCACGCCGACGCGGCTCGCATCGAGCTCCGGCTGCTGCGCGATCCAGTCGAGCAGCGCGCCGATGTCTTTCACCGAGTCTTCGCGCCGGACGCCATTGTCCAGGCTCAGGTACATCTTGCCGTAGCCATCCGAACCGCGCACGTTCGGCACGAGCACGGCGGCGCCGAGTTCGCCGACGAGGAATTGCGCATTCGCGCTGAAGGTCGGTAAAGCCTGGCCTTCCGGCCCGCCGTGGATCGAAATGATCACGGGCAGTTTTTTCCCCGTAGGGACATTGGCCGGTTTGTAGTAGAACGCCGGAATCGTGCGGCGGTCGAAGCTCGGATAATGGATCAGCGTCGGTGCGACGAACCTGCCGGCATCCAGGCCGCCGATCTCGCTACGTGTCCAGCGCGTGAGCGACGCGGTTTCGAGGTCAATTACATACACATCGCTTGGCGACGTCGCGGTGTTCAGCGTGAGCGCGAGGCGTTTGCCGTCCGCCGCGAAATCGAAATTGCCAATGACGCCAACCGGCAGCTCCGGCAGCTTCAGCTCGCGGTGATCCGGCAGTGTCAGCACGTGCAGGTGCGCGATGCCGTCCTCGTTCGTGGTGAAACCCAGGTGCTTGCCATCGTCGGAAATTCGCGCCTGGTCGACATCCCACGGAATCTGCGCGCTCAAAATCTGCAGCTTGCCGCTGGCCGGGTCGTGATAGCGCAGCGTGTGGAATTCCTGCGGCTTGCCTCTGATCGGTTCGTTGGAAACGAAGTACGCCGCGCGCCCCGTGCCGGGCGCGAACTTGAAATCGCCGAACGAAGCTTTGCCGCCATCGACCGGAAACATCTTCAGTTCGCCGCTGACGACGTCGACTTCGCCCGGATACGACTCGGCCGCCGACACGTATTTCGTCACCAACAGGCGTTTGCCGTCGTCGGAAAAATCCTGCGCGCTCCAGCTGCCACCGGCGGTCACGAGCGGTTTCGCCTCGCGCGTGCCCAGGTCCATCAGCCAGACGTCCGTATCGGTGCCGTTGCGCGCCGTGCTGCTCCAGGCCAGATATTTGCCGTCGCGGGAGAACAGCGGGGCATGATTCTGACTGCGCTTGCCGTCGGTAAGGCGCGTCGTCGCGCGCGTTTTCCAGTCGAACCAATACAACTGCGAAAACTCGTTGCCGCCGACATCCTTGCCGAACACGAAACCGTCGAGCGGCGACAGCGCCGGTGCGGCGTGCAGGTTGCTGATCGGCTCCGGATAGAACGTGAGCTGTTCGCGCATGCCGAGCGGCTCGCAGACGCGATGCGCCTGTGCGGTTTCGGCAAAGCGCGTGCCGATCAGGATACAGCCGTCCTTGGTCCAGCCGGCAAACGCCGCCGCGCGCGTGTTCTGGTAACGGTTGAGTTGTTCGAGCAGCTCCGGCGGAATCGCCGGAATATTTTCGCTGATCCGGTTGCCGGTTTCGACGCGCTCGACTGGAGTGGCGCCACTGGCGTTGGCAAGCAGGATCGCGCTCAAAAGCAAGGCGTGCATGGTGTTCTCCGTGGGCGTGCGCCGACTTTAGCGACGGGATTTTTCGCTGAGCAAGTGCCGAAGCTCCTGCTTGTCGGCATCGCTCAATTCAGCCATTCGGGTGTGCAACTCGTCGAGGCGCTGCTGCCGCGTCTGTCGATCCAGCTGTGCCAGCGCATCGAGGAACTCGGATTTCCACTCGTCTTCGCCGCCGGGGAATTCCATGACGGCAAGTTTCTGCAGCGATTTCAATTCCTCGCGTTCGGCGAAGTGCTCGAGGATGCCGGCGGTGGAGATCTCCGTGCGGTCGCGGCACAGCGCGATCAGCTCCATGAGCAGCGGAATGCCGGGCTGACGCAGCGTCGAAAACAGATGCGGCGGCTCGATCGCGGCGGCAAACGCGGGATTTTGCACGAGCAGCGCTACCGCACTTCGCACGAGCGTGCGCTCCTGCGGGCGCGCAGGCCTGCGCGTGGGCACGTGCTCGGGAGCCTCGACGCGCAACTTCACATTGGTCACGCGGTCGAGCTCGCCGAGCATGAGGTCGCGGAACGCGCCGTCGGGAATCTGTGTCAGCAGCGGCCGCGCGCGCTCGGCCAGGCGCGCCTTGCCGTCGAGACTGGTAAGGTTGACGTCCTTGCCGAGTTCGCTGAAGAAGAACTCGCTGAGCGGCGTTGCCTGCTGCAAGCGTTGCTCGAACCCCGGTGCGCCTTCCTTGCGCACGAGCGAGTCGGGGTCTTCGCCGTCGGGCAGGAACAGGAAGAATGCCTGGCGGCCGTCGCGCATGCGCGGCAGCACCGATTCGACCGCGCGCCACGCCGCCTGGCGTCCGGCGCGGTCGCCGTCGAAGCAGAAGTATACATCTGCACAATTGCGGAACAGCAGTTCAGCGTGGTCGCGCGTCGTCGCCGTACCGAGCGTCGCCACGGCTTCGCTGATGCCATGCTGAAACAGCGCGATTACATCCATATAGCCTTCGACGACGATCAGCCGCGGAATCTTGCTGTGCGCCTGACGCACCTGCCACAGCGCGAACAGTTGCTGGCCTTTGTGGAATAGCGGTGTTTCCGGCGAATTGAGATATTTCGGGCCGTCTTCGGTTTTCGCCAACACGCGGCCGCCGAATGCAATCACGCGTCCGCGCCGATCCTGGATCGGAAACATCACGCGGTCGCGGAAGCGGTCGTACTTCGTGCCGCGCTCGCCGCTGGTCAGCATGCCGGATTTCTCCAGCAACGCGACGCGCTGCGGATTCGTGCCGAGGGCGTTCTTCAACGCGTCCCACGCATCCGGTGAATAACCCAAGCCGAAACGTTCGAGCGTAGAAGCATCGAGGCCGCGCGATTCGAAATACGCGCGCGCCTTGTCGCTGGCGGCGAGCTGGCGCTGATAGAACTTGGCGCAGGAATCCAGCAGCGCGTAGAGGTCGGTCGAGTCCTCCTGCGGCGCGCGTTTGCCGCCGCCTTCGTAGGGCACCTTGAGGCCGACGCGTGAGGCGAGATCCTCGACCGCATCGACGAACTCCATGCGATCGTAGTCCATGAGGAACTTGATCGCGCTGCCGTGCGCGCCGCAGCCGAAGCAATGGTAGAACTGCTTGTTCGGGCTGACCGTGAACGACGGCGAGCGCTCGTCGTGGAACGGGCAGCGCGCCGTCCAGTCGCGGCCGGCTTTTTTCAGCGGCACGCGCTGCTCGATCACGTCGACGATGTCGACGCGCGCCAGCAAATCGTCAATGAACTTTTCCGGGATGCGTCCAGCCATCCGATAACCCACATCTCAGGCCCGCATACCGCGTTATGCGGGCTGCTGCGCTGCTCACATACTACCGCGTATGCTCCGCTGCTCGCAGCCCGCAAGCCTTGTCTGCGGACCTGATCTGTGGGTTCTCAGTGTTCTTTTCCGGCGATTACTGGTGTGGTTTCACTTTTCGGTCGCCGACCTGCACGTTCTTGCCGACCTGCACGTTGCTGCCGGTGTGCACGTTCGCGGCGGCTTCGGCCTGGGTGTCGTCGTCATCGTTGTCGTCGCCGGCGTCATCCGTGTCTGCCGCTGTGTTGCGCGTGCCAATGCCTTCGAGTCGGCGCAGCACGGTATCGTCGCCGTCGAGCAAGGCGAGCGCAGCTTTGCGCATCCACCAATTATCGGCGATGACGAAATCGTAGTAAGTCACACCGTAGGGCTTGAGTATCGAGTTCTGCGCAGCATTCGCAATGGCTTCCTGCTCGACATCCAAGGGCTTGCCGTTCAGACGCGCGAAGCGGCCGAGTTTGCCGTGCAGCAGCATCGCGGTTTCGAGCGCGTACGGCGGATCGAGCTTGAGCGGCTGCTGGTGTTCATAGGAGTCGGCGAGGTCGTGGCCGTGACCGGCGAATTTGCCCTGGCTGGCGCGCAGGTATTCGATGGCGTAGCGCTGATTCAGCGCCGGATTGTCGTTCATGCGCATCGCAAACGTGGCATTGATGCGCGTCAGTTGCGCTTCGCTGAGATGGTTTTTGGCCAGCAGTCGCGATTCGCCCTTGCTGCCGGCGAATTGCAGTTGATTTTGCAGCGCGGCGTAAGTTTCGAAGCCGACTTTGTCGACTGGCGCCAAGGCTTCGGCGGCGACGTCGCCGGGTCCCGAGCTCAGGGCCTGCGCGAGGCCGGCGTCCACACTGCTCCAGATTTCAGCAGTCGCGGCGACGCGCGCTTTGTCGTCGACCAATGGCGACACCGGATGATTGAGCAAGTCCGCCGGCGGCTGCAGCTTGGCGATCTGCTGCTCAGCGGCCTTGAAGCGCTTCTCGCTGGTCGGGTGCGTGCTGAAGATCGCTGCACTCTTGTGCTTGCCTTCGAGTTCGCCGAGCTGGCGCTGCAGGCGCAACATTCCGTCCGGGTTGTAGCCTGCGGCGATCATCCAGCCCACGCTGAGGCGGTCGGCCTCCATTTCCTGATCGCGGTTGAATTTCAGCGCGACCAGACCGCCGCCGGCATTGCCGAGAATCGCCCCGGCGGCCGCGCCGCCGCCATGGCCGATCTTCGCGCCGACGACAGCGCCGAGAATCGTGCCGAGCACGTGTGCGGTTTCCTTCTTGCGTTTGCCGGCGCGGATGTGATCGGCTTTGTGGTGTCCGAGCTCGTGGCCGAGCACCGCAGCGACGGCGTCGCGATCGCCGTGCATGGTTTCGAGCAGGCCTTCCTGCACGATCACCACCTTGTCCGCACCGACCTCGGTCGCGAATGCATTGATGTCGGGGTTCGTCGACCAGACGAGCTTTGCCTCGACGCCGGAAACGCGCTCCATGTCGGTGTAGATTTTTTCCAGCTCATGCGCCTCGGCGCGCAGGTCGGCGTTGGTCGACTGCGCTGCGATCGAATCGACGAAGTAATAATGGACTTCGGCGTACGCGGGTGACGTCGCGAGCACGGCGACGAGGGTGATAGCGGCAAAACGGTTCATGACGGGTCCCGGCAATGACGTGCACCGGATTAAATGCTCGCCGGCATACGAAGCGAACATGCGCAAACGACGAAGCCGGGCGAACCCGGCTTCGTGTACACGATGGATGAACGAATTAGATCGTCGCGAGTTTGGCTTTCACCAGTTCCGACAACTTGCCCATATCGGTACGCCCGGCGACCTTGGGTTTGACCAGGCCCATGACCTTGCCCATATCCTTCGGGCTTGCCGCGCCGGCTTCGCTGATGCTGGCGGCAATGATCGCGTCGACTTCCGCAGCGGAAAGTTGCGCGGGCAGATAGTGCTGGATCACGCCGACCTCGAATTTCTCCTTGTCGGCAAGATCGTTGCGGCCAGCCGCTTCGAACTGCTGGATCGAGTCGCGGCGTTGCTTGAGCATCTTTTCGAGCACGCCGAGAACTTGCGTGTCGTCGAGCATGATGCGCTCGTCGACTTCGCGCTGTTTGATCGCGGCATTGACCAGGCGGATCACGCCGAGGCGTTCCTTGTCGCCGCCTTTCATCGCGGCTTTCATGTCTTCGGTCAGTCGAGTCTTGAGGTCCATGCAAGGTGCTCTTTGCGAAAAGTCCGGCCAGGGATGGCCGATCTGGATTCTCGCGTTCAGGGAAGAACGCAAAAATAAAGGCCGGTCACGCTGGCGCGCAACCGGCCGTCTTGAAAGGCGGCTGAAACGTCAGCAGATCAATACAGACGCTGGCGCTTGGTCACGTCGCGCGAGACGCGGCGCAGATGGCGCTTCACCGCCGCGGCGGCCTTGCGCTTGCGTTCCTGCGTCGGCTTTTCGTAGAACTCGCGCTTGCGCGTCTCGGCCAGTACGCCGGCCTTTTCGCAGGTACGCTTGAAACGGCGCAGAGCGAACTCGAAAGGCTCGTTCTCGCGAACTTTGACGTTAGGCATGCAGACTCCAGTAAACTTCGCCCATATCGGGCCGGTGAGCCGCATATTTTACCGTGCAAAACGAGCAAATTGCAAAACCTGGCCCGGTATTGGGCATCGAGACCTCCTGCGACGAGACCGGGGTGGCGGTTTTCGACCCCGTGCGCGGCCTGCTCGCCCATGCGCTCTACAGCCAGATCGCGATGCACAACGAATACGGCGGCGTGGTACCGGAATTGGCCAGCCGCGATCACGTACGCAAGCTGCTGCCGTTGATCCGCCAGACCTTGGCGCAGGCCGGCATGAGCACGCGCGACCTCGGTGGCGTGGCCTATACGGCCGGTCCGGGTCTGATCGGCGCCTTGCTGGTCGGCGCTGCGTGCGCGCGCTCGCTGGCGTGGGCGCTGGAAGTGCCGGCGATTGGCGTGCATCACATGGAAGGGCATCTGCTCGCGCCATTGCTCGAGGCCGATCCGCCGCAGCCGCCGTTCGTGGCGCTACTGGTATCCGGCGGG
>Ga0207674_10003333_pt1 | contig 19749 bp, 15 predicted proteins | sample KBSCornC72_FD_184303 | JGI IMG/M metagenome (GOLD analysis project Ga0207674, IMG submission 184303) | Corn rhizosphere microbial communities from Kellogg Biological Station, Michigan, USA - KBS Corn C7-2 (SPAdes) (version 2) | ecosystem: Host-associated > Plants > Roots > Rhizosphere > Soil ... | reverse complement strand
ACGGCGCTGCTGCCGCGATCGACTTCTATGTGTCGGTGTTCGGCGCCACGCTCATCGACCGAATGGACGGTCCCGGCGACACGGTCGCCCACGCCGAGTTTGTGCGCGGTTGCGAGCACGTCTTTCAAGTGGTCGCCGCTGCCCATGAAGCGGAAGTGAATGCCGGGGACGCGATCCCTGGCGAGCGCCACGGCACACACAATGGTGTCGAAGCCGTAACGTTTTTCGATCGAGCCATGGGTCAGAACGCGGAAGATGCCGCGCTCACGGTCTTCTGCCTTGATCTTTTCGATTCGCTCGCGCAGGTGTTCGTAGCGCTCGAGGTGAAAGTAGCGGTCATCGGGAACGTTCACCACCACGGCGATCTTCTCTGCATCTGCGCCGCGGCGCACGAAGTTGTCGCGCATCTGGTCGGTGACGGTGATGGCGCGATCGGCAAAGCGAATGGAGGTTTGTTCCACACGCTCGAGTGTCCACAGGAAGGGCCGTGTGTACCACTGGGCCGGAAACATGGTGCCGAAGAGCTCGGGGATGGGCTCGTGCAGGTGCAGAACCACGCGCGCTCCGGTGAGCTTGGGATAGAGAGCCACGAACACGAGGTAGTCGGGCATCGTGTTCACTTGAACGGCCGCGAAGGGGCTCTTGCGATGAAGTCCCGCGAGCTTGATGGATGCCAGAACGAAGAATGCGTTGTACTCCCAGAGGTAGCGCAAAATCTTTCCGCGGCGATGGCCCACCGGGAGCCGATGAACATTGACGCCTTCGACCACTTCGAACGGCGCCTCGTCATCGTTGCGCAGGCATATGACGTCGACATCGTAGCCGTCGTCGCGCAACGCCTCGGCCTCGCGCTTTACGTTGAGCTCGAAGGGATAGAACGAATGCCTGACGATGGCGATCCGTTTGCGCTCGGCGCTCTTCATGGTGTCTTCCCGCCCTTGCTCGCGATCACCCGTGTGTACAGCCCGATGAGTGTCTGCGCCACCGTCTCCAACGAGTAAAGACGCATGCGCTCGCGTGACTCGACGCGGCGCGGGCTCGACAGGGTGACGAGCAATGCTTCGGCAATCCGCACGGGATCGTCTTTCACGATATGGCAGCCGACGATGTCCTGCGTGACCACGCGCGCATCGCCCACGTCGGTGCATACGACGGGCACGTTGCACGCCAGGGCTTCACGAATGGTGACGGGCGACGCTTCGAAGGACGACGTCATGAGCACGGCTTCGCTGGCGTTCATGTACAACGGAACGTCCGCGTGGGGAACATTATCGAGCGCGATCAGCTCGACGTCTGTGGCATTGGGTGCGAGAGCATGCAGGCGATCGATGCCTGCGCGTGCAAGGTCATAGCGCTTTTCGGGTCTTCCTGGTGCCGCGGGAAACAGTATGTAGCGCTTTTCTGAAGAAAGGCCCAGCTGGCGCTGGGCGTCACGGCTGTCCATGGGCGCAAAGCGCTTCCAGTCGATGCCGGCGGGAAGCCAGATGGCATCCTGACGCCCCAGCGGCTCGCGCAGATGCTCCGCGACCACCACCACGGCGTCGACTTTCTGCGCCACATGGCGCTTCATGCCCTTGGAATACGCGATGTGTTTGATGGGCTGTTCGCGGAGCGCATCGGTGGTGTCGCCCGAGATTTCACCTTCGTGAAATGTCCACACCACGGGAATCTTGTGCTGGAGTGTCGCGATGAGCCCGCAGAACGAATGGTGGACATGAATCACGTCGTACTTCGCGCGGCGAATGCGCGCAAAGAAACCGGCCGGCATGCCGAAGTAGTTGAGCTTGTTGGCGCGGCCATTCACGAAATACACGTCGACGTCCACGCCGGCCGCGCGCAGCGCGTCGGCCTCGTCGCGCACGAAGGAGCCGTAGAACGGCATCGCATCGCTGGGGTACATGTTTGTGAAAACGAGGACGCGCACAATCAGCTTTCGCGGGAGTTCATCTGTCCTGGATTGGAGCGCAGCAACCAGTTGATGAGCGTGCTGTAGCGCGTATAGAACTCGCTGAGCGAGGTGCGTGCCACCGTGCGCTGGATTTCATCCACCGTGGAGTTGCCGCCCACCACCGTCATGCGTCGCGCCTGCGCCAGACCCAGCAGCATGTGGCGCGCGATGGCGAGATGCTCGCTGCTTCCCTCTTCGGGTTTGCGGCGCAGCGCTTCTTCCGCATCCACGTCGAGCAGAATGGCAACCTGTGCCCGCGGAATCATGGTGTGCAGCACCTTGAGCGAGAGCGGCGGGTTGGTCGGATCGGTGCCGGTAAAGAGCGCGTAATCGGCGAGCGCGTCGCAGATGTGACGGTCGCAGATGACCACGGTGCCGTTCAGGAGCGCGCGGCGCGTCTGCCATACGTAGGGCCAGAACAAGTCCGAGGCGTAGACCATGCTGAAGACCCAGCGCGCGAACGGGTTCTGCAAACGACGGCGCCGTTCCGCGAAGCGCTCCGCTTCGTTACGAGTCGCGGCCGCAGAATCGGATTTTGCATCACTCTTGCCGCCGCCCAGCGCGCGTTTTCCGGCGCGCATGATGGCACCCGCTCGACGCGACGATCCGCCGCGCGCCCAGATGGGTTTGACGCGCACGTCGCAGGTTTCGAAGGCCGCGCGCAGACGATCGGCCTGGACGCTCTTTCCGGATCCGTCGATGCCGCTCAGCGTCACGAGCAATCCGGGCTGGCTGCGCACGTGCAGTTTCCAGCGCACCGCCCACACCAGCGTGTCGGCGACATCGGCCGCCTTGTCCTCGATGGGACGGCCCGGGTCCTTCATGACCTTGCGATAGTACGCCACCTTGTTGGCGCGGAACGGAATGATGGCGGGCACGTGATTGTCGCCGTAACGCACCTGCGGCAACAGATCCGCGCGCACTTTCGCGTAGCGCGCGGGGGCGTGGTCGAGCTCGGCGCGCTGTTCGGTCGACAATAGAGGTGAATCGAACAAACGCTTCCACGCCTCATCGAAGATGGCGAGGGCACCCCAGAATCCTTCTTCCCACCCGCGGCGGCGTGCGTGCGCGGCCGGCTCCGCGAGCGGATCGGTCATGGTGCGCAGCGCATTGGCGGTGAGAAACAAATTGCCGAGGGACAGCGCCTTGTCTTCGTAGAACCAGTGCGCGAGTGTCACAAGCAATCCTTCCGACACTCCCGGAATCAGGATGTCGGGATCGTCCTTGGGATGGCGCGCGCGCGCCCACATCGGTTCATTGTCGAGAAACGGCACGCCCCAACCCACCTGCTCGTGCAGATGAAACGCAAAGCTGGATCCATCTCCCGCAAAACGACGGAACAGAAACTTGAGCGGCTCTTCCACGTTGAGCAGCTCCACGTAGCCCATGTCGTTCAGAATGCGGCGCGCCGGCTTGGAACACCCCTGGCGCACCAGGATGTCGAGATTGCTGGAGAGATAGTGAAACGACGGCGGCTGACCCGTCGACTTGAACACCATGGCTTCGATGCGCTCGCGCGCCAGCGCGAGACGAATGCGCTCGAACTCCTCGCGCTCGGCGTCGTAGCGCGCGTGGTCGCGCGCCACGAATTCGGCCAGTGCGGTTCCGTCGACGGCGTCGCCAAAACGCGCCGCAATGGGAATGAAGGAGACTTTCTGCTTTTCGAGCAGCGCACCGGCGCTCGCGAGCAGGCCGGGGTCTACCATGGCGGGATTGACCGCGCAGTCCGGGTTGGCGAGATGAGCGGCAAGACGCAGAACGTCACTCACGCGCGCTTCTCCTCTGGTTGCGACAAACGCGCCACCATCCGCTCCGCAATGGCCCGCCACGAAAACTCTTCCATGTCGCGCGTGTCCGGTCGAGCACCGGCACGCAGCGCACGCGCCGCGGCGACCATCTCTTCTTCGGTTTCGAAGTAGCGCAGGTCGTCCCCGGCCGGGAGCACGTCGCGCAGCCCCCCGAAGGGACGCGCGATCACGGGCAATCCACTGGCCAGTGCCTCGAGCACCGAAAGCGGAATCTCCACACAACCCTCCACGTCGATCACCGGAAACACGTATGCATCAGCCAGCTTGTAGAACTCATCGACAGCCACGAACTCGCGGATCACGCGCACACCCGCTTTCTCGAGCGAGAGACGAAGACTCAGATCTTCCGGTGTGCTGGTACTGCCGATCACGATGACGTGCGCATTGGGCTCACTCGCCAGTCGGGCGAGCGAAGCAACGTTACGTTTGGGCGATAAATGGCCCACGTGCAAGTAAACAGTCGCATCCTGCGGGACATTGTATTTGGCACGCAAGGTTTCCTTCTCGCCCGGTTCGGGTTTTCGAAACTGGGTCAGGTCCACGCCCACCGGCAACAGATCGCCGCGGAGCGAAAGGTCGTTCAAGTGCAGGAGCGACGCATACGACGGCACAAAAATGAGATCGGGCGCCGTCGCGGTGAGGATGATCCGGTCACGCTGCCGGTGACGGCGCGGGATGAGCGCCACCATGGCGTGGCGCGCTTTGGGCCATGCGCGGCGCAGCGCGAATGCGCGCAGGAAGCTTCCCACCGTGTTGGACGGCGAGGCCACGTACACGACCAGGTTGGGAACGAACGACGCCACCTCGTGACGCAGCGCCGGCTGAATGAATGTGCGGGTTCCCGGCACGTCGTGAATGCTGTAGCGGTGCGCCGTGCCGCGCAGCAGCGCATCACGCGCCACCGGGTCTTTCGCCACCGCTTCCGCGCGCGAACCGTTGCGAAAGATGGCGCCGCCGCGGTCGACGTTGATAACGCGCACGGGATGGTCGACGAAGAGAGCGCGTCCGATGGAGAACGCGAACTTCTTGATGCCTTCGTCCCAGGGCTCGACGAGGTCTTCGGATACGATGACGATGCGGGGATTCATTCCGTGCGCGCGCAGCTCCTACAACCCGCGAAAGCGCGCCACGAAGTCCCAGATGGTGAGCGCGTCGATGTCACCCGTGGCGGCAAAGGCGCTGCGGCAGCCCCTGGGCCACACGCCGAAGCGCACCAGCGGCCGCTTCGATTCGTCGATGACGCGGCGGCAGGCATCAATGGTCGAGAAGGTGGCGTTTTCAACGCGTCCCAGGTGCACCGCGTAGCCGTCCGAGCGCTCTCCCGTCTCCACGATGTAGCCCAGATCGGTGAGGGCGATGATGGCTTCGCGGCTCGTACCCGGCGCCACCGATACGCATGGCCGCGCGGTCGAATCTACCGTGAACGTGCGCGGCTCCAGTATTCGTTCCGCTCCGCCTTCGCGCACAATAACGACGCTGTCGCGCGCCGCCTGGATCTCGACGCGGAAAAGGTCGTCGTCGCGCACGAACTGCGCGCGATTCTGCGCCTTCGCATCCCACCACTGCGCAATCTCATCCAGCGTCGCGATCCACACCTTGGGTTCGCACGCCCGCGCGTGCGACAACAACCCGCGCAGCGCGTCGGCGAAAAAGTCGATCCGCTCCGGATGCAGCTGCAGCGTCATGAGCTCGCCGCGCGCGTACGACAGATCGAAGATGCGCCGCCACATCCCGGCCAGGTAATTCACATCGTGGATGTACATGCGATCGAGCGGAATCTCGTCGTCCGGAAGCGACACCGGAATCTCGATGAATCCATCGCGACGAAACGGCAGCACGCGGAACTCACTCGCTGGAATCGGGCGGTAGAACGCCATCCCGCGCGCGAGCCCCTCTTTCGCCGCCGCATCCATGTTGGACGCGTCGATCACGTCCCACCACACCGTCTGGTTGGAGTCGTAGCGAAACTGGAACTCACTCACCACCCGCATCGTGTCTTCGTTCCAGTGCAGATACGGCGCGCGAAATCCCGTGAACGGTACCGAGCAGCCGCGAAACAACTCCACCGCGCGCCCCATGTGCTCGCGCTGGCCCGCCAGATCCAGCGCGGAGAGATCGATGTGCGACCACGCGTGCACCGCGAGCTCCGCACCGCGATCAATCAGGCGGTGCGCAAACTTCGGATTGCGGCTCATCGGTAGTGCCGTAATTGGGAACGTGGGCCGGATGCCGAACTCGTCCAGAATATCCATGAACCGCTCAAACCGCCCGCCCATGCGCTCCGGATTGTGTCCAAAACGCGTCGCGATCTGGACGCTCCGCTTCACCAGATTCGACGGCCCCCGATGGCCCAGCACAAATTTGACGACGTTGTTCATGATCAGTTCATTATTCGTTCGAAGAAACTTTCGCGCGCTTCACACATGCGTTCGAGACGAAAACGCGCCTCGACGATGGCGCGGCCGCGCGCGCCGAGTGCGCGTCGCATTTCGGCCGATGACGCGAGCCTCTGGAGCGCGGCGCCCAGCGCGGGCTCGTCATTGGGTGGCACCAGAAGCGCGCTCTGGTCCGGCTCCACCAGCTCGGGCGTTCCGCCCACGCGCGTCGCCACCACCGGAAGGCCGCTTGCCATGGCCTCCAGGACCACGGTCGGAAGCGCTTCCGTGCGCGACGAGAGCACGAACACGTCCGCCGCGCGCAATACAATGTCGACATCGTTGCGCAGCCCCGCAAACACGACCTGCGCGCCCACGCCCTGATCCCCCGCCAGCGTCGCGAGCGCGGCGCGGTCCGGGCCGTCGCCCACGAGCACCAGTCGCGCGCGCGCATCGGCGCGCAACACCGGTGTCGCTGCACGAATCAACACGTCGAAGGCCTTGAGCGGCTTGAGTGACCCCACCGCCATGAACACGAGTCCGGCATCGGCGATGCCGAGCAACGTGCGCGCGGCGGAACGTTCCGCATCGCTCGCCGGGTGATAGGTCACCGCATCGACACCGTTGTAGATCAAGTGTACCCGCGACGCCGGCAGCTTCTCGACGTCGACCAGATAGCGTCGCTGGGCCTCGGCCACGGCCAGGTGCGCGTCCATGCGCCGCAGGAACGGCAGCGTGTAGCCCGGAAACACGTGCGTCTTGTGCATGTCGCTGCCCACCGCATGATGAGAGACCACGACGCGCCGTACCATCCCCCGCTGCCGCGCCATGAACGACAGCAGAACCGTGTTGGGATGCGCAAACGTCTCGATCATGTCGATCTTCTCCGTCCGCAGGATTTTCGCCAGGGTGCGGAAAGCGAGCGCGTCGTAGCGGTGCCGGAGCAGGCCGTCATAGACGCGGATTCCAAGGCCCTCGATCGGTTTCTTGTAGTAGCCGCCCCGTTTCAAGCAGCAAACCACGATCTCAAAACGGCTTCGATCCACCCGTTCCATGAACTGATAGAGCAGCTTTTCCTTGCCGCCCATATCGAGCTCGGTGTCCAGAATCAGGATGCGGTACGGCACAGCCGAAATGTCTTGGGGGTGGTACTGCACGACGGAGAATCCATTCTAGCATGGAGACTCATCTTGCATAAAGACAAAACCTTAGGTCTAATCCTGGGCATGACGTACCGGGAGTACCGCTACCTCGTCCTTTCCGACCTCTACAGGATTTCCGACCGGCTCGACACCGCGACGCTGCTCAACCACGTCCTGCGCGGAAGTGCCTTCAAATACAACTTCTGGATGCGAACCTGCGCGTTCTCGCGTTCGCACCCCCTGTGCCGTTTCATGGTCTATCCCTTCGCGCGCCGCATGCTCAGCCACTACACGTACAAGTTCGGGATCTCGGTTCCGTTCGAAACCTCCATTGGCAGCGGGTTCTACATCGGGCACTTCGGCGGCATTGTGGTGAACGAGAAAAGCGTCATCGGCAGGAATTGCAACATCTCGCACGGTGTGACGCTGGGCGAGGCGAATCGCGGCGAAAAGAAGGGCTGCCCGGTGCTCGGCGACAACGTCTACATCGGCCCCGGCGCCAAGATCGTGGGCGCGGTCAAGATTGGAAATGACGTGGCCATCGGCGCCAACTGTGTCGTGACCAAGGATGTCCCCGACCATTCCGTCGTCGTCGGCATCCCGGGCCGCGTGATTTCCGAAGAGGGATCGGCTGGATACGTCAATCGCACCGACTACGACAGCCGAATCTCACGCTAGCCAATGCAGACCGTGAAGCCTTAGCATCCGCCACTCCCGGAGGCTCCATTGCGCGTTTTTCGATCTTTGCTCGGCGTTTCACTGCTCGCCATTGCGGCGTATGCGTTTGTGCCCTTTTTGAAGGGGTGGATGGCGCAGTGGATCGGGATTCCGGCGATGTGGGCGACGTGTGTGGTGCTGCCGGGGTACGCGCTGTGGCGCTTCACGCGGCCGCTGGGCGATGATCCGATCGAGACCATCACGCGCGTTTTCCTGAACGGCCTCATTTTTCTCTTCGTGCTTTGTTTTGGGTGGGCGATCACGGGAGTCTCGCTCGACGCGTTTCGCGCTGCCCTGCCCATTCTGATCATCGCGATGTGTGCGGCGGTTCCAAATCGTGACCGCACGCGCATCGAAGTGGTCAAGCCGCGGCTGCGGCGCTACGAAAAACAGCTTCTGATTCTGTTTGCCGCGATGACACTGATGCCGGTGATCGGTGTCGCCATCACGGGTCCTCCGCTCGCCATCACGAGCGACAGTATCGATCACGCGGGCTACGTGGCGGAGATTGCGCGCACGGGCCACCCATTTCCCACCACCGCGATTTATCTTGCGCCGGGCGCGGACGGCCAGGATTTTCGCAAGGGCCTCCTGCACGCGGTGTACGGCCTGTTTGCGCGACACACGGGCGCGTCGCCCATCGACGTGTTCGCGGTGGTGGGCGCGCTGTTGCTGCTCACGATGACGTTCGTGGTCTACACGTCGGCGCGCAGCATGCTGCGGCATCGCGTGGCCGCGGTGGTGGCGGCGGTGTTCTTCCTGATCGGCAGCGACTGGGGCGTGGGCTCCGACATGATTCGCGCCGCGTTCTATTCCAACCGTTTCGGCGCCGCGTTCATGCTGATGTTCATCGCCTCGGCCATCGAATTCGTCCACCGCGGGCCCAATGTGGCATTGCGCTGGTGCGCGGTGTTTGCGTTTGCGGCGTCGGCGGTGCACATCCAGTACGCCGTGGTGTGCGGAGCGGTCTCCGGTGTTCTGCTGCTATGGAAGACGTGTTCGCCGTGCAAGGGATGGGATGAGCACATCTCGCGCTCGCTGCGCGTGATGCTGGCCGCCATCGCGGGCGCCCTGCCCTACGGGCTGTATCGTTTCTTCACCGCCTATCAGACCAATCCGCTCCACAACCAGGTGCAGGATGCGGTGTTCGTGACCCCGCAGTGGTTCATCGCCGATCCGGTGCAGGTGTGGCGCAGCCTGGGACTGCTCGGCATCGTGTCGCTCTTCTGCATCCGCCCGCTGTGGGGACGGCGTCAGAATGTTCCGGGCGTGGGGTATGCAATTGCCGCGATGCTCACCTATCTCGCCATCGAATTGATTCCGTTCATCGTCACGCCGCTCTACGCGGTGCTCAAGTACATCGTGTTCCGCCTCGACGTGATGGTGCCGGTGTACCTCCTGCCGGCGTTTTTCGTCGTGAGCTGGAAGCCGCACGGTGCGCGCGTCACCAAGACCGTGCTCGGGCTGGCGGTGCTTGCGATTGTGATTCCGATTCTGCGCCAGAACTCGTTCACACCGTCGGTGGTCGCTGCGGAGCGTCGCAACGGTCCCGACCGCTGGGCGCGCGGATTGTATGAATTGGCGGAGACATTGCCGCCGGGCTCGGTCGTGGCGAGTGATCCGGTAACGTCGTATCTCATCTCGGCCTTCACGCCGCATTACGTGGTGTGCACGCTCGACCAGCACGCGCCGCCCAACGATCTTCACGTCGAGGACCGCATGACGGCGGCGCGCGACATCGTGAGCCCGTACACGAGTGCGCGCGACAAGGACCGGCTCATTCGTACCAACCGCGTGACGCACGTGGTCATCAACCGTTCGCTGCCGCAGGGGCTCATTCTCAACTACTGGACGCTGGACCCCAACGATGCGCAGGACGCCGACGACATGTTCCGTTCGCTCAAGTACGAGTTCGTGGCGCAGGACATGGACGACGGCATCACCGCGTTTCGCTGGCGCAACGAGGAACGTTTGAGCACGCTGCCGCGCCCGGTGCCGCGTCCCGTGGTGGACGCGCTCCCCGTGGAGGCAACCCCGATCGGCGAAATGTCGGGCGAAACCATGCTGGATGGAGCCACCATTCGCGGCTTCGGGATTCTGCCGCCCGGTGGAGAGCTCGAGATGGACCTCTACTGGTCTCGGCGCAACGTGCTGACGCCGGGAGCGTACGTGGTGTCGGTGCGATTCGATCGCAAGATCATTTCACTTCCGTTCGAGGGGAAACCCTTCCCCAAGATCACGCGCAAAGTGATGGAGAAAATCCGGCACGAGCGTTACCGCTTCCGGTCGGACCACATGATACTGGGTGGATTGTTCGGTCCCGATGCCTGGCGCATGGAAGACATCGTCGAGGACAACGTGCGCGTAAAACTCCCCACCGACCTGGCACCCGGTCGTTATCGCGTGCAGGCCAAAATGCTTCGCATCGCCAACCAGCCCAACCACGAACTGCGCGATTATTTCTTCGATGATGACGTCTACCAGGGCGTGCGCGTCGGCGAGATCACCATCGAGCCCTGGGACGGGCACTAGCGGTAGAGAGACTTCACGTAGCCCCAGCTCGACGGCTGGGTCGAGAGCGTGGTGCACTGCACGGATCCGCACTCGGTGCTCATTCCAAAAAAGTCGCTGACAAGTGTGGTCAGGCAGAGCGGCACGGCGGACGCGCTCTCGCAACAGTGCGGCACGAAACGCAGAATGACGAAGTCGCCCGCCATCCCGGCCGGTATGGGGATGTTTGTGAATCCGCCCACGCGTACGAAGTCTCCCCAGTTCACCGCATTGAAGAATGGCCACACGTTGGTGAGACCACCCTGTTTGAAGCCGACGTACTCGAGCTGGCTGGAATCGTAGAGAAAATCGAATCCACCCATGTCGACGGCCTCGATGGTGGCATTGATGCTCACGGCCACATCGACGGTGTCGTTGACGGCGGCGCAGTCGTGGTTGTGCGAGGAGACGATGAGCTTCCCTTTGGGAATCAGAGTGGCAGCCTGTGATTGCGCGCGAACGCCGATCGCGAGAGCGATGAGCACCAGCGCAAGGAGACACAGGGTGAGCTTCGACATTCGTGCCCCGGTGCTAGCGGTAGAGCGACTTTACGTAGCCCCAGCTCGACGGTTGTGTACGGACCGGTATGCACTTGATCGCGCCGCACATTGGTTCGAGCGGTGCAAAGTCGTCGACAAGCAGCTGCGTGCACAGGGGTGACGATGCCCCGTTGCTGAAAGCGGCCGTGGGAACGAAACGCAGCGTGACGAATACCCCGCTGGTCCCCGCCGGAACCGCTGTCGACGTGAAACCGCCCACGCGAACTGCGTTTCCGTTGAGGACGGCATCAAAGAACGGCCATGCCTGGGTCAGATCACCGCGTCGATAGCCGGCATAGCCGAGCAGCGTTGAATTGAACGCGATGTCGACACCCGCCGCATCGATTGCCTGCGGAGAACCTTCGACGCGCACGTCCACGTCCACCGTGTCCACCGTGGCGCCGAGGCACGAAAGATAGATGGTTTCCACGCTCAGACTCCCGGGCGAACCCGGGACGCATTCGACAATACCGCACGAGGTCGGGAACCCCGCGAGGTCCCCGGTTTGCGCCGTGGGACACACGAAGATGTTCTGCACGGAAGCGAGAGCACAGCACTTGTCCACGAAGTAGAGCCGTGCGAATGTGCCGGTCGCGTTCTGGGGAATGGGTGTCCCTCCCGATGCGCTGATCACCGCGGGTGATCCGGCCACGACGTTGAAGACGGGCCAATCCGCGGTGAGATTGCCTTTCTCGGCGCGCGCGAATTCGAGTTTTGAACCGTCGAACGTGATGCTGCAGCCACCGGAACCGACGGCCGGGCCCGCGTTGCTGATCATCAGATCAACGCGGACGGTGTCACTGGTGGCGAAGGCGCAATCGTGATGTGCCGGCGTAATCCACAACAGCCGCGCCTGCGCGGATGTCGAAACCATGAGTGCTGCCAATCCCACGCCAAGCATTGAAATGGTGAATCGCGTTTTCATTTCAGCAGCACCATCTTGCGTTGGAGCCGTGAGCCGCCGGCGTCGAGCACGTAGAAGTACACTCCGGTAGCCACGTTTCTCGCGTGGCTGTCGGTGCCGTCCCAATCCATCGTCGACACGCCCGCTTCGCGCCGCTCGTCGAGGAGTTGTTTGACGAGGCGGCCGTGCACATCGAAAATGGTGAGACGCACGTGCATCGGCTCCGGCAGCTCGAATCTGATCATCGTGCGCGGGTTGAACGGATTGGGTGAATTCTGATGGAGTACCACCTGGGGTGGCATCACCGCGAGAGCTGCCTGCAGCGACACGGTCACGTCCTGTGCGCCGGCGAGGTCGTCGACGAAGCGCTGCGCGGTTACCGTGCCGCGCACCTCACCCGCCGCGTGGAAACGGAGGGCCAGGATGTCGCCGCTGGCGGAAAGCGTTTTCCCGGAGTTTGCGTATGCGCCGACACGCACCCATCCCGGTTCAACCAAACGCGTCTGCAGCGCCGCGAATGTGTCCTTGCGTGGCGGCTCCGCGCGCACAAGCACGAGCTCCTTCGGATACTTGAGCTCGAACCCCAGCGCTCCCACCTCGCCGCTTCCGTTCGCGCTCAACACCACCACGATCTCCTCGTCTTCGCGCATGGTGCGCAGCGACAGGCGCGGCGACGGCGACGACGCGCGCATCGCCACGGCGCCGCCGTTACAGAATGAGCACGACTGATCGAGCCACTGTTTGAAAATGCAGTAGGCGTCTCCCGGAGTCGGGGCGCCGCTGCAGTCGACATCGCCGCGCGTCCTGGCACCCGGCCCACCGCAGCCGCCGGGCGGAGGCAGCGGTAAATAGAGATACGCTTCGAGCGCGCACTGCGCGTCGGCGACCGTGATGCTGCCGTCGTTATTGACATCACCATCGTTGGGATAGCGGCACTCGAGCTGGCGCGCGACCACATGGTGCTGAACCAGGTCGCCCGTCGGCGCGGCCAGCCCGAGCTCGGCCAGGCTCGTCCAGGCGCAGCAATCCGTGGTCACCTTGAGGCGAGCGAACACCCCGTTCGTGCCCCGCGGAATCACCGGGCCGCTGGCTGTCACGGTGATGACATTCGACTGCACGTCGTAATTGAAGCTGGGCCAATCCTCGATCATGGCGCCGCGCTCACACGAGACCAGCGTGAGCTGCGGGTCGAGGATGATGTCGACGCCACCCGTGCTCACCGAGTCACCGGCGCTCAGGTTGAGATCGATCGTCATCTCGTGCGGACCGCCCGTCGTGCAGCTGTCCTCGGCCTGCACAAAGCTCAGCACACCGAATGAGTCGCAGCTCGGGCATATCGCATTGTTGGAGCTGATTCCGAGCACGGGCAGCCCTTCCGGCACCAGCTCCTGGAATGTGCAGTCGGTCACCACGAGCGTGCCGACCACAGGCGCCGCTTCGAGCGCGTACTGGCAGCAGCCCGGCGTATTTCCCACCGACTGATACGTGATCGACATCACGTTGATGGGCCCTTCCATGCACGTGCCGAACGCAACCGACATGTCGCTCTGCGAGTCGCCTATCGTTACGTAGGGGGTGGTATCGAACAACCACGTCGCGTTGAAACATCCCGGCTTGGTCGCCTTGAAACGCGCGCCCGTGTAGGTGTCGGGTCCATTCAAGACGACATAGACCGTGCGCATCCCCGGACTCGGGTCGGCCAGTGAACAGGAAGTTCCGGGCGCATCGGCGTACAGTCCGAGCTTCAGGTCCGCGGTCGACGTAACCAGGGTCGTGAATTTCCAGACCGGACTGATCGCCGTGTTGCCGTCGATGTCGCGTGCCAATACCTGCCAGTAGTAATTCGTGGCATGCAGGAGATTGCTGACGTCATAAAACGGCAGCGCGTTGTTGCTCTTCACGAGCGGCGGTGTCGGGCTCGTGCCGAAGTACACGTCGTATGTCAACGGCGCATTCTCGGGATCACTGGCTGACCACTGCAGCGTCACCGCAGTGGACATATCGGTTGCGAGGTGCACCGGATAGAAGTTCACCGGCGCCGTCGGCGGCAGGTTGGTCCCTCCCACGGTGAAAATCCACGTCGATGACTCGGCGAAGAGATGATCCGTATTCTCGGACTGGACCTTCCAGTTGTAGGTCTCTCCCCACAAGAGCGGGACCGGCGGCGTGAACGTGGTGTCGGGGATCTCACCGTAGACCGACCATATGCCGTCGTGCCCGATCGACACCTGGAAGGTGAGCGGTCCGGCGACGGGATCGACGCAGTGCCACGAGAGCGGCGGCCTGCGTACGTTGGTGGTCGTACCCGGAGCCGGCGAGGGATTGGACGGTGCCGGCGGTGCCACCGGCGCACGGGTTTGGAAGTTCCAGACGGGTCCCTGCGTGCTGTTGAAATCCTGATCGGTGGCCACGATCTGCCAGTAGTACGTCACGTCCTGCTGTAACGGCGCGCTCAGCACAAGTGTCCCGCCCGAGTGATACGATTCGAACAGTGGCGGCGGGTTCGATGTGCCGAGGTAGATGTTGTATTTCAACGGCCCGCCCTGCGGATCGCTCGCGGTCCACTGCAGCACGGCGCCCACCGCGGAAATCGTCGATCCCAGCGCCGGAGCCACCAGACTCGGAACGCTCGGCGAACCGGTCCCCCGCGTCGTGAAGTACCATGTTGCTCCCGACGCGCTCGCTCCCTCGGAGTCAATCGCCACGACGCGCCAGTAGTACCTCGTAGACGCCAGCAGATTTGACACCGCTTTTTCCGGGCTCAGGGTATGAGACAGAAACGGCGGACTTGCAGTGGTGCCGAAGTACACGTCGTAGCTCACCGTCTGCCCTTCGGGATCGCTCGCGTACCACTGCAGCAACACGTTGAAATCAACGCCCGTCGCGGCATGCCCGGGCGACGGGGACGACGGCTGGTTGGGAGGCACATTGCTGCTGATGGTATGGAATGACCAGGTGGCACCCGTTGTCGACTTGCCTCCCAACGCAATCGACTTCACGTACCAGTAGTACGTCGTGTCGAAAACGAGATTCTCGACCAGGTAGCTGGGATTGATCGTCGGCGCAATGGTGGCGAGAAGCGGCGGCGGGTTCGTATGTCCAAAATAAATCTCGTAGCTCGTCGCCGGGCCGCTTCCACCGACGATGTCCCATTCGAGCTGCGTCGTGCGCAGGACGTCCGTCGATCCATCAAGGGGATTCGGACTGACCGGTGTCGGAGGAATTCCCGCTTCGGTGGAAGTCGTGAACGACCACACCGCGCCATCCGTCGCATTGCCCGCGTAGTCTTTCACCACGACTTTCCAGTGATACGTGGTGTTGTACACGAGCCCGGCCGGGCTGTACTGGGGCTGCGTGACGTCCTGCGCGGCCAGGGGCGGATCCGCGTCGGTTCCGAAATACACATCGTAGTACAGGGGCGCGTTCTCCGGATCGGTGGCCTCCCACGTCAGCGCGACATCCGTCGGAATGTTTGTTATCCCGGGCGTGGGACTCGGACTGAACGGAGCCGATGGCGGAAAGTCGACGTTGGTGTTGCACGGACACGTGGCGTTCGCGTTCACGTAGGCCGGGGTAGTGGGCAGCGGGTGCTCCACGAAGGCACAGTCGGTGTACTCGACGTTCTCCACGATGGCCGGTGGCGTCAATTCATACAGGCAGCACGGCGTGGTGGTGGATGTTTTCTGGAACACCATGGTGAGGACGACGCGCAGGCCGCTCTCACACGTGCCGGTCGCAATGGAGATATCGGTTTGCGAATCGCCGATGGAAATGTATCCGGGGTGAACTTCGTCGTAGAGCCAGGTGGCATTGAAACAATCGGGCTTGGTTGCCGCAAAGCGGATGCCGGTCATCCCGGTGGTGTTGGCCACGACGTAGGCACGAATCTCGCCGCCGGCGGCGTCGGACAGCGAGCAGCTCGAGCGCGAGGGATCGCTGAAAATGCCGACCTGCGCGACCTGGGCGCGTGCGGTGAGTGGAATTGAACAAGAGAGAAGAAGCGCGAGAATCGCGCTTCGCCGGAGAGAGCGGCCGGTGGATCGAGAACCGGGCTGCATATGCTCCTCGAGTCGGGGCAGCGGCTCAAGCGGGGGCTGAACAGCAACAATTGTACACTTTCTTGTTACTGAATGTCCACATTCAATCGGCTTTCGCGCGCGCGAATCGACGACAGAAAACCGACCAGGCGCCGCATTTGATCGTTTTCGCCGTCATGTGTAGAATCGCTCCATGACGACAAAACCAACCAAAGAGCTCGAGATTTTTTCCAACCCGCATCCGGAACGCGACTATCTGATCTCGTTCGAATGCCCGGAGTTCACCTGCCTGTGCCCGAAGACGGGCCAGCCCGACTTTGCCACCATCCGCATCCGCTACGTGCCCGACCAACAGTGCGTGGAGCTCAAGTCGCTCAAGCTCTACCTGTGGTCGTATCGCAACGAGGGTGCCTTCCACGAAGCGGTGACGAACCGCATCATGGACGACATCGTGGCGGCGACCAAGCCGCGCTTCATCGAAGTGGTGGGAGATTTCATGGTGCGCGGCGGGATTCACACCGTGGTGACCGTGAAGCAGGGCAAATCCGAAGCCGCCGGCTAGCTACTGCGTGGTGTCTGTCTTCCCCTTCACCATCGGAACAAAACGTACCGCGGTGATGACACGCTTCTTGATGTCGCCGTCGTTCTTCTCGATCAGCAACAACTCCTGGTAGCTGGTTCCGACCGGGACCACCATGCGGCCTCCGTCGGCGAGCTGGTCGATGAGCTTCTGCGGAATTTCGGGCGGGGCGGCGGTGACGATGATGCCGTCGAAAGGCGCGTGCTCGGCCCATCCATTATAGCCGTCGCCGACGCGGAGATGGACGTTGTCGTAACCGAGGAGATCGAGCCGCCGGGCCGCGACGTCGCTCAGCGCCTTCACGATTTCGATCGAGTACACATCCGCCACCAGGCGCGACAACACCGCCGCCTGATATCCGGATCCGGTTCCCACTTCGAGTATCTGGTCGGTCGATTTGGTGGCGAGCAGCTCGGTCATGAGCGCCACGATGTACGGCTGCGAGATGGTCTGGCCTTCGCCGATGGGAAGCGGAAAGTCCTCGTATGCATCTTCGGATGATTCAGAGGGAACGAAGAGGTGGCGTTTGACGTCGCGCATCGCGTCCAGCACGCGCGGGTCGTGGATGCCGCGCGCCTGAATCTGAACGCGAACCATTTCGTGGCGCTGTTCGGTCATGTCGCCGCTTTCATGCGAGCGGTCCCGGCAGCCGCCGGACGCCGAGAGCGACGCGGCGAGCGCCAGCGCAGCCATGCGCCGGGCGCCGTGCACAGCTTATCTCCGGTTGGATTCCGCGCGCAGACTGGAGTCGGACGGACCGCCGGCTTCGATGGTGAAGGCGTCCTTCACATCGGTCACCGACACGCGCATGGCGGCAAACTGATCCGCATCCAGCATGTCCGTGCGATACGGAATCTGTTTCGACGGCGCCGCCACGAACACCCATTCGCCCGTGCTGTCGATGACCTCACCGCGCGCGCCCGAATCCGCCACGCGATTCCACTGCGAGCGACGCAACACGTAGAGTGTGAGCAGCGGCTCATTCTTGTGGGCGGGTTGCTCCGCCTTATAATTGAATGAAACCGCGAAGTCCGCGCCCGGCTGTTTTGCCGCCGCGTCTTCGCCGTGCACGGTGACGACTTGAATGCGCTGCGGATCCCACGCCAGCGGCGGATTGAAGTGGACGCCCGCTTCGGGGATGACGTACGGCATCCGCACCGTGGGCGTCCGGGTCTCTTCGGTGACCATGCCACCCTGGTCCGAGTACTGCTCGGCCCGTTGGTCTTTTTTGCTGCACCCCGCGGCGAACACGATCGCCATGCACACGATAATCCGTCTTCCCGTCATCACCACGTTCACTGAATCCTTTCCGTTGGCGCCGCTCTGTGGCGCGCTGTTGCGTCAAGTATAACGCAACGCTCCACCACTATGCTAATCCTTGCCCTTGCGGCGTTTGGGCCGCCGAGCTTATTTTCCCTCCATGGTAATGAGCGCTCTCCGGACCTCCAAAGCGAGTCGATTTTTTGCCGGTTCCCTGCTGGCCGGGCTTCTGATCACCGGTTGCAGCGAGGACGATCCCGTCGACAGCAAGTCGCTGTGCGCGGGCGAGTCCGGCGTCGGCCTGCGCGTCGAAGGACGCGCCGAACCCCTGGATGTGTGCGTGTCGGATACAGCCGTTGACGCGCTGCTTTCCAGCGAAAACCATTACGACGTGAGCGCCCAGCTCGGCCTCGACGATGGCAGTCTGGTGCAGGTGCACATCGTGTTTACGCAGGCACCCACGGTGCCGGTCAGTTTGCGTCTGGTGAGCACAAGTAGCGAAGCCCAGAATGACCCCGGCGCCGCCTACGTGTTTTACCAGGAAGCCCCCGGGGGCGGAACGCCCATCCAGTCCACGCTCATCACCGGCGGCAGCTTTCGTGTCACGTTCAACGATGAACAGGTCGCGGTGGGTACGATGGAGAATGTCACCATGGACATGACCAACGTGCTGACCGGCGATCCGGCGGGAGAACGTCGCATCGCCGAAGGCTTCTTCTCGGTGTCGGTGACGCCGCCCGCGGCCGCGACCAGCCCGTCGACGCTCTCCACGCGCTGATCAACTCTCGAGCCTTGCCTCTCGATGCATCGAACGGTACAGTTGCGCCGATGACAACCGGCGCATTCTCCATCTTGCCGTTCGGATCGTTTCTCTCCGAGATGACCGATACCACCCGCGGTCTGGTGACGGCGGGCTTCATTCTGATTGTCGCGATGATCGCGGGCTTCATCGTCGAACGCATCCTTGTCAGCAGCATTCGCAAGTTTGCATCAACCACCGAAGGCAAGATGGACGACGTCATCGCCGACGCGATCAAAGGTGTCGCGCGCTGGGTCTTCCTGCTGATCGGCCTCTACTACGCCTTCCCGTTCCTGCCCATCCCGGAGAGCATGGACAAGGAGATCACGCTCGGCTTCCGCATCGCGGTGCTCATTGTGGCGATCGTAGTGGTGGCTCGTTTTGCGAGCGGCATCACCGCGCACTACGCGCACCGCCTGCTGCCGTCGTCGGTGAGCATGGCCAAGGTGATCGTCAACGTTGTGGTGTTCACGGTGGGGCTTCTGGTGGTGTTCCAGACCATGGGGATCGCCATCGCGCCCGTCATCACCTAACGCCGAAAGCGGATTCAAATGGTTCGCCACCTCCCAACCGTCAAGCAACCCATCACCGTCGCTGTCGGGTATTGCCGGATCGGTGCCCGAGGCTAATTCCTGTTCGTCGGTGAGACCGTCATAATCTCGGTCCGGACCGAACGCCAGCGTTACGCTCACACCCTCCAGTACAATCGGTCCTGGAGCAATTCCTGCCAGTTGGGTTCCAAGAAATCCCGAGTCCAAAAGCCGCGTCTGCTGATCCTGGTTCGTCTTGAACTGTTCACCCCCAACGACCGCGCCGATCTTGATGATGTCGCCCGGCTGCAGTTCCCCCAACTCGCGGAGCGGAATAGCCAGCTCAATGAAATTGGCGTTCTCCTCGCCCGCCAAGCTGGTGACCTGCGGAGAGCTGTGAAACTGCTGCAATCGTATCCCGGGAACGTCGCTCAGACCGGCATCCAACTTGAAAACGCCCTGGCCGATGTTCAGGATCAGATTGCTTCGCGCAAAGCTGCGATATTGCCCGTCGGCAAGTTCGTCGCCGAGCACGCAACCAACGCTGGGAGCGAAATTTG
>Ga0207674_10003332_pt1 | contig 19749 bp, 12 predicted proteins | sample KBSCornC72_FD_184303 | JGI IMG/M metagenome (GOLD analysis project Ga0207674, IMG submission 184303) | Corn rhizosphere microbial communities from Kellogg Biological Station, Michigan, USA - KBS Corn C7-2 (SPAdes) (version 2) | ecosystem: Host-associated > Plants > Roots > Rhizosphere > Soil ... | reverse complement strand
GACTTCCGTGCACGCCGGCGATTTCTTCGGCTTTCCGTACAGCTATTACGGCGCGCATGTCGACGAGCGCGTCAAGCCGCAAAACCCGCAGCTCGTCGCGAGCGCGCGCATGCCGGACTACGCGCTCGGCGCGCACACGTCCAGCCTCGGCCTGACATTCACAGCCGACAACAAATTGCCCGAGCGCTTCCACAACGGCGCCTTCATCGGCCAGCACGGCTCATGGAACCGCTCACAGCCGGTCGGCTACCGCGTGATCTTCGTGAAATTCGAACAAGGCAAGCCGGTCGGCGAGCCGCAGGAAGTGCTCGGTGGATTCCGCGACGCACAAGGCAACGCGCGCGGACGGCCGGTCGGCGTGGCGTTCGACAAGCACGGTGACTTGTTGGTCGCCGACGATGTTGGCGGACGCGTGTGGCGCGTCACGGCGGCGCGCTGAGAGTTCGCGACGAGGCTAGAGGCAAACGCCCCATTCCGTGGTGCCGGTGAACTGCGGTGGCGATAGCGCAACGCAGGTTTGGCCGCCGGAACAACTTCCGCTCAAGCCCACCTGGCACCAGTGCCGACATGTCTGCGTGGCGGCACCGGTGTCGATGCACGTATACGGGCCAGCACAATCGGCTAGCGCCGAACATACGGCCCCCGTCGTTGCAGTACCTGCCGGATAGCTGCACACGGAAGTCGTGTCGGCTTGCGGTGAACAATGCGAGTCGCTGCCGCAAAGCGGAGTGGGGTCGACAGGGCTGCAATAGCTGCAGCCCGCGCCGTTGCAGATCAGCACCTCGAACGAACTGGCGAAGATGAAATCGTCCGCTTCGGCGGTGCTTGCACCAATGCACAATGCGGCTGCGATGATTGATGCGCGTGTCATCCGGATTTTTCCGCGATGCCGTTTCCGTCACTCGCTACTTCGCCTCCAACGTCACCGGCACCTCGGTGATCCTGTCCACCGGCAGGCTATTCGCCGCCGCGGCATTGCGGATTGCATCTTCATCGGGTCCTTCGTAGATGCAATAAGTCTTGGTCTTGTCGGCGTTCGCGTACGACATCACCCAGTTCACGCCGAGGCCGGAATTATTCTTGTTCACCTTCGCCTTCACTGCGGCATCGACGCCGTCGAGTGCGCCTTTCGGGAATGTGCGTTCCACCATATAGCGTTTCATCGATGTGCTCCTTGGGTTGGAAACTCGGTTCAGGGTTCGAAGCCGTTGCAGAAGAGCGTGTCGGCGGTGCCACAGTTGAACATGCTTTGCCGCTCATAAGCGCCGAGATCGACGGCGCCCGGCAGGTAGTTTGGAACCGCCGCAAGATCCACTGGCGTGGGCATGCCGTCCAGATCCGACCCGTAGTCGTAATTGCTGCCTTGGCCGAAGTCGAGCGCGCGCTGCAAGATCGGGCTTAAGTGGTAATCGCCGTTCGCCGCGTCGACGAAATAAGGCGTTCCCTGGACGACGCTGGGGTTGTTCTGCGGCAGTCCGGCGGTGCTGTTGGACATGATGTAGCTGACATCGAACGTGCCGTGGCCGCTCGCCCAGTTCACCGTGGACTTGCCGGGCTGAGCGATGAGGTCATAGGCGAGATCGACCGAGCTGTAGCCATCGTAATATTGCATGACGAACGAGTCGCCGATGATGTTGTTCGCGATCGTGCACGAATGAATCCTGGCAAGGTCGCCGAAGTCGCTGTGGAGCAGGGCTCCCGAGACATTGTTGTCGGTGAGCAGACAGCGCGTGAGGTGGAGCTCGGCGTGATCGATGAGCTGATGCGCAAGATTGCCGCGCATGCGCAGGCGTTTGCCGACGAATGTGCTGCCCCAGGCGACGACGGTGGTCCCGGCCGACCCGCTGCCATCGGAATGCTGCGTCGTGTTGTTGCTGATCGTGCCGCACGCGGCATTGCCGCTGGCGCACTCGGCGACGCCGCCAAGGCTTGCGATCGTCTCCGGGCCGCAATCCGCCCCAAGTCGCGTTGGCGCACCGCCATTGAAGTAGACGCCCGCATTGGTCGCCGCACCGCCGGCGTACTGGTAGATCGCGGCGCCGTCTTCGGCGATATCGTCGTCGAGGTTCGACGCAAACAGACAGGCGCTCGCCGCGCCGTAAAGATATAGCCCGCCGCCGCGGTAATCGGCCGTGTTGCTGGAAATCGCCGTCGGTGTGGCTGATCCGTCGGCGAATGTGCGCAGAACGCCTTCGCCATGCCCGTTGTCGATCACCGCGACGCCGCCGCCGAGGCCCGCATCGGTCGCGCCGCTGTCGACCCTGTGCGCAGCGTTCCACGAGACCACACTGCCGCCGTTGTAGTTCGTGCCGATGTCGGCGCGCGCCGGTCCGAGGATCTCGATGCCGCCACCGTAGCCATTGTTCGCATGATTGAAACCGATCCATGTCTGCGGATGCACCGCGAACAGCCGCGCGCTGCCTTCGATGCGGATGCCGCCGCCGGAAACATCGGCCGTATTGTTCAGCACGGTCGTGTCGTGCTCCAGGTAGAGAGTGGCGTCGCCGCCGCTGCCGCTGAAGTAGATGCCGCCGCCATAGCCGGCTTCGTTGAGATACACGTTGGTCAGTTCGAGCTGCAGCAGGCCGTGGCCGGCGTAGTAGATGCCGCCGCCGTTCTGGCCCGGGCGTTGGGCCCCGGTGATGTAGAGATTGCTGAAGACGACAGCGCCACCGTTGCCGGTGATCTGGAACACCGGGCCGCCATCGTTGCCGGCGCCGCTGATCGTCGTGTGGTCGGTGCCGGGATCGAAATCGTTGCAGTCGGTGAATCCGCCTTCGATGATCTCGGTTTCCGGATCGTTGATGATGATGTGCTGGCCGCTGTACGTGACGTCGTTGGAAATCCAGACGTAGTCGGCATGGCTTTCGTCCGTATACGCCGTCGCCGCGTCCACCGCCGCCTGGACGGTGTGGTAGGCCCACGCACAGTAGGGATCGACGACGAACGTGCCCCACGCATGCGTCACGTGCGGCGCGAGCGACAGCAGCAACGCCGCCGCAATAGCAAAAGCAGACGAGTACACGCGCATAACGGCTCCTTTCCTCGGAGCCCCCTGTTCCTGCATCGAACAACACCAAAAGCCGGCGGTCTGCGACAACATCAGGGTTCGAATCCGGCGCAGAAAATCGTGTCGACCGCACCGCAGGCGCTCCACAATTCGGCGCTCGCGGCACTCCCATTGGCGGTGTAGCCTCCCGCTACGAGCACTTTGCCCGACGGCAGCAACGTTGCCGTATGCGAGCTGCGCGCCGTGGTCATGGAAGCGGCGGACGACCAAAGGTTCGTGGCCGGGTCATAGAGTTCGGCCGCATCGACGTACAGTGTCGTATTACTGCTCGAACCCCCTGCCACGAGCACCTTGCCCGATGGCAGCAGGGTTGCGGTGTGATCGAAGCGTGGCGGCATGCCCGCGGTGGGTGACCAGGTGTTGAGGGTAGGATCGTACAGGTAGGCGGTGGCCAGGGCGCCGTAGTTGTCATGGCCGCCCGCAACGAGCACCTTGGCGGATGGCATCAGCGTTGCCGTGTGCAACCAGCGCGGGGTCGGCGTGTCGGCGGCAGGCGACCAGCTATTCGTCGCCGGATCGTACAACTCGGTGCTGTAAGCCCCGCCAATGCCGCCTACGACAAGCACGGCGCCGGATGCCAGCAGAGTCGCTGTATGCGCGTAGCGTGCGTGCGTCATCGAAGCTGCGGTCGTCCAGCTGTTGCTGCCTGGATCATAGATCTCGGCGCTGGCGAGAGCGTTCGCTCCGTCGTATCCGCCTGCGACCAATACTTTGCCTGAAGCCAGCAGCGTGGCACTGTGATATCTGCGCACAGCCGCCATCGCCGGAACGCCCGACCAGCCGTTCGCGGCCGGATTGTACAATTCTGCGGTGTTGGCGCCGGGGTCGCCGCCCGTGACGAGCACCATGCCCGACGCCAGCAATGTGGCGGTGTGATAGTTGCGCGGAGTCGCCATTGATCCCGCACCCGACCAACTGCCCGATGCGGGGTCGTACAGTTCGGTATCCGAGCTTGAATACGTACCTCCGGCTACCAGCACCTTGCCGGATGGCAGCAGGGTGTCGGTGTGTTCATATCGGGGCATCGCCATCGGGGCTGCCGGTGTCCACGCGTCGGCCAGCGCTGGCGTGGGCGCGATGACCAGCAGTGCCAGGCAGAGGGCCAGGATCAATTGCAGCATGGCAGGCATTTTCATGATGGCTCCTTGCTGAAGAACATTGGTGATGCGAATTGCGATGTCCAACCTCAGGGATCGAATCCGTCGAGAAACACCGTATCGCGGATCAGGTACGCGCCGTCGAAATAGCCGCCGTAACTGCCGCCCGCCGTAGTCTTGTCGACACTCAGCTCGATGCTGATCGACGCTTCGGGGTCGCGAATGGACACGTTCAACACCGGATTCGACGGCACCGTCGTCGAGTAGGTTGCCCATGCGCCTTGGCTCGACATGAATAAGCCACCCGCCGCGCTCCAGCCACCGGAGCAGTCGGCGTGGTGCAGATCCATGCTGTAGCCGCCGATGAGATAGCCGCTGCCATTCTGCACGCTGGGTATGTAGCTGGAGATGCCGACGATGTACGCACCGGTTTGCGCTATGGCAATGCATTGTTTCAACACGAGTTGACTGACGTAGGAACCTGCCTGCGTGTTGACGAAAAAAGCCGATCCGGAAGTGGCCGAGCCGTTCATGTCGAACGAGCTCCACATCGGCGAGGCATCGGGAAAAGTCCAACTGTTCAGGCCGGCGTCGAAATTCCCGTTTGTCACCAGGTCCTGGGCCGTCAGCGCCGGCGGGGCGAGACACAGCAGCGCGGCGAAGGCAGTGCGCAGGGTCGAGTACATGCTTTCTCCTCGTGCGGAGCGGCGGCAATGGCAGTGAACACCGATTGCGCCAGCACTGCGACATTTCTAAAGCGCCGCCGGTACCCTCGCCAGTTCGCTGCGCAAGGATTCGAGGACCGGGCTCGACGGCAGCAGCGCGCGCTGGCGCAGTGCGAGTGCGCTTTGCAGCAGCGGACGCGCGGCATCGCTGTGGCCCTCGGCCAGCGCGGCGCGGCCGGCGGCCAGATCGGCGTCGGCCAGTTGCGCTGGCAGGTACTTCGTCAGGCCGGCCTGTTCGATGCGCGCGCGAATTTGCGCAGCCTGCTGCGCCGCCAGCTGCGTGCGGCCTTGCGCGAGCGCGATGTCGCTGCCGAGCAGCGCGCGTTCAATGCCGATCCAGGTCAGCGGACGTTGCGAGTCTCCAACACTGTCGAGCAATGTCTGCGCAGCGTCGACGGCTCCGCGCGCGAGTGCGGCGCGTGCGCGCGCGAGCGTATTGGTGGCGCCGGCATCGGTAGCCGACCCTTCGTCATGGCGTTCGTGAATCTGCCGCGACTCTTCCAGCGTGGTTTGCGCATCATCGTGGCGTCCGAGCTCGATCAACGCTGCTGCGCGCGCTTCGAGCCAGCTGGCGAGAAACACCACATCGGGCTGGCTGGCGCGGCAGGCGGCGATTGCCGAGTCGATTTCCGCCAAACCTTGCGCCGCGTCGCCGATGCGCACGAGCGCGTCGCCGAGCATGAACTGCGCCCACATGGGTTGTTCGATGCTATCGGATCGGGCCGCGACGGCTTTGGCCTTCGTCAGCACGTCGACCGCTTCCTGCGGGCGGCCAGTGCGCGCGAGCTGCTTGCCGAGCCGCATCTGGAAATACGCCGTGTCGGCCGGTTCGTCGCCGTTGATTGCGAGAATACCCTTGAGCGCAGCTCGCGCATTGGTTTCCGCGCCCGCCAGATCCAGGGCGCTGAATTGCGCGTCGCTCAGATACGCGCGATAGCGCGGCAGATCCTGCGCGTGCGCGCCGGTTGTGGCGGCGAGGTCGAGCGCGCGCTGCAGCGTGGCGGCGGCTTCCAGATGGGCGCCGGCGTGATCCTGCAGCCAGCCGAGATTGCTCAAGGTTTCGGCTTGCTCGCCAGCGTCGTGCAACTTCGCAAAAACCTGCACCGATTTCTGCGCGTAATCGATCGCGCGCGGCACGTCGGTATCCTGGTACAGCACGGACAATTTGCGCAGCAGCACGCCGCGCAGCGGTGAAGCGTCGTCGCCGTGGGCGTCGAGGATCGCGCCGGCTTGCGCCAGTACGCTGCCGAGTTCGCGCGCGGAGCTGGAAGCGTTCAGCGATCCGGCCAAATCGAGCAGCGCGCCGGCGTTTTCATCGGAGCCGGCACCGTGAATCGCGCGTGCCATTTCCACGGCGCGTCGGCGCAGCGGCACAGCTTCGTCGTACAGCGAGAGATCGTCGTAGAGCCCGCCGAATAGCCGTAACAGTTCGAGCTTGCCCTCGGGAGCATCCCGCAACGCGCCGTCGATTCGCGCGGCGCCGATGTCGAGCAGTTGCCGCGCCGTAGTCTGGCGCGCCTTGACCGGATCGGGCTGGCTGCTACTGTTGGAGCGGAAGACATCGACCAGGAACGCCTGCGTCGCCACCGCGCGCTGTTCCTGCGTCCGCGCCCGTTGTGCCTGCCAGAGTGCGACGCCGGACAGCGCGATCAATGCCAAGGCGAACAGCGCGGTTGCCGTGACTCCAGTGCGATGCCGTGCGACGAATTTCCGTGCGCGATACAGGCGTGACGGCGGGTGCGCAGTGACCGGACGACCCTCGAGCAGGCGCTCGATGTCGTCGCAGAACGCGCTGGCCGACGGATAGCGGCGCTCGGGTTCTTCATCGGCGGCTTTGAGCACGATGTTGTCGATGTCGCCGCGCAGCAACCTGCGCGTGATGTGCGGCGGCGCCGGCAGTACGCCAGGCGCGCTGTCGGCGTCGACCTGGCTCGACAAGGTGTGACCGGATGTGATGCGTTTGCCGGTGACGAGTTCGCCGAGCATGATGCCGAGCGCATAGACGTCGGTCGCGGTGGTGATCGCCGCGCCGCTGCGTTGTTCGGGCGCAGCGTACGCGGGCGTGAACGAGGGCAAGCGCGTCTGCGTTTCGTCGTCGGCGTCGAGCAGCTTGGCGATGCCGAAATCGAGAAGTTTGACGTGGCCTTCCGCGCTGACGAGTACGTTCGATGGCTTCAGATCGCGATGCACGATCAACGCGCGATGCGCCGCCTCGACTGCGCGGCACACGCGCAGGAACAGGCGCAGCCGCGCGGGCAGGTCGAGCGCGTGCGCGCGCGCATAGTCGGTGATCGGCACGCCATCGACGAATTCGAGCACGATGTAGGCCAGACCCGATTCGGTGACGCCGCCTTCGATCAGGCTCGCGACGTCCGGATGTTGCAGTTGCGCGAGCGCCTGGCGTTCGCGCCGGAACTGGCGCTGCGCGTCGGCGGTATACAGCCCACGCCGCAGCAGCTTGAGCGCGGCTTCCTGGCGCACGCCGGCGTGTTCGCGCACGGCGCGGAACACCGTGGAAGATCCGCCCTCGCCCAACAGCGCGAGCAATTGCCAGGCACCGATGCGCTGGCCGGCCGCCGGCAGTGTCGGCGCGTCCGGTTCGCCGAGCATGTCGGCCAAATAGGCCGGGTCGGCGGCGAGCACACCGTCGCCCGCTTGCGCATCGGCGGCAAGCAGTCGCTCGAGTTCGGCGCGCGGTGCCGCCGGCAGACGCGCGAGGAATTGCGCGCGCGCCGCCGCATCCAGGTCCTGGGCGGCATCGAACAGTTCGCGCAGCGTCGAGTTTTCTGTCTGCATGGCCGGATGATCACTCTCCACGCCGACAACACCAGCATGTGGCGGAATGCGCCATCAGATCACGCTGCCGCGCCGAACTCGGCTTTGAGGAAGGCGCGCGCGAAGCGCCAGTCGCGATCGATCGTGCGACGTGCGAGCTGGAGATTTTCCGCCACCTGTTCCAGCGACAGGCCGGCGAAGTAGCGCAGCTCCACGACTTGTGCGGCGCGCGCGTCAGCTTGTTCGAGGTGCCTGAGCGCACGTTCGAGCATCAATGCCTGTTCAGCGGTGTCGAGCGCGAGGCGTTCATCGCCCTCGGTCAGCGTCGTGCGTTGCCATTGACCGCCGGCCTTCATGCTCATGCGGTCGCGCGCACGGTTGATCAACAGGTTGCGCATCGCGCGCGCGGCGTAGGCGAAGAATTGGGCCGGGTGCGCGAAGACGAGGTCGCCTTGGCTGCTGCAGCGCAGATACAACTCGTGCACGAGCGCCGTGGTGTCGAGCGTATCGCGGGCGCGACCGGCGAGCTGGCGGCCCGCCATCGCCTTCAGACGCGCATACACCGCATCGAACAGCGCGTCGGTGCCTTGCGTCGCTTCTGTCGACGATGTCGCCTGTGCTGTTTCCTTCACCGGCCGCCTCCTTGCGGCGATTCTAGCGAAGTTTGCGCAGCGAACCGTGATGGAATTCCCCGCGCGGCAGCGTTCTCCACGCGCAGTCCAATCCCTATTCGAAGCCATTGCAGAAAAATCGGTCGAACGCGCTCTGGCGTTCGTAATCGCCCAGGTCGCGAGGCCCGTCCATGTTCGGTACGTTGGCAATGTCCTGATCGCACGGTCGGTTGTCCAGGTCCTTGTCGCCGCTCGGCCAGCGAATTTCAGCGGTAGAAATACGGATCGAGCACGCGCACCTGCGTGATCCGCGCGATCGGCAGGTTGTTGCGCTGCGCGGTGGCGCGGATCGCCTCGACCGTGGGCGCGTCGTACACGCAGTACGTTTTCTTGTTGTCGGTGCTCACGTACGAGTGCACCCACGTGACGGCATCGAGCGCATTGGCGTCGACAACGGCGCGGCAGGCATCCGCGCCGGCGGCATCGATCGGGATGTTGAGGCCGGAGGGGAAATCGCGTTCGACGATATAGCGCGGCATGGCGGCGCCCTCACTTGGGCTCGAGCGTGACCGGCACTTCGGTGATCGAGTCGACCGGTATGTTGTTCGCCGTCGCCGCCTTGCGGATCGCGTCTTCGTTCGGGCCTTCGTAGATGCAGAACGTCTTGGTCTTGTCAGCGTTGGCGTACGACAGCACCCAGTTCACGCCGAACTTGGCATTGTTGGTGTTGACGCTCTGTTTGGCTTTGGCATCGAGGCCGTCGAGCGCGCCTTTCGGAAACGTGCGTTCCACCACGTAGCGGTGCGCCGCTTCGGCGGCGCAGGCGTTGCCGGCGATGAGCACGGCGATGGCGAGTGCGAACGATTTCATGGGATCAGTCCTCAGGTGGCGGCCGGATCAGCCGTGCCGCCAGACTAGGCGACGCGCGCCATTGCGGCGTCGGCAGGATTGCCCAGATTGTGCGTGCGGGCTGCCTATTTTGGCGTGGCGAGCCCGGCGCGCAGCGCCGCGGCGATGGCTTCGGCGCGAGAACCCACGCCGAGCTTGGCGATCACCGCGGCGACGTGGTGATCGACCGTGCGCACCGAGCGCGACAGGCGCCGCGCGATATCGGCGTTCTTCAGTCCCGCGCACAGCAATTCGAGAACCTGCGCCTCGCGCGCGGTGAGTGCGTGCGGATGCGCCTGCGTGGATGCGCGATGTCCGCGCGGCACACCGCGCACGCCGTCCGCATGCAGGCGCGCGCGCAAGTGCTCGGCGTCTGGTTGCGCGCCGAGCCGCTCGAATTGCGCCAGCGCTTCGAGTTGTGCGGGCGCATCGCCTTCGGCCAGCGCGCGCGCCGACTCGTACACGCAACCGCGCGCGGCCCAGGCGGCCGCGGCTTCGCGCCAACGGCCGGCGATCTGCAGGGCGAAAGGTGCGGCGCAATGCTGCAGCATTGCGTTCCATTCCGGATCGAGCGCGCCGGCCCGATGCCGCCACCAGACGAGTTCGCCGACCACCCATGAAAGATACGAAGTGCCGACGAATACGCGCCGGGCTGTTTCGACTTCGCGCGCAACCCCTTGCAGGTCGCCGCGCAGCCACGCCGCTTCGGCGCGCGCCGAAGCGACCGGACCGATGCGCATGAACTCTTCGGTCGGCAGCGCGAGCGCAAGCGCTTCGTCGAGCGGAGCCTGGGCGTCCGTTTCGCCACGGCGCGTGCGCAGGCGACCTTGCACGACCAGAGCGATCATGCGACTTGTCGGCCCGAGGCGAGGCAGGCGCAGCACGTGCGCCGAGCATTCGGCCGCGTGCTTCCAGTCGCCCCGCCCAAGCGCGACTTCGCTTCGGCAAGCGGTCATGTAGTGCGCCCACGAATCCAGATCGCGCGCCTCGCAGTAAGCGATACCGCGATCGAGCCAGATCTCGGCAGCGGCGTAGTCGCCGTTCGCGCCGATGGAGTAGCCCAGATTGGTGAACGCGCGCGCGGCATGTTCCTCGTAGCCTTGCGCGAGCGCGAGCGCGAGGCTGCGTTCCAGATCGGCGAGGCCGCACAGATCGCCTTCGCCGAATTTTGCGGTGCCGACGTTGTTCAACGCATGGACCTGAATCTCGATGTCGCCGAGCTCGCCGGCGAGCGTGAGTGCCTTGCCGCCCCATTCACGCGCCATGGCGCCTTCACCGGCGAGCATATGCAGCTGGGCGCGGTTGCTGTATGCCATCGCCAGTTCGCGGCCGGGTGGCAGCGCCTGCAACGCGGCGATGGCCTGCTCGGCATAATCGCGCGCCGCTGCGCTGTTGCCGCGATACCAGTACAGGCGCGACAGCCAGCGCAGCGCGTCGCCGACACGCAATGGCACGCCCGCGGCGCGCCAGCGCGTCAGCGCGGCTTCGCGCGCGGCGATCGCTTCGTCGATGCGTTCGGTCAGATAGCACTCGTAGGACAGCCGGTCGAACAGTTCGGCTTGCTCTACCTCGCCCAGGTTGCTGGTGTGATCGAGCGCGGTGCGCAGGTGCGCGACGGCTTCCTTGTGCGCGCCGCGTCGCGCGGCCTGTTGCGCAGCTTGCGGCGCATAGCGCAACACGGCTGCGGCATCGCCCGCATGCGTAGCATGGTGCGCGAGGCGCGCGAGCGACACCGCCGGCGCGTCCGCGCGCGTGAGTGCGCGCAGCGCGCGCGCATGCAGCGCCTGCGCCGCGGGCGCGGACAGCGCCGATTCCACCGCCATGCGCGCCAGTTCATGCCGGAACGCGAGCGCGTCCGGCGCGGCGAGCAACAGGCCCGAATCCAGACATTCTTCGAGCGCGGCGGCGGCGGGCGCGAGCATGTCGTCCATCAGCCAACACTCGATCTTCGCCGGCACGATGCTCGCCAGGCGCACGACGTCCTGCGCCGCGGGCGACAGCCGCGCGAAGCGCGCGAGCACGAGATCCTGCACGCCGCGCGGCATGCCGTCGATGCCGTGGCGCAGCAGTTCGGTGACGAAAAACGGGTTGCCGCGCGTGATCGCGTGCACGTCGGCCGCGGCGCGCAGCGCGCGCTGTGCGAGCGCGTCCACGCCCTCCCGCGTGAGCGGCGGCACGTCGATGCGCGTGAGCGCGCCGCCCGGCAATTCGCCCATCAGGCGGCGCAGCGGATGCGTGGCGCCTACTTCGTCATCGCGATACGAAACGACGAGCAGACACGGCGTCCGCGCGATGCGCCGGCCGAGGAACTTGAGCAGATCCAGCGTGGCGGCGTCTGCCCAATGCGCATCCTCGACCACGAACAGCGTCGGCTCGCGCTGCAGCTGCGTCAGCACGCCTTCGAACAGCGCGACGCGGTCGTCTTCGCCGAGCAGCGCGCGCAAATCCGCGGCGCCGTCGCGCGCGACGTCGTGCAGCGGCGCCAGCGGATGCGGCGTCTGCAGCGCATCGCAGGCGCCCCACCACACTCGCGCCGCGTCGCTGCGCGCGCGCAACGCGCGCAGCAGGCTGGTCTTGCCGATGCCGGCCTCGCCCGCGACGAGCGCGACATGACCCGCGCCGGCCGCGGCGCAGCGCAGACGGTCGGCAAGCTGTTGCAGCAAGGTGTCGCGTTCGACCAGGTTCATCGGGCTTGGCATCAGCGCTCTGCTTGCATTGACGCATGGCGGACGTTACGCGGCAAGCGGGGCGATCGCCGGCACGGTATAATCGCAGTACGGTGGAAGAAGCGGCCCCAAGCCGCTGCCGAAGGCGCAACGCCCGTAATCGCTCAGGCTCCAAAACCACCGCGCGAATAAACTCTGGAGAGACCGGCTGTGCGCCGGCGCCGAAGGGGCACGAAGCGCGAGCTTCCAAACTCTCAGGCAAAAGGACAGAGGGGCGCCAAGCGTGCAGCTTCGCACGCGCTCATCGGTGCCTTGTCATGTCCAATCATTTTTCGCTGCGCGAGCTCGAGCAGCACGACGCCTTTATTTCCCGTCATATCGGTCCGAACGATGCCGAGATCGCGCAGATGTTGCGCACGATCGGTTTCGATTCGCTGGAGGCGATGACCGATGCGATCGTGCCGTCCTCGATCAAATCCGCGCAGCCGCTGGCGCTGCCCGTTGCGATCAGTGAAGTCGAAGCGATCGCCAAGATCCGCGCGCTCGCCGACAAAAACAAGGTTTTCCGCTCGTTCATCGGCCAGGGTTATTACGGCACGCACACGCCGAACGTCATCCTGCGCAACATCCTCGAAAACCCGGCCTGGTACACCGCGTACACACCGTACCAGGCGGAAATTTCGCAGGGCCGCATGGAAGCGCTGATCAACTTCCAGACGATGTGTGCAGAACTCACTGGCATGCAGATCGCCAATGCCTCGCTGCTCGACGAGGCCACGGCCGCGGCCGAGGCGATGACGCTGGCCAGGCGTTCGGCCAAGGTCAAGGGCAACACCATCGTGGTGTTCGGCGACGCGCACCCGCAGACGATCGAAGTGATGCGCACGCGTGCCGAACCGCTGGGTTTGACGATCAAGCAGGCCAGCTCGGCCGAGGAGTGGGATGCGGCGATCGCTGGCGACGATTACTTCGCCGCGTTGATCCAGTACCCGGCCAGCAGCGGCTGGCTGATGGATTGGAGTGACGAGGTCGCGAAGATCCACGCCAAGGGCGCGCTGGCGATCTTCGCCACGGACCTGTTGGCGCTGACCCTGCTCAAGCCGCCCGGCGAGATGGGCGCGGACATCGTTATCGGCAACTCGCAACGTTTCGGCGTGCCGTTCGGCTTCGGCGGTCCACATGCGGCGTTCATGGCCTGTCGCGATGCATTCAAGCGCTCGATGCCGGGCCGCCTCATCGGCGTTTCGGTCGACGCCGAAGGCAACAAGGCCTATCGCCTCACGTTGCAGACGCGCGAACAGCACATTCGTCGAGAGAAGGCGACTTCGAATATTTGCACCGCGCAGGTGCTGCTCGCGGTGATGGCCTCGATGTACGCCGTGTATCACGGCCCGGATGGTTTGGCGCGCATCGCCTCGCGCGTGGCGCGGCTCACGGCGATTCTCAAGGCCGGTCTCCAGCAACTCGGCTTCACGAAAACCCATCATGACAGCGCGTTCGACACGGTGAGCCTGAAGACCGGCGAACGCACCGATGCCATTGCCGCCCGCGCGCTGGCGATGGGCGCCAACTTGCGCAAGGCCTGGGGCGAATACCTGTGCATCTCGCTGGACGAAACCAGCACACGCGCCGACGTCGAGTTGCTGTGGCGCATCTTCGGCGGCGACGATGCCCAGCTGCCGAGCATCGACGCGCTCGACGCCAGCGCACCGTCGCTGATTCCGCAAGCGTTGCAGCGCACGTCGAAGTTCATGACGCATCCGGTGTTCAACACGCACCACAGCGAACACGAACTGTTGCGCTACATGCGCTCGCTCGCCGACAAGGACCTGGCGATGGATCGCACGATGATCCCGCTGGGCAGCTGCACGATGAAACTCAACGCTACCGCGGAAATGATTCCGGTGACCTGGCCGGAGTTCGCCAACATCCATCCGCTCGCGCCAGCGGAGCAGACGCGCGGCTACAGGGAATTGATCACGGAACTGGAAGCGATGCTCGTCGAGATCACCGGGTACGACGCGGTGAGCCTGCAACCGAACTCCGGCGCGCAGGGCGAATACGCCGGGCTGCTCGCGATCCGTGCCTACCACCGCGCGCGTGGCGAAACGCATCGCGATGTCTGCCTGATCCCCGAGTCCGCGCACGGCACCAATCCGGCCTCGGCGCAGATGTGCGGCATGAGCGTGGTCGTGACCAAGTGCGACAGCAACGGCAACGTTGATGTCGAGGATATCCGCCGCGCCGCCGAGAAATATTCCGATCGACTCGCCGCATTGATGATCACGTACCCGTCGACACACGGCGTGTTCGAAGAAGACGTCGTCGAGATCTGCAACATCGTGCATGCGCACGGCGGCCAGGTCTACACCGACGGCGCCAACATGAATGCGTTGGTCGGCCTGGCCAAGCCCGGCAAGTGGGGCTCGGACGTCTCGCACCTGAATCTGCACAAGACGTTCTGCATCCCGCATGGCGGCGGCGGCCCCGGTGTCGGTCCCTGTGCGGTGAAATCACACCTCGCGCCATTTCTGCCGCGCAAGTTCGGCGAAGACAGCGCCGTCGGCATGGTCAGCGCGGCGAGTTTTGGCAGTGCGTCGATCCTGCCGATCAGCTGGATGTACGTGACGCTGATGGGCCAGCAAGGCCTGCGCAAGGCGACGCAAGCGGCGATGCTCAACGCGAACTACCTCGCGAAAAAACTCACGCCCCATTACCCGACGCTGTACACCGGCCGCAACGGCCTCGTCGCGCACGAATGCATCCTCGACCTGCGACCGTTGAAAGACGCCACCGGCATCAGCGCAGAAGACGTCGCCAAGCGCCTGATCGATTTCGGCTTCCACGCGCCGACGCTGTCGTTCCCGGTTGCGGGCACGCTGATGGTCGAGCCGACCGAATCCGAATCGCTGCACGAACTCGACCGCTTCATCGACGCGATGATCCAGATCCGCGGCGAGATCCGCGCAATCGAGCACGGCCAACTCGACCGCGACGACAATCCGCTCAAGCACGCGCCGCACACGGCTACGATGGCCAGCGCGAGCGAGTGGAGCCACGCCTATTCGCGCGAACTCGCGGCATTTCCGTTGGCGACGTTGCGTCAGCAGAAGTACTGGTCGCCGGTCGCGCGCGTCGACAACGTTTACGGCGACAAGAACGTCTTCTGCAGCTGCGTGCCGATCGAGGAATTCGCCGGCGAACCGGAGGCGTTCAGCGAACCGAACGTGATGTGACGTTATCCACCGCTGCTGCGCAGCGGCGGATCAACTCGGCTCGTTGGAGCGGCCATTCGGCCGCTCAACTCGCCGGAAGTCAAATGCCCGGTGGTGCGCGGTGGAAGACAAAAGAATTGCTGCGCCGCGCCGTGGCAAATACGCGTGAATCGGGTATCAATTGGCCGCGCTAAAACGAGATGCGGGGGAGGGTGGCCCGTCGCGAGCAATCGCGACGGGCTTTTTTGTGCACAATCGCTGCATGAGCGCGCCGACCCTCAGTGAATTCGTCGAAACCCGCTATGCGCGCCTGATCGCGCGCTGTCGCGAAGTCGGCGTGCCGCTGCACGACGACGCCGGCGTCGCCGAACACGTGCAGCGCGTGCTGCTGGCGAGCGACTACGCTTACGACAGTTTCGTGCGCGAGCCGGAATTGCTCGGCGCCGAGGTCCTCGCGTTGATGGCCGATCCACGCAATGCAGATGCGCGTCCGCTGCAGTTGCAGTCGGTGAACGATGAAGCCGCAGCGATGAAGGCACTGCGCCATTACCGGCGCGTCGAAGCGTTGCGCCTGATCTGGCGCGACGTCAACGGTCTGGATGCCGTCGAACAAACCACGGCCGGCGCCAGCGCGCTCGCCGAATGTTGTCTGGCGGCTGCTCTCGCGTTTGGTGAAAGCGTGCTCGTGCAGCGCCACGGCATTCCGCGCAATGAGGCCGGGGCAGCGCAGCGTCTCGTCGTGATCGGCATGGGCAAGCTCGGCGGCGGCGAGCTGAATTTTTCCTCCGACATCGATCTGATATTGGCTTATCCGGAGAACGGCCACAGCGACGGCGAACGCGCGCTGGCGAATGAGACGTTCTTCGCGCGTCTCGGCCAGCTGCTGGTCAAGCTGCTCGCGGAAATCAGCGTCGATGGTTATGTCTTCCGCGTCGACCTGCGCTTGCGACCATTCGGCAGTGCGGGACGCGTCGCGTTGAGCTTCGCGGCGATGGAGCAGTACTACCAGCGCGAAGGCCGCGACTGGGAACGTTATGCGTGGATCAAGGCACGCCCGGTCGCGGGCGATATCCCTGCCGGCAAGCGTCTGCTCGATACGCTGCGTCCATTTGTCTACCGACGCTATCTGGACTACACCGCGTTCGCCGGTTTGCGCGAAATGAAAACCTTGATCGACGCCGAAGTCGCGCGCAAGGATCTCGCCGGCAATCTGAAACTCGGCCCCGGCGGCATCCGCGAAATCGAATTCGTCGTGCAGTTGCTGCAGCTGATCCGCGGCGGCCGCGAACCGACTTTGCGCGAACGTGGCTTGCTGCCGGCGCTGGCCGCGTGCGAGCGCCTCGGTGCGCTGCCCGCGGCCAGTGCGCAACGCTTGCGCGACGCCTACCGTTTCCTGCGCCGCATCGAGAACCGCGTGCAGATGTTGCGCGATGAGCAGACGCACGACGTGCCCGCGGACGGCCTGGTGCGCGAGCGCCTGGCCGCGGCGCTCGGCGTCTCGGACTGGAGCGCACTTGCCGCCGAGCTCGCACGCGCGCGCGCGAGCGTTTCCGAAGAGTTCGCGTTGCTGCTCGCGCCGGCAGTCGCGGCCAAGCGTGCCAGCAGCGGCGCGGCAGCCGTGTACTGGCGCGGGCTCGCATCGGATGAAGCGCAACCGGCGCAATTGAGCGCAATGGGTTTTGCGGATGCCGAGCGTTTGCACGCACAGCTGCTGAATTTGCGCGACAGCCCGGCTGCGCGCGCGTTGTCCGCGCAGGCGCAAGGCCGTTTCGATCGATTACTGCCCCATTTGCTCGATGCCGCTGCGGCGAGCGCCGCGCCCGACTCCTCCATCGAACGCGTGCTGCGCTTGCTGCATGCCGTGCTGCGCCGCCCGGCGTATTTCGCCTTGCTTGAAGAACAACCCCAGGCACGCGAGCGCCTCGCAGCGCTGTTCGCCGACAGCGCATTGCTTGCCGAGCGCGTGATTGCACACCCGTTGCTGCTCGACGACCTGCTCACGGCGAATGTCGATACGCTGCCCGATCGTGCGACGCTCGATGCCGAAATCGACCGCCGCATCGCGCAGACCGATGGCACTGACACGGAGAGCGTCATCGAGATTCTGCAGGAGGAGAAAAACAGCGCGACATTCCGTTTGGGTTTGGCTTATCGCGACGGTCGCGATGCCGGCACCACGGCACGCGCGTTGAGCGGCGTTGCGGAGGCGGTCGTCGCACAGACGCTCGCGCTGGCCGAGCGTGACCTGGCGCGCCAACACGGCCGGCTCGGCGGACTGGCGATCATCGGCTACGGCAGTCTTGGCGGCGCTGAACTGGGTTTCGCTTCGGACCTGGACCTCGTGTTTGTCTACGACAGCGCGCTCGCGCCACGCGAAAGCGATGGCGCGCGGCCACTGGAAGGAACACGCTATTTCACGCGTCTTGCGCAACGTGTCGTGCACTGGCTCGGCACGCAGACGCAAGCGGGAAAACTCTACGACGTCGACGTGCGCCTGCGCCCGGACGGCGGCAAGGGCCTGATTGTCGTCGGTCTTGACGCGTTCGCCGAGTATCAGCGCGAGCGTGCGTGGATTTGGGAATCGCAAGCGCTCGTGCGCGCCCGTGCGATTGCCGGCGACGCTGGCACCAGCGCGAAATTCAGCTCCATTCGCGCCGAGGTGTTGGCGCGGCCGCGGCAGCCGCAACACGTGCTGGACCAGGTCAACAGCATGCGTGCGCGTTGGCGCGTTGAACGCGATCGTTCCACGCCGCAACTGTTCGATCTGAAGCAAGGCGCCGGCGCCTTGCTCGACATCGAATTCATCCTGCAGACACTGGTGCTGCTTCATTCGTCACGGCATCGCGAACTTCTGGCCGGCAGCAACAGCGCGGCATTGATTGATCTGGCCGCTGCCGGTGGCGTGCTCGAGGCGGCGCAAGCGCAGACGCTGAAGCAGGCGCATGCCGCGTTTCTGCAGCGCGCGCTTGCGTGCACGCTTGACGCGCGGCCGCGTCTGGCTGCGCGCGACGAAGAGCTGGCGCTGCACGCGCGTGCGGTGCTCGACGTTGCCGCGTCGCTCGGGCTTGCTTTCGCCTAGTCGGCAGCCAGCGCCACGGCAAGTTGCGGCCGCGTCGATTCGATCGCATGCCAGATTTTGCTCGCCACCGCGCCGAGTTCGCGCAGCGGCGGCGGTTGCGGCAATGTGGAAAAATCCATTTGTGGATCCAGCGTATGCAGCCAGCCCTGTCCGCGCAGTTCCGCGTGCAGCAGCGGGATGCGTCCGCGCGCCGCGGCGGGCAGCAGCGTGAGTACGGGTTTGCCGGTCGCGCACGCTTCCGACAGCATGTTCACCGAATCCGGCGTGACGACGATGCGATCGGCGGCGGCCAGATAAGCCTGGTACGGGTTTTCACCATCGGCTGCCCCGTCCCAGAAATGCCGGCAGTCCACGCGCAGTCGTTCGCGCACCTGTGCGCGCCAGGCTTGCGGAGTGCGGCGCGAGCTGGTGATCAGCAGCGAGCCGCCGTCGCGCGCGACGAGTGCGCCCACGCGCGCGAGGAAATCTTCGAACCACGTGTCATTCATCCCCAGCCCGCGGCGTGGGCCGCCGAGTAGCAATGTGGTGCGCGGTTGCGGCAACTGCATGACGTTGGGGAATTTCGCCAGCCCTTGTGCGAGCCAATCCTCGTCGATCGCATTGAGCGAACCGAGCGTCTGGATCACATTGGCGCCGGCGAGCTCGTCATGGCGGGGTGCGATGACAAGATCGAAATGCGCCGGATCAATGCGCGGGTCGAGAATCTGCACGACGAACGTGCGTCCGCCGCTGGCGCGTCGCAGCCAACGCGTCAGCAGCGCGGCGTGTCGACCGCAACCGATCGCGAGCGCGGGCCAGGGCTCGCGCAGGTGTTCGCGGATTTCCCGCGGCAATGCCAGTCGCGCACCGCGTGCCAGACGCGGTGCGAACCACGACCATGGCGCGCGCAGCGGCACCTGCGCGACGGCCGGCTGCAGGCGCATCGCCTGCGCGAGCGCAAGCACCTGGCGTTCGTTGCCGGCCGCGCCATCACTGATCGCCCACACGGTGGATTGGGATGTTGGGGTGTCCAAAGTTCGGCGATTGTAAGCTTTGCCGCACCAGATCGTTCCATGGATGGCTACGGCCGCCACGACAGCGGCGGCTATACTGATGCGAGGCGCACCTGGGCGCGAATCACGGAGGAAATTCGATGCACGCACCGTTGGACGATGCCGCTCTCGATCAGATTTTTCGCAAAGCGCGCACGTATCGGCGTTCGGCGGACGCCTGGTTGCCGAAACCGGTCAGCGACGAGCAACTGCGGCAGGTTTTTGACTTGGCCAAGCTTGGGCCGACCAGCGCGAACTCCTCGCCGGCACGCATTGTGTTCGTGCGTTCGCCGCAAGCGAAGGAAAAACTCAAGTCGGCGCTGAGCGCGGACAACGTCGCGCAGACGATGGCGGCACCGGCGACCGCCATCGTCGGCAGCGATCACGCTTTCTACGAACAGTTGCCGCGCCTGTACAAGGAATCGCCGGAGGCGAAAAGCTGGTTCGAAGGCAAACCCGAAGTCATCGCCGCCACGGCATTCCGCAATGCCAGCTTGCAAGGCGCGTATCTGATCATCGCCGCGCGCGCTCTCGGCCTGGACTGCGGGCCGATGTCAGGGTTTCATAACGCGACGGTCGACAAACTGTTTTT
>Ga0207674_10003330_pt1 | contig 19755 bp, 15 predicted proteins | sample KBSCornC72_FD_184303 | JGI IMG/M metagenome (GOLD analysis project Ga0207674, IMG submission 184303) | Corn rhizosphere microbial communities from Kellogg Biological Station, Michigan, USA - KBS Corn C7-2 (SPAdes) (version 2) | ecosystem: Host-associated > Plants > Roots > Rhizosphere > Soil ... | reverse complement strand
GGGCCTCGGCGTCTCGCACCAGCACGGGGAACAGTATGTCGGCGCCGAAGTTGGTCACATCCTTCATCGGACTGGTGTGCAGATACTGAGTCTGGCGTTGGGTTCCCACCAGACCTGCGTTGAACAGGGGCAGAGCATTTCGTCCCACCTGCACCCATGGACCAGAGCCTTTCAGGCCCGTGATGATGTTGTCGGAAGTGACGGTTTGCGTCTCTTGACGGCTAATGCGCGACCAGACCCGTAAGAGGCTATCGGTGGAGTTGGAATTAACCACACCGTTGTGCGGGATACCGGTCGGGAACACCTCGCTAATCGGAACCTCCAAAGCGATCGAAAAGATATTGAAGCCGGTAAACACGTCTTTGCCTGGCGCGCGTCGAGCACCCGGGATTCCGCCGAGGTCGTCACGATTCAAGTTGACCAGATCGAAGATTCCCTTCTCGTCGAGCTGATACGGATCGTCAAACTGGCCGGCGATGATCCGGCCGCCATTCGAAAGATCATGGATAAAGGAGTCCACGAACGGCTGGTCATAGAGACCGACTTCACGGCTGGTGGCGTCCCCGGAATCGTAACCCCGGAAGGGTCCCAGGCCGTAAACCAGTCTGTCGGTCTGCGGGCCGTGGTTGTTCGGGAGGACGGTGAGATTGTTGCCGAGGACGGTACCGCCATCGTCGCCATCGTTGAGGTGGTCCGTTTCCGATCCCAGGATCTTGGTCACTTTCATGGTCTCGGTGCCGCCGGTGAGCTGCCAGAGCAGCTCGTTTCCGCCGCCCAGACCATCTGTCGCGCTGGGCGCGGCTTCAGGCGTGAGCGTATTCGTAAACTCAACGCGGTAAACCACTTCATCCTTGAGGCTGGCGCCCTTCGCGATATGGAATTCGTAGCGGTACCCGTTGCATGCACGCAAGCCCTGGTTGCCTTGTCCTGGTTCGTGGAGCGGGTTGAAATCCATGATCAGGTAAAGTTTGTCGTGCGGACTATTCGATACCCACGCGTAGGTGTCCGTATTGTCAGCGCACGGTTCGTTCAGGATGGCGAGTGCCTCGCGATGGCTGGACGCTCGCATCGTCATTCCGGCTGCAGCGAGAAACGTCGCCGCGATGAAGCCTTTGGAAATCAGTTTCATGTTCACTCTCCTACGCTGTGTACGGAAAGGGACCTTAGATCGGATTGGGCTCCGCGCGAGAAAGTTTGCGATTGCGAGCGAATGTTCTAAATGGGTTAGCGCGTCACGCCGCGGTCACTGACCTAAAGCTGACACCAAGTGGCACTGATGGTGGAGGTTCTTATGGTAGTCTCTCTTAGGTTTTTGGCTTGAAAAACGCCCTAAACCCTTAAGATTCTTTCATTCATGCTGCTTGCCATCTCGAACCCTCTCAATGAGTCCGAACTCAGCTTTCCGGTTCTGGAATGCATTCACATCATCGGGTTCGCCCTGTCCATCGGAACCATCGCCTTGGTGGATTTTCGGCTTCTGGGCATCGGAATGCGGCGGCAGCCCGCGGCTCAGCTTTTGAAGGATACATCCACTTGGACCCTGGTGGGCATCGTGATCATGCTGTTTTCGGGATTGCTGCTGTTTTCGTCCGATCCCGACATGTACTACCTCAATTGGGCCTTCCTCATTAAGATGGCCTGCCTGCTGCTGGCCATCGTCTTCAACTACACGATTCACCGGCGCGTGGCAAGATCGAATCCTTCACCGCCTCACGCCAAACTAGTGGCATCCGTGTCCCTGGCGCTTTGGGGGGCGGTTATTTTTGGCGGTATCTTCATCGCATTCGTCAACGAAGGGCTCACATAGAGATCCGTCATGATTCTTTCTTTCGCTCAATGGGTGCAAAGCTCGGCGTTCTTCACCGAGCTCCGGCTGTCGTGGTTCGTTTATCCGGCGGTAATGTCGCTCCACTTGCTGGGGATCGCTCTATTCGGCGGACTTATCTTACTGACGGATATGCGCCTGCTGGGGCTGGCGATGCGGACCCATTCGGTGACCGACGTCGTCAATCAGCTGCGTATGCCGAAGAGAATAGGTTTGATCCTGGTGGCCACCTGCGGCATCCTGATGCTCGGGTCGAAGGCGGAAGAGTATTACTTCAACATATTCTTTCGGATCAAGGTGTTGCTTCTAGCTTTGGTGTTCGTGCACGGATGGGTATTTCGCCGGAGCGTCTATTACAATACGGTCGAAATCGACCGAGCTCCGCGGATACCGGCGCAAGCCAAGCTGGCGGCCTTCCTGTCTCTCCTTTTGTGGGTGAGCATCGCGTGCGCCGGACGCGGCATTGGATACATCGAGCCTCCGCTGGACAAGATCCACGCAATAGAGCGCTTTCTCGACAGTAACGCCAACAATCATGGATGATGAGAGGAATCATATGCGACTCGGTAGATTAGTTTTTGTGTTGCTTTCTTGCGCGGCTTTGCAGGCGCAGACTCCAGCACCCGCACAATCCAAGGGTGTTCCAGCACCTGCGAAAGCGAAGGGCCCAGCCGCGGCTCCGGCAAGTCGAAATCCTGCGACCCTCGGACAACTGATGAAAGGGATTCTGTATCCCAATTCGAATGTGATCTTCTTCGCCCAGGGTGATAATCCCAGCGATGTGCCCCAAGCCAAGGACCCAGCCACGTCGGTGAACCCCTTGGCCAGTTCCTACGGGAAATGGGAAGCGGTGGAGAACAGTTCGCTGGCGCTGGTGGAAGCCGCGAACCTTCTCACGGTGCCCGGACGCAAGTGTTCCAACGGCGTGGCTGTTCCGATCGCCAATGCGGATTGGCCGAAGCTGGTGCAAGGCCTTCGAGCCGCTGGCATGGTGTCTTACAAGGCAGCGCAAGCTAAGGACCAGGACAAGATCCTCGATGCGGCTGAAGCTATCACCAACGCCTGCGCGAACTGCCACGATAAATATCGCGAGAAACCCACGCCGGCGGACCGCTGCAAGTAAGATTCGCCGCCCGTAACTTCTTAAACTGCGTCGTATCGCCCTGGCGCCAGCACGCCGTTCGGGTCCAGAGCGTCTTTTAGGGCACGCACTAACTGGCTTTGTCCATCTTGTGCGCTTAACTCGGACATCGCCTGGATTCCCAATCGATATGGATAATATCCGTGTGACGTCAATTCCTGCTGCAGTTGGCGATAACAAGCCATCGCTTGTTCGTCCTGTCCGGATTCTTGGCGATCGTAGCTGATCGAAATCACGCAGGCTACGGCGCGCTCCGTGATCAGTGTCATGGAGATACTCGGCTCGAATCCGTAATCCAGCATAATCCTGCTGGAGAGATCGGCCACGGCCGCCGCATGATGGCCTTCCATGGGAACCACGGGGGCGCACCACAGCAGCCCACAGCCATCGCGATCCGGATTCGCTTTCGAAGGGGGCGGATTCTTCTTGCGCCAATACGCGCTGGCCAGCGGCTGCTCGGTCGGCGTACCCTTCATCAATCCATAGACCGGACGGGCCAGGTCCAGGGTCTTGCGCAAATCCCAACCTGTCAGGAACTGGTAGAGCCGTGCGAATCGAGACGCAAACGCCAGCTTGCGGTCATCCAAAAACTGCAGGCGATCCACTTTGTCCTTGAGAGCTTTGCGAACGGCTCGGCGGGCTTCCGCGACTTGGCCGGGGGTTCCATACAATCCGCCCGAGCCGCTCCACGCCCCGAACTTGAGGCGCTCGCGAAGCTGGCGCATTAACTCCGGACGCAAAGGCGTTTCACCCTGAGTGTCTTCCCAAGGGTATTGCTGGATCCCCGCTAAGACTTTGTAATCGTTCGCAATATGGACCGTGCTGCGCAGGATCCCTTGCAGACGCAGCGGGCGCAGCGCTTCGATGAGAGGACCAAGCTGGTCATGCCGGTTGCACTGGAAGAAGAACGCTTCGAAACGCTCCGGTGCAGGCATCAGCCAGATGGTCATCCGCGTGACGATTCCCAGATTGGATTGCGAAAACAACCCCTCAAGCGTAGGTCCGACGCCCCATCGGTATACCGGACCGGTTTGCGCGCCGGAGAAACGCGAAAATCCCGTTTCCGCGACCTCGCCCGTAGGAAGAACCACTTCAAACCCGCATACTTGCGCGAAATGGTCGCCGTAGGGCGTATGGCCAAAGCCACGCTCCATCACGTTGCCGATCAGGCTGCAATCCGGGCTGGATCCGGTGGCATCCATCCATAATGCCGATTTGCGATCCTGCAGGAACTGGAACAGTTGGCGCTGTGTTACGCCAGGCTCGACGGTCACGTAGGCGAGATTTTCGTGGAAGTCCACGATGCGGTTCATCCGGCTGAGGTCGATAATGACGCTCGCGTCGCGAGAGGGCACGCGCGACCCGTAGCCCCAGTTTTTCCCGCTGCTGACCGGATAGACCGGGATTCGAAACTGGTTGGCGATGCGCATACAATTCCGCAGCTCATCGCGGTTGGCAGGCCGAAGGATGGCGGGAACGGTTTGGCTGGTCGCAAAGGTAGCGGTTTCAGCTTCTTGGCGGCGGCGCGCATCGCAGACGACAAAGTCGGCTCCTACAACCGCCGCCCACTGGTTGCACGCTTCATCCAGCAGCGGACCCGAGTCTTTGGCGAACGCCGCGGCGGCGCCGGTGGTGCGAACTTCCATTAACAACTTCCTTGCTTAGAACAGCTTCGACGGTTACGAGGCCAGCGCCAATACCGGGACATCCAGAAGACTTGTGCAGATCTGGTCGATCCAGCGGCGGTATTTCAGATTGGGCGCATCCGAACTGAACCGTACAATCTCCATCTCGCAGTTGTACTGCGGATCGTAATAGGCCGGCACCGGCTCACCAGCGATCTCTAGCGCGCTGCCGCCGATCCGGCGCAAGATAGACGAGGAGCGATGGCGCATGGTCGCCGTCGCGATGCCTACGCAGCCACCGAAGGCCTGCGCCAGACCATACGTTGCCAAGGCCGTTCGAAGAGCCTCACCGGTGCAACGCTTCTCTTTCGTTAGAGCCCAACCGCCAACCTCTACAAACGAAATGGCCAGGCTTCGCGCGGCGGCCAGGTCGGATTCGATCACAACCCTTAGTTTGTTGCCCCATCGGCGGCATTCGGCGAGTGCGCAGTTTCGAAGCCCCAACTCCTGGAACGAGACAGTGTTGGGATGTTCACGGTAGCGAACGCAACCGGAAACCGATCCCTCATCATCCAATGTAACCAAATGCCAGCTTTCGTGATCCACCGGGGTGGAGTGACGATGGTCGGGGTCAAGTTTCCAGCGGTCAACAGCCCCATCGTCAAGATAGATTCGCCCGCGCATTCTTTGCATGTCGGCGAGGATGTCAGCGTGACGCTGTGGATCGACGACAACATTTCGGAATCTGGAGGGGATGTGGGAGCCTTGGGGGGCGAGAACTATAAGTTGTTGATGGGATGAAGAAAAAGCGCCTGGTATCAGCTTCATTACTTAACAGTCCGTTCTGGTTACACGTAGTCTTTATGAAGACCGCAAATACTACGGCCGGATGTTTTTTAGCGGATGGGAGACGACGACTTATGAGCCCCGGGGGACGGGAAACACTGATTTCCGGGTGCTCGCTTACTCCGCTGTGTAAGCTACTGGCCAGCTTGAAATAAGGGGTAGGGTAACATTTTTTTTCCTCAATGGCAACAGCTAGTTGGGAGCTCGCGCCGTGCATTTGCGTTCTCTATGTTACTTACCTCGACGCAATGGGCGGCACTCTTTAGGATTTCCCACCGCGTTGACGTGAAAAGTGCCTGGGAAAGTGCAAGTTTTTTCCACTTTGTGCAGTTCGTGTAGCAGGATCTGCATTGTTGCATAATTTGCATCGGCGTAGGCCTTAGTGCGTCAGTAACTTGGAGTTGGCCAAGCAGATGCAAGGACTTCTCCGATTACCTCGGGCGTTTGCAGTCCGACCTGAGGAATCAATCCAGAGGAGGAGTCAATGAAGAGAACGATCGAGATAGCGAGAAGGAGAGGGAAAATGCCAGGGTTTAGTAGATTAATCCTGGGGTCGGCGGCCTTGGCTTTAATGTCGGTATCCGCCTATGGGGCGGCGATCATATCCGGAACCGACAACACGGTCGGAAACGTGACCGTAGATGCTGCCGGAAACCTTCTTTTTTCGAACTTCACCACTATAGGGCCGGACACCGGCGCTTACCTGCTTAATCTTGGCCAACCTGTTACGCAAGGTAACTTGACTGGCCCCCCAACGCTAACTCCCAATTTGATTGGATGGGCGACATTTACGCTTGCTTCGGGGCCATCGCCCATTATCTTCGACCTGCAGACCCTTTCTGGGGGTTTTGGAACGCCCGCGGGGTGTAGCTCAAACCTTAAGGGCTCCAGCTGCACGCCGTCCCCCAGCTCCGGGATTACGCTTGTTCAGATTTCGAGTATTGCGTCGGGCGACCTCTCTAACAACGTGGCCATAACCCTTACCGGGAATGGGATTGCATATACCGGTTCAAGCGCTACCGGAAGCACGCCAACAACCGTCTCCTTCTCGACGCAGAACAATCTTCCGGGCACAATCACTGGTATCCTTGCGGCGATTGCAGGCGGTTCATTCACCGTCAACTCGGTCTCGGCTACTTATACGTCAGTTAACCCCATTCCGGAACCTGCGACCTTTGGACTTATCGGGTTCGCCCTTGTGGGGTTGGGTTTCGCCAAGCGGCGGATCGCCAGCTAACCATATTCGACCGAGTGTGACAAGCTGTTTGAAAGGCCTTACTTTGGTAGGGCCTTTTATTGGTGATTGCTCTAACGGAGGTGGAGCATGCCTACATCAGTTTTAGAAGAACGCTTTTTGTGTCTGGAGATGCTGAAGGTGAGTTGGGTAGACGACTCCGGCAGAGGGGCTTCGGAGTGTGCAATCGTTGCAGAAATTTGGCGTTCCGGAGCCCTACTCCAGACCGAGACTGCGATCCCGAAGGGCGCCATACTGACCGTCGCAGCTCCAAACGGGTCGGTACGTGCCGAGGTGATCGATTGTTCACGGGACGATTATGGGTTCGTCATTCAAATGACTGTAAATTCGCCCGAATGTTGGTTCCCCCATTCGTACTCTCCGAAGGATCTAATCCCCAAGTCAGCGGTTTGATCGCGCTAGGTCAGCGTGCTACAAAAAGGCCGTGGCGGTCGCGCCCAAGGGGAGGGCGAAGTTTGCCCGCGCCTGGTTCCAGCGTTGATCGCTAAAACCGTTGGTCAGCACATGAACCGTGCGAAGCTCCTGCTTGATCTTGTCGATCCAAACAGTGTAACGCGGGTTCGGCGCCCATGAATAGAAGCGTAGGACCTCCATCTTACATTTGAATTGGGGATCATCATAGGTAGGCAATTCCGCGCCTCCATACTCAAGCCCCCGACCGCCGATCCTGCGGAGGATCGATGCTGAGCAGTGACGCCGAGTCGCTGTGCTTATGCCTACAGAGCCTCCTAACAACTGAGACAGGCTGTACATTGCCAGCGCCATTCGGACGGCCTCCGTTGTCCCGCGAATATCCTCAGCCAGAGCCCATCCTCCGATTTCCACACAGGGTAAATTTAGGCGGCGGGACAGCCGCAGCTCAGACTTCACGGCCGCCTTCAGCTTTTCCCCCCACTCCTCTGATTGAGCAAGAGCAGAACGGGATACATCCAAGTTCGAAAAGGCAATCTTTTCGGGATAGACATTTTGACGAACACAGCCGCATACCCGATCGTCTTCGTCCAAAACCAGCAAGTGCCAGCTGTCGTCATCGGCGTCAACCCGATGCTTACCATCCGTCAACTCGCTTGCCTCGATCGCACCGTCTTTCAAATAAATGCGACCGCGCAATTTTTGCATTTCGGTCAGCAATCTGTCCCGCCGGGTAGGGTCGGCGTGAACGCAATCAAAACGGTCTCGAACGGACGTATTTGCAGGACACAACAGTACCCATTTTCGAGACGAAGTCCGGCGATGAGCACGCATCTCTTCGCGCGAGCTACTATGCTGCCTCAATAATGTTCTCCATCGTGCCGTTAACTTCTGCACGTCTTCTGGCTGATTCTGGTCGGAGCGGCGTGAGGGACACGCGTTGCACATGAGGTGCCAAACCCACAAGCCTCCGTAAGTCTAAGCAGGGTCAAGATCGCTGGAGATCGAATGGATCGCTTCCGATAGCGGATCCTTCTTCCTTACCGATGCAGCCAAGTAAAACTTTCTCCATCGGAAACGCCCTAAAATCGATCCCTATGGGTGCGGCTACGCTGTCGATTCTCCAGCACTTCACTGCGTAAACGAGTCATCCCCAAGATTGGCCGACTAAACCCGCCTACGATCTCTATCAAGCCAGGATTTCGTGGCAAGTAGGTATGATAGACATGTGTGGTTTTAGCAAATGAAGTACGACAGTGAAGTCTGGTCCTTAGTAAAGGACCTTCACCAGCCTCGGGCCGTCGTTTTTTGGCTGGACCTGTTGTTGAGCGCTGCGGTCGGCTGGGCGGCGGCGGGGGTGGTGCTGCTCTCCAAACCGTTTTGCGCGACCATGTGGGTGGCGTTTCTAATCGCCACGTCCTCTTTGTATCGCGGCCTATGCTTTATCCATGAGATCAGTCATTTTCGGCGGTCCCAAGTGCGCGGTTTCGAAACAGTGTGGAACGCGATTTTCGGGATCCCGCTTCTGATGCCATCGTTCGTCTATGTAGGTGTCCATTCGAACCATCATAGTCTCGCAACGTACGGAACAGATCAGGATCCGGAATACCTTCCGTTCGCAAATTCTCATTGGATGACAGTTGTATTCGTGGCGCATAGCGTTCTGATTCCTCTCGTCCTTTTGCTTCGGTTTTTAGTGTTTTCACCTATAGGCTTACTGTGGCCGCGACTTCACCGCTGGTTGGTTGTCCACGCTTCTTCCCTTTCGATGAATGCCTCGTACCGTAGGGAAGCAACCCCTGTCCTGACCGCCTCGATCCGACGGTGGGAGATGGCGATCTTCCTGGTATGGCTGGCGAGCGCCACGACTGCCTGGCACTACGGTCTGGCATGGAAGGCGCTTGCGGTTTGGTGCGGCATCAGTTCGTGTGCGGCGCTTTGCAATGCCTTGCGGGCTTTGGGAGCCCATCGCTACGAAAGTGCCGGGACGCGGCTTGATCGCGGCGGACAATTGCTGGACTCCATCGATACACCGGGAGCTCTGTGGACAGAGTTGTGGGCTCCCGTGGGTCTTCGCTATCATGCCTTGCACCACTACTTTCCGGGGATTCCTTATCACAATCTCGGAATAGCCTACCGGCGGCTGATCTCGAACCTTCCCGCCGAAGCCGCCTACCAGGAACTCACGAGTCCGAGCCTGCCTTGGTCGATTCGGCGCCTGTACCGAACCGGGAAAAGCGCGTGGAAAAAGAAGCGAGGCGAAAAATTCTGCGCTCAACCGCCGCTGCGGTCTTCGGGCAATTGACTCACTTTGGCATCATCGGCCCGCCAGTTCCTGGTCACGTAAATCCCCTTCTCGCTCTCGCACATGAGCTACGGGCGTGCGGCCACCGGGTAACATTTTTCCAAATCCCGGATCTTGAGTCAGAAATTCGCGCGGAGGGGGTCGACTTCGTTCCAATCGGGGCAAGTGATCATCCGCTCGGCTCGCTCCGCGAGTCATTAGGGGAATTGGGAAGGCGTTCGGGCCTGGCCGCCCTGCGCTTTACCGTGCGGGCAGTGCAGAAGACAACGGAAATGATCTGCCGAGATGCTCCGCAGGCGGTAACAGGCGCGCAAATCGACATGCTGTTAGTGGATCAGACCGAGCCCGCGGGCGGAAGCGTAGCGCAATACCTGGGATTGCCGTTTGTGACGATCTGCAACGCTTTGGCGCTCAACCGGGAGCCCTCGATTCCTCCGCCGTTCACGCCCTGGGACTATCGTGACGACGCGTGGGGTCGAATGCGAAACCGGCTTGGGAACGCCATCTCGGATCGCATTCTCGCGCCCGTTCGGCACACGCTTGCCGACTACCGGGCGCGCTGGAAACTGCCCGCCCACGAGGACATAGAGGACACATTCTCGTCGATAGCCCAGATCAGTCAGCAGCCGCGTGAGTTTGATTTCCCGCGCCGGTGTCTTCCCGATAGTTTCCATTACGTGGGGCCACTACGCCGCAAGAGTCTGCGGGAAGTGGCCTTCCCTTGGGAAAAGCTGGACAGCCGGCCATTAATCTACGCCTCACTTGGAACGCTCCAAAACAAGAACTTAAAGCCATTCCATTGCTTCGCGGAAGCGTGCCGGGGACTCGAGGTTCAACTCGTAATCGCCGGAGTGGGGCATGAGTCGCTTGGCGCCTTGCCCAAAAATGTGATGGCTGTCGCCTATGCACCGCAGCTTCAACTTATTAAACGCGCCAGCCTAACGCTTACCCACGGTGGGCTCAACACGGTGCTTGACTCACTTGCTTGTGGCGTGCCTTTACTTATTATGCCGATTACCTATGAGCAACCGGCGATCGCTCAGAGAGTCCGTTGGGTTGGAGCGGGAGAAATGATGCCGATATCGCAGCTGAATCCCGCCCATCTTTGCGCTCTGATTGGGAAGTTGCTCGGAGAGCGCGCCTACGCCGACGCGGCTCGGCGCATCGCGGACGCCATTCGCGCAGCAGGTGGAGTGAAGCGCGCCCGACACATCATTGAGACCGTAGGACGTTAAACCTCAGTCGACAGTCCATAAATCAATCTGTCAACATCGACATGTGTCCAGACGGCTGGTTTTCGTCCTATGACGCATTTTTTTCGGGGGTGTGCTGCTATAAAGCAAAACCCGTGAATCGGGAAGCAATCGTGCTATCGCAATGGTTCGGCCTAGGATGCTCCGCTCCGACCGCATCGCCTTGGAACTGATTGTCCGCTACCGCGCGCAAAAGGGCGAACATCAACAGACGGCTCGGATCGATGGTCGTCTCACCGCCTCGTGCTACGAAATCGGCGGTTCGACCCCGTAGCGCCTCTGGAACATCGAAGTATGCCTTTCGAAGTGCCGGTTTGAGACGTTTAGCAAAGTCGGGAGTGTGGTGGAGGAGGCGAGAACATTCAGACCCTCTTGAGGATAAAGGGCTTCCTGCATCCCTGCAAGGATTTTGGTAGAAGAGGACAACCGAGCGTTTCCAGTCTGGGGAGTACTTGGTTATCTCTAGGCAGAAGCCGCAAGATTAGCGGGAGCGTCTTGGCTCCCGATAAAGACTCCAAATACGGTCGAACACTAACTTCTGGAAGGCGTCCCGGCTAATGCGACGGTTGCGTGAATCGATTTACCTAACTGACTCATCTGACCTGATATGGCGTCGTGAACGCGCCGCTGGAGCGTAACGTGAATCTTTTCAACAAGCGGGTGGTTTTTTGGACCATGGTCTGCCTAATCGGCATAGGCGTGGTCATCCCCGTCGGGTGCTCTAGCAGTTCGCAGGGCGCCAAAGCCTCAGAACCGCCCGTCGTCGAAGTAGCGCAGGTCGAGCAAAGGGATGTCCCGATCTACACCGAGTGGATCGGCACGACGGATGGCATCGTCAACGCCGACATTAAGGCACAGGTATCGGGCTATCTGCTGAAGCAGGATTATACCGAAGGCTCCTTCGTGCAAAAAGGGCAGTTGCTGTTTGAAATCGATCCCCGGCCGTTCCAGGCGGTGGTCGATCAGGGAGAGGGCCAGCTCGCGCAGGCTAATGGACAGCTGGCTCAGGCGAAGGCGCAGCTCGCGCAGGCAGAAGCGCAGGTGGCCGTGATGGAGGCGAACCAGGTCCGAACCCAGCTCGATGTAGACCGCTACGCGCCGCTTGCAAAGCAGCAGGCCATCACGCAGCAGGATATGGACAACGCCACGCAAAACAATGTGGCGGCAAAAGCTCAAGTACAGGCTGCAAAGGCGACGGTCGAAACCGCCAGGGCGCAGATCCAAGGCGCCAACGCTGCGATTCAAGCGGTGACCGCGACGGTGGAGACAGCCAAGCTCAATCTCAGCTTCACCCGGCTCACCTCGCCCATTGATGGCCTCGCCGGCGTGGCCCAGCAACAAGTTGGCGCTCTGGTCAGCCCCGCCAGCGGACCCGTGACGACCGTTTCAACCGTGGATCCTATTAAAGTCAATTTCACCGCCAGCGAGCAGGAATATCTGGATTTTCATCGGCGCTACCCTACGCCAGCGACGCTGGAGGCAGCCCGCAAAAATCTGGTACTGGAGCTCATCCTCGCGGATGGAACGGTTTACCCGCAAAAAGGTTACTTCTACTTCGCGGACCGCGAAGTGGGTCAAGGCACCGGCGCGATTAAGGTAGCGGGCCTATTTCCAAACAAGGGCAACCTCCTTCGCCCGGGACAATACGGCCGCGTGCGCACCTCACTCAAAACCAAGGATGCGGCATTGCTCATCCCACAGCGCGCTGTGACCGAGATGCAGGGCACGTACCAGGTGGCTGTCGTCGGAAGCGATAACAAAGTCAGCATTCGGAATGTGAAGACCAGCGACCGCGTGGGCAGCCAGTGGATCATCGACGACGGGTTGAAGCCGGGCGAGCGCGTAATCGCCGAGGGCGTTCAAAAGGTTCGTGCGGGAATGGCCGTGAATCCCAAGCCGTACACGCCCGGACCCACGGAAGCGGCGGGGAAGTAACGCCATGTCAAAATTCTTTATCCGCCGTCCCATCGTGGCGATGGTGATCTCCATCCTTCTGGTGATCGTGGGAGCCGTCACCATTGCGGGATTACCGGTTGCTCTATTTCCTGCCATTGCGCCGCCAGAAGTGCAGATCTCGGCTGTTTACACCGGCGCGGATGCGCAGACCATCGAACAGTCCGTAGCCACCCCCATCGAGCAGCAAATGAGCGGTGTGGACAACATGAACTACATGTACTCGCTCAATGCCACGGCCAAGGGCGAGATGAGGATGATTGTAGATTTTGACGTGAAAACGGACCCCAACATCGACCTTATCCTCGCCCAAAGCCGAACGACGCTTGCAGCGTCCCAGCTTCCCGCCGAAGTTAACGCTTTCGGCCTCACCGTGCAGAAGACCTTGACCGCGCCTCTCATGCTGCTCAGCTTGAACTCGCCCAATGGCACTCTCGACGCCCAGTTCCTCGCAAATTACGCCTACATCAACCTTAACGATCAACTCACGCGAGTACCGGGCATCGGCAGCGTGCAGGTGTTTGGAGCCGGCCAGTATGCCATGCGCCTGTGGGTCAAGCCCGACCAATTAGCCAAGCTCGGTATCACGGTGCCTGAGATCGTGAACGCAGTCCAGACGCAGAACACAGTCAACCCGGCCGGTCAAGTGGGCGGCGAGCCAATTCCCAAGGGCCAAGAATACACCTACTCGGTTCGTGCGCGCGGCCGACGAACGTCTCCCGAAGAGTTCGGGCAGATTGTCGTCCGCGAAACACCGGACGGCGGCATCGTACGCGTGAAGGATGTAGCGCGCGTGGAGCTTGGCTCGCAGGATTACACCATCTCCGGCCGCTTCAACGGCAAAGCCAGTGCGATCATCGCGGTTTACCAATTGCCCGGATCGAACGCGGTGCAGGCTGCCGCGGGCGTGAACAAACTGATGGAGGAGGCCAAGGAACGCTTTCCGGAGGGCATGGATTACGAAGTTGCGCTGGACACTACGCACGCTGTTTCGGAAGGAATCAAAGAAATCATAGAAACGCTGGTGATCGCAATCCTGCTGGTGATCGTGGTCGTCTACATCTTTCTGCAGGGTTGGCGCGCAACGCTGATTCCATTGCTGGCGGTCCCCGTTTCTCTGATTGGAACATTTATATTCTTTCCTCTGTTCGGTTTTTCGATCAACACGTTGTCTCTCTTCGGACTGGTGTTGGCCATCGGCCTTGTGGTGGACGATGCGATCGTCGTCGTGGAGGCTGTGGAACGCCACATTGAGAATGGTCTGACGCCCAAGGCCGCGGCTTATAAAGCCATGGAAGAGATCTCCGGCCCGGTCATCGGCATTGCGCTGGTTCTCTCCGCAGTGTTCGTTCCCACTGCTTTCATTCCAGGCATCACCGGCCGGCTGTACCAGCAATTCGCGGTAACGATTGCGATTTCTGTGATCCTGTCCGCTTTCAACGCGCTCACGCTGAGCCCCGCGCTGGCAGCGATGTTGCTCAAGCCGAAGACGGAAAGCAGGGGCCTTCTGAGAGGATTTTTCGATTGGTTCAACCGCCAATTCGGACGGGCTACGGATGGTTACGTGCGCTGGTCCGGGGCACTTATCCGGAAAAGCGCGGTGGCGTTCGTGATGCTGGTGGTGTTCGGCGTCGCAGGGGCTTTCCTCGGAACCAAGGTGCCTTCCAGTTTCCTGCCGGATGAGGATCAAGGGTACCTGTACGTAAATCTCCAGTTGCCCAATTCATCTTCGTTTCAGCGTACCGACGAAGTGGCTAAGCAGGTCGAGAGGATCCTCGCGCAGACGCCCGGCGTCAAATACACCACCAGTGTTGTCGGCTTCAGCTTGCTTAGCCTCGTGCGGACCAGTTACAACGCTTTCTTCTTCGTAACTCTAAAGGACTGGAAGGATCGCAAGTCCAATGACGAACAGTTTCAAGTCATCAAACAGCACATGAATGCGGAGCTTAGTAAGCTTCCGGGAGGTATCGCATTTAATTTCTCGCCGCCGGCGATTCCCGGAGTGGGTACCTCCGGCGGATTTAACTTCGTTCTCGAGGATCGGGGCGGCAACGACGTTCCGTTCCTGGCGGCCAATCTGAATAAATTTATCGCGGCCGCCAGTAAACGTCCAGAGATCGCGGGTTTGAGCACCACATTCCTTCCCAGCGTGCCGCAGCAGTTTGTGGATGTAGACGAAGACAAAGTGCTCAAGCAAGGCGTGCCGATCAACGACGTCTACCGGACCATCCAGACTTTCATGGGCGGATCGTTCGTGAACTACTTCAATCGCTTCGGCCGGCAATGGCAGGTCTACATCGAAGCAGAAGGGGAATATCGGACCAAGGCTGAGAATGTCGGCCAGTTCTATGTGCGAAACAACAAGGGCGAGATGGTGCCCCTCTCCACGCTGACCAAATTCGAATCGCGTGAAGGCCCCGAATTTACGATGCGCTATAACATGTATCGGGCCGCCCAGTTGAATGGCAGTGCCACGCCTGGCTACAGCTCAGCGCAAGCCATGAAGGCGCTGGAAGAGGTTTTCGATGAGACCATGCCGCGCGAGATGGGCTATGACTACAGCGCCATGTCGTTCCAGGAGAAACAGGCGCAGCAAGGTATACCGCCCAGCGTAATCTTCGGATTCTCGATTTTATTTGTGTTCCTGATTCTGGCGGCTCTGTATGAGAGCTGGACGCTTCCGTTCAGCGTCCTGTTGAGTACGCCCATTGCGATTTTCGGAGCCTTCGCGGTTCTTTGGCTTCGTCGCGTGGTGCTTGGATGGTTTCTGCCGGCTTACCAGGTGCAGATCGAAAACGATGTGTATTCGCAGATCGGCCTGGTGATGCTGATCGGATTGGCGGCCAAAAACGCCATTCTTATTGTCGAATTCGCCAAGGACGAGTTTGAGAAAGGCAAGAACCTGGTGGACGCCGCACTTGAAGGCGCCAGGCTCCGGCTGCGGCCGATTCTGATGACGTCATTCGCCTTCATTCTGGGCTGCGTGCCTTTGTGGACCGCATCCGGCGCGGGATCCGTTGCCCGCCAGATCATGGGCACGACGGTGATCGGAGGCATGCTCGCGGCCAGCGTGATCGGCATCTTCTTCATCCCAGCGATTTTCTATGTAGTGGAGAAAGTCTCTGGCGCGACCCGAACCTCGCCTGTAATAGCGCCGCCCGCGCCCGCGCCGGCGCAGGGAGATTGATCATGCTGAAATCTCCAATTGTCGTCGCGGCCGCATTGTTCATAAGTGCCTGCACGGTGGGGCCCAACTATCAGAAACCGATGCTTCCGTCGCCGCCCACCTTTCGCGCGCCGGAAGGAACCGGTGTTCCCGATCCAACATCCTTGGGCGATCTGAAATGGTGGGAGGTCTTCAAAGACGAACGTTTGCAGGAGCTGGAACGGACAGCTCTGGAACAAAACTACGACTTGCGGGACGCGGCGGCTCGTATCGAGGCAGCCAGCGCTCAGCTCGGCGTCACGCGATCGGATCAGTTTCCGAATGTCGGCGCAAGTGCGGACATCTCTACAATTCGGTTCTCACGGAATGGCCAGACACCGTTGCCCGCATCGTTTGTGCCCTCCCAGAATCGGACATTTGGGAGCGCCACGCTCAACCTGCTGTCTTTTGAAGTGGATATCTGGGGTCGGCTGCGACGAGCCACAGAGGCGGCTCGCGCGAATCTGCTGAGCGCTGAGGAGAACCGCAAGGCCGTCAGAACTACTTTGGTCAGCGAAGTGGCCAGTTCCTATTTCACCTTGCGCGAGTTGGATTATCAGCTGGATATTTCTCGTCGCACGCTGGGTACGCGCCAGGAATCGCTAGACCTTATCAAGAATCGCCAGGCAGGAGGTGTGGCGACGCTGCTCGACCTGCGCCAATCTGAGCAACTCGTTTACAGTGCTGCGGCCACTATCCCGATTCTGCAGGAAAACATAGAGCAAACGGAGAATCAGATCAGTCTGCTGTTGGGAAAGAATCCGGGGGATGTCTTGCGCGGACGAAGCCTCACGGAACAGGATCTTCTGCCTGAGGTGCCTCCCGGATTGCCTTCCGCTCTGTTGACGCGCCGCCCGGATATCCTGGCAGCTGAACAGAATTTGATCGCGGCCAATGCCGAGATCGGCGTGGCGAAAGCAGCCTACTTCCCGCAGATCAGCCTGAGCGGATTTCTGGGCGGGCAGGGAACGCAACTATCGGGTCTGTTCAGCGGTCCCAGCGCGGTCTGGAACTTCACGCCCCAAGTGACGCAGCCCATCTTCACAGCCGGACGCATCAAATCGGAAGTGAGACTGACGCAAGCCCAACGCGACAGCGCTCTGATCCAGTACGAGAAGGCGATTCAAACAGCCTTCACCGAAGTCTCCGACGCTCTGATCGCTCACCAGCGAACGAGGGAGAGCCGCGTGCAGCAGGAGCTTCTGGTAGCTGCGTTGCAGGATCGGACACGGCTCGCCTATGTGCGCTATCTGGGCGGCGTCGACACGCTTCTCAATGCACTGGATTCGGATCGGGACCTGTTTCAGGCCGAACTTTTGCTCTCACAGGTCAGATTGAGTGAACTGAACAGCGTGGTGCAGCTCTATAAAGCACTCGGTGGCGGCTGGCAGTAGGATCGGCGCAAATCTACTGACGAAGGGCTTATAATTAGTGGATGGGACCCGCCGAGTTTGCGCCGTCCACCCAATTAGTTTCTAAAACACCCACTCGGGAACAAATCCAAGACCAGCTCGATCGCATTCTTCAGAGTTCTCTATTTATTCGTTCTGAGCGAATGTCCAGATTTCTGCGTTTTAGTGTGGAAAATACTCTGGCAAGTCCCGGATCCGCGATCAAAGAGTATCTGGTGGGCGTGGAGGTGTTCGATCGGCCGGCGGATTATAACCCGCAGGTGGATCCGATTGTGCGCGTCGAGGCGCGACGTCTGCGGGCCAAGCTCAAGTCTTACTATGCGGCCGCGGGATCCACGGATCCGATACTCATCGATTTCCCCAAGGGCGCCTATAGCGCTGTATTCCGTTCGACGGAGCTTGCGCGCTCATCGAATGCGGAAGAACGTGGCCAGACCGCGGTGGCGGTGCTGCCCTTCACGAATCTCTGTCAGGGAACTGGTGATGAGTACTTTAGTGACGGCCTGACGGAAGAACTCATTCTTCTTCTGACGCGCGTGCGAGGGCTGCGGGTGGTGGCCTGGTATTCCGCCTCGCAATTCAGGGGCAGGGAGCAGGACCTGTCTTCTATTCGCGAGGATCTGAAAGCCGCGGCGATATTGCGGGGAAGCGTTCGGCGCACGGGCGGACGCGTACGCGTGACGGCACAATTGATCGACACCTCCAGCGGATCGTATCTGTGGTCCGAGGCTTTCGACCGCGACCTGATCGACGTCGTGGGAATTCAACAAGAGATTGCGCGGGCCATCGTCGCAACACTGCGATTGGCTTGGATCCCGGCGCAAGCCAGCGCACCGGAACCGAGACAGCTAAATGTGGACTGCTACAACCTCTGTCTCCAAGCGCGCTTTCACCTCAACGGACGCACGCAGGACGGCATTCTCAGTAGCCTTCACTGTTATCAGCAAGCCGTCGAGAAGGATCCGGAATCCGCCGTGGCGCACGCCGGCTTGGCCGATGCGTACTCCCTGCTAGCGGACTACGGGGTCAAGCATCCTAAAGAGGCGATGCCCTTGGCGGAGGCGGCCGCTCAGCGGGCGCTGGAACTCGATCCCGACTCCGCGGAAGCGCTTTCAGCATTGGCGTTTGTCCGCTCGATATTCGACTGGAAATGGGATGAGGCAGTGACTCTATACCGGCGCGCCATCGCGATCAATCCGGGCTACGCAAAGGCGCGGCACTGGTTCGGCGTGGATGCGTTGGCGCTGCTGGGGCGATTCGACGAGGCGGAAGCGGAAGTTCGAACAGCGCGCGAGTTGGATCCTTTGTCGATTATTCTTTCTGAAGGCATCGCTTATGTCCGGATGCTGCGGCGCGACTATGAGCCAGCTGCTGACGAGTTCCGCCAGATCGCGAGTCTGGACCGGGGATTCTACAAGGCATACAGCGGATTGGGCCGGGTTTACAGCCTCACGGGGCGATATGACGAAGCCGTTGCGATGCTGGAGAAAGCGCAATCCATCGCCGGGGATGTGCCGAGCATCGTGGGTGCGCTCGGCCAGGTTCTAGGGATGTCGGGTAGACAGGACCGGGCGCGTGAGTGCCTCAAGAAGCTGCACCACATGGCGAAATCAAGACATGTTCAATCCGCTTCTTTCGCGATCCTGCATTTGGGGCTGGGCGAAATCGACCAATCCCTGACGTGGTTGGAAACTGCTTGCGAGCAACGCGAATCACAGATTACCGGGCTGAAAGTCCATCCGGTGTACGATTCCTTGCGCTCGGAGCCGCGCTTTCAGACGATCCTGCATCGAATCGGGTTCTTACCGTAAGCAACGTATTTCTTAACCTGCCCTTACTTACTCTTGAAACGAAATCACGGCCAAGCTGGAGCATGTCCCGATGGCAGCTGGTCATGTTCATGGCGGTGGATGGGGTGGCATGCGGTCAGTCAGCCAGTCAGTTCTCGGACGCGGAGCGTCAGTATCACGCAGCATTGGCGAATTGCGAGCCGTCGCTATGTGCGGAATTGCCGGCGATTCTGAATGGTCTCGGTAGCCTGTATTACGAATTGGGGCGTTACAACGAGGCGGAGTCGATCCTGCTTCGAGCATAAGCTTCTCAGCCGGCGCTGGCGACCTCGGCCGCGGTCCTGGAATCCCAAGGCCATCCACAACAAACTGAACAAGCCTTGAAGAGAGCCTTGGCGATCCGGGAACGGCTTTCAGGGCCCAACGATATATCGGTGGCCGACGCGCTCAATACGCTGGGCATAAGCTACTCTCATCGCAATCGGTGGGCGGAGGCGGAAGCGTCACTTCGCCGGTCCGTTGGGATTCTTCAAATGTATCCGTCCTCACCTCTGCTGGCTGCCTCTCTGAATAACCTGGGAAGCGTCTGGCGCGCGGAGGGCCGCAAGAAGGGGTCGGAGGACAGCATCCGGCAGGCCGTCGCGACCTGGAACGGCTGCTGGTTCGAATCATCCTAACGTTGCGGCGGGTTTGACGAACCTGGTGGTATCGTTGGAGGCCCGCGGATGTTCCGC
>Ga0207674_10003329_pt1 | contig 19756 bp, 19 predicted proteins | sample KBSCornC72_FD_184303 | JGI IMG/M metagenome (GOLD analysis project Ga0207674, IMG submission 184303) | Corn rhizosphere microbial communities from Kellogg Biological Station, Michigan, USA - KBS Corn C7-2 (SPAdes) (version 2) | ecosystem: Host-associated > Plants > Roots > Rhizosphere > Soil ... | reverse complement strand
GCCAGAACCGCTCGCGTTTTTTAAGCCTGTAATCCTGCATCTCCATGTCTTCCAAGGAATCCAAAATGGCAATGTTCGTCTCATAAATCTCGGATTGAAGACGGGTATTGGCCGGTTCGTTTTCCATGGCTAAAATGACAGTTCGGAGATTTTCTGGCGGGTTTGGTCGGTAGTATCTCGGTGGCGGACGGTTACGGTGTCGTCTTCCAGGGTCTGGAAGTCGATGGTGACGCAGTACGGGGTACCGATTTCGTCCTGGCGACGGTAGCGCTTGCCGATGTTACCGTTATCATCGAACATGACTTCGCCGTGGATTTCTTTCCTGAGCATTTTATGGACTTCTTTGGCTTTGGCGACCAGCTCCGGCTTGTTCTTGAGTAGCGGGAAAACGGCCACTTTAACAGGGGCGAGGTGGGCCGGCAGTTTTAAGTAGGTGCGTTTTTCGCCTTCGACTTCATCTTCCGTGTAAGCATTGCTTAAAACCGCCAAGAAGTTGCGGTCAACGCCGAAGGTCGGCTCAATGACGTGCGGAATGAATGGCGCGCTACCATCTTTTGGCCGATACTCCATGTTTTTACCGGAATGTTCCTGGTGGTTCTTAAGGTCGAAATCTGTCCGGTAAGCCAGTCCGCCGATCTCATCGAAGCCTAAGGATGGAAAATCGTAATGGAAGTCGATGGTGCGCTTGGAATAGTGGGCACGATCGTTTTCTGGCACTTCAATCTCTTTGACCTTATCTTCCGGCAGGCCGATGTGCTTGAACCAGCCGTGCATGTCCGTTCGCCACTTTTCGAATTTGGCTTCCCAGATGTTTTCAGGGATAAAGTACTCGAATTCCATGATTTCGAATTCGCGGACGCGGAACAAAAAATCGCGCGGACTGATTTCGTTTCGGAAGGCCTTACCTACCTGGCCGACTCCGAATGGTAAGTCAGGGTAAAATGTATCGAGGATATTCTTATAATTGGTGAACATACCCTGGGCAGTCTCCGGCCGCAGGTAGGCGATGCTGTCTTCGTCCTGGACCGGACCGACCTGGGTTTTGAACATCATGTTGAACTGGCGCGGTTCGCCGAAGGTGTTTTCTTTGCCGCAGACCGGGCATTTACTGGTATCGATCTTATCAGCTCGGAAGCGGTTATGGCAATTGCCGCACTCTACCAGCGGGTCGGTGAAGGTATCAACATGTCCGCTGGCCTGCCAGACTTTGGGGTTCATCAGAATTGCTGAATCAATCTGGTACATGTCCGGCCGGCCGTCTATGAAGTACCCCAGCCATTCATTGGTTAAGTTGCGCTTAAGCAAAGTCCCCAGCGGGCCGTAATCCCAGGTGCCGGCCAGGCCGCCATAGATCTCGCTGCCCTGGTAGACGAAACCACGGCGCTTAGCCAGGCTGACAATATCTTCCATATTCGGTTTGGCCATTCTACCTCTTCTCTACTTCTTCTATTCTAGCCGGATTGTTCGGAATCCGGACGCATTTATAGCCGAAGTCTTCATTCCACAGCTGGGTTATCTCGTTGGCTACCCATTTTTTTGTGGCAATCTTCTCATTTGACTCGTCGTCGGTCATCGTCGATGGCGCCACCACCAGGACCTTCTTAATGCGGCCGTCGTTAGCCATGGAATTGCTGAAGTGACCCATGCCGGCCTTCACGAAGTTGTAGACCGGAGTGGCCCCGCTTGGCGTCCACTGTGACATGGAAGATATGGTAATAAGACCGTCTAAGCTCTCTTGTTTCGCCAAAATTGAACGGGTGAAAAAGATTATTCCTCGGGCGCTGATACTTAGAACATCGTCGATTTGCTGGGCGCTTAAGTCGGTAAGATTACCTTTAAGATATAAGCCCGCAGCATAAACCAGCCTATCGATTTCCGGCAGGCTGGCTACAAATGCATCAATCTTTGAAGCTAGGTCCGGCTGGGTGAGATCGAAGGACTGGAAGTCCGCGAAATCAACGGCTGGATCAGTGCGGCCCGTTACAATTACCTGGTCGCCGGCATCAGAAAACTTCTTGGCCATGGCCAAACCCAAACCCGAACTGCCGCCAACAATCAATGTCCTCATCTTGCTTAGGATTATATCCGAATGTAGGCCTGCAGCATAGGCTGGATGAGGCGGAGCGACTGAGCAGCTAACTCGCCTGCCCGGCTGACTTTCTGGAGAGTCTTAGGCTGGTTCTCACTGAAAAGCAGGCGCAGGAATTTTATCTGGTCGGCGCCGACTGTCTCACCGGATTCGAAGCTCATATTATCGAAGTTGAAGTTATAGGTTTGGCCGGCCTCCAGTTTTTGGCCGCCGTGCTGAGTCCGCAGATTTGGAGTATGACCGCCCAGTCTCAGCAGCTGTGCCGGGAACCAGGACTGTATAATCCCAAGCTCGATCGAGCTATCATCCAGCGATTCTAACGCGGTTGTTAACAGATCGAAATAAGCCTGTTCGGGATTATCTTCGGTAGCTTTATTTATGGTTTTTGTCGCCTCGTAGGCGGCGTTGGTGCGGTCGAGGTCCTTGACGATATTCCCGTAGTGCTTAATCAGACGGCTAGAGATAAGCGTGCTGATGTCGCGGCGGCCGACGATATAGCTTATCTCGCTGACGCTGAAGAGTTCGATGCCGCCGGCCAGTTTGCTTTTTTGTTTGCGTACGCCTTTGGCGATAGCCGAGACCTTGCCTTGGTCGGGAGTCAGAAAGGTTAGAATGCGATCGGCTTCGCCGTAATCTGTCCGCGACAGCACGATGGCCTGAGTATTGACCCGGTTCATACGGCGGCCGGGGCCAGACAGTTTGCCGCGGCCTCGAGCAAGACACTTAGGCTGGCTTCTGGTTTATAGAGAATGCGGTCGATGCCCAGGTCTCTGAAGACATTGCTATAAACCGCGATTTCTTCCTGTTTTAAGCTGCTATAGATGATAACTGGCACCCTTTGCAGGTCGGGGTAGCTGCGGAACTCGTAGAGGAACTCGATGCCGCTGCGGCCGGCCAGCTGCAGCTCCATGATCACCAGCGAGAGTTTAGCCTTATCGACCGCGGCTATGGCCTGCTGCAGGTCGGTATGGGCGGCAACCTTATGGTCAGCATTAGCGAAATAGGCCTGGATATGCCCGGCTAAGATTTTATCCGGTTCGATGAGCAGGATCTGAGCCATAGTTTAGACGAACTGCAATTGTTTGCTGGCCGGCAGACTGGTTACCAGTCCCGGCAGATTATGATGGGCGGCGGCCCGCAGCGGCTGCCACAGCGCGGAACACAGCATATCAGCCACCAGTACGCCAGCGGCAGCGCCGGCCGGAACTGCCGGCAGCGGCTGGCGGGCTTTGCCGACTAGGCTGCGGGCCGCCCGCAGCGTACGGTCGCTCAAGCCGTGCACGCTGCTAAAAACTCCGGCGGCAACTAAATTATCAATAGACTTATGCGCTCCCAGCACCATCAGATACTTCTTCTGCTCGGCTTGGGCGGCCTGGGCCCGGATGATGCTTGAGCCCAGGATTTCCAAAGCCGCATTGAGGCTGGCTTGATGAGCCAGCACCGGATTCAGCCGATGCTGGACGCTGACTTCGATAGTGGTGTTGTACTGTTTGGCGTAAGGGGTAAGCTTATGGGCGATGGCTTCAAGCGTGGCTCCGACCGATACCGGCTCAGCCGCCGCTCCGGCGTGCGCCTCGGCGTTAAGCAGTAATTTGTAGGCATCGACTAGCTGCAAACCGGTATCGATACTCAGACTGCTCTCACGAGCGTGCTGCCGGGCTGCCGTCTTAGCGAAGCCCTGGTTCTCTAATAAATCAAGCGAGGTTTTAATTTGTAGTAGCGGCAAGGAGATATCCTCGCTAAGCGTCATCAATAATGCCCGCTGAGCCGCGAGCTGAGACTGCTCCCTGGAAAATGCCGATTTCTTCAACCTATACCCTCTATATGAGAATTATACCATCGATAAAAGACCGCCAGCTGTTGTAAAAACGCTTCTAAGGCGCGAAGCTCAGGCTGGACAGGATGACATTGTTGAAATCATTCAAGTAGTCGGTGGATTGGGTGGATATCTCGAGCGTTTTGTCCCTGACTTTTATGGCCAGCAGCGTGCCGCGCTGGGTGCTGTCGCTTGGGTTTGTCTGGCCGCTAAAGAGGGTCCCCGGCTGGACATTGGTTACGCCGCTTAGCTTGGGCGGCAGGTAGGCCTTGGCCGTAACCGTTCCTTGCTGAATGCCGCTGCTGAACTGCTGTGTAACTTGTGAATAATCACTGCTGACCAATTCTACCCGCAAGGCATAAGCAGTCTTGCTGTTAATGCCAGGTACCTGATCGGGGTGCAGATAGGCATTGATTGGCTCGCTGGTATTGCTTGTGTCTACGTAAGCGCTCCAGGTTTTCGGATAATTGAACGTAATGCTGCCATAAGTTGGGGAGCCTATGAACTGCTTGGTATTGGCTTTATCGAAATTATCCTGGGCGGCTTTGGTCAAAGTCTGTTTCTGAACAGCCACAGCGGCAGCGACCTTCTTATCCGAATCGTTCTTATAGCTTTGCATCTGTGAATAGGTCCAGCCGCCGAAGGCTAAAGATGCCACCAGCAGTATGACCAGTAAGATGATAATAAAGAGGTTTTTGCTGCTGCCGGACGGACTCGAATTATAAGATACGGGCTGCTGGGGATTCATGTAGCTTATGTTAAAGCAGAACAGCCTGCCGGGCAAGACGCTAATACTTGTATAGATAAACGCCGTATTGGTCGGCGATCGGCTTTTTGTCCGGAATCTTGAAAGTATGGCTGGCCAGCAGCAAGCCGGGTTTGGCTTCGGCTTTTATCTTTTCATCCAGCTGTTTCATGTATCTGTCGAACAAGAACACGTAGATGGCGTCGGCCTGGGAAATATCGGCTTTCCAGAAATCCCCGAAGTAGATTTTGACGCGCCTGGGGTAGCGGCGGGTGACCAGCCAGCTGATGGCGAACATAAAAGGATTGAGTTCGTAGCCTACACCATAGTAGCCGCGTTTGGCGGCGGCTTTTAAGAACCGGCCATCGCCGCAGCCCAGATCGATAATAGTCTGGCCAGGTTTGAGCTTGAGCAGGTCGAAAGCCGCTTGGCGATGCGGTTTTAAGCTTGGCAGCCATGGCGCGCCTTTGAGCGGAATCAGTCCGAATATCAGGAATACCAGCCCCAATAGCAGCCAGATGAGCACGGCGATTTCCATCTAGCCGGCGTCGAACTTTACGGCGATTTTCTTGACCTTATTCTCGGCATTTTTTAGGTGGTCTTCCATCTGCCTTAAGATGCCCATGGCTTGCTCGTACTTATCAATCGCCTCGTCAAGATTGACCGATTCGCTCTCAAACCATTCAATGAGCCTATTAAGCTCATCCGATAATTGCTGATATGTCCTTGTAGGGGATTTCGCCACTTATATCTCCTGAACCTTTGCGCCTATTGTACCATCGGATAACTGGATGCCTAGATTGTCTCCGGCTTTCAGCTGCTTGACGCTGGCGATGTTTCTACCCTGTTTACTGACGATGGCGTAGCCGCGCTTAAGGGCCGTCCGCGGATCAAAGACACTCATCAGTTTTTGGGTCGTTTCTATCATTTTTAAGCGGTCACTAAGGAGTAAATTTACTTGACTGGTTAAGTATTCCCTGCTGGCTCGAGCCTCGCGGGCAGCTTCCTGGATGCGCTGTATCAGGACTTCGCCAAGCGACTTTCTGGCGACGGCTAATCCGGCGATGGTCTCGCTGCGGCTCGGTACCAGAAGCTGGGCGGCGTTGCTGGGTGTGCTGGCCCGTAAGTCGGCGGCCAGCTCAGCCAGGCTTGTATCAATCTCGTGCCCGACTGCCACCAGCGTGGGAATACGGCTGGCGGCCACCGCCCGGACAACCCGCTCATCGCTGAAAGACGCCAAGTCCTCGGCACTGCCGCCGCCTCGGGTAATCACTAGCACATCGACCAAGCTGGACAGCTCGTTAAAATATTCTACGGCTCGGACGATCTGCAGCGGCGCCTGCGCGCCCTGCACGTAGACATCGGCTAGCTGGATCTCTGCCCCTCCCCAGCGCTCGTTGAGGATTTTTATGAAGTCGGCGTAAGCCGCTGAGTTAGAGGCGGTAATTAAACCGATGGTAGCCGGAATTTCCGGCAGGCGGCGCTTGCGGGCCTCGTCAAACAGCCCCTCGGCCTGGAGCTTGGCCGCCAGCAAGTCAGCGGCTTTCTTGATCGAGCCTTCGCCGACCGGCGATATCGAGCTGATATTAACGCTGAAACCGAAACGCGGGTGCAGCCGCGGCGAACCTACTACCTGGATTTTAAGCCCATCCTCCAGCGGACCTGGCAGGTTATAGACTGTCCCGAAGAATTTAACGCTGGCCAGCTCGTCTTGCAGGTCAAAATAGACCCAGCGGTTCTTAGATACCCGGAAGCTAGACAATTCACCTTCTATAACCACTGACGGATAAGCGAACTCCAATGTCTGGTTGAGCAGCGCTACGAAATCGGCGGGGGCCAGGACTACACCCTCCATTATTCCTCCTTGGTCAGGCCGCTGCGCAGAGCCTTTTGGTAGAAGTAATAGCCCGGTGTCAGCTGGATAGTCATATTGATGACCCGGTACATGATAGTCACCGGGATACTGAGGCCGGCCGGAATGCCGGTCGCCACCAGCACGGCTGTCATCAACCCTTCATAAATTCCAATGCCGGCCGGCAGCACCGAGACTAGACCGGCGAAGTTGGCTACGGCATAGGCCAGTATCACAGCGCCGACGTTGACCAGCCGGCCAAAAGCGATATAAACCACGTAAACCGCGGCCACCTCGGTGGCATTAGCTATCATCAGATACAAAAATGGGATTTTAAGTTGGCGCCAGTTTTCTTTTAGCAGCTGGTAATTATCATGCAGCTCGCCAAAAGCCTCTTGGGCACCCGGTATATCGAATGTCTGTTTATTGCGGCGGAAGATGCCGATGATTTTGTTGAGGATTTTGGTGATGGCCGTCAGAACGGTATTGATGCGGCTGCGGCTCTCGATCATGTAGATAAAGCCGAAGGTTCCGACTACCAGCAGCGTGATGATCGAACTGGCCACCACCATCACCAGATTATTGACATGGCCGCGGATGGCCAGCAGGAAAACGCCTAGGATCAGTATCGGCTGGTAACTGATGTATAGGACCAGCAGTTTGATGAGCTGGGACAGCGTCGATTTAGGCCCGCTGACGCCGTAGCTGCGCATCCGCACTGTAAAATAGCTGATGCCGCTGACGCCGCCGCTGGGCAGGATGTGGTTGACGAAGTTCAGTTCCAGATTCAATCGGTACATATCCCGGTAGTGGACATTTTTGCCCAGGATTCTGAATATCCTCACGTAAAAGCGGGTGTAGACATCGTAATTCAAGGCCTCGATCGGGATTATAAGCAGCAAAGCTAAGGTGTTGACCTTGCCAAGATTCTCTACTACGCTGCCGATATCCTTACGTACACCGTAAATCAATACCGCCAAGGCTGCGAATGTTACCAAAGTCAGCAGCAGCCGCCACTTGGACCGCTTAATCCGCGTAGGTGTCTCATCCATTATTATTAGATTATACTTTATAAGCGATGAGTAGTTTTGAGCCAAAGAGTTTATGCATTCTGGGCCGCCAGCCGGCGCTCGGTTTGGCGGAGCTGGAGAGCCTGTATGGCGCCGAGCACGTAAAGGCGCTGGACGGTCATGCCCTGCTGGATATCTCAACTGAGGATATTGACTTCACTAACCTCGGTGGCACTATCAAAACCGCCCGGCTGCTGAGCGTAATCGATTCGGTAAAATGGCCGGATTTAGCCAAATACCTGATCGAGAAGGTCCCTGAGCACACCCGACACCTGCCGGATGGTAAGTTCACTTTAGGCCTTAGCGTTTACGGTATCGATGTCCGCCTTAAACAGCTCGAAGCCACGCTCCTGCAGACCAAGAAGCTGGTCCGCAAGTCCGGCCGGCCGGTACGCGTCGTGCCGAACAAGGAATTGGCTTTGAACAGCGCCCAAGTACTGCATAATAAACTGACTTATAAGGGCGCCTGGGAATTGATTTTTATCAAAGACGGAGCCAAGACCTGGCTGGCTCAGACACTGTTCGTGCAGGATATCGAGGCCTATGGAGCGCGCGACCAGGCCCGTCCGGCCCGCGATGCCCGGGTGGGAATGCTGCCGCCCAAACTGGCCCAGATTATGCTGAACTTATCAGCTGGACCGCTGCGGCCGTCCGCTGAGGATCTGGCGCGAATCAGGGTGCTTGACCCTTTCTGCGGCACTGGCGTTGTGCTGCAGGAGGCCCTGCTGATGGGCTACAGCGTAATGGGAACCGATATAGATGAGCGGATGGTCGAATTCAGCAAAAAGAATATCCGTTGGCTGTTCGATAAACAGCCGGCGCTTGAGGGCGGAGTCGATATCGAAGCGGCCGATGCTACCGGATATAAATGGCCCGGCTTCAGCACTATTACCAGCGAGGTATTCCTGGGACGGCCGCTGGCGTCACTGCCGCCGCCAGATAAGCTCAAGGAGATTATTTCCGACGCTAATCTTATCACTAAGAAATTTTTGCAGAACTTAGCTCCCCAGCTCAAGGACGACCGGGCCATCTGTCTGGCGGTACCGGCCTGGCGCAAACCCAGTGGCGAGCTGATAGACCTGCCGGTACTTGATAAATTAACAGGGATGGGCTACAATTATTGGGACTTAAAACACGTGCGGCGGGACGACCTGGTATATTACCGGGAAGGCCAAGTGGTCGCGCGCCGATTATTAAGGTTAAGGAAGCAAGAGATTAAGCCATGAGTCATGTAAAAGCCGGCGGTACCGCCAAGAACAATCGAGACAGCGCCGGGCAGCGCCTGGGCGTTAAGGTATGGGGCGGCCAAACGGTCAAAACCGGCGATATTATCATACGTCAGGTAGGCATGACCAAGCGCGCCGGTAACGGCACCTTCTTATCACGAAACTTCACGATTCACGCCGCCAAAGACGGCGTCGTGGCCTTTAAAGCCCGCAAGGTGAAGAGTTTCGGTGGCCGCAGCATGCGCCGCACCGAAGTCACCGTCGAATAGCTTTATTCCGGTTTAGACCGGCTTGTGCGGTTTCCTTTTAGTAAGCTAAGGATAATAAATTAGGGGTTTTTGGCAAGGGAGGCTTTGATGAAAGCCGTGTAGAGTGGGTGCGGCCGGTTGGGGCGGCTGCGGAACTCCGGATGGGCCTGGGTACCAACAAAGAATGGGTGGTCTGGCGCCTCGATCATCTCTACCAGAGAGCCGTCCGGCGACGTGCCGCTGATTCTCAGCCCCCATTTTTCGTACTGGTCCCGGTAATCGTTATTAGCCTCATAGCGGTGGCGGTGGCGCTCGACGATTTCCGGTGAGCCGTAAATTTTCCGAGCCTTGGTACCTGATTCCAGCGCGCAGGTCCAGTCGCCCAGCCGCATGGTCCCGCCGGTGTTTTCTTTACCTATCTGCTCGGCCATGGTGCTGATTACCGGATCGGGCGTTTTCGGATCGAATTCGGTGGAGTTGGCTTTGGCCAGTCCCGCCCGCCGCGCCAAGGCTATAATGGAAATCTGCATACCCAGACAGATACCCAGATACGGCAGCTTATTCTCGTAGGCCTGCGTGGCGGCCCAAATTTTGCCCTCCGAGCCCCGGCTGCCGAAACCGGGCAAACCGACAATGCCGTCCATCTGGCTAAGAATGTCGCGGCTTTTCTTGTCTTTTTCTAAGGCTTCAGCGTCTATCCACGCTATGTCCACGTTGACATCATTAGCCCAGCCGGAAGTCTTGAGAGCTTCGGTCAGCGACATATAGGTATCCTGGTTGTCCAGATATTTGGCGATAACGCCGATTTTGACCGTTCTGCGGTATTTGGTCTGGGCGCTTTTGACAACCCGTTTCCAGGCGGTCAGATTGGCTTGGTGGGACCGCAGCCCAAGCCGGCCGGTAATCACATCACCTATGCCGCTGTTCTCCAGCGTCAAGGGTACTTGGTAGATGGTGTCAGCATTAGGCAGCAGCACGATAGCCCGCTGATCGACACCAGAGAATAAACTGAGCTTGGAAACTATTGATTTAGGCGGTCTGACCTCGGAGCGGACGACCAGGATGTCAGGCACGATTCCCAGGCCGCGCAGCTCGCGGACGGCATTTTGGGCCGGCTTGGTCTTGAATTCGCCGCTGGCGCCCAGATACGGCACATAAACCACGTGCACGAACAGGCAGTTTTCGCTGCCCAGCTGCATAGCCAGCTCGCGGATAGCCTCGATGAAACTCAGCGATTCATAATCACCGACGGTGCCGCCGACTTCGGAAATATGGACGTCGAACCCCTTTCCGGTTTTGGAGATAGTCTTTTGGATATGGTTGGTGACGTGCGGGATGATCTGGACGGTCTTACCTAAGTACTTGCCCGCTCGCTCGTCGTCAATAACTTCGCGCAGAATACGGCCGGACATCAGGCTGCTGGCCTGGGTCAGCTCGATATCTAAAAAACGCTCATAATGGCCGAGGTCCAGGTCGGTTTCGGCGCCGTCTTTAGTGACAAAACATTCGCCGTGCTCGGCCGGATTGAGTGTGCCGGCGTCGACATTAAGATAAGGGTCGCACTTTTGGATGTTTACGGAGAGGCCGCGGGCTTTTAAGATAGTGCCGATGGAAGCGGCGGTGATACCCTTGCCGACGCCCGATAACACGCCGCCGGTCACAAACACATACTTGGTATCAGCCCTGGCGCTTCTTGCCACTGCTTCCTGCCTATCCTCCGCTTAAACTTAACTTTAATAGAGTTTACCCTACACCGCTTGATTTAAGCAATGTAGAAAAATACTTGACTTGTTAAGTATTCCCTGGCCTTTAGAATTTAGCCTGTAGGAGTGAATAGGCTTTATCTTTTTGCGGGTCCTTGCCGGCGGCGGCATCCTGGTCGGAGACACTGACTGACACATCAGGGTTTATGCCCTGTTTATCGATATTCTTGCCATCTGGCGTATACCAGCGGGCGATGGTTACTTTTAATTCCGAGCCGTCCGGCAGGTTCTCGACCTGCTGGACGCTGCCCTTACCGAAGCTTTTGACGCCGACCAACTGGGCGATGTCGTTATCATGCAGGGCGCCGGCGGTTATTTCGCTGGCGCTGGCGCTGCCGCCGTCGATCAATACGATCGTGGGCAAACCGGCTAAGATGTTGCCGCCGGTCGCGGTCTCGGTGCTTACCACCTGCCCGCCGCGACGCTCCTGTACCACTGTCTTACCTTTGTCGAGCCATAGACTGGAGACGCCGACCGCGGCGTTAAGGTAACCGCCGGGGTCGCTGCGCAAATCCAGCACCACGCCTTTGACATGCTTGGCTTTGAATTCCTGGGCGGCTTTTTGGGCCAAGCCGACGGTGTCGTTACTGAACTGGCTGATTTTGAGATAGCCGATATCGCCGTCCTCTTGGTATTTAACGCTGGGGACAGTGATCTTCTGGCGAGTGATGGTAAGGTCGAACGGCTTCTGGCTGCCGCGTACCACGGTCAGGGTGACTTTGGTGCCTTCTTTGCCGCGGATCTTGCGCACCACGGCATCGACGCTCATGCCCTGGGTCGATTGATTATCGACGGCGGCGATGATGTCCTTAGGTTTTAAGCCGGCTTTCTCGGCCGGATAGCCGCTCAGCGGCGAAACTATGACGATATCATTCTGGGCGTCAGTGCCAAGCTCGGCACCGATGCCGGTGATGCTGCCAGCCAGTTCGTTATTGAAATCCTTGGCGGCGGCCGGGTCGAAATATTCAGTGTAGGGGTCGCCGGTAGCCGCTACCAGGCCTGCTTTGGCGCCGTTGATCAGTTTGGTTGAGTTAAGACTGCCGTCGTAATCGTTCTTTAGGATCGTATACACGGCATCTACGGAGGCGTAGTTAAGATTGCTGGGCGTCTGGTTGGCTATCACGCCTTTGCCACCCCACAGATGGACATCGCCCTTGCCGACGGCGTAACCGCCGCCAAACACTATCAGCACGGCGGCCAGCGTCCCGAATATCTTGATTACCGGCCAGCGGCGGTTACCGACCTCGACATAGTGCTCTTCCGGCAGCGGATGCAAAACTAAACCCCCTGTTTGTTATTTAACACAAGAACTATTATATCTTATTTAATCTGAGATTAACTTTAGAAGTATATGTAATCGAGGCTGGCGGCGATGCCGGCATCGACGTGCATTCGGCTGAACTGCCCGTGGACGAAATTGTATTGGCTGACTTCGATTGAACCATCGCTGTTGACTACTTCTACATAAGCCACGTGGCCAAGCGGGCCTAAGCCGGCTGATGAACCCCATACTACGGCCGAGCCAACCCGCGGCGTCGAACCTTGTGGGATGTTTGATGCGCTGGCGGCACCCGGCCATTGGGCGGCATTACCCTCGGAATTCCAGCCCCAGCCCGGCATATAGCGGCCGGTAGAAGCGACCTTCCAGGCTACATAGCTGACGCATTCGCGATTATACATGCCCCAGGTATCTAAAATCGTATCCTGAGTAGCAAAAGCCAGCTCCGAGGGATAACCGCCGTTGCCGGCCTCGCCGACGCTGTAGCCGGAAACCCCGCCGCGGCGGGCGTAAGCCGCGTAAAAAGCAGCCTGCTGAGCCCGAAGTTGAGATATCTGTGAGTTGGCGGCACTGATCTGCTGGTCGTAGGCGGCTTTCTGGCCTTCGGTGTAATTAAGCATGGCGGTCTGCTGGGACTGCGAAGCCTGCAGTTCGTTCTGCTGGTTCTGCTGGTCCTTCAGCAGGCTCTGCTGCTCTTCCTGCTGTTTGGTTAGCTCGGCCTTAAGCGCATTTATCTTATCTACGGACGTCTTTATCTTATCGGATACCGAATTGCGGTATTCCTGCTTATTGACGAAGTCGCTTAAGTTATGGCTGCCGGCTAGGAGCTCCAGCGTCGAAACATCACCTTCCAGATACATGGTCTTGATATTCTCGCCCAGTATCTTTTTTTCCTGATCGAGCTGGGCCTGAGCTTGGGCGATCTGAGTGTTTAATTCATTGATCTTAGACTGAGTGGCATCTATGGCTGACTGCAGGCTGGAAATCCGCTGGTTAAGGGCATCGATGGCCTGCTGATAACTGGCAGCCGTGGCCGCCAGAGAGTCCGATTGGGCCTGGTTAGCAGCGTTTTGCTGGCGCAGTGCGTTTATCTGATCGTCAAATGAGTCGGCATAGACGTGTCCGCCCACTAATGTAGCCGTCGCCAAAAGCGCGCCTAAGACTAGAGTAATTACTAGGAATTTGATTCGGACCATTGCTGATTTAACTTTTTGTTTTTGATTTAACTCTTTAATAATAACATACCCCCATGTAATGCAAGCCGACTTTTCCACAGTCTGCGAGGAGCTGTGCAGGCGTCTGGCTACTAAATTATTTAATTTATCGGTTTTATTTATTGTCTATTTAATCTGAGATACCGCCTGGTCGCGATTCCTGAAGAAGCGGCACCGATAAGTATACCAACCAAAATCTGGATGGTCAAAATCGAAAATAAATGGTCGGAAAAGTAACGGCTGGAGTAGCCGATATCCAAAAGACCTAGACTGCTTGCCTGCAGAGTGGAGCTGGCGATTCTGAACAGCGTCCAGACCACGACCAGCGAAATCACAGCCGCCACGGCACCGTAGAGCATAGTCTCGACAATGAACGGGCCGCGGATAAAAGACGTGCTGGCGCCTAAAAGGCGCATGATTACCAGTTCGTCGCGGCGATTGAAGATAGCCATGCGGATAGTGTTGAAGATAATCAGCATAGATATGATAATGAAGACGATAATGCCAACGATACCAGCCTGCTGGAAGAAGTGGGTAGCTGATGTAATCTTATCGATGGCCGCCTTGCGGTCGCCGGAATAACTGGTCGGATCCGATTGCAGCGCCTGTATCGCCGGTTTATCGAGGAAGTCCTTTATGTCCTGCAGGTGATTGGGATCATTCGGCTTGATGCTTAAGGAGGCCGGCAGCGGATTGTCGGTCTGTGAAATCGCCGCCAGCAAGTCCGGATTATTCACGTTCTGCTGGATATACTGTTTCAGAGCCTGGTCTTTGCTGATATAGGACACCGATTTGACATTATCAAGGCCTCTTACTTCTTTTATGAGGTTGGTCCGCTGAGTGTCGGTAATATTATCCTTTAGATAGACAGACACGTCGATATGGCTGGTGATATCCGAAATGGTGTGGTTAAAGGTAGTATTGGCGACGATGGCGAACAGCAGGATGGTCAGGGTGATGGCCATCATAGCCATAGCCGCAATGGCCAGCCAGATATTACGGCCGAAATTGACGAAGCCGTTTTTAATGATCCGTTCCAGAGTTATATACTTATGGTCCTTCATTGCTCAGCTTGATTATCCCTTGTACTGGCCGACTGCCCTGTCGGAAACGATGTGGCCGCCTTTGATAGTCACTACCCGGCGCTTAAGCGCATTAACAATCTCCTGATTGTGGGTAGTCAGCAGCACGGTCGTGCCGAACTTGTTGACCTTTTCCAATACTTTAATAACATCCCAGGCGTGCTTGGGGTCGAGGTTGCCGGTCGGCTCATCGGCAATCAGGATCTTAGGCTGGCGGATGATAGCTCGGGCGATGGCTACCCGCTGTCGCTCGCCGCCGGACAGCTCCTGCGGATAGTTGCTTTCCTTGCCCTTCAGGCCAACGACGTCCAGCACCTTAGGCACGGTGTGTTTGATTTCAGAATTGCTGATGCCGGCGATTTCCAGCGCAAAGGCTACATTTTCATAAACCGTCTTATTATTAAGCAGTTTGAAGTCCTGGAAGACTACGCCGATCTTGCGGCGCAGCAGCGGCACATCGCGGTCTTTTAAGTGTTCGTAATCGATGCCGCCGACGATAATCTTGCCGCTAGTCGGCTTTTCTTCCCTGGTAAGCAGCTTGAATAATGTAGATTTGCCGGCGCCGGACGGCCCGACGATAATTACGAACTCCTTGGGCTCGACATGCAGCGAAATACGCTCAAGGGCCGGCCCTCTGCGGTTATAAGTCTTACTCACCCTGTCGAGGAGAATCATCGATATTAGTATATCAGATAGCGCTAATGGCTTGGGGCTTCCAGCCAGGCGTCAATGAGCGGGTCCAGCTGGCCGTCTAAAACTTTTTCGACGTCGGAGGATTCGTAACCGGTACGGTTGTCTTTGACTTGTTTATAAGGATGAAGCACGTAGTTTCTGATCTGGTTACCGAATTCAGCTGATTGGTTCGGCCCTTTCACGTCGGCTAAGTTCTCGGCGTGCTGCTCCAGCTGTAGCTGTGCCAGCCGGGAGCGCAGGATGGTCAGAGCCGTCTCTTTATTCTGCAGCTGGCTGCGCTCATTCTGGATGGCTACCGAGATCCCAGTCGGTATGTGAGTGATGCGTACTGCCGAATCGGTAGTATTGACCGATTGGCCGCCGTGGCCGCCGGCCCGGTAAACGTCGATTTTTAAGTCCTTGTCATCCAGCTGGACTTCGTCCGGTTTATCGATCACCGGCAAAACATCGACCTTGGCAAAGCTGGTCTCGCGGCTGGCGGCTGAGTTAAACGGGCTGAGCCGGACCAGCCGATGCACGCCGTGCTCGCCGGCCAGCTTGCCGTATAGGTAACTGCCGCCGGTAATTTCGATGGCCGCGCTTTTGATGCCGGCTTCTTCGCCGGGAGACTGCTCGACGGTAATCACTTTAAGTTTGTGGGTCTCGGCCCAGCGCACGTACATCCGCAGCAGCATCTGGGCCCAGTCCTGGGCATCAGTCCCGCCGGCGCCGGCGTAAATCCCAAGAATCACATCACGATCATCGTACGGGCCTTGAAAACGGAGTTCTTTCTTAAGCTCATCATAAATTTTTCGGGTTTGGGCCAGCTGAGCGTTTACTTCAGCGGCAATTGACTCATCGCCAAGCTCTATCAGTTCTTCCAGATCTTCCGCCAAAGCCTTTAGTTTAAGCCATGGCTCTATCCGCCGGCCTAAGTCGGCCTCCTGTTTAGAAACTTCTTGAGCCCGTTTATTATCCTGCCAGAAATCCGGCGCGGCGATTTTTTGGCGCAGTACGACTAGTTCGTCGGATTTTTCCGCGATGCCCAGATTCGATAGCGATTCACTAAGTTCGCTGATGAAATCACCGAGCCGTTTTTTTAGTTCTTCCATAGCGGTTGGATCTGTTCGTTGAGCTGGTCGGTCAGCTCACGGCTGCGTCCGCCGCCGCCGAGCACGCCCAGCCCGCCGATCTTATCACTGAACATCCGGCTGGCCGAACTACAGATTCCTTCGATAGTGACGGCTCGGATCCGCTCCGGGATAGCCTCATAATCATTGACCGCTTCGTCGAAATAATAGCGGCCGGTGTAGCCGGCCATCGTCCCGGCAACGGTCTGGGCGCTGCGCTGGTGGCGGCCCAGCCAATACTGTTTGGCTGACTCCAGGTCTTCGGCGCTGATCTCGCCGTGCCGGACCCGCAACAGCTCGCGGCATATGATCTCGAACAGTGCCGGCGCGTTCTTATTTATGACCTGGGCGGAAAACCACCAGCCGGTGACGCTTTTCATGATATCTATGCCGGAGCCCATGCTATAGACCAGCCCGCGCTCGCGGGCCTCGCCGAGTATCCTGGAATAAAGCGTAGCCGTCAGCATGCCGTTGACCAGCTCCAGGGCATCCATCGGGCCGTCCTCGAAGCGGTCCAGAGCGAAAGTTTCCATCTCAAAATATACGTTTTTGACTGATGGTCTGGCCACGAATACCGGCTGCTCTAAGTTGATGGGCCGCTCATCAGGCAGTTCGATGAACGCCTTTCCTTTTGGCAGGCCGATGTTCTCGAGCATCTTTTTGATAGGAGCACTGCGGCCTTTTAAGCTGCCGGCGATCACGAACCGCAGATTCTTAGTGGTATGGGTGCGGGCATAATGGTCCATCAGATCCTTGCGCCGGACATTTTTTATCTGTTTGAGGCGCTCGCGGTCAGTCATGGCCAACAGCTGATGCGCCTCGCGGATCGTCAGACTGAGCGTCCGGAAATGATTGTTGGAGCGGGCTGTCAGCTCATCCTTGACATTACCGAACTCGGCCTTGAACTCTTCGGTTAAGAACAAGGGTTTGCTGATGGCGGTTATCATCAGCTCCAGGATCCGCTGCCACTCGAAATCTGCGCACTCGGCCTCATAGGTGATGTGATATAAACCGGTGCTGGCGTTGTTGCCGGCGCCGTTTTTCTCGAACTCGGCCTGGAACAGCCGGGCTTTGGGAATCAATTCGTTGGCTCCCAATAGGACGTGCTCCATCAGGTGCGGCACCTCCCACTTGGAGCGGTCCACAAGGTACTCACCGGCCCGGAAATTGAATTCAAAATCCATGACAGTTGCTCCCGGAACGTCCACCAGCAGGCCCTTGGCACCATTATTAAGTTCGATTTCGGTAACTGTGTGTTTCATTTTTTGGGCTTATTTACGCTTCTTTTTTTTGGCGGCCGGTTTCTTTTTACGCTGACGTTCGGCTTTGCGAGCCCGCCGGCGCTGGGCTTGGGCCCGAGCCTCCTCAGCCTGTTCTTTCTCCTGGGACTTAAAGTCGCCGGCATCGTACTGTTCGGCTCTGGTGATCTGGCTGGCGTTGTCGACCGAGCCCTGGGCCGCTCGCGTCAATTCGGTGTCGATGGCTTGCTGCATCGAGATATCGGCCGGCTGGGCGTGGGCGATCGCCCGGACAATTTCGTGGCGCAGAGTTTCCTGCAGCTGGTCAAAAATCATACCTCCTTGGCGGCGATATTCCACCAGCGGGTCGCGCTGGCCGACGCTGATCCAGTGGATGCCTTCGCGCAGGTGGTCCATATTTTCCAGATGCTGCATCCACAGGTTATCCAGCACTTGCAGGAAGATATCACGCTCTACCTTGCGCATTATCTCCGGAGTGAATACATTCTCCTGTTCCTTATACAGTTTGATGGCAGCCTTATCCAGCTCGTCCTGGAATTTATCGGCTGGGCTGTCGAACAGCTTATCCAGAGTTTTGCCATCCAGCGGGAAGCTCTCGCTTAAGATCGCCTCATACATGTCGCCGGTCGATTCAGGGTGCTTGGTCAGCCAATCGACTTCTTCGGAAATCATCTTTTTTATCCGGGCGCTGATATCATCGGCTTTCAGTACCTCTCGGCGCATCGAATAGATGGCCCGGCGGTGGCGGTTCATGACGTCGTCGTACTGCACGACATTCTTTCGCTGGTCGAAGTTAAAGCCTTCGACCTTCTTTTGGGCGCCTTCCAGGCTCTTGCTGATCATCTTGCTTTCGATGGGGGTCTCTTCATCGACTTTGAGCCGGTCCATGATGGAGGCGATGCGTTCGCCGCCGTAGATCCGCATCAGGTCGTCTTCGGTCGAGACATAAAACTGGGTCTTGCCGGGGTCGCCCTGGCGGCCGGCCCGGCCGCGCAGCTGGTTATCGATGCGCCGTGATTCATGGCGTTCGCTGCCCAGCACGAATAGGCCGCCCAGCTCCGCTATGCCCTTGCCCAGTACAATGTCGGTGCCGCGGCCGGCGATGTTGGTAGCTAGTGTGACAGCGCCTTTTTCGCCGGCTTTGGCGACTATCATTGCTTCGCCTTCATTGTTCTTGGCATTCAGGACTTCGTGCGGCACTTTGGCGGCTTTAAGCATGTTGGACAGTTTCTCGTTTTTCTCGATGCTGACAGTGCCGATCAGCACCGGCTGGCCTTTTTTCTGTGATTCTTTGACCTCATTGACGATAGCTTTCATCTTGCCGTTCTCGGAGCGGTAAATCCGGTCCGGCAAATCTGTCCGGGCCAGCTTGCGGTTGGACGGAACCTCGACCACGTCCAGCTTATAAATCTGGTGGAACTCTTCGCTCTCGGTCAGTGCCGTACCTGTCATGCCGGCCAGTTTTTTGTACAGCCGGAAAAGGTTCTGAAAAGAAATAGTGGCCAGGGTCATACTCTCTTCCTGGACTTCCACGCCTTCTTTGGCTTCGATAGCTTGGTGCAGGCCTTCGTTATAGCGCCGGCCGCGCAGCAGTCGTCCGGTGAAGTCATCGACGATGACAATTTCGCCTTCGGTGGTAACCACATAGTCCTTATCGCGCTGGAAAAGTACCTGGGCTTTAAGCGCTTGTTCCAAGTGATAAATAGTCCTAAGATTGGCCGTGGCGTACAGGCTGTCGATGCCCAGGATCTTTTCGACCAGTTCCACGCCGGCATCAGTCAAAACTACGCTTTTGCGCTTTTCGTCTTTTTCATAATGTTCGGTTTCTTTAAGATTACGGACGATTTTGGCGAACTGGGCGTAAGCCGCGCCGCTGGCCGTCGCCGGAGCCGAGATAATCAGAGGGGTGCGGGCCTCGTCAATCAGAATCGAGTCGACCTCGTCGACGATAGCGTAGTGCAGCTCGCGCTGGCGCAGCTGGTCGGTTTCGCGGACCATGTTATCGCGCAGATAATCAAACCCGAACTCATTGTTTGTACCATAGGTTATATCGGCCGCGTAGGCGTCCTGCCGGCTGGTGGGCCTGAGGTGTTTGAAGCGGGCATCGAAGTGCTCGTTATTTTCGTATGTCGAGTCATATATATAAGACTCGTCCGGGATAATAACACCGGTTGTCATGCCCAAAAAGTCATAGATCTGCCCCATCCAGCCGGCATCGCGCTGGGCCAGATAGTCGTTGACCGTCACTATATGTACACCCTGGCCTTCCAGAGCGTTCAGATAAACCGGCAGGGTCGCCACCAGGGTTTTG
>Ga0207674_10003328_pt1 | contig 19758 bp, 15 predicted proteins | sample KBSCornC72_FD_184303 | JGI IMG/M metagenome (GOLD analysis project Ga0207674, IMG submission 184303) | Corn rhizosphere microbial communities from Kellogg Biological Station, Michigan, USA - KBS Corn C7-2 (SPAdes) (version 2) | ecosystem: Host-associated > Plants > Roots > Rhizosphere > Soil ... | reverse complement strand
GTTCAGCGACGGCGTGTTCGCCATCGCGATCACCCTGCTCATCCTCGAGGTCCGGGTCGACCAGGCGCCGGGGGAGAGCCTGGCGGCGGCGCTGCATCATGCGTTACCCGAAATCGGCGCCTTCGCCGCCAGCTTCCTCCAGATCGGGATCATGTGGGCCAACCACCATGCGCTCTTCCGGCTGATCGACCGCGTCGACCAGTTGTTGCTGCTGCTCAACCTGCTGCTGCTCGGCTGCGTCTCGTTTCTACCGCTGCCGACCCGACTGGTCGCCGAGCACACCAGCGGCGTCGACGCACGCACCGCCGCCCTGCTCTACGGGGGCACGCTGACCGCCTGTGCCGTCGGGTTCAACCTGGTCTGGCACCGCGCCGTCCGGGCGAACCTGCTCGTCGAGGGCGTCCAGCCCGCCTTCATCCGGGACGTGAACGTCCGCTACCTGGTGGGCCTGGTCGCCTACGCCGGCGCGACCCTGATCGCGTTCGCCTCGCCGCTCGCCACCGTGCTGCTGACGGTGGCGCTGGCACTGGTGTTCCTGCTCGGTCCATCCCCACGGTCCGGCCTGGCACGAAGCGAAGACCAATAGCGAGCATGCACAGCCCCGCCGTGCCGTAGCCGAGGGCGGTGACCACTCCGACCAGCTCTTGCCCGCGGACCGTCGGTGTCCGGTCACGGCGCGGGCCCGGTCTATGAGGTAGATGGGGTGATCGACAGGGCGACTCGCTGTGCGACGAAGCGGCGCTCCCTGAGTGGGATCGCCGCTCCGCGCGCAGCCGTCGGGTTAGCGTGGCGGGAACTGCGAGTCGGGGACGGGGTCTTCGAGGTTGGCGGTCGGCGCCTTATCGATGAAGCCGATGACGGCGCAGTTGATGTCGACACCGACCGAGCCGTAGGGAGCGGGCTGTCCGGTGGCCGGGTCGACCCCGGTCAGTAGGTCGGGCCGGGTGGCGGCGAGGTTGAACACCACGTTCTCGTCGATCTGCCGCCTGTTCAGGCCAGCCCGCACGGCCTTGTCGGTCCACAGTCCGAGTTGGGCGTCCCACAGCGGGCTGTACGCCTCGGAGTGCCGCGGGTCGGCGAGAGTGGGGAAGTCGCCGAACACGTTCAGCAGGTCGCCGCCGTTGCGCAGCGCGTCGATCAGAGCAGTGTTGCCGGCGGAGGCGTCCTCCGCGGCGTGCCCATCCTTGACCAGGTGCACGAACCCCTGCGACTGCTTGTTGTCCGCACCGGTCTGCCCGTTGATGAACCCGAACAGCCGCTCGCGGGCGGAGGCGAGGAAGTCGTCGCCGCCGTTGTAGGCGGCCCGGTCCAGTGCGGGCACGTAAGTGGAGCGTTCGAGCACCGCGGTCAGCGGCTGGCCGGCGTCGGTGCTGATGTAGACGATCGGCTGGCCGGCGTCGAAGCCCTTGACGAAGAGCAGGTCCACCCAGGACTCCAGGTAACGGCCGGGCGGCGACGGCGGTGCGATGTGCACGCCGAGCACCCGGTCACCGGTGTTCGTGTGATGCACGACGTCGAAGGGGCCGTCGCCGGTGGCGACGATCGGCGCACTGTAGACCGCCTGTGATCCGTCGATCCGGATGAACGGGCTGTACCCGCTGCCGGCCACCGCTCCTGGCTGGAAGCTCGCCAGCGGGAAGCCGTTCGGTCCAGGCCGCGCGACCCGGGTGGGGGAGAAGTCCGGAGCGCCGGCGAAGTCGACCACCGCCTGGCCGAACCGGTTCTGCTGCGGGGTGGGCGACTCGATCTTCACCGTCTGCACGCACTCCGGGCAGTTGATGGCCAGGTTGCCCAGCTTGGGCGCGTAGTTCACCCCCAGGTCATGGGCCAACCCGGCGTCCGAAGCGTCCAGCAGCACGTACCAGACCGTCTTCCCGCCGGCCTTGCCCTTGTACAGCGGCAGCCGCACCGTCTCCTTGGACAGGTCGACCTGGATCGCGCTCTCCAAGGTCAGGTGATCGGCCGGCAACAGACCCGATGTCGAGCCCAGTCCTCCGTTGTCACCAGTCGACGCCGTGCTTCCCCCGGCGAAGGCGACCGCGGCCAGCGCCACCGCTGCGGCGCCGGCCGCCGCGACCGCCGGCAGCCACCACCGGCGCGACAAGGTTTTCATGTGCGCTCCCTTCCCGACCGTGGCCGGATGTCCTGAGCTGGCGACCTCTCGCCGCCCTACATCCGCCTTTGCGTCGGTCGGGGAGCCGTTCTTACCTACCGCCTAGGCAGTTCTCGCACCGAATGCTGACCGGCAGAAGCTGCCGTCCGTGCCCTCCGCCACTTGGCGGCCGCGAGATGCCGCCGGACAGCGGCGGCCGGCCTATTCGTCCAGACCATCGCGGACGAGCGCGAGCAGGGCGGCGTGATCCTGCGCGCACGGGTCGCACTGACGGAGGTGCTCGGCGATCGCCGGCCACAGAGCCTGGGCGTCCCGGCCGGCGAGCTCGGCCTCGACATATTGGTCGAGCAAGGCGAAGACGCCCTCGCAGCCGGCGTCCTCGCCGATGCTGGTGCGCAGCAGCTTGATCAGTTCGCTCCGGTCCATGCCTCCCCCACCGGCTCGAGGTATCCGTCAGCCGCAAGCCGCGCCCGCAGCTTCCGTCGCGCGTCGTGAACCGTCTTGTATATCGCGCCGCGGGTTGATCCCAGCCGCGCGGCGAGTACGTCACCGGGCACGCCGTTCAGTAGCACGGCCACGAACACCTCACGCTGCAGCGGGGTGAGTTCCTCGACGACGGCCCGCCGCAGTGCCCGCACCAGGTCCAAACTCTCCACCACCATCTCGGCCTGCCCGGCTTGATGTGCCAGCCGGTCCCAGGTCGGATCGTCATCGGCAGTCGGAATCGTCCGTCCCCGCCAGGCGTGCCGACGCAGCTTCACCGACACCTCGTAGAGAACGAACTTGTACGCCCAGGTAGTGAACCGGCTGGCACCCCGGAAGTCGTCGAGCTTGGCCAGCACCGCCACCACGGCGTCGTCGGTGGCCTGCTGGCAGAGGTCATCCAGTTCGACCCCGCCGACGGGGGCCAGGCCCCGCCGCCGCTGCGCTTCCCATCGAGCCGCCCTCAGCAACAGGCCGTGCAGCTGCTCGACGGCCCGGACCCGCTCCTCACCATCGGCGCGAAGCGTCCGCAGCCAGGTGCTTGTCTCGGCGTCCAGCCCGGCCTCGGACGACCCGGGCAATCCAGAGGCACCGTCCCGCTGCACCACCCGCGTCAGAGTAGAGCCAGGCGGGCTCACTCGTCTTCCCCAGCGCCTGCTTGGTCGGCCCGGCCGCCTCGCCCCCACCCGGACCACGCGCACACATCCACACCATGTTCGCGTCCGACCGCGGCGTGCTCTTACCCCGGCCGCGGCGGCCTTGGCGAGCGGACCACGACGCGCGCACGCGGCCCGCTGCCTGCCCGGTGGTCCCCGCCACGGACGCGGCTCTGGCGGCGGACGCGTCACGGCTGGCCGGTGTGATCCTCTTGTCAGCAGCGGCTCGGCTCGGTTAAACCGGGGTGCAGGTCTGGTTTCTCCGCGGCCGCCTCAGCAGCGGCGCCGGTCAGTAGGGCAGGTAGCAGATGCCGGGGTGGTATTCGCGGCCGCACTGGGTGGCGCCGTTCTTGTCGTCGCTGCCGATCCAGAGGCCGTTGAAGGCAAGGACGAGGTCATCAGCGCCGACGCCTCGGGAGCGAGTCGGGTTCCAGCTGGTGGCCCGGCCGGTCGCTGGGCTGATGCCGCCGATGCCGGGGCGGGAGACCGCGCCGGTGCCGGCCGCGTCGCAGCCATTCTCGTTGTTGAGCCAGCGCTGGTGGCCGCCGACGTAGACGGTGCTGGCGTCGGCGACGACGCTGAGCAGGGAGTCGCATCCGGTGTAGTTGACCCAGGTGCGACTCACGGTGCTGGCGGTGTTGGGATAGGCGGCCGTGGCATCGCAGACGCCGGTGTGCAGCGGGTCGTTGGGCTGCTTGTAGCCGGTGGTGGCGATGTAGACCCGCGCGTCGTCGGTGGAGTACGTGGCGTCCTGGATGTAGAACGGCAGCGTGTCCGAGCAGTGGACGTAGAAGTCGGTCGAGGTCCAGCCGTTGAGGCTCGCTGTGGTTGTGCCGAGGTCGAGCTGGAAGACCTGCTCCCGATGCACGCCGCCGACCGCGGTGAAGTCGCCGGTGACGAGGACCTGGCTTCCGTTGTGGCTGAGGGTGAAGTTGTAGCCGCGGGTCGGGTTCGTCGCGCCCGGGTAGTTCCCGCTCAGCCCAAGGGTCAGGTACGAGTCCGGGACGCCGGTGGTCGGGTTCAGGCTTGCCAGCCGGCTGCGGGCGACGCCGTTGATCGTGGTGAAGTTGCCGCCCACCAGCAGCCGATCGTGAGTGAACAGCAGGGCGTTGACCTGGCCATTGGCGCTGTGCTTGAAGGCGGTCTTCAGTGCGCCGGTTGCGGCGTCGACGGCGGCGACGTTGGTCGCGGCCTGTCCTCCGACCGTGGTGAACTTGCCGCCGATCCAGGCGGTGCCGCAGTTAGCCGGGTCGAGGGCGATGGTGTTGACGATGCCGTTGGTGTTCGGGTTGAACGCGGTGAGTTTGCCGGTGGTCCCGTTGAAGGACATGGCGTTGTTGCGGGTAAATGTGGCGCCGCCGTCGGCCGGGCTCTTGAATTGTGAGAAGGTGCCGACCGCGTACATGGTGCCGCCACAGGGAGTCAGCTGCCGGACGTAGCCCGCACCGGCCGGGGCGACCATCTGCGGCGTCCAGTCCGCCGGATTCTGCTGCACCGGCCCAGTCGCCGCGCTGGCCGGGCTGCCGTGCATCGCCAGCAGGACCGCCGCCATGGCTGCGACAGCCATGCCTCGCCGTGATCGCATCTGCCCACTCCACCTCTCGCTCGCGTCCGTAGGGAGAGCGCCGCGACCGCTCCGCGTTACGTGGACCGGGATGGCGAAACGCCGAAGCCGAAGAGGTGGAGGTTGAGGAGTACCGGCTGACCCCGCTGAACACGAACCGTGTATGAGGCCGTACCGCCGTGGGTATGGGCTCAACAGGCGCACGTTGCGCCACGACCCACGGCAGTGGGTGCCCTCGCGCCACGTCGGGAACTGCCGCTACACCCGCGGAACCGGGCAGCCGGTTCCCGCATAGCGACGAGGCGTGGGGAATGCTTTCGGGGGCTGAGTCAGCGACGGGCCGCTCGGTGAGTGCGACACCGCTGCACCGAGCGGAAGCGATGCAACCGGGGTCCCGGCGGCGGTCCGCCCGCCGTACGTACCTCCTGCCACTCGACGCGGTCGCAGTCGCCGCGGCGGCGTCACTGGGCCCTCGCTGGGAAGGCGCAGTATTAGCAACAGCCGCGATGCTCGCGGCACTGGGGACGGCGGGGCTCTACCGGGCAAGGCTACACATCTCGGCCCTTGATGATGCGGCTCATATCATCACTGCTATCGGTCTGGCATGGGCCGTTCTGGGCTGGGTAGGACCGCCGTTGCCAGTGCCCGCCGGAGTGCCGGCGGCGCGGTTCTGGTGGTGGCTCGTCCTCGCGGCCGCGGTCGTGCTGGCCAGGGCGCTCGGCCACGCGGTGATGCGCCGCATCAAGGGCGATGCGGCGGTACCAACCGTCGTCATCGGTGCCGGCCCGGTCGGCGTCAGGATCGCCGACGCGCTCAAAGCGCATCCGGAGTGCGGCCTGCATCCCATCGGGTTCGTCGGCACCCACGAGCCGACGGCGACTTCCGTATTGCCGCTGCCGGTCCTGGGTCCGCTCGAAGCGCTCACCGATGTCGTGGACCAGCACCAGGTCGAGAGTGTCATCGTCACGTTCCTCGATCTCGGCGCCGAGGCCGAGCTCGTGGACACGCTGCGGCAATGCAGGCAGCACGGGACGGCCGTGCTCGTGGTACCGCGACTGTTCCAGATGGACGTGGGCTGCATCCACGCAGAGGTGATCGGTGGGGTGCCACTGGTGCGGATGCGCGCTCTCGGCAGGCAGCGCTGGGAATGGCGGCTCAAGCGGGCCATGGACATCGCGGGTGCCGTCGTCGGCCTGGTCCTGCTCTCCCCGGTCATGCTCGCGTGCGCGCTGGCCGTCCGCCGGGAGGTAGGGCGAGCCGGTGTGTTCTTCCGCCAGGAGCGGGTCGGTCCCGACGGCATCCGGTTCGACATGCTCAAGTTCCGCTCCCTCACCCCCTCGTCGGCTACCGAGTCGGGCCACCGGTGGGACATCAGCGCCGACCCCCGCGTGGGCCCCGTCGGCCGCTTCCTGCGCCGGAGCAGCCTGGACGAGCTGCCCCAGCTCGTCAACGTCCTCCGCGGCGACATGTCCCTCGTCGGCCCACGTCCCGAGCGTCCCTTCTTCGTCGAGAAGTTCGGCCGCCAACACCGGGACTACCTGCATCGGCACCGGGTTCCCGGCGGGATGACCGGATGGTCGCAGGTCCACGACCTGCGAGGCGACACTTCGATCGACGAACGTGCGGCCTACGACAACTACTACATCGAGAACTGGTCCCTCGGCCTCGACCTCAAGATCTTGCTGCGGACCGTCGGGGTGGTGCTCATCCCGCCGCTCCGGCGCCGTCCCGCGCCGTCCTCACCTCCGGTCAGCTCCGACGAGGCGAGGGCCGCCTCGTGACGTCAACCGTTGCGCCGGGGTCAGGCCTCGACCGGCGGCCGGCGCTGACCGGGACCGCGCTGCAGGCGCCCCTCGCGGTGGTGGCTGGCGTCGTGCTGAGCCCGCTCGCGGTGGCGCTCGCCGCGGCCCGCGCGCTGGTGCGGCGCCCGAGCGCACTGGTCGCGGCGACGCTCATGCTGGTGTGCGTACCGAGCGGACGTACCGATGTCGCCGCGTCGACGCATGTCGCTCCGGCGGACATCGGCGTGGTCGCGCTGGTCGCGGCGGTGGCGATCGGAGTGGTCGCAGGCCGGCGCAGCCTCACCTGGCGCGCGTGGCCGCCGTTCGGGCTCCTGCTGGCCGCGCTCGCGGTCACGACGGTGACGTCCCAGGACGCGCTGACGAGCGCAACCGGCTTCGTTCGGTACGCCGAGTTGTTCGTTCTCATCCCGGTCGCGGTCGCCACTGCCGTCCGGGACCGCCTCGACGTGTTGCTGGTCGCCGGGACCGTGATCGCGGTCGCATCGTTGGAGGGAGCGGTCGGCGTCTGGCAGTACCTTACGGCGACCGGCGCGTCGTTCGGCGGCCAAGGTATCCGCGCGGTCGGAACGTTCGGCGCCGTCGACGTGATGGGCATGGCCATCGTCGTCGCGCTCGGCATGGTAGTGGCGCTGGCATTGGCGCTGACCCGCCGCGGTCGCGCCCGGGGGATCCTGCTGGCAGTGGCCGCGGCGCTCGTCGTGCCGCTCGCGCTCTCGCTCAGCCGGGGGACGTGGATCGCGGCAGCGGTGGCCGTGGTCGCGGTCGCCCTGGTCGCCGGCTGGCGCGTGCTGGTCGGCGGAGCGGTGATCGTGCTCGCCGTCACGGTGATTCTCATCGGGGGTCTCGGCATCGGATCCGGAACGCTGGGCGAGCGCGCGGCGAGCATCGCGCCGGCGGCGGGCCCGACCGATCAGTCCGTCTCGGACCGGTACGGCCTGTGGCGGACCGCGACGGGCATGTGGGCGGATCATCCGATCACCGGCGTCGGCCCCAAGAACTTCAGCGCGTTCCGTGACGGATACGCCCCGCTGTCGATCTCGTCCGGTAGCGACGTCGAGGACGCCAGCACTCAGTTCACCCGCGAACCGCTGCTGTCGCCGCACAACATGTATCTGTTGGTCCTCAGCGAGCAGGGCATGATCGGATTCGGTGCCTTCGCCTTGTTCCTCGGGACGCTGGCGATCTCCGCGATACGCAGACGAGGTCGATACGTGTGGCCGGCCACCGCGGACACCCGCTTCCTTGACCTGGCCGCGCCCGGGATCATCGTCTGGGTCCTCGTCGATTTCTTGTACTCCGATATAGGTGGGCCGCCGACGATCTACATCGCCGTGCTGCTTGGCCTGGTGGTGCGGCGCGGGCTGACCGACGAGCTCCCGAGCCGGACCGGCCTGCTCCCGATTCTCACCACGAGGTCTGCCGCACCGCCGCCCGCCCCCGTCGCCCCGCCAGCCGCCCGACCCGCCGACCCGGGCGCCGCCGGACCTGCCGACCCGGGCGCCGCCGGACCTGGCGAGCCGAGCGCCGCCGGACCCGCCGACCCGGGCGACGACCGCCGAGAGCGGCGGTCGAGCCTGCTGCTGCGCGCCGCGGCAGTCTCCGCCGTCCTCAGCGTGCTCGGCACCGTACTCGGGCTGGGGCGGGACCTCATGCTGGCTGGGTTCTTCGGGGCCACCGGCGGGACCGACGCCTTCCTCGTCGCGTGGACAGTGCCCGAGACGGCCGCCCCGCTGCTCATCGAGGGCGCGATGGCGTTCATCCTCGTGCCGCTGTTCAGTCGTGTGCTCGCCCACGGCGACTCGATCCGAGAGGCCGTCGGGGCGACGCTGCCCCGGATCGGCCTGGCCTTGGCCGGGCTGGGAGCCTTGACCGGACTCATGGCACCGAGCCTGGTGCGCGTCCTCGCCCCGGGGTTGGCGGATCCCGGTCTCGCGGTAACGGCGACCCGGCTGGTCTCGGTCACCGTGCTGACCTTCGGGTTGGCCGGATACCTCAGCGCGGCGCTGCGGGCAAGCCACGTGTTCGCCGCCCCCGCCGCCATCTATGTCGCATACAACCTGGGCATCATGGCGGCGATCATCACGCTGCACGGTCGCCTCGGGGTCGTCAGCGCGGCGGTGGGAGTCGCGGTCGGCAGTGGGCTGATGGTGCTCTGCCAGCTCCCTTCGTTCCTGCGCCACGTCGGCCCGCCCCGGCGGCTCATGCTTCGCTCCTCAGCGATCACTCTCGCGGCGGTCGCGCCGATCGCCCTGTTCACCCTGACCAGGCAGGCACAGGTCTTCGTCGAGCGCTTCGTCGGATCCTCGCTGTCGCCGGGGACGATCTCGCACCTCAACTACGCGCAGAAGGTCGCCCAGGTGCCGATGGTGCTCGCGCTTGTGTTCACCACCGTCACCTTCCCGGCCCTGGCCCGCAGCATGGCCTCCCGTGACGACGCCGGTGCGCTCCGCCGAGTGCGCACAGACCTGCGGACCATCGCTGGCGTCGTGCTGCTCGCTGTCGCCTACCTGGAAGCGTTCGCGCCGGAGGTCGTGTCGACGCTGTTCGAGCGCGGGCGTTTCCTCGAGGGGGACACCGCCGCGACTGCCGCGATCCTGCGGGTCTATCTCCTCGGCCTACTCGGTCACGCGTTCGTCGGCGCGCTGAGCCGGCCGTTCTTCTCCGCGGTGACCTCGACCTGGTATCCGGCTGTCGCCATGGCCGGCGGTCTCGCCGTCACTGCCGTTCTGGCCTTGGCGCTCGCCGGTCCGTGGGGAGCGAGCGGCATCGCCGCGGCCAACGCCGCCGGCATCACCGTCACTGCCGCGCTGCTGCTCGTCCGCGTCCGCCACCGGATCCCCGACTTCCGCGCTAGGACGAGCCTGATCGACACCGGTCGCCTGGCCGTGCCGGCGGCGGCCGGGTTGGCGGTCGGCTGGTGCGCGAGCCGGCTGCTCGGCGGTCTTCCCGCGCCGGCGGTCGCCACCGTGGGAGCGGTGGTCGTTGCCGTCACCTTCATCGCCGTCGCGGCGCTCCTCGCGCCGAGCGATGCCCGGCGGGCGTTTGCCGTCGTGCAAAGGGGGGTGGCCCATGTCGCGCGTTGACGTGCGGCGCCCCGCACCGCTGGTCCTCATGTACCACTCCATCGCTCGTTACGAGCGCGACCCATTCCAGGTGACGGTCAGTCCCGAGCGGTTCGCCCAGCAGATGCGCTGGCTGGCCCGGCGCGGCTACCAGGGCATGTCGGTCCGCGAACTCCTCGACCCGCCGGTGTCGGCGGCCGGTATGCCGGTCGGTCTGACCTTCGACGACGGCTACGCCGATTTCATCGCCGATGCCCTGCCGGTGCTGATGGAACACGGGTTCACGGCCACGGTCTTCATCGTCGCCGGGCAGCTCGGCGGCGAGAACGGGTGGGACCATCCCGGTCCCCGCAAGCCGCTCATGACCGCGGACCAGGTCCGGGCGCTAGCGGCCGCGGGCATGGAGATCGGATCGCACGGGCTACGGCACGTGCCTCTGCCGACCGTCGACGCCGCGACGCTGTATGCAGAGGTGGTCGAGAGCCGGGCGATCCTCGAAGCAGTCACCGGGCGACCGATCACCGGCTTCGGCTACCCGTACGGCGCGGCCGGGGCCCGCGAGGTGGCAGCAGTCGAGTCGGCCGGCTACCGCTACGGCTGCGCGGTGGGCCGGTCCGCGGTGACCGGACCGTACGCGTTGCCGCGGACGTACATCGGCGACCGGGACGGCTCGATCAGGCTGCTGGCGAAGTGCGCACGACACCACCTGTCCGAGGCGGCGGTCCGATGAGGGTCCTGCACGTGATCACCGGGCTGGCCGCCGGCGGCGCCGAGCAGCAGCTTCGCCAGTTGCTGCCCCGCCTGCCCGCGGACTGCGCCGTCGTAACGCTGACGAACCCGGGCATCGTCGCCGAGGCGATCGCCCGGGACGGCATCCGCGTTATCGACCTCGGTATGCGCGGGAACCGCGACCTGACCGCTCTGCCCCGACTGGTGAGGCTGATCAGGGACGGCCGGTACGACGTCGTCCACACGCACCTCTACCGCGCCGCCGTGTACGGCCGGATCGCGGCACGGCTGGCCGGGGTGCGGGCCGTGGTCTCCACCGAGCACTCGCTCGGGGACGACCGGATCGAGGGCCGGCGTCGCTCTGCGAGTGTACGGGCGTTGTACCTCGCTACCGAGCGGCTGGGCACCGTGACGATCGCGGTCTCTCGAACAGTCGAACGACGCCTGGTGGACTGGGGCGTACCGCCCGAGCGGATCGTCCTGATCCCGAACGGGATCGTCGCCGAGGAGTTCCGCTACGACGGTCGACTGCGCGACCGGACCCGGGCGGCCTGGGGGGTAGGCGCGGACACGGTCGTGGTGGGCGCGGTCGGGCGACTCGAGCCGGGCAAGCGCGTCGACGTGCTGATCCGGGCGCTGGCCCGGATACCCCGGACGGTCCTGGTGATCGTCGGCGACGGGTCGGCGCGGTCGACCCTGACCCGTCTCGCTCACGCGGCCGGCGTTGCGGATCGGGTGGTCTTCACCGGGGAGACGGCCGAGGTCCGGCCGCTGCTGTGCGGGATGGACGTAGTCGCCTCCGCCTCACCCGAGGAGACCTTCGGTCTGGCGATCCTTGAGGCGTTGGCCTGCGGGTTGCCCGCAGTCCAGGTGACCTGCCCTGCACTCGACGAGCTTCTGCCGGAGGCTGCCCCGCGAGTGGTGCGGGTGCCGTGCGAAGTTGAGACGTTCGCCGAGCACCTTGCCGCGGCCGTTCCGGCCGCCACCCGACGGGAGCCGCCTCCGGCGGTCCAGCACTACGCCATCGACCGGCTCGCCATTGACGTCGCGACGCTGTACGAGCGCGCCCGCGATCGGCTGGCGAGCCCGCCGGGACCTGGAAACCGACATCAGGCGCACCCGTTGGAGGACCGCGTCTTATGAGAGAGCGAGGACCGATCATGGCAGCTTCGAGCGAGATGCTGCACCGACTGCTTCGGCAGGGCGCGCTGTTGGCGGTGTTGGCGGTGCTGGGGCTGATCGGCGGCGCAGCCTACGCGGCGCTCAAAACGCCTACCTACACCGCTCAGGCGTACGTCGCCGTGCTGGCGTCCTCGGGGGCCGACGACGCGACCGCGGTCAAGTTCGCGCAAGCGTACGGCCGGATTGCTACTGAACCTGTGGTCCTGGCCCAAACCACGGCGACGGCTCGCGGGATGTCGCCGGGCGAGCTGCGGCGGCAGGTCCGGGTCACCACCTCGCCGGACGCGCCGTTGGTGCAGCTGACAGGTACCGGCACAGATGCGAAGCAAGCCGCAGGTCTCGCCAACGCGGTCGCGCAGGCACTGATCTCGTTCGGGAACGGACGCAGCGACCAGACCGGAGTGCGGTTGGCGGTCTTCGCCGAAGCAAGTCCTCCGGACGGCCCGTCGTCGCCGAACGCGCCGCTGGATCTCGTGGTCGGTGCGACCGCGGGTCTGCTGGTGGGCGCGCTTGCTGTCATGGCCGGCGTCGGTCTGCGGACCGGCCGCCGCCCGGCCGTGTCGTCCGGGCCGGGGCGCGAGCCCAGGCCCACCGCCGTCACGGGTCCGGGGTCGACACCGGCGCCCCGGAGGGACGCCTTCCGGCAGCTGCATGACAACGGTGTGGACGGGTCGCGGCCGGCCGCGCCGGCTCCCAGGCCATGAGTCAGCCGACCGCCGCCCCGGCCCGCGCCCACTCCGGCAACGGCGTGCATGCGGATGTCGCGTGGTCGGCCGAGGTCCGCACCGACAACGACGCGTTCGGGTCGCTCCAGCAGGACTGGGAGGACCTCTACGGCCGCTGCCCGGCGGCGACGCCGTTCCAGTCGTTCGCGTGGCTCGAGTCCTGGTGGCACGAGTACGGACGACAGTCGGGGCGTCTTCGTCTGGTGCTCATCCGCGCGGGCGGCCGGCTGGCCGCGATCGCCCCGCTCCTACTCGAGCGACGTGGACCGTGGTCGGTGCTGACGCCGCTCGGTGGCGACGAGTCCGACTATCACGACGTGCTGATCGACCCGACGGTGGCGGCTCGGGCGGCCGGTGAACTGGCGGTGGCGGTCGCAGGGATCCCCGGTTGGTCCGTCCTCGACATCAGGGAGGCGCGGTCGGACGCGCACAGCCATCAGCTCGCCGGGTCGTGGCCCGGCGCCCGGTGGCGCACGCGCGGGGCGGCGGGCTTCGAGATTCCGGCCGGCTCGGTCGCCGAGTTTCTCGCCGTCCTGCCGCGGTCGGCGCGCAAGAAGGTCCGCGGCAAGCTGCGGAAGGTCGACACCTGCGGCATCGAGGCTCGTGCCGTGACCGCCTGCGAACTGCCGGACGCGGTACGCGGGCTGCTGCGCCTGCATGAACAGCAGTGGCGGGGACGCGCCGTGAACCCAGAGCACCTGCGCGACCGCTACCGGAGGCACCTGACCAGAGCGCTCGGACCGATGATCGAGCGCGGGCAGGCGGTGCTGACCCAGTACCGGTTCGGCGGAGAGGTGGTCGTCTCAGAGGTGAGCCTGATCGCACCGGGCTTCGTGGGGAAGTATCTCGCCGGGTTCGAGCCGCGCATGCGGCAGCACATCGATGTTGCGTTGATGATGTTGTGCCAGGCTCTGCAGCTGGCGGAGCGGAGCGGCCGTCCGGCGGTCAGCCTGCTGCGCGGCGACGAGCCGTACAAGCAACGGTGGCACCCGACGCCCGTCCGCAGCGAGCGGCTGCTGCTCGCCCGTCCCGATTCGCGCCTGCCGGCGGTTGGGTACGCGATGCTGGTCCGCGGCCGGACGTCCGTCGCGGACCTCGTGAAGCGGCGGATCCCCTGGCTTCGATCGATGGGTGGGCGGGCCAGGGCCACGATCCGGCTGATGGGCGTTCCCCGGCGGTGACCATGTCCGCATCCGGAGACCGGCCGACGGTGCTGCACGTCACCCAACCCGTGAGCGGCGGCGTCGGGTCGTACGTCGCCGCTGCTGCCGCCGATCAACAAGGCCGGGGTTGGAATGCGGTGGTGGCATGTCCGGATGGCGGCCCGCTCCCGGGCCGCCTGATCGCGGCCGGCATCGACTGGCGCGAGTGGAGTGCGCATCGGGCGCCTGGCGCGGCGACGACCGGAGAGCTACTCGCGCTGCGGAGGGTGCTGAGATCGGTCCGGCCCGATGTCGTTCATCTCCACTCGTCCAAGGCCGGCCTGGCCGGTCGGCTGGTGCTACGAGGCCGCATGCCGACGATCTTCCAGCCGCACGGGTGGTCCTGGCTCGCGGCGGGCAGAGGCGTCCGGGCCGGGGCTGTCCGGTGGGAGCGTCGGGCGGCGCGATGGACCCAGATGCTGGTCTGCGTCGGCGACGGCGAGGCCGCCCTCGGCCGCGCCCGCGGGATCTGCGGCCGGTACGAGGTCGTCCGCAACGGCGTGGACCTGGCTCGCTACACGCCTGCGAGCGAGGGGCAACGCCTCGCCGCCCGAACCGCGCTCGGCCTCGATCCGGCCGCGCCCGTGGCGGTGTGCGTGGGACGGATCACCGTCCAGAAGGGCCAGGACGTCCTCCTGTCGGCCTGGCCACGGGTCACCGTCCGGCATCCCGATGCCACGCTGGTCATCGTCGGCGACGGCGAGTTGCTGACGGTGCTTGGTCGAAGGGCGCCGGCGGGCGTCCGTTTCCCCGGCGCCGCCGAGGATGTCCGGGTCTTCTATGCCGCGGCCGACGTCGTCGTTCTGCCGTCCCGGTGGGAGGGCTTGTCGCTGTCGCTCCTCGAAGCGATGGCGTGCGCGCGGCCCGTGGTCGCCAGCGCGGTCCCCGGCCTGGCGGATGCGCTGCCGAGCGACGCCGGAGCTCTGGTGCCCGTCGGGGAGTCCGTCGCGCTCGCGGAGGCGATCGTCGCCCGCTTCGACCAGCCCGAGCAGGCCCGTGCGGAGGGTGCGGTGGCCGCCGGGGCGGCGGCAGCGTACGACCTGCGCGGCACCCTCGATCGGCTCGCCAGACTGACGGAGCAGCTGTCGGCCGGTCGGGAGCGTGCCGGCGCGGTCCCCGGGTGATGCAGCCTCAGCCCCCGACCGGCCGGGACGCCGCCGCGGCGGGACCCCGGTTCCGGCGGTTGGTCCTCGTCGGTCTCGCTGCCTTACTCGTGGCCGGGCTCGCCGTCGGGTGGCGGGTCTGGCGCGACTCTCCCGACCGCGTGCCCGTGCGCACCACCCCGTTGTCGATCCAGCTTCCGATCAACCCGGCGGAGCTCGATCCAGAGGAGCTGGGCCGGGCGCTGGGCCTCGCCCGCCGGGCTGGCGTCACCGAGGTCGGCGCCGGTGCCACCTGGTGGTACCTCACCCGTGGTCGGCCGCTCGACTCCTACGACTGGCGACCCCTCGACCGGCTGGTCGAGGCAGCGTCGGCCCGAGGCATTCGCGTGCGGCTGCAGCTCACCGGCACGCCCGACGGGGTCCACCCGACCCTCTCCCGTACGGTGCCCGACCCCGACCTGCGGCACTGGTACCCGCCCCGCACCCCGGCGGAGCTCCGCCGCTGGGGCCAGTTCGTCCATGCCACCGTGGCCCACTTCCGAGGCCGGGTCCGCGACTACGAGATATGGAACGAACCCAACATCGCCGCGTTCTGGAGGCCCGCGCCGTCGCCCGCCGAGTATGCCGCGCTGCTCGCCGAGGGCTATCGCAGCGTCAAACAGGCGTGGCCGTCAGCGCGGGTCATCTTCGGCGGCCTCAGCCATAACGACGTCGGCTATCTCCAGCGCTACCACGCGGAGGCGCGCCGACTGTTCCCGGATGCTCCGTCCCACCGCTACTTCTTCGACGTGCTCAGCGTCCATCCGTACACGGACGGCCGATCCCCGGACGAGACGTCTCCGGACACCGTCGTCCAGGGCACCTATGGTCCGATCGACAAGAGCTTCGGGGGCCTCCGGCTGATGAAAGCGGTTCTCGACCGCAACCAGCTAGGCGGCGAGGAGAAGCCGGTGCTCATCGGTGAGTACGGCTTCAGCGTCACCGGTAGGAGCGGCGTCGCTGCGGTGCCGGATCGCCGACGCGCATACTTCCTCAAGCGCGCCGTCGCCGCCGCCCAGACGATGCCGTTCGTCTCGGGGTTGTGCTGGTACGGGTTCCTGCCGGACAGCTCAACCGAGAACGCCTGGGCGATCGCATCTCCGTCGGGCGGCACGAGCTGGACGTACCAGGCGCTGGTCGACCTCGCCGGCGGCCACGAACTGGCTGTTGGACTGCCGGACGCGTCGCACCTGCAGCCTGGCAGGGGAGCGATCAAGCCCCGATTCGGCGGCGTGAACCCGGCCGATGTCGAGCACAGCGAGCTGTACGTGGATGGCGTGCTGCAAGCCGAAGCCGACGGCCCCGAGGTGCGGTGGACAAGCGCGGTCCATCGGCCGGCCGCTGGTCATGCCCAGCTGGTCGTCTACACCCGTGGCTGGCACACCTGGACGTCGGACGTCGTTACCCTGACTGGCCAGAACTGACCCCCAAGCACTCCCCGGGCCCAACTCCGCGATCGGCGCCGGTGATCATGCTGCTGGGAGCCAGGGCGGGAAGGTGGCGACCTCGCTCCGGGCGGCCAGGTCTGCCAGCTCTTCCCGGGTCGGTCCGGCCGGGATCGGTGGCCGCCATCCGGAGGCGTAGATCTCCCGGGCGCGGGGTTCGACCGCGGCCAGCCCGCCGGGTGGGATCAGCATCGCCTGGTATGGGCGTACGACGCTGTTCATGGCTGGATCGACCTCCGCGGCCGCCATGATCAGGTCGGACGGAAGACGATGGCTCAGATCGACGTCCACGCCCGACCAGCGGCGCTGCAGCTGCAGGTCCGAGTAGACGTGGTCGGCGAACCACGGCCTGATGTTCTCATCGCACCACTGGTCGAACGCCAGCGAGCAGGAGGCGAAGTCGCCGTCGTAGTCGTCGAGCAGGCCGAGCAGGTGCTGAGCCTGCATCATCGAGGTGGCCACGCCGCGGCCGGCGGCGGGGTTGGTGGTGCAGACGGCATCCCCGACGAAGATCAGTCCGTCCAGGATGACCTTCCCGTAGTCATCGAGCTGGCCGCGGTAGTTGTTGTAGAGCCGGCCACCGGGCAGCACGTTGGTGATCGGCCGGGACCGGTCCGGCTCGGTCCACGCCGCGAGGGCGGGGATGGCCCGTGCGGCTGCTTCGAACACCGGCTCGGATCGCAGCCCAACCAACTCCCGATCGGAGCTGGCCCGGGCGATCAGGGTCGATAGGGTCCCGTTGTCGTGAGGGAACACGATGACGATGTAGCCCGGGTAGGTGAGGAGCATCCCTATGGGTGTGTTCATCGGTCCCGGCTCGGCGCCGGGCAGCAACCTGTATTGCCGGGACACGTAGGCGATTCCGCAGTCGCCGCCCTCGGCCGGCGGCCGCAGTCCCCGGGTCAGCCGACCGGCCCGGCCGGAGGCGTCGATCACCAGGTCGGCCACCAGCTCGTGGCCGTCTACGGTGACCCCGCCCGCACGCCCGTTCCGGGAGATCACCGCGTCGGCGTGCCCGATCCGCACGGTGAGCCCGGGCTGCCGCTCCGCGGCGGAACGCAGCACCCGCTCGAAAGTCTGCCGCCGGCACCGCACCCCGAGCGGCCGCTCGGGCCGGCCGGGCATCAACACCGGCACGGCTCCGGCCGCCATCAGGTTGTCAACGACCTCTGGCATCTCGGCCAGGAGCCCCACCAGGACCTGCTGCCGGAATGCGTGCGGGTGGTGGAATTGCATGACGCCCTTGCGCTGCCAGGAGTCGGGGCCCTGCGGCCCCCGATCGCGTTCGACTACGGTCACCCGGTGACCCCGCCGGGCCAGCGCGATTCCCAGGTATAGCCCGCTTGGCCCCGCTCCGACGATCACGATTCGCACGCGTATCCCCGCCCTACGCCGACGACAGTCGTTCTTACGAGCCCGAGCGTGCGCGGTTGATACGGCGTCCCAGCCGGTGAGATCTCGCAGCCCGGTTCCACGCTGATGCGGCCTCGACGCCGCGGGCGCGTCTTCGGCTGGCATGTCTCGTCGCCGAGCTGCGCGCCCATGTCTGTCGGCGCAAGTCGGGTCCAGGGCCGGTCATGGACCCGGTGAGGGTCGGCGCAGCACAACGAACCAGCGGCCGCCCCGACTCAGGCGATGATCAGATAGAGGCCGTAGCAGACGATGAGGCCGGCGGCGAGTATGCACAGGGCGGCGATGGCGGTGCCGATCCCGGCGTGGGTAACCGATGCCTCGCCGCCGCCCGGACCGTCGGCGCTCCGTTCGGGGCGGGACACGGCGACGACCGCGAACGAGATGAGCAGGACGATGGTCAGGGCGGCGGCGGCCGCGACGACCGCGACCGTGGCCAGTGATGCCCAGTCGATGTGCACGGATGACGCCCCTCTCGTGATCAGGCGGCGAGGTCGAGGTCGGTGGTGGGCGCGGTCGGATCGTCGTTGACGTTGTCCGCCGTGACCGGGTTCCGCCGGGACGCCCCGTAGATCCCCGCCGCCATCGCCATCCCGGTCACCGCCACGACGATCACGCCGGCGGTACCGGTCGCGGCCAGCCAGGAGGCGGCTGCGCCCACGATCGCCGCCGACGGCAGGGTGAAGCTCCAGGCCAGCGCTATCCGGCCGGCGACCCCCCAATGGACGGCGGCGACCCGGCGGCCGGCCCCGGCTCCGAAGATCGAGCCGGTGCATACCTGCGTGGTGGACAGCGGCAGCCCGAGGTGGGTGGAGCTCAGGATCACCGCGGCACTGGTCGTGTCGGCGCTGAAGCCCTGGACCGGACGGATGTCGCTGACCCGCTGGCCGAGGGTTCGGATGATCCGCCAGCCACCGACGTAGGTGCCGAGCCCGATCGCCAGTCCAGCGGCCACGACGACCCAGAACGGCGGTCCCGAGCCTGCCGGCAGCGTGCCCGCGGTGATCAAGGTCAACGTGATCACACCCATGGTCTTCTGGGCGTCGTTGGTGCCGTGCGCCAGCGCGACCATCGACCCCGAGACCGTCTGGGAGAGCTTGAAGCCCCGGCTGACGACCCCGGGTTCCGCCCGGCGGGTGATCCGGAGGGACAGGTAGGTCACAGCCACCGCGATCAGGGCCGCGACCAGCGGTGAGAGCACGGCCGGCAGGACGACCTTGTTCAGCACCGTATTGAAATGGATTGCGCCGGCTCCACCGGCCACCCAGGTCGCGCCGATCAGGCCCCCGAAGAGGGCGTGCGACGAACTGGACGGCAGTCCGACGTACCAGGTCGTCAGGTTCCACATGATCGCCCCGACCAGCCCGGCGAAGATCACGACCGGAGTGATCAGCTTGTCGTCGACCAGACCGCCGGAGATCGTCTTCGCCACCTGCACGGACAGGAAGGCACCGACGAGGTTGAGGCACCCGGCGATCGCTACCGCGGCCTTGGGCCGCAGCGCTCCCGTCGCAATCGACGTGGCCATCGCGTTCGCCGTGTCATGGAAACCGTTGGTGAAGTCGAAGACCAACGCGGTGATCACGACAACGACCACGATCAACGAGACGTCCATGTGCCGTGCCCTTCGATCTGTCGGCGGGAATCCAGCCGGGGGATAGCAGTCTCGTTACAGTTGTGGGCCGCGCGTCGGACCCGCTTGGCCGACCATGTCCTCGGGGACGCGGCTGGGCACCATGCGTGTCGACCGGGACCGAGCCGGAGCACCCGACTTCGGCGCTCTCCATGGCCAGGAGGACCGGACCCCGACATCGGGAGGAGGCGTTGCGCGGACTGGACCATGCCCCCCTCCGGCGTCCCAGTGAGACGTAGCGCCGGCTGTGCCGGCGCTGCGTGGTCTGAGCGCACTGTGACACCACTCGGCTGACGACGCCTCACCCTCCAGGGAGGAGCCCATCGCGCCGGTCAGGAACCGGCGGACCACACTCCCGGTCGAGGACGCGCCGGCCACCACCTGCAGCGGGCCGTTCACGGTCGCCTGCCGGCCCCGTTGACCGCGTGCGGCCGGCGACCGCTGCCGGCAGCTGCGCAGGGGAGAGAACCCCGCTCTAGCTACCGTGACTGCGCTGATCAGACCGGTCCCTCAGGACGCGCAGGGCCTCTTCGAGTTGTCGCTGAGCCTGCCGGGCGGCGCCGAGAGCCTCCCGGTTGTCGGCGCCGGTCGCCGCGTAGCCGTCCATCGC
>Ga0207674_10003327_pt1 | contig 19761 bp, 15 predicted proteins | sample KBSCornC72_FD_184303 | JGI IMG/M metagenome (GOLD analysis project Ga0207674, IMG submission 184303) | Corn rhizosphere microbial communities from Kellogg Biological Station, Michigan, USA - KBS Corn C7-2 (SPAdes) (version 2) | ecosystem: Host-associated > Plants > Roots > Rhizosphere > Soil ... | reverse complement strand
TGCTTGTCGAAGAAATGAAATTCCGTGAGGTGGTAGTTGGTGTTGGCGTTGATACGGATGTTTTGTTTGTATTTCCGACGCCATTTCCACTGACGGGACCCGATGCCGAAGAGACCTCCTTTGGTGAGGTAGGCGTGCATGATGGGGTGCACGGTCAATGAAAGCCCTTTATGCTGATGGTTGATCAGATAGCTTAAATTCTTTTCTATCTCGTCCTCGAGGATGAGGGCGGAAGATATTTTACCTGTGCCATTGCAGGTGGGGCATACTTCCTGTGTGTTGATGGTGACCTCGGGCTTCATCCGCTGGCGGGTGATCTGCATGAGCCCGAACTTGGAGATGGGCAGCACGGCGTGTTTGGCCCTGTCGGTGCGCATGAAGGATTCCATGGATTCCATCAGCTTGCGCTTGTTGTCGGGCAGCTTCATATCGATGAAATCCACTACGATGATCCCGCCGAGGTCGCGTAACCTTAGTTGCCGGGCAATTTCCTCGGCTGCTTCGAGGTTGGTCTCGAGCGCATTTTGTTCCTGGTTGTTGCTGACGCTCTTATATCCGCTGTTGACGTCGATGACGTGCAGGGCTTCGGTGTGCTCCAGGATGAGGTATGCTCCGCTGGGGAGGTTTACGGTCTTTCCAAAAGCGGCCTTGACCTGTTTGGTGACGCTGAACTGGTCAAAGATGGGGGAGCCGTTGTGGTAATAGGAGACGATGTCTATTTTATCCGGGGCGATGCGCTGTATATAGCTCTTGGTGTCGTTATAGATGTTCCTGTCGTTGATGACGATCTTATTAAAATCCTCATTCAGCAGGTCCCTGAGCATGCTGGTCGTCTTAGTCTGTTCGCTGAGGATCTTGGCGGGGGCCACGGCTCCTTTCAGATTGGTCTGGATGGTTTTCCAGGTGGCTACCAGCTCGGTAAGGTCCTCGTGCAGCTCGGCGGTATTCTTTCCTTCGGCGGCGGTGCGGACGATGACCCCAAAGTTCTTTGGCTTGATGGCCTCGACGATCTTTTGCAGCCGCTTGCGCTCTTCGGAGGAGTGGATCTTACGGCTGACGGCGACGATGTCATTAAAGGGAGTGATGACGACAAAGCGTCCGGGAAGCGATATTTCGCAGCTGAGACGGGGGCCCTTGGCGGCAATGGGTTCTTTGAGGATCTGGACAAGGATATGAGGTTTGCCATTCAATACCTCATTGATCTTCCCTGTCTTGACGATCTCGGGTTCCACCTGGAAATGACCGAAGTCAAAGCCTTCCGCGCTGGAGTCATTCATAGCCTGTTGCGTGAATTTCAACAGACTGCGTGCGTAGGGGCTCAGGTCCGTGTAGTGGAGAAAAGCGTCCTTTTCGAAACCGACATCCACAAATGCGGCGTTCAGCCCCGGGATCAGCTTCTTGACCTTTCCCAGGTACAGATCGCCCACCGCAAAGCTTGCGTCAGCCTTTTCATGGTGTAATTCCACCAGCTTCTTATCCTCTAATAGGGCTATCTCAACACCCTGTGGGGTTGCATTTATGATCAGTTCCTTATTCAAGCGTAAATAGCGTTTGCCATCGACATCTACCATTTTACATTAACGGGCCGGAGGCTCGTTGTCCGAAGGACAGACATTTAATTTTTCGGAAAACGGGCTATATTTCCCCGGCGGACCGTTTTCCGAACATTCCCGGTCACACGTGGCTGGCCGGAAAATACCGGCCCAGCATTACTTATTCCTCTTCTTATGGCGATTCTTTCTCAGTCTTTTTTTCCGCTTGTGCGTCGCAATTTTATGACGCTTACGCTTTTTACCACAAGGCATACTCAGTACATTTTATAGTTTACAAAATAAATTCTCTTTTCAATCCCGGACCGACCGTTGCGCGGCGTGGCCGGGCCACCGATGACTCACTCCCGATGCAGGGCTATCGTAAGGCCTGGATGCTTTGATCTATTTCCTTGATCATTTCCGGGTTGTCGATCTGCCGCCGGGCTGCTTCATACCAGTGAATGGCCTCTGATTTGTTGCCTTGCCGTTGATTGATCTGGGCTAGCAGGAGTATTGCTTCGATGTTGGCAGGTTGATGTCGAACGACTGTCGTCAAACGTTCAATAGCTTTATCAAATTGCCCCGATTCGATACCCCCCCAGCCCAGCATGAACTGAGCATACATATTGGTAGTATCGCGCCTGGCTACTTCCAAAATCCGCTGAATTCCCTGCATGACCTCAGTAGGGCTGCCGGCGGAGCTACCAAAAACGTAACTAGCGCCCAGGCCCACCTTCGTGGAATCATTCTGGGGATTCAGTTCTAATGCCTTTTCAAACAACTCTTTAGCGTTGGTAGCCATCCAGCCTTTTATCGCCGGATTGTCCTGCCCGCGCAAACTTTCTAAAAATAATCGGGCAGCAAAGGTGAGACTTTTTTCAGAATTTTCCAATTTAGCTACTTCCCCTGTGTAATATGCAAAGGGAAGGAAGCCGGACTGGACGGAGTCCCGCCAGAAAGCAGCCAGCTGCCGATAGGCATTTAGCTGCTGCACCTTTACATCTCCCCTTACTACAGCATGCTGCAGCCGGGTGACATATTCCAGTTGGGTTGGAGTAAGCTTTGATTGTGAGGCCTGTAGAATATCCTCGGTACTGAGTTTTGAAATGGAAGCCCCCGAAGTCCCCCCCTCGGGGGGCTCCATCTTTTTTTGCGGAGGAACTGTTTGTCCAAAAAAGTACAGAGCAAGTAATAAAAGCACGCCTGTGCCGGTGACGATGATTTGCTGTCTCTTCATGCTATCGCATTTTAGCTGCGCAGGTTCGCTACCTGGTCACCTGCGCGCTGGCCGAGCGCAAAATTACATCTCTTCATCGGGGTTTGGCTGATCTTCTTTAACAGACTGCAATTTTTTTACTTCTGCCACAAACTCTTTTGCGGGTTTGAAAGCAGGAATGAAGTGCTCAGGAATGTGAACTGCGACATTTTTCTTTATATTTCGGCCGATTTTCGCAGCTCTTTTCTTCGTGATGAAGCTACCAAATCCCCGGATATAAATGTTTTCTCCCTGGGAAAGGGTTTCTTTTACTTCTTTGAACATGGTTTCCAACGTCACCAGGACGTCAACCTTAGGTATGCCTGTTTTTTCCGATATCTGGTTAACCAGGTCTGCCTTTCTCATGGGGATTAAGTTTTATAAGTTTCTGATTTTAAATATATAACAAAATTTTTAATTCACAACTACTTGTCCGATCCCTTTTTCGAAGATCAAAATAAGAGATTTGGTTTATTTGTGCAAGGATTCTATAAAATATTGATTGAGAATTTTTTAAGTAGGGACTAAATTAGGTCAAATGATGGTAAAAAAAGGAGATTTTACAAAAAAACTGCTAAAATGGCACAAAACTGAGAATTCACGGGCTATGCCCTGGAAGGGTGAAAAGGACCCATATAAGATATGGCTGAGTGAGATAATATTGCAACAGACGCGCGTGGAGCAGGGTTGGGCTTATTACGAGCGATTCATTCATGAGTTTCCGACCATTATGGACCTGGCGAACGCGCCGGAACAAAAAGTATTCAAATGCTGGGAAGGTCTTGGCTACTATAGCCGTTGCCGTAATCTCATCGCCACAGCAAAAAAGATCGCGGGTGAGTATAAAGGCGTGTTCCCTACTGATTATGATAGCATTCTCGCGTTGAAAGGCATTGGTCCTTATACGGCGGCAGCCATTGCCTCCTTTGCTTTCAATCTTCCTTATGCAGTGGTGGATGGGAATGTGTTGCGGGTCTTGTCTCGTTATGCGGGTGACGATACGGCCATCGACGGTACAGTGGGTAAAAAAAAGTACAGTTTGCTGGCTGAGACGTTGCTGGACAGAGAGCAGCCGGGTGTATACAATCAGGCGATCATGGATTTTGGCGCGGTGGTGTGCAGGCCTCAGAACCCGCTGTGCACGCTGTGTGTGCAACGGGAGGATTGTCAGGCTTATGGCAGGGGCGAGGTAGGGAGGTTGCCTGTAAAGGAAAAGGTGCTTCGGAAAAAGAAGCGCTGGTTCTATTATTTTCTGGTAGAAACGCCTGATAAAAAAGTATATATCCGCCAGCGGCAGCAAGGAGATATCTGGGCGGACCTGTTCGAGCTGGTGGGATGGGAGTCCGATGACGCTGTCTATCCAGAGGACATCCTGCAAGAGAAATTTGCGGGGAAGATCTTTGGAAAGCAATCACTCACAGTGAAGTATATATCAAAAATCTACCGACAGGAGCTAAGCCACCAGACTATACAGGGGCAATTCTTTACTATTCAGCTGAAAAGGCCGCTGCCCGCCCTGGATAACTACCTGCTGGTAGATAAGGACAAGCTAAGTGAATACCCTTTTCCTAAGTTCATTAATGCCTGGCTGTTAGATCCAACACCGGCACAAAGCTTGTTCTGATGGAATCACTGGAATCGGAGAGAACGTCATCGGGCAAAAAATTAAGTTTTGCCGGAAAATTTGATTAATTTTAGAAACGAGCCGCCTTCTGCGGCTCCTAAAGTAGACAGTGCCGTACGGCGCGGCAGGAAAAGGTATCTAAAGGCGAAACAGTAAACTTCAAATTTCTTCGTATGCGAGGCGTAAATAGGGTGATGTTAATCGGAAATCTAGGAAAAGACCCGGATGTACAGGTATTGGAGGGAAATATTGCCGTTGCCAAGTTTTCTTTAGCTACTACTGAAACTTTCAAGGACAGGGCTGGCAAGCTGATCTCTCAAACAGAATGGCATACAGTGGTCCTTTGGCGGGGACTGGCTGAACTGGCGCAGAAATATCTCCATAAAGGCAGTCTGGTATACATCGAAGGCAGGTTACGTACACGCAGCTGGGAAGACAAGGAAGGGAATAAGAAGTTTGCCACTGAAGTGGTCGGCGACAATCTGATCATGCTGGACAAGCGGACAGACGGGCCTTCTCATCCACATATTCATCACGAAGGCGAAGGGCTGGGAAGCTCGGATACCCCCAGCATAGGCGAACCTTCTGAAGATCTGCCTTTTTAAAATGTCCGTAAAACGAGCTCTCACGGAAATAATAGCCCGTTTTCCTGAAAAAGACCTTCGTCGGGGAACTTCGCCAGACCTGCTTCGTCACGGTCTGACTCGTTCGTATCTTCGCCATAGGCTCGGTTACTTCGAAAGCTCCTCCCTGGTCGTGACCTTGCGGTCACATCTTATCCTTCCGACAACGAACCTGCGGTCCGTTTTGCACGTTTTTTTTGCTACATTTGTTGAACGTCCATACGGGCATTGCAGGCAGGCCGCTACGACCTGCCTGTCGGCTAAAAGCTAATGTCTGAGGCCGGACATTAAACGAAAAAAAACATTTTGGATCACCCTTTAACGAAACTGTTCTACTTTGATAGCCGCCCGGTGCTCCTGCTCATCAATCCACAGGCAACCACTGTCCTGGCTATCGGCATCCTTTTTTTACTCATCCTTTCCTTTGTTCTGTCGGGTTCGGAGGTGGCTTTCTTCTCCCTCACCTACAAGGACATCAATATCCTGAAAACCAAGCAGGATACGTCCTGGCGGAGGATCGTCACCCTGCTGGAAGAGCCAAAGATCCTGCTGGCCAGCTTACTGATAGCCAATAGCATCATCAATATTTCCATCATTATTCTGGCTAATTTCCTTATAGATGAGATGGTTGTGCAGAACAGTCATGCTCTCATTGTCATCCTGTTAAAGGTGATCCTGGTAGGGTTTGTCATTATCCTTTTTGGAAAGGTCATGCCCAAGATCTGGGCTACTCAGAACAATCTTCAGTTTGCCTATTATACTTCCGGCATCGTGGAGCTGGTTTATCTGCTCTTCCGCAGGGTCGGCAACTGGGCGGTACACCGCAGCGACAGGCTGGAAAGGTTCTTCGGCCGCCGGAAGTCCGCCTTCAATCTGGACAAGCTGGCTTCGGCAGAGGAAAAGAATATCCTTCAAAGCTTTATCGAATTCAGGAGCATTACGGTGAAGCAGATCATGCGTACCCGGCTGGAAGTGTATGGGATAGATTATCAGCTCAATTTCGCAGCGCTGAAGGAAAAGGTGGAGGAGCTGCATTATTCCCGTCTGCCCGTATACCGGGGCAGCCTGGATGACCTGGCGGGGATGATCCATACCAAGGACCTGGTGAACTATCTGAATGAGCCCGATGACTTTGACTGGCGCAAGCTGATCCGCGCGCCTTATTTTGTGCATGAGCACAAGCTGATAGAGGACCTCCTGCATGAGTTCCAGCAAAAGCGGATCCATTTTGCCATTGTAGTGGATGAATTTGGCGGCACCAGCGGTATCGTCACGCTGGAAGACATTATGGAAGAGGTGATTGGCGACATCCGGGACGAGTTTGACGAGGAAGAGAATGCCAGCAGCCGGCTGGAGGATGGGAGCTATGTCTTCGAAGGGCGCACCATGCTCAACGATGTCTGCAAAGCCATGGATCTGCCGGTGGACACTTTTGACCGGGTGAAGGGGGATAGCGACTCGCTGGCGGGTCTTATCCTGGAGCTGTCCGGAAAAATACCAAAGGTGAATGACATAATACCCTGTGGAGATTTTGAGTTTACCATACTGGATGCGGACAGCAGCCGCATAAAAAAAGTAAAGGTCACCGTAAAAATGAATTCTTAAATTGAAGACGACTTTCTTAAAACCCGCGGCCGGGCTGCTCGTTCTGGGGCTCTGCGCCGGCGCCCTTTTCTCCTGTAATAGCAACTATACCCCTAAAAGAAGAGGGTATTTCAAAATAGACCTGCCGAAGCACGAGTACCAGACTTTCGACAAGGCCGGCTATCCCTATACTTTCGAATACCCTGTGTATGCGAATGTGGTAAAGGACAGCACTTTTTTCGATAGCACCACTGAAAATCCGTATTGGATCAATATTGATTTCCCCAGATTCAACGCCAGGATCTATGTCAGCTATAAGGCAATAGGAAAGAACAGTTTCGACAAGCTGCGGGATGATGCTTTCAAAATGACCTTCAAGCATACTTCCAAGGCGTCCTCCATTGACCAGACTCCCATCCAGACGAAGAATGGGATAGGGGGAATGTATTTTAGCGTAGGAGGCAATGCGGCTACGGCGCATCAGTTCTTTGTTACGGATACGACGAAGAACTTCCTCCGGGGAGCCCTGTATTTCGATACGACGCCTAATGAGGATTCCCTGAAGCCGGTGAATGACTTTCTTCAGCAGGATATGGTGCATCTAATCAATACTTTCCGGTGGCGGCCAGCCGGGAAATAAGCAATGTGGAGTATATTTGTCGGACCGGCGGCGGAGCCGCCGGACATTAAAATTATATAGTGTGATAGCAATTGATAATGTCCTGGTAAGCGACCTTGTGGTGGAAGCGCAGTTTGTATGCGACCTGCTGAAATGCAAGGGCGGATGTTGTGAGGACGGGGATGCAGGCGCCCCGTTGGAAAAAGAAGAATTGGACAAGATCAACGAGGTGTATGAGACGGTGAAGCCGTATCTCACGCCTGAAGGAATAAAGGAGATCGAGCGTCAGGGCCGTTACCAGTATGACCGCGAGTTCGGGTGGGTTACGCCCACCATTGCGGGAAAGATGTGCGCCTATGGCTATAAGGATAGCAAGGGCATTATCAAGTGCGGCATCGAGCAGGCTTATTACGATGGGAAGACAGATTGGAAAAAGCCCATCAGCTGTCACCTCTATCCCGTGAAGATCAGCAAGACCAGCACACATGAGGTAGTCAACTACGAACCTCGTGAGGTCATGTGTAAGCCAGGCTGTGTACAGGGGAAAAAGCTAAAGGTCCCGGCCTATGTATTTCTGAAGGAGGCCCTGATACGGAAGTTTGGAAAAGACTTTTATGAAGCGCTGGACCAGGTGGCGAATAAATATTTTAAACCATGACCGAAACAGCAGCCAGTTTTATTGCCCGTAGTACCGTCAGGGCGGAGGATATGGATCACCGCCGGAAGATCAACTTCAACATCGGCAGGTACAATGCGGTTGTCCCCCAGGGCAAGCAGCAGTTTGCGGAATTAAGTCTGGCCCGGGAAAGAGCAAAGAATATAAAATGGCGGGCGCTGGAGACCCTGGACCAGCAGCTGGAGGAGTTTGAAGCCAACTTTGTCCGGCGTGGGGGAAAGGTCATCTGGGCCGAGAATACAGAAGGGGCTCTTGCGGAGATATTAGAGATCTGTCAGCAACGGAACTGCAAGACCATTGTGAAAAGCAAGAGCATGGTCACCGAAGAGCTCAAGCTGAACGAGTTCCTGGAAAAAAACGGCATCGAGTCGGTGGAGACGGATCTGGGGGAATATATTCAACAATTGGACGGCGAGCCGCCTTATCATATTGTCACACCGGCGATGCATAAGAGCAAAGAAGATGTGGCTAAGCTCTTTTATGAAAAGCTGCATACCAAGCCGAATCTAAGCCCCGAGCAGCTGACACTGGTGGCCCGGGAAAAGCTGCGGGAGAAATATGTGCGTGCGGAGATAGGCATTACAGGCGCCAATTTTATTATCTCCGACATCGGCGGCATTGCCGTTACGGAGAACGAGGGTAATGCCCGTCTGAGCTGCGCCTTTCCCAAAACACATATTGTCATCGTGGGGCTGGAGAAGGTGATCCCTTCTCTCACGGACCTGGGATTGTTCTGGCCGCTGCTGTCTACGTATGGTACCGGTCAGCGTGTGACGGTCTACAACACCATCGTCACGGGTCCGAGGCAGGCCGGAGAGACGGATGGACCGGAAGAAATGATCGTTATTTTGCTGGACAATGGCCGGACCAACATTCTTGCCAATGAGAAGACGCGGGAAAGCCTTTACTGTATTCGGTGTGGCGCCTGTCTCAATGCCTGTCCCATCTATAAGAACATCGGCGGTCATAGCTATGGCACTACTTATAGCGGTCCCATCGGGAGCGTGATCACTCCTCATCTGAAAGAGATGGGGGATTGGAAGCATCTCAGCTATGCATCTTCCCTCTGCGGGAATTGTACCGAGGTGTGCGCGGTGAAGATCAACCTGCATGAGCTGTTGCTCGAGAACAGGTATGAGGCGGTGGAGAAAGGGTTCTCCGGCTGGTCGGAAAAGCTGGCCTGGAAGGCCTGGAAGGCGGCGAGTCTCCATCGGGGGATGATGAATATGGGCAGTCAGAAGATGAAGAACTGGGTGGTGAACAGGGCGTTTAAGGCATGGACGGCCCATCGTTCCCAACTGGACTTTTCTCCCAAGACCTTTAATGAAAGGTGGAAGGCAGAAAGAGGGTGAGTATATGTGCGGGAATTGGTTCGGACAGCTCATGCATAGATCAGTATGCTTTTATTATATAGCCCTCATATTACATCCCGCCTGCGGTACATTGTCGAATTCATCGGCAGGGAGCTTTTTGACGAGCCCATTACGCTGACATCTGACAAGGAGGGTTATGCGCTCCATCCGGGACCGCGGCTGAATTATTCCGATACGGACATCGACGAAATAGAATTCTTTCTTCGCAGTACCCCCCTGTTATATCAGGCAGGCATACACGAACAGAACATCGAATGTTTTGAGCTGAATTTTCACAAAGCTTTTTTTCCAACGGAAGGAGATTTCCCCTTTGATATTTTCGCGGCCTCTTTCTATCTCATCAGCAGGTATGAAGAATATCTGCCGGGCGATCCGGATGAGTATGGCCGTTACGATCATACGCAGTCGCTGGCTTTCAAGGAAGGGTTTCTCGACATCCCCCTTATTAATGTGTGGATACAGCAGTTTAAGGCGGCGTTGGGGAAGAAATTCCCCAAATTGGTCTTTCGTTACCCATCTTTTAAGTTTATCCCCACATACGACATCGATGTGGCGTATTCGTATTTACACAAAGGATGGAAAAGGAATCTGGGTGGATTGCTGCGGAGTTTTTCGAAGGGCCGGTGGTCGGAAGTTATGGAGCGGATCAATGTTCTGAGGGGCAGACGGCGTGATCCGTATGATGCGTATGAATGGCTGGATTCCCTGCATTTGTATTGCCGGGTGAGGGCTTATTATTTTTTTCTGGCGGCCAGGTGGCTAAGGGGGGTGGACAGGAATATATCGCCGGAGGCGAAGGGACTGCAGGATCTGGTCCGATATCATGCGGCGGGGTATAGGGTGGGGATCCATCCGTCCTGGCAGGCGGGTGACAAGGAGAGTCTGCTAAAGGAAGAGATAGAGTGGATGGAGTGTATTACGGAAAAGAAGGTGACCCGCAGCCGTCAGCATTATATACGAATGACCCTGCCCGGGACCTATCGTCTTCTGATAAAGCATGGCATTCAGCAGGATTTCTCGATGGGTTATGGCAGCATCAATGGATTCCGGGCTTCAGTGGCTTCGTCCTTTTATTGGTATGACCTGCAGAAGGAGGAAAAGACATCGCTACGGATCTTCCCTTTTTGTTTTATGGACGCCAATTCATTTTATGAGCAGCATGATTCTCCGACGCAGGCGATGCAGGAGCTGATGCATTACTATCAGCTGATACGGAAAGTAAATGGGCTGATGGTTACTATCTGGCACAATACCTTTTTGGGCGATGATCCGAAGTTCGCCGATTGGAAGAATGTGTATGCGGTGTTCCTAAAAGAGGAAATCTTTTGGGAGGCGTAGGAAGACTTTTTGGTTTGTTTTGGTGCCGCATGGTGCGCAGTGGTACCGCATCCTGGCGGATGCTGGCGGGGCTAATGATGGCCAGCCTTCGACTGGCAAAAAGGGCTCCGCCCTTTTTAGTGTTTAAAATGCCTCATTCCTGTCATCACCATGGCCAGCTTATTCTCCACGCAATAGTCAATAGAGTCCTTGTCACGGATGGAACCTCCGGGCTGTATAAAGGCTGTGATGCCGGCCGCGTGGGCTATCTGTACACAATCATTAAAAGGGAAGAATGCGTCGGATGCCAGCACGGCTCCTTTCAGATCGAACTTGAACTGTTCGGCCTTGACGATGGATTGCCGCAGTGAGTCGATACGGCTGGTCTGTCCACAGCCTTTACCTACCAGCTGACGATCTTTTATGAGGGCGATGGCGTTCGATTTAAGGTGCTTGCATACGATGTTGGCAAAGGCCAGGTCTTCTTTCTCGGCGTCGGTGGTGGTACGGCCGCCTACTTCTTTCCATTCGATGTAATTGCCTTCGTCCTGCTGCTGCTGGAGGACTCCGTTGAGGAGGCTGCGGGACTGGAAGGAAGTGGTAAGACGGGCCTTTTGGCGGAGGAGGATGCGATTTTTTTTCGAGCGGAGCACATCCAGGGCATCCTTGTCAAAGGCGGGGGCGATGAGGACCTCGAAGAATATTTCGTTGATGGCTTCGGCTGTAGCCTTATCCACGGGCATATTGCAGGCCAATACGCCTCCAAAAGCGCTCTCTGGGTCGCCTGCCAGGGCCGCGTCCCAGGCTTGTTTCAACGTAGGACGGATGGAAATACCGCAAACATTGGTGTGTTTTATTATGGCGAACACCGCTCCCTTGGCGCCTGTGAATTCCTGGATAAGCTGGGTGGCGGCATCGACATCCACCAGATTGTTATAGGATAATTCCTTACCATTCAGCTGTTCAAAAAGCTCTTCCAATTTGCCATAAAAACGGGCCGACTGATGGGGGTTTTCACCGTATCTAAGTGATTTGGGAGAGGGAACGGACTCCAGAAAGTATTCAGGTTCAGGGGCCGGGTAGGTCTTGCCGGAGGCTGTAAAATATTGGGCGATGACCACATCATAGTGGGCGCATACTTCGAATGCCTTGGCGGCCAGCAGGCGGCGCTGTTCGAGGGTGGTAGTCCCCTTTTGCTGATCCAGGATTTGTTCCAGGTAGGCATATTCGTTCTTTGAGCCTATGACAACCACGTCTTTGTGATTTTTGGCGGCGCCCCGGATCATGGAAGGCCCTCCAACGTCTATCTTTTCAATGATGGTCTCGTCGTCGCTGGTGGAGGCGACTGTCTCCTCGAAGGGATAGAGGTCTACGATCACCAGGTCGATCTCGGGGATATGGTAGCGGGCCATTTCTTCCAGGTCGGTGGGTTTGTCCCTTCTTCCAAGGATGCCTCCAAAGACGGAGGGGTGGAGGGTTTTGACCCTTCCTCCCAGTATAGAGGGGTAGGAAGTAAGGCTTTCCACGGGTGTGCAGGGTATGCCCAGGGCTTCAATGAACTGCTGTGTACCTCCTGTGGAATAGATCGTTACACTCTCCTGATGTAGTTTTTTCACGATGTTGTCCAGGCCGTCCTTATAGAAGACGGAAATGAGTGCAGATTTGATCTTTTTGTTCATTGATTGGGCTGTTGAAGGCGCGAATTTACAAAAAAAAGCGCTGGGACAAACTGCTGACCGTAAGTATAACCAGGAAAAGGATGGGAAGTCAAATGAGATATGCTCTGCAACACTCCGGGATTACCCGCCTGCCGGTAGATTGGACAGATGGGTACCCGGATGTCTTGAATGGTAACAGCGGTAAGCACTTGGGCAAGCAGATGTGTTGTTTTCTCATGTGTACTAAGGGGGGCCCGGTCCGCGTCTTTTTGGACCCGAGGGTCCTCACGATGAACATCAGCATACATACCCAAACACGCTGTGATAAAAAAAGGATAAGGTGTTAATGGTTATGTATGCTGTTGTCGATGCATAATAGTTTGGTGGTCAGGGGATTTTCGTAACGATCTAAGGATATCAAATTGTAAAAACGGGACGCTGAAGAACCTCTTCTACTAATGTCAGATAAAATCTCCGATACTGAAGTTTTCGGGGTGGAAAATTAAGACGGTATTTTATTGCGTAATATACGTGGGTTTTGACCACGTTTTTTTACGTCCCTCTCCTTCGTTGTTTTACTGTTTTTTTCATGACTAAAAAACGTTTTTTTTGTAATATTTCCTCCCTGAGTCTTTGATCCCCTTTAGCTTATAAATAATACTAATTCATAATTGTTTGATTGTGATGACTGTGTGCATGGTCTCTCAGAGACTTGGGGAATACTTTTACGAAAGCAAATTATTCTTCAACATTCAAAAGCAACAAACCATGAACACAATTGCAAAAAAATTAGTAAAGACTGCTGGCAGGTATGTAACTACGGAACATGTGGATACTCTGATCAGGAACTATAAGAAAGAGCGCTGGATGCAAAATTCCGAGCGTATGGGTACGGAAGACACGTTGGGTATATGGTTCAGCGCAGATGAGCTGGAAGAATTCATTCAGACCGCGAAACTTCATGGAGCAGACGGTATCCGCCTTTGTTTCGGCGTTTACGGCGAGAATGCGCCAAGAAAAGGGATGGAAGGGCGCCAAACCATAGCTCTGGTAGCCACCAGCAGCGATGAAGAAAATGTCATAGGAAAAGATGTTTACATAGAGAACAAAGGAAAAACCGACCTCCTTGCTTACAATGCAGGCATTCCCTGGCCTACCCCTGTCATACCTCCTACTACTCCGGGTACCACAGTGACCCTGAAGGCAGATGAGGTGGGAGCCTTGATGGTAGCTGGTAAGGATGGTCTGACCATTATTTAACCATAACCATTCCACAATATCGAAAAGCCGCCCCGGATCATGGGGCGGCTTATTTTTATAGCTTATTTCCAGTTGACGGGAAATTCTGCTATTTTGGGCTATCTATGAGTCCCCTGGTTTACATCGTATTTATCATCATCAGCCTGCTGGCGAGCCTGACAGTTTACTTTCAATCGCCGACACCTATCTACCTTCGCCTTTTCCCTCTATTCCTGTTGTGCACGCTGATTGTGGAGCTGATCTCCTATTATTACAGCACTACGAGCAGATCTCCAATCACGCTCTATAACTTTTTTACGTCCGTCGAATTCTTTTTCTATATGTTCGTGGTTCGATCGATAGTACACAGCGATAGAATAAAAAAGATCATCGTCATCATCGCCTGCCTTTTTGCAACTATTCTGATCATAAACTTTGTCTTTATACAAAGGATAACTGCCTTTTCCTCTGCTACCTATGCACTGGGCTGCCTGATCGTAAGTATTATCAGTATTTATTATTTTTATGAATTGTTCCAAACTCAAACCGTCAACCTTTTGCGCCAGCCCGCCTTTTGGATATGCACGGGGCTTTTATTTTTCTATACCTGCAGTTTTCCAATTTATGGTTTGTTTAATTATCTTAACAGGGCGCCACTGATCATCAAGAAAAATATCGGGGTAATCATTCTCTTGTTGAATGTTTTATTATATTCATCCTTCACTATCGCCTTTTTATGCAGGATCAGAGTCAAGAACTCTACGTCGTAGTCCTTTTGGGTATTGTGCTGGCCTTGCTATTGGTTGGCTTCATACTCGTCCTGCTATTTCTTTATCAGAGAAGGCAACATCGTCAGGAGCAGCAGCTGGTCCGAATAAAACAGGAATATGAACAGGAATTGCTCCGGAGCCAGCTGGAGATCCAGGAGGCCACTTTCAAGACGATTGCCCAGGAATTGCATGACAACATCGGTCAGGTATTGTCGGTGGTAAAGCTGTCCCTGTCCATTTTGCCTTTAGAGGCTAGTCATCCGGCCTATGAGAGCGTTCAGAACAGCCGGCAGATGCTGAATAAGATCATTTATGATATGGCGGACCTTACCAAAAGCCTGCATACGGACAGGATCAACCAGATCGGGCTGGTGGAAGCCATCAGATTTGACGTGGAAAGTCTCCGGCGAACGGGATTGGTGGAGGTGGGCTTTGCGGTGACAGGCGACGAGTATCCGCTTGAGGGTCAACGAGCTATATTTCTTTTCCGGATGTTCCAGGAAATGATGAACAACATTTTAAAGCATTCTAAAGCCACCCACGTAAAAATTGCCGTAAATTACCTGATTGATGATAAATTTGAGCTGCAGGTCGAGGACAACGGCGTAGGATTTGATCCGGAAAAGAAGCAGGTGCAGGCTTCCTCCTCCAGCGGTATAGGTCTGAAAAGTATGACAAACCGTGCCCGTCTGATTGGTGGGGAGATAACCATTCAGAGCCAGCCTGGGAAAGGAACTGTAATAAAGGTGGAATTGCCCCTGGAAAGGGAAGCTTTATAATTTGTTTATGGGCGCAGCACTAAAGAAAATACAGGTAGGCATTGTTGATGATCACAGTCTTTTAAGAAAGGCATTGGCCAAACTGATCGACTCATTCGAAAATTATTCGGTCCTATTTGAAGGAGACAATGGAAAGGAAATAAAGGCCAAGATCACTCAGCATATTGTGCCGGACATTATCCTGCTGGATGTCAACATGCCGGATATGGATGGGTATGAGACGGTGCGTTGGCTGCATAAGAACTATCCCCAGATAAAGGTCCTTGCTTTGTCCATGTCCAGCGATGAGAATACGATCATACGTATGCTCCGGCTGGGCGCCAAGGGCTATATCATGAAGAATATAGAGCCCGAAGAGCTGAAAGTGGCGCTGGATTCCATCATGAAAAAGGATTTCTACCTTTCTGAATATATTTCCGGGAAGATTATCAGCGGTCTGCACAAAGACCTGGGCAATCCGGAAGATCCTGTCATCCTGAGCGACAAGGAAAAAGAATTTCTCCGATTGATCTGTTCGGAGCTTACCTACAAGGACATTGCAGATAAGATGTTCATCAGTCCCCGCACGGTAGATAATTACCGCAATACGCTTTTCGAGAAATTAAAAGTGCGCACCCGGGTAGGGCTGGTCATGTTTGCCATTAAGAATGGGATGGTGGAAATATAGGCGTGACCAGTGAGTCCTTCGATGGGCCGGCGTCCATTGACGGGTCTGGGGAACCTGTTACTCTTTGGGGCCTGAGACCTTCCGCCCTTTCGTCAGCGTGATCAGCAGCGCCGGCAGGAATACGAGGTTTGTCACGGTGGCGATCACCAGCGTCAGCGACGTCAGCCAGCCCAACGCGAATATGCCGCCAAAATCACTAAAGCAAAAGATGACAAAGCCGGCGATCAGCACCAGCGAGGTGTAGAGAATGCTGATGCCTGTCTTGTTGATGGTGTCGATGACGGTGCGCTCCGCATCCGGTCGCCGGCCATCGGGGCCACGGGATTCCTGTTTGTAATTTACAAGAAAGCGTATGGTGATATCGATGGCAATGCCCAGCGCGATGCTAAAGATGATGACGGTGGATGGCTTTAGCCGGACCCCCGCCCAGCCCATGATACCTGCGGTGATGATCAGGGGAATGACATTGGGAATAAGGCTGCAAAGGAGTATCCGAACGGATCTGAAAAGAAGGAGCATACAGACGGCGATGAGCACAAAGGCCCATTGAATGCTATCCTTCAATCCCTTGATGATAAAGCTGCTGCCTTCCAGGTAGGTGACGCTGGTGCCCGTGAGCTCGACATGATACCTGGACGTATCGAAGAGCTGATGGGTCTTTTTTTCCAGATCATCCAGGATAAAGGGCAGACGGGCGCTGCCCACGTCGGCCATATTCACGCTGATGCGTAGCCGTTCCTGGTCCTTGTCCACAAAGCTTTTTAATAGTTGATTCAGATTATTAGCGCCCCTGGCGGCTTTTTTGGACGAGTCGCCCGCCTTTGCGGATGAGTCGCCTCCTCCCTTCAGATAGGACGAGAGAAAGGCCAGGTCCAGTGAATTGGGCACGCCGTACTGGGCGCTGTCGCCTCCATAGTAAGATTGCCGGACGAACTTCAATCCTTCCACCAATGATAATGGCCGGGCCATCTCGGGCTGAGACGTTATATATTGCGACAGCCTGTCCACGCTGTCCAGGGTCTGCAGCATATTGATCCGGAGCCCATTCTTTCTTTTTGTATCCACAATGATCTCCAGCGGCATCACACCCTTGAAATTATGTTCGAAGAATTTCAGGTCTTTGTAGATGGGATCTTTTTGGGGCAGGTCGTCCACGATGAATCCCTCGGACTTCAACCGGAACATGCCTGCTACGGCCAGGACCAGCAATATGAAGGTGACGCCATAGATGGTTTTCTGGTGGTGCAGGGTCCATATCTCGAGCCGGCGCAGGAGGGCAGCCAGCCACTTGTTCTCGAGATAGCGGGTATGCTTTTCCTTGGGTGCAGGGAGATAGCTGAGGACGACGGGTATCAGGATAAAGGAAATAAAGAAGAGCATCATGATATTGATCCCTGCGACGACCCCGAACTGGTTCAGGATGGCGCTTCTGGTCAGCGCAAAGACGCCAAACCCGATGGCGGCGGTGATGTTGCAAAACAGGGTTACGACTCCCATGCGGCCTGCCATCAGGACCAGCGCCTCGTGCTTATTACCTGTGTCCCTGTAGGCGGTGTGATACTTATTCAGGAAGTAGATACAGTTAGGGATGCCTATAACGACCATCAATGTGGGTGTCAGGGCGTTCAGCAGCGTAATCTTATAGTCCAGGAGGTCCATTGTACCCAGGCTGAAGATCACTCCGATGATGACCACTCCCAGCGAGAGGAGCATGGTGCCGACGCTGCGGAAAAAGATGAGCAGGATGATGGCGGACAGAATCACGGATCCAAGAAGGAACCAGGTGGTCTCCCGGGATACCTTCTGCGCCATGACGGTCCGGATAAGGGGAAGGCCGCTGAGGTGCATATCCAGTCCGTACGTCGTACCAAAGGCGTGGACCTCCTGTATAATGGCATTTACGGTGACGATACGGCGGGCGGAGTTCATCACATCCTTGTTCACCCGTACGGCCATCAGCCAGGTATGTGTTTCGGCGTTATATAGCAGTCCCTTGTAGAATGGAAGGCCCAGGAATACGGTCTTGCCGCTGTCGATGGCGGCCTGCGACCGGGGGTGGTGGGGGAATAAGGGAACGGCACGGGGCTTTTCGGTGACAGAGTCTTTTATCAGATTGATCGCCATTGGGATGCTGAGGACGTCGTCTACGCCGGAGATCTTTTTCAGCGAATCGCCCAGCGCTATATAGCCGTTGAATATATTTTGTTTAAAAAGGCTGTCTGTCTGTACGCCTACGACAAGCAGGTTGCCATCGTCTCCGAACTGCTTGCGGAAGTTGAGGTTGGCGATGTATTTGGGGTTGTCGGTGGGGATGCTGCTGTTGAAGTCATAGCTCAATTTGACCTTGGAGGCATGATAGGCCATAAAGGCGGTGGCGGCCAGGAGAATGAGGAGGAGGGGTAACCGGAATTTGAGGACCAGGCGTGCGAGAGATTCCCACATGGGTTTTAGAATTTCGTGCGAAGGTCCGGTTTTTTACCGGCTTTTCCAGCGGAGGGTGGGCGGTTTTAACCTCGTTCAGGTAACTTTGGCCGGGACGGATCAGCCTGGCCGCCGGCACACGGGGCGGTGAGAACCTACTGTATGATTGTAAGAACATCGTTTTTGCTGTATTTTTTTCTGTTTGTCGGGCTTGCCGGCCGGACCCAGACCCCTGCCATTGGTCATTGGCGGGACCATCTGCCGTATCACCAGGCAATTGCCGTGGCGGGTACGGGTTCCAGGATCTACTGCGCCACTCCTTACAGCATTTTTTGGGTAGACAATACGGATAACAGCATCCACCGTATGAGCAAGACGGACGGGCTCAGCGAGACGGGTGTACGTACTTTATGTTACGATGCGCAGCGGGATAAGCTTACCATCGCCTATACCAACAGCAATATCGATATCCTTTCGGGCAGCCAGGTATTCAATATTCCCGACATACGGCGTACAAACCTGGTGGGTGACAGGACGATCAACCAGGCGCTTGTCTACAATGGCTATGTCTATTTATCCACCAATCTTGGGATCATTGTTCTTGACGAGGATAAATACGAGGTAAAAGATACCTATGTCATAGGCGCGGGTGGGGACACGCTGGCGGTGCAATCCCTTGCCACGGATGGAAACTATTTTTATGCTGCTACGGCGCAGGGGCTTAAGAAGGCGCCTGCGAAATCCTCCGACCTGGCGGACTATCATAATTGGACCCTGGTAGACGATGGAGTCGTCTATGGGCAGGTCGTCGCCCTGGATGGTGAGATACTGGGGCTCCGGAATGACTCGGTGCTGCTGATAGGCGATCAGGGAGCGAGTCTTTTTTACGCGGGTGGTGGACATATCAATGGACTATCCGTCGCGGAAGGAAGGCTACTGGTCTGTGAGCAGCTGTCCCCGGACAGTGGCAGGGTGGTGGTGCTGACGGATTCGGGGCAGGTGGAAAGGATACTGCAGGCGCCGGATGCGTTGCGAAGTCCCCGTCAGGCGCTGCTGGTGCAGGGAGAGGCGTGGGTGGCGGATTCGCTGACAGGGCTGTCAGCCTGGGGAGCGTCGGGCGATCAGGTCCGGGGGTATATTCCTAATTCTCCGTCGGGATTGGCAATGGGTCCTATGACGGTGTCGCCCGACCCGGCGGCCGGGGCGGGAGCCCCGGGCGTCTTGTGGGTGGCTTCGGGTGGGGTGGATACGAGCTGGGCAGCTCTCCATAACCGTGATGGTCTTTATCGGCTGGACGGGAATGGATGGACCAATTATAACAGTGATGCCTATGCTGTGCTGCAGGGTGTGTTTGATTTCGATGCCGTTGCTTATAATCCCCGGGATTCCGGTCTTTGGGCGGGTTCCTTTGGAGAGGGAGTGCTGGAGATACAGCCCGGTGACAGGTTTACGGTGTATGCAGCAGGTTCCGGCGTGGGGGCCGCTCTGGATGATCCGTCTGCATACAGGATCAGCGGCATTGCTTTCGACCAGGACGGTAATGGCTGGATGGCTAATTACGGGGCGGCACACGATCTGCTGCTGAGGCGGGCGGATGGTCAGTGGCTCTCTTTTGCTGTTCCTT
>Ga0207674_10003325_pt1 | contig 19771 bp, 20 predicted proteins | sample KBSCornC72_FD_184303 | JGI IMG/M metagenome (GOLD analysis project Ga0207674, IMG submission 184303) | Corn rhizosphere microbial communities from Kellogg Biological Station, Michigan, USA - KBS Corn C7-2 (SPAdes) (version 2) | ecosystem: Host-associated > Plants > Roots > Rhizosphere > Soil ... | reverse complement strand
CGCTTCAGTGGACGGAATCTTCGCCCCGCGACAAAGCCAGACACGGCGCGGCGTCCGCCCGGAGACGCGCTGGACCAGGGCCGAGATCGTCACGTCCGTCCGATGCCGACAGCCGGCTACAACACAAACCGCGCAAGCCGTGGAAGAACGATCCGGACGGCGCGCGGCGGCGAGCGTAGAGCTGGCAGGACTTGCGAGGCTGCGCGACAAGCCCGCATGACCAAATCCCACCAGACCGAGTCTCCGAGATTTCGGGCTTGTTGGAATCCTAACAAAACACTAAAATATGTGGGATGTGAATAGCTCTTTCAAAACCGAATAGCGATGTCCTTATGGTAAGTCCGGTCCAGTACCCGCTTCGGTCCAAACCGGTCGGTTTAGGGTCACTTTGGTCACTTTTGGTCGGTTTGACCCCCAAAAAACCTCGAAAAACCCCCACTTCCCCGCCCCCTAAAGGCCCTAACCCCCTACCTCCCCAACACTTATCAAAACCAAGCTGGCCTCCAAACTTTTTTCTCGCCTTCTATCCCAGTTTATAGGAAAACCACCTACCATCCGATAATCGTTCCACGGGAATCCCTTCCGCTCTCGGACAGGTCATGCGCATCGCCCTCGCCAACGTCATCCTCCTCGCCGGCTGGATCGCCATCGCCTGGGTCGATCGCCCGATCAGCCGCCTCTGGGTCGGCTCCGCCGCCGTCACCGCCGCCGGCGCAGCGGTCATGCTCCCAGCCGCCCCGCCCGCCGCCCCGCTTGCCGATTCCAGGTCCCAGCGCGCCGACCCCCTCCAACGCCCCGGCAACAGTCGCACCTCCGCCCGATCCCGCCGCACCACAACCCGCTCAAGTTGGCGAAACGTCTGAACGATGACCCACGGAGAACCGCGCGACGCGCCCATAACAACCCCACGCCGACTCCTGTGGAGTCGGATCGCTTCGACTCGCAGCGCGGTTCCTGAAATCACCAGCAGTACCACCCCATGCACGACCTCCTCCACGACATCGGCGTCGCCGTCATCGCCGCGACCCTCCTCGGCCTCATCTCCCACTGGCTCCGCCAGCCCATCCTCCTCGGCTACCTCGTCGCCGGCGCGCTCGTCGGCCCGCAGCTCGGCCTGGGTCTCGTCCACGCCGGCGAAAGCATCGAGATCATCTCCGAGATGGGCTTGATCCTCCTCCTCTTCATCATCGGCCTCGAGCTCAACGTCAAAGAAGTCCTCGCCTCCGGCCGCCAACTCCTCGTCGCCGGCTTCGGACAGTTCCTGATCTGCGCCGCCCTGGGCGCCGGCGTCTTCTCCCTCTTCGGCCTGGGCCTCTTCGGTAAGCACAGTGACGGCCTCTACCTCGCCATCATGTGCGCCCTCTCCAGCACCGCCATCGTCGTCAAGCTCCTCTACGACAAGGGCGAGCTCGACACCCTCCCCGGCCGCCTCACCCTCGGCATCCTCGTCCTCCAGGACGTCTACGCGATCTTCGTCCTCGCCCTCCAGCCCAACTTCGCCAACCCCTCCCTCTGGCCGATCCTCAAGGCCCTCCTCGGCACCGTCGGCCTGCTGCTGTGGGGCTTCGTCTTCAGCCGCTACGCCCTCAAGCGCGTCTTCTCCTCGATCGCCAAGAACCCCGAGATGGTCCTCGCCGTTTCCGTCGGCTGGTGCGCCGCCGTCGCCGCCACCGCCGGCGCGCTCGGCCTCTCCAAGGAAATGGGCGCCCTCGTCGCCGGCCTCTCCATCGCCGCCTTCCCCTACAGCATCCACGTCACCGCCAAGACCCTCCCCTTGCGCGACTTCTTCCTCACCCTCTTCTTCGTCTCCCTCGGCATGAAGATCACCGCCCCGAACCTGGGCATGGTGCTCCCCGTCCTCGGCGTCGTCGCCTTCGTCTTCGTCTCACGCTTCGCCTCGGTCTATCCATTGGTCGTCATGACCGGCGGCGGCAAACGCGCCGGCTTCGTCGCCAGCGTCAACCTCGCCCAGATCAGCGAGTTCTCCCTCGTCATCGCCACCCTCGGCGTCACCTACGGCCACATCACCGGCGGCACCGTCGCCATCACCCTCTACGCCATGGCCATCATGGCCGTCCTCTCCTCCTACGCCATCCGCTACAGCCACCAGCTCTTCACCCTCTTCGACCGCCTGACCGGCGGCCACAAGCCCACCGCCGTCGAGCGCGCCGAAGACGCCGACGCCGACGCCACCGCCCACGGCCCCGCGATCGTCCTCCTGGGCTACCACCGCGGGGCGCGCGCCCTCGTGGACGCGCTGGAGCGCGAGAACCCCGACCTCCTCAAGAAGCTCCTCGTCATCGACTTCAACCCCGTCTCGCTCAAGGAAGTCGGCGCCCGCGGCATCGCCGCCATTTTCGGCGACATCGGCTCGATCGAAGTCCTCAAGCACGCCCACCTCGGCCACGCCCGCTTCATCCTCTCCACCATCCCCGACATGCTCCTCAAAGGCGTGGACAACGTCGCGCTCGTCCGCATGTGCACCTCGATCGCCCCGCACGCCACAGTCATCGCGACGGCGGATGACGCCCTCCACGAACAACGCCTCCGCGCCGAAGGCGCCGGCGCGGTCGTGCGCGTCTACGAGGTCGCCGCCGACACGCTCGCCCAGGCCATCCTCGGCGCCGGCCGCGCCCGCCGCCGCACCGACGCCGTGCTCACCCAGCCAGTCGCCTCGGGCGACCCGGTGGCGGCGTAACTCCCGCGCGGCTAGGATTCGCCGCGCCCAACCGCGAGCCACCCCGTGCCCATCCCCCTCTACTGGAGTCTGCCGTTCGTCCTGCTGCTGGCGGCGATCGCGCTGATGCCGCTGGTCGCGCCGCACTGGTGGGAGCGCCATTACCCCAAGGTCGCCGCCGCGCTGGCGCTGCTGGTCGCCGCCTACTACCTCCTGGTACGGCGCGACCCCGCCCCTTGGCTGGCCGAGATGAAGGAGTACGTCTCGTTCGTCGTGCTCCTGGGCTCCCTGTTCGTCGTCAGCGGCGGCATCGCCATCACCGTGAACAGTCGCGCGACGCCGCTGGCGAACGTCGTGCTGCTGCTCGTCGGCGCGATCGTCGCCAACGTGCTGGGCACCACCGGCGCCGCAATGGTACTGATCCGCCCTTACCTCCGCGTGAACGGGCCGCGCGTCAGGCCGTACCACGTCGTATTCTTCATCTTCGTCGTCGCCAACGCCGGCGGCTCGCTCACGCCCATCGGCGACCCGCCGCTGTTCCTCGGCTACCTGCGCGGCGTCCCGTTCTGGTGGGTATTCCGCGAGATGATCGGCCTGTGGGCTCTGGTCGTCGGGCTGCTACTGGTCGTCTTCTTCGTCATCGATACCCTGAACGATCGGAAACGGAAGGACGAGTCGGCCGAAGCGACGATGGGGCCATGGTTGAATCTGACGGGCACCCACAACCTGCTGTTCATCGCGATGATCGTCTGGGCCGTGTTTCGACCGGGCCTATTCGAGCACGGCATTAGCGCGCTTCGCGTGGCCGACGTCCTGCTCTCGCGCGAGGTGATCATGGTCGCCGCCGCCCTCGCGTCGCGGCGGCTGACGCCGCCGGCCATCTACCGGGCGAACGACTTCACCTTCGGCCCGATCCGCGAAGTCGCCATCCTCTTCGCCGCGATCTTCTCGACCATGGCCCCCGCGCTGCAATACCTGGAACACCACGCCCATCACCTGCCGATCCACACGCCCGGCCAATACTACTTCGCCACCGGCGTGCTCTCGTCGCTGCTGGACAACGCGCCGACCTACGTCACGTTCCTCAAGACCTACCAGGGCGAGCGCACGATCGCGGCGCTCCTCGCCTCCCCGGATTCCAGCGCCGTCGTCCTGGCGATCTCCGCGGCCTCGGTCTTCTGGGGCGCGTGCACGTACATCGGCAACGGTCCGAACTTCATGGTGAAGTCGATCGCCACCGCCGCCGGCGTCGAGACGCCGTCGTTCCTGGAGTACGTGTACAAGTACACGCTGCCGATCCTGCTCCCGATCTACGTGATCGTGTGGCTGGTGGCGTTCCGGTGAAATCGAGCCGCGTCCCCGTTTGGTCAATCCTTCACACCGGCCACCGCGGCGGCGCCGCCGATCGGCTTCTCCTGGGCGATCATCCCCTCGGCGAGTCCCAGGTAGCCCGCCGCCCGCTCCTCGGGTGTGCGGAACCCGGCGACGACCCTGGCGACTTGCTCCGCCGGCATCTTGGCGACACCCGCCTTCATGATCGCCCGCGCCGCCTCCCCGCGCGCCACGCCGAACGTGATCCGTCCCATGGTTTCACACGCCGCCTTCAAGTGCCCGGCCTGCGCCTGGAGCGTGGCGATTTCGTTGTAAGTCGGGATCGCGGCCAGTTGGTTGCGGACGGCCTGCAACGTGTGCATCGTCTGCTGGTAATCCCCCCGCCGCGCGTAGGCCAGGGCGATTCCTGCCATCGCCGCCGAGCGGTCGTCCTCCGACGCAATGCCCTGCGCGACCTTCTGGGCCGAATCGAACTCGCCCCCCTCGGCCAGCACGCCCGCGAGCATAGCGTTGAACCGCCCGCGGACGTTGGCGTTGCCGATGTCCCTGGCAACGACGCGCGCCCGCGTAATCGCGTCGCGACCGCCGGCCCGATCGCCGCTGGCGATCAACCCGCCCGCGGCGGTCAGCAGGGCGCGCGCCTTGTAGTCGGCGAGCGCGATCCGCTGGGCCGTCGCCGCCGCTTCCGCGCCTCGCCCGGCTGCGGCCAAGCGTTCTACGACGACGAGCAGGAGGTACGCGCGGTCGGTCTGGTCGAAGATCCCGTCCGCCAACGCCCGCGCCGCGTCGAACTCACCCGCCTTCGCCCTGGCGCAACCGACCAGCGCCAAGGCGGTCGATCGGGCATTGCGGCGGTAACCGCCGGGCGACCCGTTCGCGTCGAGGTTCGGATCGGTCGTGTCGCGGATCAGCCCGGACACGCGGGTCGCTTCGTCGAACCGGCCGGCGTCCGCGTGGGCGGACACGATGGCCACCAGCGCGTCCGCGCGGATGATCGGGTCCGTCTGTCGCGTCGCCAATTGCTCGGCCAGATCGATGTAGCGCTCGAATCCCCTGGTGTCGCCGGACTCGTGCAGCGCCTGCGCGATCAGGACGTAGCCGTAAAGCCGGGTGCGCACGTTGGGGGATGCCTCGACTTCGGCGGTGGCGCCGGCGGCGTCCCCGAGCCTTGCGCGAACGGCCGCGGCGGCGGCTTCCTGGTACCAGCTCGCGTCGCCGTTGCCGATCGACATGTGCCAGAGGTCCAGTGTCCGCAGGCAGCCGTCGCGGTCGCCGATGGCCGCGTACGCACCGGCGATCCACGCGCAATACCGCTCCTGCCCCGATCGCAGACGGGCCGACTCGCCCGTCGCCTTGGCGAGCCAGTACGCCGCCTCGTGCCGCTCGCCGCGCGTGGGCGCCCATGGCTGTGCGTTCGTCGCCGTCAGTTCACCCTTGTAGTTTCCCAGGAGGGATCGAATGCGGGCGGCCTGCACCGCGAAGTTCAGGTTCTGGCCCGCCACGAAACAGAGCGTCGTCACGCCGAGCACGCGTCCTTCTTCGTCCACCAGCGGGCCGCCGCTCGAACCGGGGCTGATCGGCGCGCTCGTCTGGATGAACGTGAGCGAGTCGCTCTCCTTGCGCAGCCCGCTGACCAGGCCTTCGCTGAGGGTGTTGGTCAGGCCCAGGGGATTGCCGATGGCATACGTTCGACTACCGACCTCCGGGAGGCCGCCCGCCGCCACCTGCAACGGGGCGGGCAGCGCCCCACCGGTCTTCACCAGCGCCAGGTCGCCGTCCGGATCCACCGCCGCGATCCCCGCGACGTCGAGCGTCTTGTTCCCTTCCAACAGTACCGTCAGCGACGCGCACCCCTTGACCACGTGATAATTGGTGACGACCAGGCCGTCGTTCGTCGCCACGAAGCCCGATCCCTGCCCCATCGGGCGACCCTTCTTATCGATCGCGATGATGCGCACGACCGATGGCGAAAGCCGCTTGAATAGTTCCGCCGCCGACGGATGCCCTGCGGTCGCGGTCGCGGTCGCGGTCGCGGTGGCCGGCGTCGTCGCCGGCGTTGCCGCCCCAACTGGGGTCGATAATTCGGCCGCTATCGGGTCTGCCGCCGCCCGCGATGGCAACGTCGCCGTCGTCGCTACCATGATCGCAGTCAGCGCGCTCCGATATGCTTGATTTCTCATCCGCCTTCACCGTTTTGGACGGGATGCAGCCTTCGCGCATCCCCCGGTCTTTGCCCACGCACACACTACCGTTGATCGGGAAATCGCCGACGTGGGTTGACAGGCGCCTGGCGCGTACGATCCCCGGCGGCCGAGCCCCATTACAAGGCTCGGGACGGCCGGTAATATGCGCAGGCGGCAGCAAAAAGGGCGTCGCGCGAGGGGCTGAACCCGGACGGCCACTCCCGCGCGCGCATATGAGATAAGCGGGCGGGGCACCCACCGCTGAGTGCCCCGCGCGCCGCACATCCGGATGATCGATCGAGCACGGGGGGCGTTACGGCCCGATGGCGACGCTGCCCGTTTCGCCGGTGCGGATGCGGTAGCACTCTTCGAGTGGCAGGACGAAGATCTTCCCGTCGCCGATGTGCCCCTCGCCGGTGCGTGCGGCGGCGAGGATGGCCTTCACGGCCGGCTCGACGAAGTTCTCGTTGACGGCGATCTCGAGCTTCACCTTGGAGAGCAGGCGGATGACGCCCTCGCCGCCGCGGAAGTTCTCCTTGAACCCGCGCTGGCGTCCGCACCCGCGGACGTCGGACGCGGTCATCAGGCAGATCTCGAACTTCGCCAGCGCTTCCTGCACCGCCTCGATCTTCTCCGGGCGGATGATGGCAATGATTAGTTTCATGATGGATTACTCCGTGGGTTGGACAAAAGAGAGGCGGGGCGGCCTTGGTGCACCGCCGCCCCGCCAATCCGGAACTTACACACTCACTTCGCGGGCGCCGGCATTGCGCCGCCGGGCAACTTGTCCGTCGCCGGCACGGGCGGCGTGTAGTTGACCGTGTCGCGCGGCATGCCGTGCGGGGCCGCCAGGGCGGAGATGACGTACTCGGGGTAAGCCGAGATTCCGTGCTCGTGCAGGTCCATGCCTTCGAGTTCGCCTTCCTGGGAGATGCGGAGGAGCTTGAACGCGTGGAGCACACCGAACATCGCCATCGCGATGCCGAAGGTGGCGGCACAGGTGATGAAACTGCCGAGCATCTGCGCCTTGAGGACGGTCATGCCGCCACCGTAGAACAGGCCGGTGAGGGCCGGGTTCGACGCGTCGATGGTCGGGATGCCGGTGTTGCTGCTGCCGGCGGCGGCGTACTCCCCGCTGGCGAAGAGGCCCAGGGACAGCGTGCCCCAGATGCCGCAGACGCCGTGCACGGGCCAGGCGCCGACCGGGTCGTCGATGCGGACGTGCTCGAGCAAATCGGCGGCGAGGATCACCAGCACACCCGCCACGGCGCCGAGCCAGCAGGCGCCGGCGGGGCTAACCCAATAGCAGGGGCAGGTGATCGCCACCAGTCCGGCGAGGAAACCGTTGGTGATCGAGCCGGCGTCCCACTTCTTGACGCGGACGTACATGAAGAGCACGGCGGACATGCCGGCGGTGCAGGCCGCCAGCGTGGTGTTCGCCGCGACGCGGCCGATGCCGCCGAAGTCCATCGCCGACAGCGTGCTGCCGGGGTTAAAGCCGTACCAGCCGAACCAGAGGAGCAGGCCGCCGCAGACGGCGATCGTCAGATCGTGCGGGAGCATGGGGCCGCCGCCGTCGCGCTTGAACTTGCGACCCAGGCGTGGCCCGAGCCAGATACCGCCCGCCAGGGCGATCCACCCGCCGATCGAGTGGACGACGGTCGAGCCGGCGAAGTCGTGGAAGTTCATTCCGAGGCTTTCGAGGAACTTGCCCGACGCGCCCATCGTGGCGAGGAAGCCGTCCGGGCCCCACGCCCAGTGGCCGAGGATCGGGTAGATGAATCCGGAGACGCAGATCGAATAGAGGATGTCGCCCCAGAAGGCGGTGCGGCCGATCATCGTGCCCGAGCAGATCGTCGAGGCGCAGTCCGCGAAGGCGAACTGGAACAGCCAGTGCGCCAGGACCGGCACACCGGTGCTGCCGTAGGTCGACGTCGCCTTGACGCCGTTCAGGAAGAACCAGTTGTTGAACGTGCCGTCGGCGTTGGCGGTCGGATCGTGCCAGCCGATGAAGCCGTTGCCCGCGCCGAACATGAAGGCGTACCCCCACGCGAAGTAGAGGAAGCCGCAGAGGCAGGTGTCGAACACGCATTCGACCAGGACGTTGACGGTCTCGCGCGAGCGACAGAAGCCGGCTTCGAGCATCGTGAAGCCGACCTGCATGCCGAACACGAGGAACGCCGCGATCAACGTCCAGACGGTGTTGAGCGGGTTGATGATGTCGCTGCCGGTGAGCGGCGGGGCGGCGGCGGCGGCGGGCTGGGTCGTCGCCTGTGTGGTCGCCGCCTGTGTCACCGGCGCGGTGTCGGCATAGGCGTGCCCGTACCGCAGCCATGCCGAGACGATCAGGATGCCCAGCAGAAGCACTGCCAGGCCGAGCATTTTTCCGGCCATCAGCGTCATCCCGTAGCGTCGCCACTGCGGATCGCGCAACCGCGCACCCATGCGGGAGAATTTCTCCCGATATGACAACCGCTGCACCTCCAGTAAACGCGCACCCATGAGCAAGCTCCTTTCGGTAGAGTTCCAGTTCCGCGCGCGGGCGTCTCCTGCCCGCGCGATCTTGGCGCGTTCGCTTCCGCCGCTCTGCCGGTCCTCGGCGCGCACGCAGAACCCGCGAAGGACTCGCGCGCGTGTGCGATTCCATGAGAGACCGACTGTGCTCCGTTGCGATCGGCGGAAGAAAACGTGCGACGGTTGGTTACCCGTGCGACAGTTTCAGACGCGGATTTGACCTTTCGCGTCACGCCGACAAGAACAAAGCCGGTGCCAACGCGCGCAAACCCTTTTGCGTCGATGGGAATTACATGCGTCGGAGAGAATTGCCGTCAGTGTGGACGGTGGGCCACCGATGCGGAGATCGGGATTGGTACTCATTTGTCGAATGAGGCGGTCGCGCGCTCGCTGGGCATGGGAACGAGGCATTGCCGCGGTTTGCACAGAAACGAAGTAACGCGGTGCGCAAAAAGGCGACACGCGCGGCGCCCGGCCGAGATGGCCGGGCGCCGCGCGTGCGTGCGTGCGTGCGTGCGTGCGTGCGTGCGTGCGTAAGTCGTTGGTGTGATTCGCGACGAACGCGAGATCAGCGCTTGTCGCGCATCTCGTCCATCACGTACTGCATCGCGTAGCGAATCAGTTCACTGCCGCTGGCGAGGTTTAGCTTTTCCTTGATGCGCTCGCGGTGGGTTTCGACGGTCTTGACCGACAGGCCGAGCTTCTCGGCGATCTCGCTCGGGCCGACGCCGTGGCCGATCATCTGGAAGACCTCGAACTCGCGGTCGCTCAGGCGCTCGATCGGCGAGCCGCCGACGTTCTGCGGGCCGGCGACCAGGCGGTTCACCATGCGCGACGCCATCTTCTCGGAAAGGTAGACTTCGCCGCGCAGGACGCGGCGGATGGCGTTCATCACCTGCTCGGTAGCCTCCTGCTTCATGATGTACCCCTTGGCCCCGGCGCGGAGCACGCGCTCGGCGTGCAGCGACTCGTCGTGCATCGACAGCACGAGGATCGGCAGTTCGGGCTGGCGGGCGCGGATCTCCTTGATTAGCTCGATGCCGCTGCGGTCCTTGAGCGAGATGTCGACGATCGCGACGTCCGGGTGGGCCGTGTCGAGGGCGGACAGCGCTTGCTGAAAATCTTCCGCCTCGCCGACGATCGACAGGTCGGGTTCTTCGTTGATGAGTTGGCCCAGTCCCTGGCGGACGATGGGGTGATCATCGACCAGGAGCACCTTGGCCTTGGCGGTCTTCACTTCCGGGGCTTTGACTACGGTTGCCATACGACGCGTCCTTCTGCTGTGGGGTTGGCGAAGTGGCGCAGGTACAGGCGACGAACATTCCGCCGCCCGGGCGCCGGCGCACTTCGAGGTTACCGGCGATCATTTTCGCGCGATACCTCATGATACGCAAACCCATTCCGCCGCTCCTCAAAGAAATCGGATCAAATCCGACGCCGTCGTCCTCGACCGAGATCGTGACTTCCCCGTTGTCCCGTGTCAGTCGAACCACGACATGCTTTGGGCGCGCGTGTTTGATCGCGTTATTCAGGGCTTCTTGAGCGATCCGGTACAAGTGGATGGCGATCGACGGGTTGCGGAAGTTTGTGTCGCCGACGGTTTCGAACCGGCAGGGGGCGCCGAAGAGTTCGCCGGTCGCCTCGGTCAGTTGCTTGAGCGCCGAGGCGAGGCCTTCCTCGTGGTCGAGGTCCACCGGCGCCAGGCCGCGCGCCAGGTCGCGCGTCCAGCCGATGGCCTTGTTCACCAGGCCGGCGATCTTCAGCGCCGCCTCCGCCTCGGGCACACCGCGCGCGACCAGTCGCTGTTCCAGCAGCTTCGACATGAACGCGATGCCGGTCAGGTGCTGGCCCAGGCCGTCGTGCAGGTCGTGGCCGATGCGCCGCTGCTCGGTGTCGGTGATCTCCAGCAGTTCTTTCTGGAGGTTGCGGGCTTCGATTTCGTTGGCCTCCGCGCGCCGGCGGGCGGCCTTGAGCGTCTGGCAGAGCACGCTGACCACCACGCCCTCGATCGCGAAGACCGTCGCGCGGATTCGCTGCGCCGTGGTGACCAGGCCCAGCGCGTTGAACGGCTCCATGAAAAAGTAATCGCCGATGAGCAGCGCCAGGCCGGTCGCCAGCAGGCCCGGCCCCAGCCCCCCGTACCATCCCGAGATCATGACCGCCGCCAGCGAGAGCATGAACGGGACTTCCAGTTCCATGCCCGACGTCATGTAGTTGTTCTTGAGGTACAGCTTGACGATCAGGCTCAGCCCGACCGCGACGAACGCGACGGCGTAGCGGATGGCGGCGCTCCGCAGGCGGTTGTGGGCGTACGAGCCAATCGCGTGGATGTCGCGTTCTTCACGGATGCCGGATCGGGTTGGAAGGTGGAAGATGGACATCGCGCGCGCGCCGGGTCGTCCCCAAGAGCATACCCCGCCCCGGGCGGCGCGTGAAACGGCCGAGGCGGTTTCGCTCCCGCGCGAGAGGCGCGTGCGGGCGCGCGGCCACGGCCGCGGGAAACCCTTACATCTTCTCCGCGAACTGCGCGATGTGATCGGGCACCGGGAAGTGCCGCATCAGAAACGTGCGTAGCTGCTCGCGCTCGGCGATCAGGAAGTAGACCGCCTCGTCGATCCGGCGGCTGGAGAAGTTCACCGCGCGCACCAGGTTGTCCGCGTCGGTCGCCACGTGCAGGTGATCCCCCTCGCGGTGCACCGGCAGCATGTGGAACTGCCACGCCTGCCGGCGGTTGATCATGCGGAGGCAGTCGCCGTCGAACTGGACGTCGTCCAGGTTCACGACGCCGGCGGTGCGGACGTACTGCTCGACCCAGGCGTCTTCGACCGCCTGCGGGTTGATGCCGTAGAGGCGTTCGGCGAGGTCGCCGAACGGGCGGTGTGACGCCTTTTGCACTTTGAGGATGTGCGCGACCTGCTCGGCGCTGAGGACGCCTTGCTCGACGAGCAACTGACCGATCGGAATGCCTTGGGCCACGACAACCTCCAGTACGGCGGGGGGCTGGACACGCACGTCCCGCTATCCCATTTATCGGCATTCGGACCCGGCGACTGAACCCCGTGCGCAACCGTAGGGAATCCGACCGATTGCCCAAGACCGTCCGCACCTTAACCGGTTTAGCGGCGTGCCCGAAGGGCCGCTGGCCCCGCGATTCGCTCAACCAAATTCTGCGGCAGGGGAGGCGTCGCCCCCGTTTGCGTGCAGAGGTACGCCGCGATCGCGTTGGCGTCGGCGTTGATCCGATCCAGCGGCAACCGCCGCAGCAGTCCGACCGCGAGCGCCGCCGTAAACGCGTCCCCCGCGCCGATCGTGTCCGCCAGCGGCGAGGCCGGCAGGCCGGGATGATCGTCTACTTCCCCGTCCCGGGTAACCAGCAGCGACCCCTTCGCCCCGCGCGTCAGCGCGACCAGCCGAAGCGACGGATACCTCTCAAACAACCGAGACGGCGCCGACGACGATGCGCCGACGAGCGCCATCAGTCGCGGCAACTCGTGATCGTTGAGCTTCACGACGCTTGCCGCCGCCAGCGACGCGGCAACGGTTTCCGCGTCGAAGTAATGCTGACGAAAGTTCACGTCGCAGATCCGCACCGCGTCCGGCCGCGCGTGCGCGAGCACCGCCGTGATCGTCGCGCGGCTGGTCGGGCTCCGCTGCGCCAACGTCCCGAAGCAAACGCAGTCCGCCCGCCCGGCCAAATGGAGCAACGCCGGCGACTGCGGGATGAAGTCCCAGGCCACGTTCTCGTGGATCGTGTAACTCGGCTGACCCGCCTCCAGCGCCACCGTCACCACGCCGGTCGAGTGCGCCGGATCGACGGCGACGAAGGACGTATCCAACCCCAGCCCGTGCTCCCGATCGACGATCTCCCGCCCCAGCTCATCATCGCCGACGGCCGTCACCAGCCGAACGTCCGCGCCGAGCTGCGCCGCGTGATACGCGAAATTCGCCGGCGCGCCGCCGAGCTGTTTGCCCGCCGGCAGCATGTCCCAAAGGATCTCGCCGATCGCGAGGATGAGCATTGGCGGTTACTTCACCAGCTTGGCATCCAGCTCCATCGGCACCGCCGACAGCGCCTGCGACACCGGGCACCCGCTCTTGGTCGCCGTGGCGATCTCCTTGAACTTGGCGTCGTCGATGCCGGGGACGACGGCCTCGCAGGCGAGTTGGATCTTGGTGATCTTGAAGCCCTCGCCGACCTTATCGACGGTCACCTTCGCCGTCGTCGAGACCCGCTGCGGCTTGAACCCCGCCCCGCCCAGACCGGCCGACAGCGCCATCGAGTAGCAGGCGGAATGGGCGGCGGCGATCAGCTCTTCGGGGTTGGTGCCGACGCCCGACTCGAAGCGCGAGCTGAAGTTGTACTTCCCCTCGAACGCCCCCGAGCCGAGCTTGACGCTGCCGGCGCCGGCCTTGAGGTCCCCATTCCAGGTCGCGGACGCATTGCGTGTGGGCATGTGATTCTCCTTCTCGTGAGGGTTTGCCGAAAAGTGAAGAGTCTATCCCGCGGACCGCACCTTTGCGAATGTCCGGATCCCATGTTTCCCGTCATCTCCGCCGTGCCTGACCAATCCCGCCGAGACGAACCGCGCCATCGGCGCCGTTCGCCGCCGCACGTCCTCCGCATCCACCTCGCGCGGCCGGTGCTTCACCTTGCGCCCGCCGTACGGACAGATCGCGAGCAACCGGCATTCGTCGCACTTGGGATTGCGCGGGCGGCACCGCTCCTTCGCGTGCCGGAACGTCAGCACGTGCAGCGGGTGATGATCCCCCGCGCGGATCAGCGGCGACAAGACGCGCTGCGCCTCCAGGTCCCGCGCCTTGGCCCGCACGAGGCCAAGCCGTCGCACCACGCGCAGCACGCCGTTGTCCACCGGGAGCAGCGGCTGGCCGAACCCGAACAGGCAGGTGAACGCCGCCGTCTTCGGGCCGATCCCGAAGAACGACATCAGGTACGCGAACGCCTCGTCCACCGGCCGCTTCGCAAGGAAATCCAGGCTCAGTGCCCCGCGCCGCTCGAGGATTGTGCGCAGCAGCGCCTGCAGCCGCCGCGCCCGCATCCGCGCCAGCCCGCAGATCGCGATCTCGCGCTGCACGTCGCCGACCGGCGCGTTCATCACCGCGGCCCACTTGGGGAACCGCCGCCGCAGCATGCGATAGCCGCGCGTCGCGTTGACCATGTTGGTGTTCTGCGCCAGCATCGCCTCGACCAGCGTGTCGAGCCCGGCCCCGCGCTTGCGCCGCAGCGGCGCGACCGCCCCGTACATCCGCGCCAGCGCCGCCAGCACCCGCCGAATCTTCGCACGCTTCTCTACGGTCTTCCGTGACATGGCCCGCCGATCATAGCGGGCCGAGCGATACGACCGCATTACCAGTGTTTGCCGGTGCGTGAGACCGGCCGCGCAGCTCCGGCGCCGATGACCGGCAGCGCGACGCCGACCAGCAGCAGCACTCCGGCTAGCCGGCAATACGATTGCCGACGGCCGTGACACCGGTCGCACAGCACGACTTCCATCCGCGTGCGCCGCGCGAAACCCAGCGCGATGAAGACGAAACTCGCAAGCCAGCGCATGTGCGGCGGCAGCCACGCCAGCCGCAGCACCAACACGTGCGATTCCCCTTCCCGCCCGCATTGGATGCACCGTGCCGGCAACGCCGAGCCGTCGAACAGCACCAGCAGCGGCCCCTCCCTCCACGCCCCCAGCCGCGCGGCGAGCGGCGGCGCGAACGGCCCGGCGTAATCGAGCCGCAGCGGTGGTGGCGATGACGGTGACCCCGTGACAGGTGCGGCGGTGGCGGTGTCGGAAAGATCGTCCATGACGCGAGCGCCCGGTAACGCGACAGTCTAATCGACGGCCCGCCTTTCCCGCCCCGGTAATTCTCGGATTGAAAGGCTTGCCCCGTCGCGAAGCCGGACGTGTCACCTCACAACGCACCGTCGTCCTCCGGAGACGCCTTCACTCCCCCGCCATCCACGCCGCCACCGTCTCCAGTCGCACCGGCGCGATCCCCTGTTTCGTCATGTGCAGCTTCCGCGCCGCCGCCGGCGACAGGTCGATCACCCGGCCGGCGACGAACGGCCCGCGGTCGTTCACGCGGACGATCACGTCCAGCCCGTTCTGAAGGTTCGTCACCCGCACGTACGTGCCGAACGGCAACACGCGATGCGCCGCGGTCAGCGTCCTGCCCGTGTACACCTCCCCGTTCGCGGTGCGACGGCCAAGGAATCTACCGGCGTAGAACGACGCGATGCCGTCGCACTTCCCCTTGCCGTCCCACATTTCCATCGCCGCGGTCGGATTCACGGGCTCGGCGGCGGCGACCAGCGGAAAGCGCGTGTGCGGTTGCAAGATTTGCTGAGGCGTCGCCGGCTTTGCAACGATTTGCACCGGTCGCCTCGCGGGCGCGGGGGGTGGGACAACGATTGTCCGGCGCTCGACGACGGTTGTGGTGGTCGTTGTCGTGGTGGTGATGCTCGATTGCTCGTTCACCGCGGCGCAGCCCACCACGCCGCCGAGCGCGACGATCACCCACACCCCCAGCGTGACTGATTTGATAGGTGACACGGTTACGCGTCCTGCTCGCCGTCGGCGGCGTCGGCCATCTCGTCGATCGCCTTGAAATCGCGTTTGCTTACCTGGCGGAAGACTTCGCCGACGGTCATGAAGATCAGCATCAGGATGCAGAAACCCATGACCAATCGCCGAGGACGGGGATCGTTGCCGGACCACGGTTGGACCACTTGCGCGGAGACCAGGGCGTTGGTCAGCGCGTAGGAAACGAGGTAGCTGAACGTCAGCGCCGTCAGGGCGAGCAGCCCGAGCACCGTCATGGTGCGCGGGGGCTGCGGCGGATTGATTGTGTCGGTCTCGTTCACAACCCAGATTTACAATATCCGCTCATCGCGGGCCACTGACCAGCAAGGCGGCGATGCTTAACTGAGGCTTGGACAAGGGGTAAGCGTCCAGTCCGTCGGGCGTCACCCAGACCTGCCCCTCAATCGGGTGTCCGCGCAAACATGCCCGATATGCCTCGAATTCGTACCGGCGATGTGTGAGCGCATGCCGTACCTGCCCCAGCCGGGCAGGGGGATGCACCGCCACGCCGATCAGTCGCGTCAGGTCGGCCGCCGCCGGTAAACCTCCCCCGTTCGCTTCAATCGTTTTAAACTGCCATAGCCCACCCCACCGGCCCGTCGCGGGGCGCTGTTCGATTAGATAACGCCCCTCGTGTTCCACGCAGATGACGACGCGCTGGTGGAGCGGGGTAGCCTTGGCCTTCTTCGGCGGGGGGATCTGCGCCTGAAGACCGGCGGCCGCGGCGTGGCAGTTCGATCGAACCGGGCAGATCAGGCATTGCGGGTTGCGGGGCGTGCAGACCGTTGCGCCGAGTTCCATCAATGCGGAATTCATGGCTGAGGGATTGCGGTTCGGCAGGATCTCTTCTGCCCGGCGCCACAGTCCTGCCTGTACCGTCTTGTCGCGCGGGTCTGACTCGATTTGATCAATTCGGCAGAGGACGCGTATCACATTTCCGTCAAGAATCGGCGCGCGAACGTTGTAAGCGAGCGAGGCGATGGCTCCGGCGGTGTAGCGACCGACCCCGGGCAGCGTCAGGAGGGTCGCCACATCGTCGGGCACTCGCCCACTGTGTTCGTCCACGATTCGCCTGGCGCAGGCGTGAAGGTTTCGCGCCCGGCTGTAATAGCCGAGTCCCTGCCAGAGGCGTAAAACCGTTTGCACGTCCGCGCCGGCGAAGGCTTGGATCGTCGGGAATCGGGCGACGAAGCGGTGAAAGTACGGAATGACCGTCGCCACCTGAGTTTGCTGCAGCATGGCTTCGCTGAGCAGCACGTAGTAAGGCTCTGGCGTCGCCGACCGTGAACTGCCAACCCGCACGCGCCAGGGCAGATCTCGCCGGTGACGTTGATACCAGTTGGTGAGGCGTTTTTGAAATGACGGGATTGTCCCGATCACCAGAATCCTTAGTAAAAATAGGCAAAGTTTAACGACATTTTGATTGCGGTCGGCGCTCGACGGCGCGTACATTCTAGCCGTTGCGTCGTCCGACGCATCCAACCACATACGGCTCGAGGGTGCGGCCGGCCCTAAGGACGGGGCGACCTCTCGCGACCCTCACACACGGATGGAGCAGCCATGCGACAACCCCACGTCGATGATTTCGTCAGGCTGAACCAGGACATACCCGAACTGGAATTGCAGGCCGGGCAACGGGGGGTGGTGCGGAGCACCTGGTTCGCGCCGACGGTGGCGTACGAAGTGGAATTCGAACAGTTCGGCGCGGGGCGGCGGGCGCTGCTGCTCGAACGGCAGGTGACGGTCGAAGAGGCGATGTTCGCGCAGAACGTCGACCTCCCCGCGAACTGAACTTGCCATCGGCTCTTTTGTTTCACACCGTCGTCGGGAGATGCTCTGCGCCCTTCAGGCGAGCAGGCGGATCGTAATTACTGCCGAGTAGATCAGCAGCGACGATACGAGACAGAAGGCGGCGAAGAGGATGCCGTCGCCCTCGGGTTCGACGTCCGCGTGTGACGCCGGCGTGGTCTGTGCAGGGGATTCGTCGTCCGCCGCCGTGTCACCGACCTGCTCGGCGACGTGGTCGAAGAGTCGCGCCGGCGGCGCGACGGGGGAGGCGGGGCAGGCACGATCGGGATGGCACGTCAGGGTGTTCATGACTTCTCAATGATCTTAAGGACGACGGGGTGACGGCGGCCATTACCCTGATCAGGGCGGGCGGCGAAAGCGGCGTTATTCGCAGGAGAATCAGCCCAAAAGGCGAATCATCCAGACGCCGACATAGATCAATGCGCCGCTGAGGGAGGCGATGGTGGCGGCTACTAGCGGCTCGCGGGTGACGAGGTAGGAGTGGGACGCGGGGCGGAGTTTAGGCGTGGCGCGCGTGGCGTCGTGCGGGTGGGCGGAATGGGGCTTGCGGGCGCGGTGCATGGCGCATGTGGTCTTCCGACGTTTATGGACGCCGCCGGGTGGGGGGGCGTTACGTCTTTAACCGGGACATGGCCGGAATTATTTCGAAGGGGACGGGGGGCCATTCCTTTTCTTTGCTTTCTTTGATCCATTGCATCTGTGACTCAAAGCCAGCCGTGCGTGGCTTCGGAGGCCGGCGCGTTTATAGACGGAAGTAACTGAGCGGGGACGTCGTCGGCTCTGTGTCGCAAAGAAACAAAGAAGCAAAGAAACAAAGGGAAGAATCGGATGCCGGTTTATCTATTCCGGAATTCCTTTTCTCGCGTAATATTGTGACAAGATGTATTACAATTAATTGAGGGAAGACCCTCACCCCGGCCCTCTCCCACACGCGGGACGCGTTGTGGCGAAATGCGGTTTTGGTTGCGTGCGGGAGAGGGAGGACAGGCGCGTAGGAGAGGTCGTCAGGGTTTGGTTGCGCCGACTTGGTTGTCTTGCGTTTTGGCAGCAAGGGGGGCGGGGGGCCAGGTGTAGGGGCCCTGGTTGTACGGGCCCATGCGGAAGTAGTAGGTGGCTTCGCCGGTCGTTGGGGCTTCGAGGTTGCGCCAGGTTTGGAATTGGCGGGCCTCGGGGAAGTCGACGGTGATGTCGTGCTTGCCGGGGGGCAAGGTCAGCGGGATGACGTAGCTGGTGCGGGGGAGCATTTCCCAGGTGCGGGTGTCGGCTTGACTTGAGGCTTTGAGGAGGAGGCCACCGGCGACGAGGCCGGCGGCGATGGCGGCGTTCTGGCCTTGGTGGCGTTCGTGTCGGGCGGCGTGGATGCCCTCGTAGGCGCCACCGGCGATCAGGCCGGTGCCGATGATGTCCTTGGTGGCGCGGATGGTGTCGATGTCCTGCCAGCGTTTTTCCTGGGCGAGGGCGAGGAGATCGACGGGGGGGAGATCGTAGTTGGGGGTGCGCGGGCCGGCTGCGGGCTTGCCGTCCACGCTGACGCGTGGCAGGGGGATCGGGCCGATCTCCTGCGGGCGGGGGGCGAAGCCGACGAAGGCGCCGTCGTACTCGCTGGTGACGCGGCGCGGGCCCATGCCGAAATCGACGATGAGCAGGACGTTGGACTCGCGATTGCGGCGCTCGTCGGCCAGGCCGCGGAGCTGCGGGCGGAGCTCGACGACGCGGTCGAAGCTCTTGCGGGCGGCCTGATCGTCGCCGAGCCGCTGCTGCGACTTGGCGAGCATCAGGTAGCCGAGGACGAAGTCGGACTCGACGCGGCGGTATTCGTCGTCCTTGTTTTTCGATTCGCCGTAATCGCGGAGTTTGAAGAGGGAGTTCTCGAAGGCGGCGCGGGCGTTCTCGTAGTCGTGCCGCATGTAGTAGACGATGCCAAGGTAGTAATTCACCATGGCCTTCTCGAACGGCTCGCCTTTCCAGACTTTGAGTTTTTCGTTGACGATGGCGGCGGCGGCGCCGCGGCCGCCGGAGTTCACGCCGGTGGAGTTGATGACTTCGTAGGCGTTGAGGAAGGCGGATTCCGCGCCGTCGAGGTCGTAGGCGGCGAGGGTGGTCGAGCCGAGGCGGGCGTTGTTGAGGACGAAGTTCTCGTCGGTCTTGTCGGCGAGGGGTTTGAGCTTGTCGGCGGCGCGGTCGTAGTTGCCGTAGAGGTAGTCGTCGACGGCGCGCTGGGCTTGGCGCTCTTCCCTGGTGGCGGCGCAGCCGGTGGCGAGCAGCAGGCAGCAGGCGGTAGGCAGCAGGCAGAGGAGGAGGGATTTGCTCATGGGAATTCACGGGCGGGACGCGCCCGTGCCACCTCGTTAATCGAGAAAGCCTTTGACGGCGGTTTTTTTGACTTCGTACTTGTCGGTCCAGAGGGTTTGGCCGGTGTTGATGTCGGTCAGGTTGTAAACGCAGAGGTAGTAGCTGCTGCGGTGCCTGGAGGATTCGTCGGTGATCGAGGAGAAGCGTGCGGTGAGGGCGTACTCGGGCTGGACGCGCATGGGGTCGGGGCCGCGGTCGAGCTCTTTTTCGCGGAGGTTGTACCACGCGTCGCGGTTCATGACCCAGGTGAACTGGCTGGGGGCGCGCTCCTGGAGGAGTGAGCGGAGGCGGGCGACGAAGGCTTCCTTTTC
>Ga0207674_10003324_pt1 | contig 19774 bp, 21 predicted proteins | sample KBSCornC72_FD_184303 | JGI IMG/M metagenome (GOLD analysis project Ga0207674, IMG submission 184303) | Corn rhizosphere microbial communities from Kellogg Biological Station, Michigan, USA - KBS Corn C7-2 (SPAdes) (version 2) | ecosystem: Host-associated > Plants > Roots > Rhizosphere > Soil ... | reverse complement strand
CGCGGTCCTCGGCGTACTCAGCGCCGTCAACGCTCTCTCCGATCCACGTGAGATTGGTGATGACCTTCTTCGTGTTCGAGAGATCCCAGCGCACTGGGGAAGACTAAGTCGTCGAGCATCAGCGTTGTGGCGCGAACACCCTTTGTTTCGAGGCGGCTGATAGGCGCACGGGTCGCTTGGCCTTGGCCCACCTGGCCGCGACCGTTTGCATTCGCCCACGAGTGCGGTGTATACTGAACCGTATGGTTCAGTATGCAAGCAGCCGACTCGATGCCTCGTTCTCCGCGCTCTCGGACATCACCCGACGCGGCGTTCTGGAGCAACTCGGGCGGTCAGACGCTTCGATCACGGACCTTGCCAACAAGTTCCACATGACCCTAACGGGCATGAAGAAGCACGTCGGCGTTTTGGAGCAGGCGGGGCTCATCACCACGGAGAAGGTCGGGCGCGTGCGGACCTGCAAGCTCGGACTAAGCCGACTGGATAAAGAGGCGGCATGGATCGAGAGGTACCGCCAGCTCTGGGATGCACGGTTCGACGAGCTGGACAACGTTGTGGAGGAACTGAAACGGAAGGAGAAGGTTGATGGACGCAAGAAGAGGGAGTGAGCCGACGACCATGAAGAACCGCACGACGGTGGAGCGGAAGTCCGAGCGTGAGGTAGTCGCTACCCGAACCTTCAACGGCCCCGCCCGCATCGTGTTCGAGGCATGGACCAAGCCAGATCTGTTCAGGCGGTGGTGGGTGCCGAGGTCGATGGGCATGTCCTTGCGTTCCTGTGAGATGGATGTTCGTGTCGGAGGCAAGTACCGTCTCGAGTTCGAACCGGATGGTATGGCGTTCTTCGGCACGTACCTCGAAGTGACACCGCACTCGCGCCTCGTGTGGACCAATGACGAAGGTGGTGAGGGTGGGCCTGTCACCACCGTGACATTCGAGGAAAAGGGTGGCAAGACGCTGCTGGTCGTGCACGAACTCCATTCCTCGAAGGAAGCTCTCGACGCTGCCGGCACCGGGGCGGCGGATGCGATGGTCGAGACGTTCGCGCAACTGGACGAGCTTCTCCTCGCCTTGGATGCGAGCGTGGGACAGTCATGAGATCGTCGAGGCTGCCCGGCAGCTCAGTCAGAGCGATACAGGTGCACCGCGCATCGCCGAGTCATGCAGAGCTTCAAGGACGCGGGCCTGCGCCACTGCGTCGTCGCGGCCGAGAAGGAGGTCGCCTTCGCCCCGGATCGCATCGCTGAGGTTCTCGAGCTCGAGTCGGTAAGAGTCGACTCGATCGAGCTGGACCCGTTCGACCTTTCCCCCACGGCGGAGCTCTATGCCGGGCACCACGCAGTGCCACGGATCATCGAGGAACAGCGAGCCCTCGCTGCCGATCACCTCCAGCTCGTCGCGCGCAGTCATCGCGGTGCTGGAGTCGAATAGGGCCAGAACGTTGCCCGGGAAACGGAGCATGCCGGCGAAGACCCAGTCGGTCCCCGATGGCCCGACCCATGCCTCGCCGTACGCCTTCTCCGGCACACCGCCGAAGAGACGCGACGCACTCACGGCGTAACAACCAACATCCATCAGCGCCCCACCATCGAGTGCCGTGCGCAGGCGGATGTTGTCCTCGTCGTAGAGGGAGTAGCTGAATGCGGAGCGCATGAGCCGCAGCTCACCGATCGCCCCATCGTCGACGAGTTGCTTGGCGCGCTTTGTCTGCGGGTTGTGACGGTACATGAACGCTTCGCTCAGGAGCCGGCCCGCGCGGTCGGCAGCGTCGAACGCCGCTTCGACCTCGCTCGCGTGGCGCGAGAGCGGCTTCTCGCACAGCACGTGCTTGCCCGCTTCGAGAGCTCTGGTCGCCCACTCGCAATGCATCGAGTTGGGCAGCGAGACGTAGACCGCCTCGACCTCTGGATCCGCGAGCAGCGCGTCATATGAGCCGTACGCGCGCGGGATCTCCCATGTCTTCGCGTATTCGTTGGCGCGGCGCTGATCGCGGCTCGCCACCGCGACGAGATCGACCTTTGGCGATGCGTGAGCGCCCGGGATCACTTTCCGGTTGATGTTTGCGGTCGACATGATCGCCCACTTGACTGCGTGCGCCACTCAGACTCCTCGCCATCCCGTCAAGGGGCCCGTCGCGCGATCTCCTGGAGGTACGCGTCGATCTCAGGTACGGCCCGGAGCATCCGTTCGAAGTACTCATTGACCGCAGCAAGCGCGGCGGTCTGCACGCCGCTCATCTCATCCGCTCGCTCGTCGTGTGAGGCGCGCGTCCGCAGCGAGTCACGCAGCTTCAAAAGGTTCGAGACCATCTGCGCCTCTTGCGGCCCGTCCAGCGCCTGAATGGCCGACATGATCAGTCGGTCTGTCTGGGCCACCATTGTCTCGGTGGCGAAGACCTCTCCCGAGCCCGCCGCATCGTCGAGCGTTCTGATCAGCGCGGCGACCTGGTAGAGCGCGGTCACCGGCTCGTCGAACAACTCGCGCAGGTAGGCCGCCTCGCGGTAGTGCCCGTTGAGCCTGAAGATGTTGTACATGCGACGCGCGGCCTTTCCGTAGTTCGGGTCCTTGACCGTGTACTTCCAGACCTCGTGCTCGAGAGCGTCAACGTAATCGTCGACCGAGTCCGCTGAGAGCTGCTTGACGAGCTTTGAGAACAGCGGGATCGACTCGGACTCGAGGTAGACCTCCTGGAAATAGGGGTCGAGGAACCCATCCAGCGGAACGATCTTTCCATCAGGCGCTTCCCACGTTGGGTCGAGCATGTTGCTCGCGTTCGCGAGCTGGCCGCGCGTCGAATCGGCGATGACCCAGTCGAGCTTGCACCAGCCCGGCTCCACCGCGCCGTCCTGCCACTTGTACACATGGAGGCTGCCGTCCGCCTTGATGACCTCCATCTGCCCGGCACGGATCTCCTCCATGGTCCACGACATCGGCGCGCCAATGGCGATCGGCTTGCCGCCCTTCGTGCCCGAGGCCGGATGCGTCCCGAACTTCACCTCCCACAGCCGGTGGGTCGGACCGACGGCGGTGGCGATGGCCTTCTCTCGGATGAGGTCCGCGAGGATGTTGCACGCCTCCTCGCGCGTGTCAGCCCTGATGTGTATGCGCTCGAAGAAGTCGCAGTCCGCCGGGTACGCGTTGACCTTGCTTTGCGCCGCCGAGCCTGAGATCGCGAGGGCGGTCATGACCTGAGGCGGGCGATCGTCGAAGCCGACGACCTTCGCCATCTCGCGGAAGCGCGCGAGGTCCTGCGCCTTGAAGTCGAGCATCGAGATGCGGTGGCCATAGACACCGGTGTCGACGTCCATGACAAGCTCGCCACCGGTCGCCTCGTTCTCCATCGCGGCGATCCACTCCGCAGCCTCGCGCTCGTCGATCTCGACTCCGAGTCGCGTTGCCGACGCCATGACACGAGCGAGCGCGTCGTCCGTTCGCTCCATCAGGAGCCTCCCTCAACACCCATCCCCTGTGTCTCAACGCAGCCGCTTCAGGCCCGAGGCCGGCGCAAGCGGACCGCGACCGGCAGTCTACGCGCGCAGTCGTCAGCTACGGCGAGGCGAAGTCCCTGAGCCCCAGCTCCGCGCCGATCGCCTTCGATCGCTTGTCAGCGGCGTCGGCCTCCGTGGCGCGGCCGAGTGCGCGAAGGACGTGCGCCCGAAGTCGCAACACCCGCGCGAGCGACGGTCGCGCCTCCATCTCTTCCATGAGCTTCGTCGCGGCGTCGATATCCACAAGCGCCGCCGCGTAATCGGGCGGCGTTGCGTAGGCCCGCGTACGCGCCCGTTGCCAAAGCGTCAGCGCCTCGCCGCCACGGTCGTGCATCGAATAGGCCCGCTCTAGGGCGAGCGTCCACGACGCCATGCCGCCCGGCGTGTCCCCGAGCTGACTTCGCACCGAGCCGAGCAGCCCCTGGGCCATCGTCCTGAATGGCTCCATGTTCGAGACCTGCGCGAGCTCGTCGCCGCGCTCGAGGGGGTCCTTTGCCCCAAGCGGATCGTCGTGCGCCAGGTGCGCCATGCCGGCCATGACATTCGACGCGACGCCACACGCCATCGCGCCGAGCTCCTCGGACTGCACCGCGCATGTCGACGCGAGGGCTTCGCCCTCCGCAATGTCACCTCGCTCGATCAGAAGCGCGCTTCGAGAGATCTGCGCGTCGAGCATCGCGATCGGATCACCGCCCTGCGCGAGTCGTTCCGCGTCGATCAGCCAGCGCTCGGCCTTCGCGAACTCGCCCAGCCGCGCGTACATCACCGCGAGCAGGCCGCTGAGGATCGCGGACGACAGCGGGTCGCCATGCTCGATGATCGGCGGAAGCGATTCGGAGAGGAGCTGTGCGCCTTCGCGCAGCTGGCCGGTTCCCATCATGCCGACGCCCGCGAACGCGTTCGGGATAGCGTCGGCGAGCGGATCGCCACGCGCGCGGCCGATCTGCGCCGCGCGCTCGGCCGCGTGCTTCAGCTGTGGACTCGTATCCGGGCGCTCGCCGCGCAGACGCCGCAGGAAGGCCAGCCAGAAATACGCGTCGCCGACGAGCTTTGGCTCGGCGCCCTCTTCGCCGAACGCGAGGGCCCGCTCGAGCCGCGTGGTCGGCCCCTCGATGCTCCCGAACGTCCAGCTCACCTTTGCGCCGCCGAGTGCTGCTCGCAGCCGCAGGTCGATCCGTCGATCGTCAGCGGCGAGGCCGGCCTCCGCACGGTCGAAGAACGCAAGTGCCTCGCGGTTCGCGAACCGTTCGAGAGCGTGCTCTCCAGCGACAACGAAGTGTTCGACCGCCGCCGCCGGGTCGCCGGCGCGTTCGAAATGCATCGCGATCACCGCGGCCAGCTCGCCACGCCGGTCGGGATACAGCGTGAGCAGCGTCTCGGCGGCCAAGCGGTGCAGCGTCCGGCGGTCCTGTTTCAGTAACGAGCTGTAGGCCGCGTCCTGCACGAGCGCGTGGCGGAACAGGTACTCGAGCTCGGGCTGGAGCGTCGCCACCTGCACGAGGCCGCTCGCCTCCAGGGTGCCGAGGTCGTTGCGAGCGCTCATCCGCCCTTCGCCTCGAGGAGCCGCTCGAGCATCGTGACGCCGAACTGGCGGCCGATCACGGCGGCGACGCGCAGCGTTCGCTTGGTCTCAGGTGGCAGCCGATCTATCCGGGCGAGCAACAGGCCTTGAAGGGTATCGGGAATCTCGACGTCCGAGACGCGCGCCGTCGCGACCCAGCGATCGTCCTCGCGCACGATCGCGCCACGATCGATGAGCATCCGGATGACCTCTTCGACGAAGAATGGGTTGCCTTCCGACTTTTCGAGGATGTGATCGCGTGTCTGCTGCGGCAAGGACTCGACGCGCAGGAGGTTCGCGACCAGCGTGCGCGTGTCGTCTCCCGAGAGAGGTTCGAGACGCAACTCGATGAGCGCCTCGCCGAATCCGTCGCGGACCGCGGAGACCAGCCGCCAGCCTTCGCTCTCGCGGTCGAGACGCGACGTCGCAACGATGAAGAGCGGCAGCTCGTTTGCCAGTGGCAGAAGCTGCTGGATCACGTCTACCGACGAGGCGTCCGCCCAGTGCAGGTCCTCGCACGCGAGGATCACCGGGCCTGTTGTCGCGAGCGCGCGGACCATCCCGATGACCGACGAGACGTAGCGTTTCACCGTCTCGAACTCGAGCGCCGACACACGCGCCCGGACCTCGGGGTCGAGCTGGATCGAGAGCAGGTGGCCGAGATACGTGTAGGGGTCCGACCACGCGTCTCCGAATAGAGCCTTCGTCTGGCGTTCGAGGGCGGCGCGCACTTCGGGCTCGTCCGCGGTCGCCGCGACGCCGATGCACGACCGCACGAGATCGAGCACGAGGTGGTAGGGGAGCGTGCGTCCGTATGAGAGGCAGCGCGCCTCGAGCCAGCGCGCGGACGGATCCGATGACGCGACGTGCGCGCGCAGCTCGGCGAGGAGGCGGCTCTTGCCGATGCCAGGCTCTCCGAGGATCGACGCGACGCGGCCCTGTCGCGCTCGCACGATCGCGAACGCGTCACGCAGACGCGTGAGCTGCGCGTCGCGCCCGATCATCGTCGAGTGCACGTCGGTGCCCAGGCCGCGGGTGCTCACCGCACCGGCACGCAGGCCATTGACGCGATACGCATGGACGAGCTCAGCCTTGCCCTTGAGCTCGAGCGGTCCGGCGTCGGTCGCGTCGACGAGAGGCGCGACGAATTTGTACGTCGCCGCCGTGATCATCACGCCACCCGGCGGCGCGGCGGCCTGCATCCGCGCCGCGATGTTCACCGCGTCTCCCATCGCCGTGTATTCGCGGGCGACATCGGTGCCGACCATTCCGACGACGACGGGCCCCGTGTTGATGCCGACCCGGACCTGCAGCGGGACGCTGTGATGCGCCTGATCCTCAGCTGAGTCGGCGATCTCGCGGACCATGTCGAGTCCGCAGCGCACCGCGCGCTCGGGGTCGTCCTCGTGCGCGACCGGCGCGCCAAAGAAGACGAGCACGCCGTCGCCCATGAGCCGCGCGACCGTCCCGTCGTAGCGTGCGGCGACAGTGTTCAGACGCGCGAACGCCTTGCCGACGATGAGCGTCCAGTCTTCAGGGTCGAGCTTCTCCGCGATCGCGGTCGAGCCCGCGAGGTCGGCGAACAGGATCGTGAGCGGGCGGCGCTCACTGGTCGCCGCTCGGTGCGGAGCCGCTGCCGGACCGCTGTCGCGCATGCTCGCGATGCTAGTCCGGGCGGCGATTCGCCTTCTTTTTGACGAACGCCGATGAGTTTTCCGCCCGACCACGTCTAAGCCTCGAGAAACAAGTGGAGGCCGGGCGATGGCGGTGATCGAAATGACCAGGGGCCGGGCGATCCCTCGGCTGACGCGGCCGAGCTGGCTTCTGCTGAGCCCGACCGTGCGCGGCTTCCTTTCCCTATTCGCGTTCCAGGTGATGCTCAACGTGCTCGTCGTCGCGCAGGAGCGAGCCGCCGTGATGGTCGCGTACGGGCCGAGCTTCACCGCGAACGTCATGCTCGCCGGCGTGTCCTACCTGGCGGTCCGCCAGATGGTCGCCGGACGGAGCGCCTCGCTGGCGGTCGGATACGCGCTCGGCGGCGGCGTGGGCGGTGTCGTCGGACTCTTCGCGACCAAGATGCTCGGGCTGTAGCGGGACTTGATAGGGATCAGAAACACCCCCACACCGTCGGGATGACGAAACCGTCATGACCCGACCCAGGAGCCATCGGACGATCGATGGCGGCACCTGGAGGAAACAGCGATGGCGACCTTGCTGGCTCCCGAAGTGAGGAACGAAGACTGGTCCGAACCACCGCCGTCGACCGCGTACGGAGCACGTTCTGGTCGGGTGGGATGGATGTGGACGCTGATCGGGCTCGCACTGCTCGGTGCCTTCCTTGCGTTCATGGTCGACGACTACCCGCTGCGGGCGCTGATCTCCGCTAACTAACGAGTTCGTTACGCCACGCGGTCCCCCGCGCAGACCGTGACGAGTTGGTCATGACTCGCGTGACCACACCGACCACCATCCATCGGAGAGAGACGCAAACGAGCGTGCGCCCGCGCACGCAGGGAGCCTCCAGAATGAAGAACTCCCAGATCCTCGCCGCGATGATCGGCATCGCGCTCATCGTCGCGATCGGCGTGCTGGCGGGGCGGACCGCGAGTGCGGCGCCTCCAACAGTCAACCTTGGTACGGCCGCCTTCTACTCGGTGCTCGCGGGTACGCCTGCGGTGACCAACACCGGGGCGACAACGATCGACCGTGACGTCGGGATCCACCCTGCGACTTCAGTAACGGGATTCCCACCGGGAATCGTGGGTGGGACGATCCACGCCGGTGATGCAGCAGCCTTGCAGGCGAAGAGCGATCTGGTCGCCGCGTACATCGATGCGGCGGGCCGAGCGGTGACAGCCACCTACGCAGCTCTCGGCGGGCTGCCTCCTCTCGTCGCGGGCGTGTACAACTCCGGCCCGGCGACTCTCGACCTCACAGGCACGCTCACGCTCGACGGCCAGAACGATCCAAGTTCGGTCTGGATCTTCCAGGCGCAATCCGACCTCGTTACGGCATCGACGAGCTCCGTCGTCTTCGTCAACGGCGGGAGTCCATGCAACGTGTTTTGGCAGATTACGAGTTCAGCGGCGTTGGGATCTGGTTCGACCTTCGTCGGCACGATCCTCGCTCTTACATCGGTCACACTCGCCAACGGAGTCACCGTGAACGGCAGAGCGTTGGCGCGTAATGGCGACGTCACGATGATCAACGACACCTTCATCACGTCGACGTGCACGGCACTATCGGTGTCCGCCCCGATCCCACCGACGCGGCCACCATTCACCGTCGCACCATCCGCGACTCCGACCATCGCTCCGACCACGACGCCCATTGCCACAGTCGCTCCCACGGCGGCGGCCTCGGCAGTCGCCGCGGCGACACCGACCGTCGCGCTCACCGCTGCGCCCGCTTTCGCTGGCGTGCAATCGCTGCCATCGACGAGCACGGACGAGCAGCTCAGTCCACTTCTGATACTTGCCATCGCGCTTGCCGGTCTCGCGATAGTGCTGCTGCTTCGCAGACCGATCCGGCACTTCTAGCGAGCTTTGCGCCGACCGCCGGGCCAAGTTACGTGACTTCGCCCGGCGGTCAGGCATGACGTTCCGGTCATGACCATCTGGCCTCTGTGGCGCACGATCGAGCCATGACAACCACAACAACCACACCGAAAGACACCGGCCCCCAGCCACCGAGCCGCAGCGCGACCAACGTGAACGTCTCGACCGAGCCCGCCGACAGGTCGATCTGGACGGCGAACCGCGTGATCGCGCTCGTCTTCACCGTCCTCGAGGTTCTGCTTCTCGTTCGCTTCACCCTCAAGCTCCTTGGGGCGAACGCTGAACAGGCGCTCGTCTCAGCCATCTACGGGATCACCGAGCCGCTCGTGGCCCCGTTCCGCGGCATCTTCGCGCAGCCGGCCGGCACGCCGGTCGTCGAGATCGCCTCGCTTCTCTCGATCGTCTTCTTCGTTCTGCTCGCGGCGTTGATCGTGGCGATCGTGCGCGCGGTCACCGGCAAACGCACCGGAAGCACCGCGTGACGGAACGCGTGAAGACCGCGGGACCGCGAAACCAGCTCGGCGAGCCCGCGACGACGACGCCGACCGAGGCGATCGCGCGCCTGAAAGAAAAGGTCGCGAAGAATCACGGCGGCGCGAACCGTGAACGAATCCAGGCGCAGATCTCCGAAGAGCGCGCGCCAAAGGGAGACGCATGATCGATCTCTCCTTCGTGCTCGGTCTCGCGCTTGGCACGATCGTCACGGGGTTCTGTGCGATCGGTTCGTTCAACCGGGGCTTTGACAGCGTGCGCCGGCGGTCATGGACCGTTGAGCACGTGGCGCGAAAACGAGCGGTCGTCGCTTCCCGTAGCGCGGCTCGGTCGCAAAAGGTGCAGCAAAAGGCGAGCTGACCTCCGAGCGGATGTCGTAAAGTCGAAACCGGTGCCAGAGCTCGCAGCCAGTGCGCGCGCCCGCCTCCCCGACAGCGCGTTCGCGTACGTCGATTCGAAGAAACGACGGCGCCTACCGATCCACGACGCGTCGCACGTGCGCAACGCGCTCGCGCGATTCGACCAGACCGCGTTCGAGGACGATGTTGCGCGCGAGCGCGCCCGGCAGCGATTGCTCCGGGCCGCGAAGAAGTACGGCATCGTTCCCATTGGCTTCTTCGATGGGCAGCTGCGCAAGGAACGGCAGCAGACCGAGATCAAGGCGCGCGCGAGGGATATCGCGAGCCTTCCGCGCGGGACCGTGACATTCCTGCTCACCGACATCGAGGGGTCGACGAGTCTGCTTCGCCAGCTCGGAGATGGATACGCGGCGCTCTTGCGCGATGTAAGGGCGCTCATACGGAAGAGCGTGCGCGGCGCCGGCGGACACGAGGTCGACGCGCGCGCGGACGAATTCTTCGCAGCCTTCCGTCAGCCGGCGCGCGCGCTCGACGCCGCGATCGACATCCAGCGGTCGCTGCAGAAGCAGAAGTGGGCCGACGATGTCGAGGTCTGCGTGCGCATCGGCATCCACACCGGCCGCACGACGCTGAGCGAAACCGGGTATGTCGGCATCGCGGTGCACACCGCAGCACGCGTGTGCTCCGCCGGCCACGGCGGACAGATCCTCCTTTCCTCCGCGTCCCACGACGCGCTCGAGGGGAGTCAGGCGGCCGGCATCGTGCTTCGGACCCTCGGACGTTACGCGCTCGCGGGCCTGCCAGAACCCGAGGCTTTGTTCCAGGTCCACGCCACCGATCTCCGTGTGAAATTCCCCAAGCTGCGCACGACCGCGGTCGCGCCGCGGCTTTCGTCGTCGCGCGCCCGCTGAGGGCGATTCAGCTCGATCTGCGAAGCGCACGGCGGCTCGTTCGCGCTCTTCCGCGCGTGAGCCTGCCCGCCACGCGTACGGGCGACCGCGCACAGAGTGCGCGCTGATTCAGGACTTCTGGTTCTTGTCGATCGCCAAACGCGCGACCTTCACAGCGATTCCGCCGCCGGGGACGAGCAGCCCCACGGTATCGGCGCCGATGTCGAACAGGACGTCCCGGGTGACCATTCGCTGAAGCTTTGGCAGGAGGGCCTGGCCCGGGCGCATCTGGCCGGTGACCGCGTCGATCTCGACAACGCCTCGCTTGTCCTTCGGCTTCCAGTGGAACTCGAAAGCCCACCACGGCCGGTAGTAGAGATCGATGTGGTCCAGCGTCATCGTCTCCTCGGTGATGGTGTCGGCCTGGACCGGCTTCAGCATCAACGCGAGCAGCTGACGCACGAGCGATGACGCGTGCTGCGTCGGTGGAACCACCACGGTATTGCTCTCCGCGGCCGTGACGAGGTCGGTCACTTCCCGCTTCGCTCCGCTGAGCAGCGTTGGCGCATCCGCGACCGGCGCGCCGCTGACGCCGTCGATGTAGAGGTCCTGGCGAAACTCGTCACGGCAGTGCTCGACCGTGGGCAGGACGAACGAGCCTCGTCCCGCGGCCACCGTTACGGGATGGGTCTCGCCGCGGACGGTGATCTCGCGGACCTCCGCCCCGCTGGCCGGCACCGTGTAATCGCGCGCACGGTCGTAGACGTAGAGTGCCCGGCCGCCGACATGCCAGAACGGCTCGAGCCGGTGCTGGCTGCCCACGAGCTCGATGTCGTCGCCCTTCGGTCGCTGAAGGAGGTTTCCCAGTCCGCTGCCGATCGCGCTGGTCCGGCGGTCCATCGCGCGCTGCCGAATGTCGTCTGCCGTGAGCCGGTCATCGACGACGAAGATGTGCTGTTCCGCGAGCGCGATGTCCATGCCGCCCCTCTCCTGCTGCTGTCGTCACCGAGACTAGCCCTTCACGCCTCCGACGCGGATCCCCTCGATGAAGTACCGCTGGAAGGCGAAGAACACGACGATCATCGGGATCGCGGCGACGGCCGCGCCGGTCATGAGCATGCCGAAGTCGGTGTTGAACTCACCCTGCAGCGTCGCGAGCCCCACCTGCACGGGGTACTTCGCAGGATCGCGGAGGATGACGAGCGGGAAGATGAACGCGTTCCAGTAGCGATTGAACGTGAAGATCGCGAGCACGGCGAGCGCGGGCTTCGACAGCGGCAGGATGATCCGCGTGTAGACCTGCCATTCGGACGCGCCGTCGAGGCGGGCGGCCTGCTCGAGCTCGCTCGGCAGCGTCTGGATGAACTGCTTCATGAGGAAGACGCCGAAGACATCCGCGAGACCGGGGACGATGACGCCCGGATATGTGTCGAGCAGTCCGAGCGTACGCAGGATGAAGAACACGGGGATGAGCGTGACCTGCGCGGGCACCGTGAGCGTGCTGACGACGAGCCAGAACATGACGTTCTTTCCCGGGAAGCGCCGCTTCGCGAACGCGTAGCCGGCCATGCTGTCGAACAGCAGGTGGAAGGCCGTGATGACGCCGGCGATGACGACGGTGTTCACGAGCCACCGGATGATCGGCGTCGTCTCGAACAGGCGCTGGTAATTGCTCAGTGTGAGCTCGCGCGGAACGATCTCGGGCGGGACCTTCACGACGTACTGGGCCGGACTGAGTGACGTGAGGAAGAGCCAGTAGAGGGGGAACAACGAGAGAAGCCCCGCCGCGAGCAGGACGATGTGGACCGGGAGCCCCCTCCTAATACTCGACATCGGACCGTAGTGAGCGGAACTGCACGACCGCGACCGCAACGGCCATGAGGAAGAGGACGACGGCCATCGCGCTCGCGAGGCCGTAGCGGCCGAACTGGAATGCGGTGCTGTAGACGAGCTGGACGATCGTGATCGTCGCGTTGTTCGGCCCGCCGCCGTTGGTCATCACGTACACGCGCTCGAAGACCTGGAACGCGAGGATCGTGTAGACGACGAGCAGGTACAGCGTCGTGGGCTTGAGCAGCGGGATGGTGATGTACCACCACTTCGTGAACGGGCCTGCGCCCTCGACCTCTGCTGCCTCGTAGAGCTCTCTCGGCAGCGAGCCCATCGCCGCCGAGTAGAGGACCACGCCACCGCCGGGGATCGTGAGCACCGCGCTCAGGATCACCGCGGCCAGCGCCTGGTCTGAGCTCCCGATCCATTTGAGGGGTTCCAACCCGAGGACTCCCGCGACGGTGTTCGCGAGACCGTAGGGATTCGGGTTGAAGATCCAGCGCCACACCATCGCGACGAGGATCGCGGAGTTCACCAGCGGCAGATAGAACAGCGCGCGGTAAAAGGTCTGGCTCTTCTGCCCGAGCGGCTGGATCAGGCTCGCGACAACGAGCGCGAGCGTCAGCTGGGCTGCGACGACGACGAGCGAATACAGCACCGTGTTGCCGAGCGCCTGGCGGAAGACCGGATCCTCGGCGAGCGTGACGAAGTTCGCCATCCCGACCCATTCGCTGCTGGCGATGCGCGCGCTTTGCAGCGACAGGGCGAACGCCTGCACCACGGGCACGAGCGTGAAGACAACGAACAACGCGAAGGTCGGCAGGACGAAGAGGTACGACCAACCGTGACGCCGCAGCGCGGCGCCCACGCTATTTGTTCGCTTCGTCCAGCAGCTTCTGCGCGTTCGGCGCCACTTCGTCCAGTGCCTGCTTCGCCGTCTTCTTTCCCTCGAGGGCCGCGTCGCGCGCCGGACGCAGGTACTTCTGGTCGATCTCCGCCCAGGTGCTCACGTTCGGCAACACGTACGTGAAGGAGCCCATCTTCGCGACCTTCGCCTTCGCCGGGTGGTACTCGCCGTAGATCCCGGCCGCGGTCGTGCGCGCGGCGGGCGCGAGCCAGTACTCGACAGCAGGGGTCATCTTGTTGAGGTCCGGACCGATGTCGGGACCGGTGAGGTACTTCGCGAATACGTGCGCAGCGGCCTTCTTCTCGGCATCCGCCTGCTCACGCACGGCGATGAAGCCGACGCCGCCCCACGCGGTCTGCTCGGTCTTGCCCTTCGGGAAGTTCGCGATCTCCCAGTTCGTGCCGTACTTCCACTTCGCGTCCGCGTTGAGCACGTTGATCATCGCGCTTGGTCGCTGGAGAATCCCGATCTCGCCGGCGATGAAGCGCGCCTGCGAGTCGTTGGGGTTGAGCGTGAGGAAGTCGGGCGGCATGACCTTTTCCTTCGCGAGCGCGACCCACCGCTCGAGACCGCTGACGGCATCCGCGCTGTTGAACGTCCACGTCTTGACGTCCCGGTCGTAGAGCCGGCCGCCGTCGATGAGCATGAAGGCGAACTCGTCGTTCGCGTGCGCGAAGCCGTAGATCTGCTTTCCGTCGGCTCGCTTGAAGGTGAGCTTCTTCGCGGCGTCGAGGAACTGCTCGTAGGTCCAGTTGCCGTCTGCCGGCGGTGTGACGCCGCGCTCCTTGAAGAGGTCGAGGTTGATGTACTCGAACCACGGCACGATCCAGAGTGGATAGGCCACGACCTTGCCCTTGTACGTGGTCGCGGTGAGGGCGCTGACGTTGAAGTCGCTCCGCTCCGCTGATGTGAGGGGTGGCTCTGAGAGCTGACCCGCGGCCGCGTACTTGAGCACGTCGCCGCCGGTCGTGTGGAAGACATCGGGGCCGGCCTTCTGCTGGAGGATCGCGAGGTCGAACTTCTGGTCGGTCTCAGGACCGAAGGGCCCGCCCTGGATGGAGATCGTGAAGTTCGGGTTACGCACTTTGAAGCCCTTCACGGCGCCATCGGATGTCACCGTCTCGGCGTTCTGCGTCCCGGGGGTGTAGTTGCGGCGCCACCATTCGATGCTCACCGGCTTCGCCGCCGCTGCCGTCGCCGATCCTGTCGCCACCGGGTTTGCCGCCGGCGGTGGCGGGGAACCGCACGCGGTGGCGACGCCGACCGCGGCGAGCGCTTGCAGGAACCGCCTGCGATCCATCTTCGGTCCCGCTTCGCGCTCCATCTTCGTTCCCTCCGTGCGGATCTCGGGCTCGACTATACCTGCGGGGTGATCCTCAGCCGGCGCGCCCTCAATCGCGCCCTGCTCGAGCGGCAGCTCTTGCTTGCCCGCTCGACCGTCTCCGCGAAGGATGTGATCGAGCGACTCGTCGGCATGCAGGCGCAGGTGCCGCTCGACCCATATATAGGACTGTGGACCCGGCTCGACGGCTTCAAGACTGACGAGCTCGCACGGCTGATCACCGACCGCCGGGCGGTGCGCATCGGACTGATGCGCGGCACGGTCCATCTCGTCACCGCGCGCGACGCGCTCGCGATCCGGCCCGTCGTGCAACCGCTCTACGAGCGGATGTTCGTCAGCGCGAGAGGCGACGTCGGCGTCCCCACCTTTACGAGCAGGCTGGCCGGTGTCGATTTGAAGGCGGTGCTCGCTCTGGGTCGGAAGCTGGTCGATGAAACGCCACGCAGCGCCGCGGAGCTTCGTCCGCTCCTGAAGAAACGCTGGCCTGAGCGCGATGCCGATGCGCTCGCCGCGGTCGTGCACTTTTACCTGCCGCTCGTGCAGGTGCCGCCGCGCGGCGTCTGGGGGAAGAGTGCCCAGCCGCGACATGTGCTGTTGCAGACGTGGCTTGGCCGCGAGCTTGCTCTCGACGGCTCTCCTGACACGCTGATGCTCCGCTACCTGCGCGCGTTCGGCCCCGCGACGGTCGCGGACGCCAGGACCTGGTCACGCCTCACCGGACTGCGTGAGGTCTTCGAGCGGCTTCGGCCGAGCCTGCGCACGTTCCGCGACGAGAAGGGTCGCGAGCTCTTCGATGTGCCCGATGGTCAGCTGCCGGATCCCGACACGCCCGCGCCGCCCCGCTTCCTACCCGAGTACGACAACGTGTTCCTGTCGCATGAGGACAGGTCTCGCATCGCGCGCGACGACTTTCGAATGTCGCGCAGCTCCGACATCCAGGGGACCTTCGGCACCGTGCTGGTCGATGGATTCATCGGGGCGATCTGGAAGATCAGTCGCAAGGGCGGGGAGGCGATGCTGAGGGTCGAGCCCGTCGCCCCACTCGGGCGGCGCGACATGGATGCGGTCGCCGCGGAGGGGGAGCGGCTGCTCGCCTTCACCGACCCGGACGCGTCTCGTACGGTGAGTGTCACGCAGACAACGAAATCCACGGCCACCACGCGCCGTACACCGGTGGCGGCAGGTAAGGCTCGCGGCACGGTGAGCCGTCGCACGAGGAAAGGAGACTGAGATGCCAACGACAAAGGAATCGCTGTTCGAGACATTCCACATCGATGAGGAGGGCGTCGATCGGGTCATCGAGCGCATCAAAGCCCTGATCGAGGAGGGGAACGCCCGCCGCCTGATGGTGAAGACCCGCGACGGCGTGACGCTCATCGAAGTTCCGCTCACGCTTGGCGTCGTCGGCGCGCTGCTCCTGCCGGTCTGGGCGGCCATCGCCGCCGTCGCCGCGATCGTGACCGACGCGGTCGTAACGGTCGAGAAACGAACCAACGGCGGAACACCGTAGCGCTAGCGTTCCGTGTCGCATGACGCGGCACCGCATCGCCATCGGCGGCATCCACATCGAGTCGAGCACGTTCTCGCCGCATCGCAGCGGGGAGGCGGACTTCACGGTAGTGCGCGGCGACGAGCTGCTCGCGCGGTATGACGACCTGCCTTCCCACGTGGAGTGGCTGCCACTCGTTCATGCCCGCGCGCTGCCGGGCGGCGCGGTCGAGCGCGACTTCTACGAGTCGGTCAAAGACGAGCTGCTGCGAGGTCTGCGCACCGCGCTCCCCCTCGACGGTGTCTTCCTCGACATCCACGGCGCGATGAGCGTCGCGGGCATGACGGACGCGGAAGGCGATCTCGCGACGTCAGTTCGCGAGGTCGTCGGACGCGGAGCATTGATCTCGGCGGCGATGGATCCGCACGGCAACATGTCGCGCCGTCTCGTCTCGGCGCTCGACCTTGCGACCTCGCATCGCATGTCGCCGCATGAGGACGCGCCGTCGACGCGCCAGCGCGCCGCCGCGAATCTCGTGGCGTGTCTCGACCGTGGCGTGCGACCGCGGAGTGCGTGGATCCGCGTGCCGGTGCTCCTGCCCGGCGAGAAAGCCAGCACGCGAGACGAGCCCGCGCGGTCCATCTACGCCGCGCTGCCCACGATCGAGCGGCTCCCGGGCGTGATCGATGCGGCGGTGTGGATCGGTTACGCGTGGGCCGACGAACCGCGGTGCAGCGCCGCCGTCGTGGTGACCGGAACGGATGATGACGCGATCGCACGTGAAGCGAGCGGTCTGGCGCGGAGGTACTGGGACGCGCGCGCGCAGTTCGCGTTCAGCACCGCGGCCGGCGATGCCGACTGGTGCATTGCGACGGGTCTCGCAAGTCGCGAGCGTCCCTTCTTCATCAGCGACTCCGGGGACAATCCGACGGCCGGTGGCGCGGGCGACGTCGCGTTCATGCTCGAGCGTCTCCTCGCGCATCCCGAACTCGCGTCGGGCCGAGCGACCGCGATCTGGGCGAGCGTCGTCGATCCATCCGCTGTCGCGCGGTGCATCGATGCGAGCGAAGGCGCCGCCGTCGATCTGCGAGTGGGCGGCGCGTTCGGATCGACGCAAGGCGCTCGCGTCGCACTGCGTGGAACGGTCGAACGCATCGCGTACGGCGATCCTGTCGGTGGCGACATCGCGGTCGTCGCGTCGGGCGGCCTCCGCGCGGTGCTCACCAGCCGACGCAAGCCGTTCCACTTCATTCGGGATTTCACGCAGCTCGGTCTCGCGCCGGCCGAGTGCGATCTCACCGTCGTGAAGATCGGCTACCTCGTGCCCGACCTCTACGACGCCGCGAAGGGCTGGGTCCTAGGACTCACACCGGGCGGTGTCGATCAGGACATCGTCCGGCTCGGCCACCACGGGCTCGAGCGGCCGATCTATCCGTTGGACTCCCAAATGGCGGCGCCCGACCTCGCGGCGGTCATCGTGCACTAGCGCCGTTACAGATCGGAAGCAGTCCGGTCGCCGCAACGGCCCGTTCGGGCTATCCCCGATGACAAAGCAGCCCAGTGGCGTTAGTCCGTAGCACGTGAACAGCACCGAAGCGACACCCGTGCCCGCAGTCGGCGACCGCCAGGTCGGCCAGGTCCTCGCCGGCCGCTACCGCCTTGGGATGTTCAAGGGCGGCGATGACGTCGCTGATGTGTGGCACGCGCTCGACGACTCCACCGAGAAGGTGGTCACTCTCGAGATCCTCCGCGACCGGAACAACGAGGCCGCGCGGCAGCGCTTCCTCGCCGAGGCACGGCGCATGGCCGCGATCGAGCGTCCGTCGGTGATGCGCGTCGCGTCGATCCACGACGAAGCGACGGAGACATTCATTGTCTTCGAGCATCTGATCCCACTGCCTGTCGTCCTCACCGAGCTCTCAGCGATCGCAAGGGACGTGAAGCCCGCGACGCAAGCCGCGGACGAGAAGGCGGTCGTGCTCGGGGCCATGGCAGGACCGACGCGACCCCCCGTGGCGGCGGAGCCCGCGTCATTGCAGGCCGCCATTGATGCGATCGACGCAGTCGACGCGACCGCACTCGGCGAGACAGCGCCGGTGATCGTCGAGCCCGCTCAGCTGCAGGTGCCCGCTGCGCCTCCGACGACAGTGGGCCAAGTCGTGTCCGAAGCGGTCACGACGGCGAGGTCGGACGTGTCAGCTGCCGTCGCCGAAGTTCGCGCGCTTCTGCCGCAGCGCATCGATACATCGCCGGTCGCGGCGCTGATCGCACGCGTGTCGACGCGCGCGCGTCAGCTCACGGATGGCCTATCAGGGCTGCGTGCCGGGTTCACTCGTGGGGCGGCTCGAGCTTCGTCGATCCGCGCCGCCGTCCCGGCTCGCGCCGCCGCGAAACGCCAAGGCCCTCACGCCGGTGGCGCGGTGCTGGCGGTCACTTCGATCGGGTCGCGCGTCGCGTCGAGCGCGGCGCCATTGGTGGCGCGTACCGCATCGAGTGCGGCACCCCTACTTGGCCGTGCCGCCTCAAGCGCGGGTCCGCTGCTGGCGCGCGCTGCGTCGAGCACAGTTCCGCTCATCGCGCGCATCGGTTCGAGCGCAGGTCCACTCATCGCGCGCGCGGCGTCGAGTCCGGGCCCGCTCATCCGGCGTATCTCACATTTCCACCCCATGATCCTTGCAGTACCCATCGGATTGGTGCTCCTCGGGGTGTTCCTCGCGTCACCACTCGACGACGCGATCATCGATGTGCTGCGAGCCTCGCCCGCGCCGTCGGCGACGGGTGCCGCAGGTCCCGCGCTCGCGCCCGCGCCGTTCACGGTGCCGCCGCTCAGCGCGTATGGCGCCACGTTCGAATCGCAGGGCCCATATCCGACGACGACTCCGAACGGCACCGTCGAGTGGGTCGTCGCTCTCCGCAACACGGGCTCGGCCGGTTGGTATCGGGGCATCGACGGCGCGCAGGCCGCACTCGCGCTGCCCAATGGCGCAGGCGCCGCTGTCCAGACGACGGAGTACGTGGCTCCAGGCCAAGTCGGCTGGTTCATCGTGAAGTTCCGCGCGCGCGCAGAGCTCGGCACATACACCGTGCAGCTCCAGCCGCGCATCGACGGCCGCGGAGCGCTGCCTGATCTCGGCATCTACACAGTCGTCACGGTCGCAAAGAACCCGTAGCGTCGCGTCATGCGACGCGTCTCGACCGCTCTCACGCTCCTCCCATTCGCGCTCGTCGTGGTGCTTGCGATCGGTCTTGCCATCGCCGGCCGCCTTTCCACACCGGATCCGGTGAGAGCTGCATCCTCGACACCGGCACAGCAGACGGTCGCCGTCTTGCCGACGCCGAGCGCGGCATCGTCTGAGACCGCGTCTCCCGCCACCGCGTCGTCGAGTCCGTCGGCGACTGCCGTGGCGAGCCCATCCGCGAGCGCGGTGGTCTCGTCGCTGGCCAACGACGCGAGCGAGATGCTTGGCGTACATAACGCGCTCCGCGCGGCGGTCGGCTCGCCGGCGGTGCGCGCCGACGACCGCGTCACGATCGCAGCCCAGCGGCACGCCGAGTACCTCGCACGCAACGATGCACTCGGCCACGACGAGACGCCGGGAGCGCCCGGCTTCACCGGCGTGTTCGTGCGCGACCGACTCGCGGCACAGGGCCTGAACGACGCGAACGCGAGCGAGGTCGCGACGTCATTCAGCTCGGGCACCGACGGCGTGCGCTCCTTATGGGTCCTTCCATATCACCGGCTCGGCCTCATGCACCCGCAGGCGGTCGTCGCCGGATGGGGACACGCGGAGGTCGCCGGACGCACCATCACCGTCGGCGTGATGCTGTACGACTTCGCAGCGTCCGCGCCCGATCGTGT
>Ga0207674_10003321_pt1 | contig 19781 bp, 17 predicted proteins | sample KBSCornC72_FD_184303 | JGI IMG/M metagenome (GOLD analysis project Ga0207674, IMG submission 184303) | Corn rhizosphere microbial communities from Kellogg Biological Station, Michigan, USA - KBS Corn C7-2 (SPAdes) (version 2) | ecosystem: Host-associated > Plants > Roots > Rhizosphere > Soil ... | reverse complement strand
TGGGTACTGTCGTTGATGCCGAGCGACTGGAAGCCCGCGGTAATGCTGTTGCCCAACGCTGCATACCGGCGGAACATCGGATCGATCACGTTGGGGGCGTTGAGGCTGTCGTCGCTCTTGCACCCGGCCATGATAGGCAGGGCCAGGAGCAGCGAGGCAGCTATCTGATGCAGTCTCATGGCTCGTTGCTCCGGGTTAGAACTGGTAGGAGAGGGATGCCCCGAACAGATGGGCATAGAACTCATACAGGCCGTTGTTCGGCGTACCGGCCGGGGTTGAACGCCCGGCGCGGTCGGCCTGATCGATGTACTGGTACGCCAGGTCGACGTGAAAATGGCTGGCGAAGGCGGTGCCGAATCCCGCCGTGAACTCCGAGCGCGCCGCTTCCGGCAGGTTTGGAGTCACCGTCTGATCCGGAGCCGCAGCGTTGTGGGTGATATAGCCGATCCGGACGTTGGAGCTGGTCCCCAGGCGATAGTCGGCCCCGAAGCGGAAAGTGTCGGTAGCCTGGAAATTCTCCGGGAGGGTCTGAGTGGGGGCTAAGGCGAAATCGAAAACGAGCGACTGGAAAACGTCCCAGTTCTGCCGGTTATAGTCGAAAAGGAGGACCAGCGCCGGTGTCACCTGATAGGCCAGCCCGACCGACCATTGCTCGGGAAGGCGTACGGCAGTCTTCACCCCTTGATTCGCCAGGGCACTGTCAGGTTGAAATTGGCCTGCCAACACCGCATCCAGCGGAGTCTGAGCCGGGAGGCCCAGTGGATTGGCGTTGGGCAGCAGGATGTTGGTGTTGATCTGACTGAAGGTGGCATTGCCATTGTCAATGTGGACCTTCTGCCGCGACAAGTAGCGGATCCCGAAGGTGAGCTTATCCGTCGCCGACAGGATCATGCCGAAATGGTAGCCCACTCCGGTAGCACTGCCCTCCAGCTTGCTGTTCGCAATGTCGGTTCCGGAAAGGAAGCCGATGTTACCGAACGTGGTACCCGGAGGAGCGCCCGCGCTCGCCGGAAGCCCGACGTTGGCGAGATCGACGTGCTGTTTCAGCTCGACCGAGAAGAAGTTGATATCAAATCCGCCCCCGACCTTCACGTACTTGCCGAGCTTGGCGGCGACCGTGGGCTGGAGGTAGATCGCCGCGATGTGACTCTTGTAGCCCAGGAATCTTGCTTGAGAGGTGCTGGGCCATTCGGTGGTCAGGCCGTAGGGGGCGAAGAGGCCGATTCCCGCCGCGACGTTCTCCGTGATACCATAGCCGACATAGGCAGCGGGAACGAAATAGCTGTTGTTCTCGAGATCGTCCTTGAAGCCGGTGGCGGAATTGGTATAGCCGCCGCGTGCGGCAATAATCGTGGCGTTGGCCGTCACCACGCCCTGTCCCTTACCGAGACTCGCGAGTCCTCCAGGGTTGAACGCCATGGCGGACCCATCTGGGCAAGGCATAGCAGCGGCGGTGCCCGCGCGACCCATCGCGCAGGTCGAATGTTCGTTCACGCTGAACCCTTGTGCCGTCAGCGGACCTGGCGCCGCAAGCGCAGCGACCAGACCTCCGGCAGCGAGCCAAACGTGCGACCGTCGCATAGAAATACCTCGAAGAGGGGACGGGACTCTGGTGCCGAGGGAATCGAGCGATGTCGAGGTGAGTCTACAGAATGACGAAAGGCTTGTCAAAGCGAAATCCGAGGGGACTATCGGTGAATCTTCACGAACCTCCCGTCTGCAATTGGGACGCGGTCAGCGGAACTCGGTAGGCCTCACCCGCGTCCATGCTGATCTCGAAGGCGTATCCCCCGGGGTGAGGCAGCGGAATATCGAAGACCAGCACGGCCCCGGCCTCCACATCCGTCACCCCCGCCGGTGGCTCACCGAACTGCACCGTTCCCTGGCCATCGAGGAGTTCGGTCCCCGCGTCATCCAGGAAACGGATCCGCAGCGAGTGTTGGCCAATCTCTGTCCTCCTGCCGCGAACCCGGAGCACCAGGTGAGTCCGAGGGTGCACGGCAGGAAACAGCGGTACCCACACATGCTGAAAGAGACCCAGCACGGAGAGTTTTCCCTGCTGGTCGATCAGGGCGTAGTCGGCGAGTACCGCGAAATCGAGTTGCAGGAGTCAGGACACCCGGATCGAGGTCACTACGTCTCCCTGCCGAATCTGGTTGACTACATCCATCCCCTTCGTGACCTGCCCGAACACCGTGTGCTTGCCATCGAGGTGGGATTGGGGTGAGTGGCAGATGAAGAACTGGCTCCCTCCGGTGTCCTTGCCCGCGTGCGCCATCGAGAGTGTCCCGGCCACGTGCTTATGGGTGTTCCGGCTGGTCTCGCACTTGATGGTATAGCCCGGTCCCCCGGTTCCCGCTCGCGGGTTGTTGGGATCCTTGGACAAGGGATCGCCGCCCTGGATCATGAAATTCGAGATCACCCGGTGAAAGCGGGTCCCGTCGTAAAACTTCTCGTTGGCCAGTTTCTCGAAATTCTCGACTGTCTTGGGCGTCTCCTCGGGAAACAGCTCCGCGACGATGGTGCCCTTGCTGGTTTCGAACGTAGCGGTCTTCATGATTGAAGATTGAGGGATTGGGGAATTTGAGGGATGAAGATTGAAGATTTCAAATGGCAAACTGAACATCGGCAAGCAACGGCCTCGCCCCAAACCTAACGCGTTTGTCCCAATCGGGCTCATTAGGCTGACTTTCGCTCGGTCGTAAGACGGGCCAGGGTCTCCTGCCATGCCAGCACTGTCGTGGCCGGGGCTTCGCAGGACGTGCCGATACAAATGAAGCCCCGAGTGCCGCTCGCCGATGCAAGCATGCCGCGAACCGCCTCCGGCAGCGATGCGTCTCCATCGGAGACCTTCACACGATGAACTACCCGTCTCGGGAAGAAACTGCGGAGGGCGAGTTGGTGCATGGCATCAGCGGTCTTCGAGCCGGCGCCGACCCCGTCTTCAACAATCACGAGATGCGTCGCGGGCTGGACCACCCAATCAATAGCCAGCAACATGGTGGCTCCGTGCAAGCCGAGCTCGGCCGCCCGACCGGCATTGGCGCTCACTAGTGCGTCTCTCCGTTCCCGCCACACCGAAGCGCCCGCAAGCTCCGCGAGTCTGGCCAGGGCCAACCCGGCCATGCCATTGCCCGAGGGTGTCGGTGCGTCTTGTACCGGCTTGGCGGCGGCCGGCAACAATCCTTCTCCGCTGCGACTGCGCGCCAGGTCGAAGAGCGCACCACCCTCGGTGTCGAGGTAATCGCTCCAGACCCGCTGCATGATGGCGGCGGCCCAGTTGAGCCAGCCAGAATCACCGCTGTACTCGAAGGCATCAATAGCAGCCATCGCCGTAAAGACCTGATCCTCCAGCATGCCTGAGATGCCGCCCGCAGTGTGGGCAAGCTCGTCAGGCGCCGTTTGCTCCGCCCGGAGACGCCGCAGAGTGCGAAGCCCGTGCTCCCCGGCCCAGGGATCATCCAGGACGACCGAGGCCTGCAGAAGCGCTCCGGCCAGCATCGCGTTCCACGAGGTGTATCGGGTGCGGTCCACGAATGGCGCGGGCCGCCGGCCGCGCGCCGCTAACAGCTTCGAGCGGGCCTGGCGTAGTCGCTGTTCGGCGATCGGTAGATCCAGTTCGAGCCTTCGAGCGATCGTTTCCAGCGGCTCGGCGACGAACAGAACATTCTTGGCGGGATTGTGGTGCATTTCTCCCGCGGTCCCGATGTCGTAAAGCGGAGCGATGACCGCGAGTTCCTCCTCGGTGAGGACGGCGGCGGCTTCTTCGAAGGTCCAGGTGAAGTAGTCTCCATCGTCATCCAGACCGACATCCGCGTCCTGGCTGGCTCCATATCCACCTTCTGCGTCCGCCAGCACCTCGCGGATCCAGCGTACTATTCCACGGGCTACCTCCGCGTATTGCTCTGCACCGAACGCCATATGGGCATCGAGGTAGGCTCGGAGCAGTTCCGCATTGTCGTAACTCATCTTCTCAAAGTGGGGGACCATCCACTGCGCATCGACACTGTAGCGGTGAAATCCCCCGCCGAGCTGGTCGTGGATCCCGCCCAGAGCCATACCTTGGAGGGTCCCCTCCACGATGTCGCGGGCCCACGCTTCTCCGGTGCGATGCCACCGCGTCAAGAGAAACCTGAGAGCCGACGGGTGGGGGAATTTGGGCTGGGTACCGAAGCCCCCATTCTTTGCATCAAACACTCTGGCGATACTCTGAGCGGCGTCGGAGAGCAGGGCCTCGCTCGGCTCGCCCGCCATTGATTCGTCAAGGTGCTGTTCCAGGACGCTCCTGATGGAGTCCGCTTGGCGCAGGATCTGCTCCCGCTGATTGCGATACACCCGCAGAACCTGTTCGAGAACTGATCGGAAGCCGGGCCGGCCATATTTCCCATCGGGTGGGAAGTAGGTGCCGCCATAGAAGACTTCGCCCGTGGGCGTCAGGAAAGCGGTCAGCGGCCAGCCACCCTGACCCGAGATGGCCTGAACCGCGCGCTGGTAACGGGTATCAACGTCGGGACGTTCGTCGCGATCCACCTTGACGCAGGTAAAATTCTGGTTGAGGAACTCGCCCAGAGCGGGGTCCTCGTAAGACTCGCCGTCCATGACGTGACACCAGTGGCACCACACCGCGCCGATATCCAGCAGGATCGGCCGATCAGTGGCTTGCGCCGCCTCAAACGCTTCCGCACCCCACGGGTGCCAATGCACCGGTTGGTGGGCGGCTGAGCGCAGATAGGCGGAGGTAGCCTCCGAAAGGCGGTTGGCCATGGGACTTGAGAATAGCGCCGTCGCCCCGGATCCGCGGCATCGTCACCGAGACGCGCCATCCACTCCCCGGGACGCGTCGTTTCTTGCCGTGTTCCTTCTCACCTTCTTTAGTGTAGTGGGAGGGATGGCCGCTCTGTCATGGCTGGTGGATCCCCTTGCCGCCTTCGGGACGGGTCTCCTGCCTCCGGCCATCAGCGCCGACCGGGACTACAAGGCGGCCCTATATAAAAAATTACCGACGCCGCCGAGCATAGTGGTCATTGGATCGTCCCGCAGCAAGACCATCCGGCCCGCGTGCATCAACCAGCTCACTGGAGAATCCGCCTTCAACTTCGGCGTGAACGGAGCCGCTGCCGAAGACTATCTCGCCATCTTCCGGTGGCTCCATCGCGATCCCAATTCAGTAGTCCACAAGATTCTGCTGGGCGTGGACCCGGAGGCGTTGCAGGACACCGAGGGGCCCCATCGCCCGCTGGCCGAATCTCGGGCGCTTCGGGGGCTGGTGGCCGGGATGGTCGAGCCACATCGCTGGAATGCCGTGGCCGAGGATCTCTGGAGCCGGCAATCCATCGTCGAGTCGGTTCGCTCGCTGCGCTTCGCGGTGCTGGGCCAACCCGATCTTCCCTCTACTCGGTTGTCCGCCGACGGCGTTCAGGAGTACCCCCGCTTCGATGCCCAAGTCCGAGCCGGGACCTTCGCTCAAGAGGAACAGGTGCGGGGGTCCATCCCCGGCATTCTGCCGCGGTACAGCGACTTCGCCAGTCTTTCATCGCGAAGGCTAAGCCTGCTGGTGACAATGCTGCAGGAGGCTCGAGACGCCGGCATTCAGGTAATCGCGTTCATCCCGCCGATGCACCCCGAGCTCGAGCGCGCCGGATCCGGTGGCTACCTCCCCACTCGAAGCAACGAGACTGCGGATACGTTGCGCGGTCTGAACCGCGCTGGACTCCTGCATTATGTCGAGGCCCGTGACCTGACGAGTTTCGGCGGCAATCCGGCCTGGTATTACGACGCGCTGCACTTCATGCCAGCCAACGCCGACCGCCTCGCCGCGCTTCTGCTAGGCCGACAGACCGTCTGTGCTGTTCAATAGCTACATCTTTCTCCTGGTTTTCCTCCCGCTGACCCTGGCGGGCTGGTGGCTGCTGCCAGGACGGCGAGCGCGGCTCCTGTTCCTCACCGTCGCGAGCTACGTCTTCTATGGCTGGTGGGACTATCGCTTCGTCCCGCTGATGATTCTCTCCACCTCGGCCGACTTCTTGGCCGGTGCGGCTATCGCTCGCAGCACCGACCGCAGGCATCGAACCGTTTGGCTGGTCCTACTCCTCGTCTTCAACCTCGGCATCCTCGCCGTTTTCAAGTATTTCGATTTCTTCGTCGGCACCCTTAACGGAATCGGGCGGGCATTGGGTTTCGCTGTGGACTTGCCGCTGATGCATCTCGTGCTGCCGGTCGGAATCTCGTTCTACACCTTCAACTCGATCAGCTACACCATCGATGTTTACCGGGGGAGACTGCGGCCAGCCAGGAGTTTCCTCGAGTTCTCCTCCTTCGTTGCCATGTTCCCCCATCTGGTTGCCGGCCCGATCGTGCGCTACGCCGACATGGGCCATCAGTTCGAGAATCTCGAACGCAGACCTGATTCGGGTGAATGGGTCACCGGCCTGTGGCTTCTCGTAATCGGCATGGCCAAAAAGGTCCTGGTGGCGGACGTGCTGGCGGGTGGACTGGTCGATCCGCTCTGGCAACAGGCCATGCACCTCGACACCAGCGAGGCGTGGCTCGCGACACTGGGATACACGCTTCAGATCTACTTCGATTTCTCCGGCTACAGTGACATGGCCGTCGGGCTGGCATTCCTGCTGGGGTTCAAGTTCCCTCAGAACTTCGATTCTCCTTACCAGTCGAGGAACGTGGCCGAATTCTGGCGTCGCTGGCACATGTCCCTCTCCTACTGGTTGCGGGACTATCTCTACTTCCCGCTTGGAGGGTCCCACGGAGGTCGCTGGCGGACGGCGCGCAATCTGGTCGTCACGATGTTTCTCGGCGGCCTCTGGCACGGCGCCGCCTGGACATTTGTGGTCTGGGGTCTGTTTCACGGCGGATTGCTCGCCGCTCACGCGCGACTGCGGCATCTTGGATTCGTGCCGCGCTCGCCGGTACTAGCGAGGCTCGCCACTTTCCTCGCTGTCATGATCGGCTGGGTCTTCTTCCGGTCGCGATCGCTGGGAGAAGCGGGAAGCATGCTCGCCACGCTGAGCGGGCTTCGCCCCGGGCCCGGCGGGTTCGAGTATCTGGTGACGCCGCCGATTCTGCTTCTCACGGCTGCCGCGCTCGCCGTCGTCTGGTTCGCTCCCAACACGTGGGCGATCCGGTTCCCCCGCGGCCGCCCCGCGGCGCTCGCGCTCGCGATCCTGCTCGCCATCTGCCTGCTCCAGTTCGCAGTGCCCAGCCCGTTCCTCTACTTCCAGTTCTAGCCCAGCTTGCAACTCACGCCTGAGCGGAGGCGTAAGGTGTGAACCGCAATCCACCTTCCCTCCAGCTACAGGTGCTACGATGACGTTTCTCCCTGCGCCCTTGTCGATCACGTTCGGAATCGCGGCGATAGCTGCCGCCTCTCTCTCGGCTCAGCAGGCACCTCCGAAGTGCGACACGGCCGAGTTCAGGCAGTTCGACTTCTGGGTTGGCCAGTGGAACGTGACGGCGAGGGGAAAAAAGGCGGGAACCAATGATATCACTCTGGAAGAGGACCGGTGTGTGGTGCACGAGCACTGGACCGGAGCGGGGGGAACCACCGGGCAGAGTTTCAATTTCTACGACAGAGCGGCGCGCCGCTGGCATCAATTCTGGGTAGACAACTCAGGCAACTACTTGTACCTGTCCGGGTCCTACGCCGACAACAAGATGCTGTTCACCGGTACTGTGACCGCGGCCGACGGGAGTAAGCAGGAGCAGCGCCTGACATTCTTCCGGAACTCCGACGGCTCCGTGCGGCAGCTTTGGGAGACCTCGAGCAAGCCGGGGGAGTGGCAGGTGGCATTTGATGGGCTTTACCGGAAGAATTAGCTGTTGCTTGACAGATATGTGTGTAAGTCATATATTAACCCAATGAGTGACCCTCGTGCTACAAACCTGCTTGGCGCTCTCGCCGTTGCCTTGGGGGATGAGATCTCTGCCGCCACGGAAGGCGTCGCGGGACATGCCGCTGCGAGCCCGGCCGCGATCGTCACCGTTGGCGGAGAGCCGGGCCAGACGATTGAGACCCTGCGACGTGCCCTCGACCTGTCCCATTCTGGCACGGTGCGACTGCTTGATCGGCTGGAGGAGGAGGGGATCCTAGAGCGACGGGCAGGGAAAGATGGTCGCTCGGCCGCGGTATTTCTGACCGCCGCCGGCAAACGGGTCTATCAGCGGATCCTCGATGCCCGGCGTCAGTCTATGGATGCAGCTCTCGGTCACCTGGGTGCTTCCGAGAGAAGCCAATTCATGCGAATGGTGGAGAAGGTCCTGTTCGGAATCACTCGCAGTCCTGCGCACTCCGATCACATCTGCCGGTTATGCGAACTGGACGTATGCCCAGAGCAGACCTGTCCCGTGAACTGCGCAGCGCTGGCCCGGTCCTGAGCCCAGCGGGCTCTTTGATGAGGGGTATATATGTATGCGGCACACTTATACATCCTGAAGGCACTTAGCCCGATTTCAGGCTGCCGCTCACAGGGGGGCGAACCGTGCCGTGAAGTGTCGGAGGAAGGGGGCTTGTTCGAGGAACCGGTAGCCCCGAACCGCCGCCCGGCGTTCCCACACATTCAGGATCGCCTCAACCACATAATCCACGTGGCTCTGGGTATACACTCGGCGGGGTATCGCAAGGCGCACCAGCTCCATCGGTGCAGCTGATTCGGCGCCGGTCTCGGGGTCCCGTCGCCCAAACATCACGGTGCCGATCTCGACCCCGCGGATGCCCGCCTCGCGGTAGAGCTCGACGGCCAGGGCCTGCCCGGGCAGCTGGAGATTGGGGATCTGCGGGAAGAATGCTGCCGCGTCGATGTACACTGCGTGGCCGCCTGGAGGTTGAACGATCGGCACGCCTGCCCGCGCTACGTGCTCTCCCAGATAGGTGGTGGAGGTGATCCGGTAGAGCAGGTAATCCTCGCTCAATGCCTCGTATAGACCGACGGCGATCGCTTCCAGGTCGCGCCCGGCAAGCCCGCCGTAGGTCGGAAATCCCTCGGTCAGGATGAGCAGATCGCGGGCCCGATCCGCCAGTGATGTCTGGTTGGTGGCGAGGAATCCCCCCATGTTCACCATGCCATCTTTCTTGGCCGACATCGTACACCCGTCGGCGTAAGAAAAGAGCTCCTGCGCAATGGCGAGGGGTACCTTGTCCTGGTAGCCGCTCTCCCGCTGTTTAATGAAGTAGGCGTTCTCCGCGAACCGGCAGGCATCGATGTAAAGCGGGATCTTGCTGGCCCGGCAGAGGGTAGAGACCGCCCGCACATTCTCCATCGAAACCGGCTGCCCGCCGCCTGAATTGTTGGTGATGGTGATCAGGCAGAGGGGGATTCGCTCCGGTCCGACCTCAGAGATCAACCGGCCCAGTGCGGCAACATCCATGTTTCCCTTGAAGGGATGCCGCGCCTCCGGTTTACGTCCCTCCGAGATCACCAGGTCGACCGCGCTGGCTCCGACGAACTCCACGTTGGCCCGGGTGGTGTCGAAGTGGGTGTTGTTGGGAACTACGTCTCCCGGTTTGCACATGACGGAGAACAGGATCCGTTCTGCGGCACGCCCTTGGTGTGTGGGCAGGACGTGCCGGAAGCCAAAGATGTCCCGCACCGCCTCCTCGAAACGGAAGAACGAGGGACTCCCGGCGTAGGACTCATCTCCCCGCATCATGGCGCCCCACTGGGCCGAACTCATCGCCGAGGTCCCGCTGTCGGTGAGGAGGTCGATGAGGACGTCTTCAGAACGCAGCAGGAAGACGTTGAACGCGGCTTCTTCGAGCTTCGCTTCCCGCTCTTCACGGGAAGTCATCCTGATCGGCTCGACCGACTTGATGCGGAACGGCTCGATAATGGTTTTCATAGGTCAGTTAATGTGCGCCGGCTGGGGGAGAGGCTTCATATTGCCACCATGGCTTCTGACAATCTTCCGGTCGTAGTCGTCGGGGCGGGTGCCGCCGGGTTGATGGCGACAATCTCCGCAGCGCAGGCCGGGGCGCGGGTAGTGCTGCTGGAGGGAACCCGCGACGGCGGCCGCAAGATCCTGATCAGCGGAGGAGGAAGGTGCAACGTCCTTCCCTCGGCGCTCGATCCGGGGCGATTCGTGACCGAGTCTTCTCCTAATACCCTTCGGCGCATGCTCCTCTCCTTCCCGCTGGAGCAGCAACGAGCGTTTTTCGAGCGAGACCTCAATATCCCGCTGGTTCTCGAAGAGCAAACCGGCAAGCTCTTCCCCGTATCGAACCGGGCCCGCGACGTCCGTGATGGTCTGGTGAATCAGGCGAAGCGCCAGGGCGCTCTGGTGTCCTTCGGCTCCCGGTTGGTCAGCCTCGAGCGAGTGCCGTCTGGGTGGCGTCTTGAGACCTCGGGTAACGGGCCACTAACCGCACGGTCCGTCGTGGTCGCTACCGGCGGTCTCTCGGTGCCCAACACCGGTAGTGACGGTATCGGGCTCGATCTGGTCCGGGCGCTCGGCCACACCGTTGTCAACCCGTATCCCGCGCTCACTCCACTTACGGGGAATTCCGCATTCCACCAGGAGCTGGCCGGGGTTTCGTTGCACTCCTCGTTGTCCGCTCAGGCGAACCGTTTCGAGACGACCGGCGGGTTTCTCTTTACCCATCGCGGTTACAGTGGTCCTGCGGTTCTCGACATTTCCCACCTGGCGGCGCGAGCGCGACTCCGGGACGAGCCCCTCCCTCGACTCACGGTGAACTGGTGCGCCTTGGGTCAGGAAGAGTGGAATGGAATGTTACAGCAACGCACCGCCGCAACAGTTGTCTCCATCATCCGTCGCCACCTTCCGGCCCGCCTCGGGGAGGGGATCCTGGTGGAGGCGGGTCTCGAGCCGCTTCTTCCAATTTCGCAGCTGCCGCGCGAAGCGCGACTCCGGCTGGTGGATCTCCTGGTGCGATACGAACTCCCCTGGACCGGAGACGAGGGGTACCGGAAGGCCGAAGTCACGGGAGGTGGTGTGGCGCTCTCCGAGGTTCACCCGACGACGCTTGAGAGCCGCCGTTGTCCCGGACTCTTCCTGTGCGGAGAGATGCTGGATGCGTTCGGACCGATCGGCGGCCACAACTTTGCCTGGGCCTGGTCAACCGGCCGAGCAGCGGGAATCGCGGCGGCGAGGGTCTGAAAACAACAAGCGGCTGCCCCGCAGGGCAGCCGCTCAGTTGTCGAAGAGATTCCGGATTTAATTCACCCCGAATGTGATCCCAAGTGTCAGCGGGATAAAGGCGGTATTGAAGGTCTCGGTGAACACACTGATGTATCGAGCCTCGAAGAATATCTTGGAGTCGGAGCCCACCGGAAAGTTGACCCCAGCTCCGCCACCCGCCGAGAACTTGGTGCTACTGCTGCTGCCCGCCTTGACGCTGAACACCCCGATGCCACCCACCAGATAGGCCTTGGCTTTTCCGGAGCCGAACTCATAAATCCCGTTGGCGAGACCTCCAGCCAGCTTGAACTTGCCACCGCCGCCCTCAAAATCGTTTTCCCCATACAGGCCGTCGATTCTGAAGGAAGAGGGCGAGTGGGCTCCGGGGCGATACCCGATGATCGCGAGACCATGCCACCCGAAGTTCGCTGCGTCGCTATAGTCTCCCACCGGCTCCGTTCCGCCACCGGCAACACCGAAGTAGACGCCTTCCTGGGCCTGAGCCGAGTGCGCACCAAGGGCGAAGAGGGCAAGGAGGGCGAGACCGGAAAGCAGATGACGTTTCATGGAATCTCCTGAACATTTGTCAGACGTTTCCGCACCAGAGACGAATCGCGGCCAGCTTGAGGCTCAAGCTAATAGTGATCAGGGAGATTTGCAGCGACGAGGGGATTAGCGACTGAGGGGAAGCTGTCAGCGAACCCGCCGGATCAGTTTGCGCACCGAGTCCGGCGGGGCCCGAAGCGCGAGAGACATGCGGTACCCGTCGTCGTCTACCCAGGTCGCGACACTCACGCCCTGCGCCGAGCTGCCAAAGAGCGTGTCACCATTCTCCAGCGCCGCATCGTTGATCGGTCGGAATCCAGATTCATCCAGGGGGATTCGTTGTTGATCCAGTAGGATATGCGAGCCATCCGGTGTGTTATAGACGACCCGGACGAGATCGAGAGACGCCTGGGCTCCGGGCACCGCGGAGCCGGGGCCGAGCTCGACGTGATCGGGACTCAGGTTGCTCAGGAAGCGAATTCCACCATCGAGACGCCGTGATGCCTCACCCAGGGCAACCCGCCGGAATCCCGGCATGGTGACCGATGCGTCAGGCTTGGGAGAAGCACCCATGGATGCGGCAGGAGCGGGAGCCTTGGTAGTCGTGGTGCGAGGTGTTGAGGGTGGCGGGTCCTGCTGTACCGGGCGAGCCGATGGCGTAACAGCCGGGGCCGAATCGACCGCCTTCGTAGTCGAGTCGATCGAGGGCGAGGCAAGGCTGTCCCTCGACGTCGCGAGGTTCTGGGGAGTTTCGGCCATCGGATCTACCCCGATCGTCGGCGACGTCACCAGGCCGTCGGACGAATTCCGTTGCAGCCGGCTGGCGGAATACCCGACGATCAATGCCAGCGCGACGGCCGCAATCCACAGCAAGTTCGTGAGGTCGAAGCGATGCTTGGGAGCGGGATTATCGGGAACCAGCACGAAGGCCGCGGGGAGGGCCATAGGCTGGGGGCTCGACTGCGCTTCAGGAAGGAGGATCGCGATCTCCTCGAAGTGATCGCGCCATTCTTCAAGCCGATGCCCACATCCACGACACTCGGCAGCATGGGCCAGCACCACGTCGATGTCCAACCGGGACATCTTGTGGTTCAGGAGCTGTTCGAGCGTACGTTCGTCTATGTGCGCCATGCTTCCGAAAATCAGGACCTGCTGGATCCCTAATCTAGCTTGAGTTTCTTACAAAGTAGGGGCCGGATCCGGTCACCGCACCCGTCGTGCCAAAGCGCGCAAGGAGTCGGTCGGTAGAAATCCCCTAAGCCCAAGGTGAAACATGGTTTGCGAGACCCAGTTGAGGCTGGAAGCGCCATCAGGCGCCGGGGTCACCAAGGTATCCCCCGGAAGCAGGTTCAGCTTGGAAGTGGCTCTAAGGGCCTGAGCGCCGCCCTCGGGTCCTTGCTCGATTCGCTGCTGATCGAGCCAAAGCTGCCGCCCTGGCGGATCATCGTAGACGACTCGTACCACCTCCTGATCGGGATTCCCGCCGGCGAATTCGCCGCCCGGGCCCACAAGGACCAGTTGGGGGGTCATCCCATCAATCAGCAGGACGCTTCCACCAAGAACCCGGACCGCCTCCTCCAGAGAGCTAGCCCGGAATCCGGTGGGGATCTCGGTGTTCAGGACTTTGGGCTTGGGCATCGGCGCTTCGACCAAACGGCCAGGCGGCTCGGCTTGGGCCTTGGCATCCTTCTCGTTTCGTTCCTTGTCCCGAAGCATTTGCCCCTCCTCGGCCGATTCGTCGAAGGCATCCGCCCGCTGGCCGGACCTGGATGAATCTCCGAGCCTAAGCTCATTCGCTGTGATCGGGGCTTCCGCAGCCTTGGCACCTGGGGCGGACTTGGCAAGCTCGGGAGCGCGGCGCGTTTCGCTCTTTTGTTCCATACTTGAGGCTGTGTCGGCCGGCGGGGTTGCTCCAACGATCCCAGGTGCGGTCTCGCGCAATTCGTCCGGTTTGAGCACTGAGTCGCCGGAAGCCCCGAGTTGAGTCCGATCCCGCAGCGCACTTCCGTAGTACCCCAACCCCACGGCGATCACGACAGTCGCCGCCCACGCCAACCATTGGTAGTTCTTTCGCCGCGAGCGGACGGTTGAGAGTCTGCGAGCCGGCTGGCTGCCTGCCGGCAGCACCAGCGTCTCAACCAGTCGGTCTGCCTCGGCGAACAGACCCCGTGCCTCGGCGAGGAGCTGCTGGCACTCGGCGCAGGCTCGGAGATGCTGCTCCGCGGCCTCACGGTCCGTCGCTGTCAGCTCGCCATCCAGCATGGCGTGGATGTGGCCTTCATCAAGATGCGGCATAGCGGTCCTTATCCTGCTTTCTATATGCCTCGACCAGCCTTCGGCGAGCTCGGGCCAGCGTGGTTCCGATGGCTCCTTTCGCCAACCCAGTGGTCGCGGCGATTTCGTCGTAGTTGAATCCTTCTGCTTTCAGCAACAGGACGTCGCGATCCCGCTCGTTCATTTCGTCCAATGCCGCGCGAACGGCGCGAATCTGTTGCTCCTTCTCATACTCGTGTTCCGGCCCGGGTGAAGTCGTGGTGCTTTCCGCCTTGAGGAGCTGGAGCCGCCGGCCCTGGCGAACGGCGCGACGCCCGTCATCCCGCACCAGGTTGAGCGCAACCGCAAACAACCAGGGCCGCGGGTTGTCAGGCGGCGTGGTCAGGGCCCGGGCAAACACTTCCTGGGCGAGGTCCTCGGCCCGATCACGGTCGCCCGTGCGGCGGTACAGCATCCGCACGAGCGATTCGTGGTACGTGGCGTAAAGCGATTCGACCGTGTGGGTCACTTCAGACTCCCCGGAATCCCTTCACCAGCGCCGTCAGATCTCGGTTCGAGAGCGACTGCGCACCTTTGGCCGTGATGCGAATGGTCACCGATCGGCCGGCGATTGCGACTTCATCTCCCAGAACCAGGCACGGCCCCAGTTCGGGAAGCGCTCGGGCAACGGCGAAGTAGGCGTCGCTGTAGGGCGCTACCTCAATCACCCGCAGACTATCGCCCAACGCGGCATCCGTCCAGACGCCATCGCGCCGCGCGAAGATCCTACCCCCAACACGCTTCATGTCGATGTCTTTATTCAACGCCGCGCCGATCATGAGCTTCTCGTTCTCCTCCTTGTCGGCCTCCGCGAGTGAGCTCGTCTTGGAAAGCGACGCGCTTTGCTTTGCAATGTCGAATGCTCCTTGCCCGGTCTGCGCCGCCGGGGCTGCTGCCCGCATCGCGGCGGCGTCCTCCATCCGGCGATTGATTGCGACCACCCCGGGCTCCTGCACCAGATACGACGTGTACTCGGTGAGGATGCCGTAGCGAAGTCCCAGGTCGCGTACTTCGCGAACCAGGGCCTCGCTCGATCCTTCGAGGCGAATCTGGCGAGTCAGATCTCCAATTCTGCGAGACGCCCACAGCCGGGGAATAAAGTCATTGGCTAGCTGACTCCTGGGGAAGGTGGCCATGGCGGTGAATCGCTCCCTCCGACCGTTGCGCTCTCCTTCAATGACGATCGGACCGCTCCCTTCACCACGATAGCGCCCGAAGACCGTCAGCTCCTCGCCGTAGAACAGATCGGGAAGCGTGCCGGGGGACAGATCAACCAGTCTGACTGGAGAATCTACGATCCGCAGGTTGACCAGGGCCGGGCGGCGGATCTTGCCGAGCAGGCTGCCCATCGCGACTTCGACGCTGGCATCGGGTGGTACGTATTCCGCACTCCCGCGCCCCTCTTTCGCGAGCCGGTCAATCAGATAGGTGTTGACGTCGGGTCCTATGCCCACAGTAAAGATTCTGGTGCGCCCGATGTGGCCGGCGGCGGTCGCCGCGATTCGATCGGGCTCCTGTTCGCCGACCGATGGGAGACCGTCGGTCAGGAAGACCACGATTGGCAACCGGTCTTCCGGCACGGTCGTTCCGAGAACCGCGTCCAGCGCGCCGGCGATATTGGTCCCGCCTTCGGCCTGGAGCGCATCGACGAACTGCCGGGCCTCTCGCAGGGTATTCGCGGTGACGGGACTCCACCCATCGCGGAAGTGACGGACGCTGGTGCTGAATGAGACAAGCCGGAAGCGATCCTCCGAACTCAGAGTCTCCAGCGCCTGCCGGAGGGCGGTCTTGGCCTGATCGAGTTTGGCTCCCGACATCGAGCCGGAGACATCGACAACCAGGGAGAGGTCCCGTGGCACTGCCGGCCCGTCTTCGGTCATCGCGGGCGCGAGTAGCAGCATCAGATATCCGTCTTCCCCACCGGGCGCGTGGGTGACCGCGCTGGTTCCCACGATTCCCTGACGCAGCGGCAGGAACAGTTCGATATCGCTTCCGACGTCAGCGTGCACCGTTATCTCAAGCTGGTCGCCCTGGCGGTCGGTCGTGATGCGGTGGGTTGGCGAATAGGGCTGCCCGAAATCACCCGCATTGGGAACGGTGACGAGAAAGGAAAGATTTGCACGACCGCGTTCTCCCACGGCGTAGCGGAGGCGGAGTGCGTCTCCCGCTCTCTCGAGAAGCTGGGTATACCGCAGGGCGATCTTGCGAGTCTCTCCCGCCTGGATGGGAAACACCCTCGCTCGCACCAACCCGTGGCCTGCGAGGGTCAATAACGCCGGATCCTTCTGCCGCCGGACGATCTCCTCGTAGATGTTTCGGGCCTGGTCAGCGTTCATCATTTCACCCCGGAGTTCCTGGTTACCCATCCAGAGCGAGAAGTTCTGGAAGACGGCTTCACCAGGAAGCGGGTAGAGGTAACTCCCCTCAGCGATGCTGCCGCCCTGATTGCGAAATTGCTCGGCGACCTCGACTCGGGCGACGCGCCCGTCAATCGTGGTGCGAACCTGTGATTCGGTGCGAATGATCGTCGACGAACTGCCGGGGACTCGCGGCCGCTCGATTTCGATCCACCCTTGTGCCTGTGCGGGCCCGGCCAGCAGGGCCAAGGTGAGCGCGAGCTTTCCTGTGCGCAGCATGAGATCCTCTGTTCTTGGGTCGGGCGGGAGATGCGGAGGGACCTCAGACTTGCACAGCGCGGATCGAGGAAAGCCGGACGATGTTCCTTATATTTGCCGCTTTCCCGGGAGCCGAAATGTCAACAATCGACGTGACCAGGACTTACCTCGAGATGACCTCTCCGGGTGATCTTCGGGGCTCAGCCGATCCGCCGAATGGCGTTCGGATCGAACGGGTTGAGACCTGTCCGGTGGACTTGTTCCGGTTCTTGTACGCCGAGGTGGGGAAGCAGTTCTACTGGCGCGACCGGCTGGTCTGGAGCGACAGCCAGATTGAGGAGTATCTCAAAGGGCCGGTCTGGACCTGGATCCTTTATGAGAGAGGCGCCCCGGGAGGGTACTTCGAGCTCAAGCGACATGAGGATGGGTCGGTCGAGATCGCCTACTTCGGCTTGATGCCACATACGATTGGCCGGGGCCTCGGGACCCTCTTGCTCACCAAGGCGGTGGAAGAGGCCTGGAAGTTGAGCCCTACGCGAGTGTGGCTCCACACCTGCACGCTGGATCATCCCGCCGCGCTACCGAACTACGTCAAACGGGGCTTTCGCCCGTTCCGTACCGAGGTCTATCAAACGTGCATTCCCTAGCAGCGTGATGACTTGCAGGACGAGGTGTCGGCTATGGAATCCGGGCGGAAGGGCAGAGATCGGCGAGGACACACGCTTCACAGCGCGGGCGTCGTGCGATGCACACCTGACGTCCATGGAAGATCAGCAGGTGTGACAGCAGGGCCCAATCAGCCTGAGGGAACAACGGCATCAAATCGCGCTCGATCTTCACCGGGTCGTCGTGGTCGGTGAAACGCAATCTCTGGCTCAGCCGAGCTACGTGAGTATCGACCGTGACTCCCACGTTGATTCCGAAGGCATTTCCCAGCACGACGTTGGCGGTCTTGCGTCCCACTCCCGGAAGCGCGTGAAGCTCCTCCATGGTATTGGGAACCTCGCCGCCATGGTCCGCGACGAGGGCCTGCGCCATGCCGATCAGATTCTTGGCCTTGTTGCGGAAGAATCCGGTTGACTGAATCAATCGCTCCAGCACCGACCTTCTTGCCCGACCCATCGCCGCCGGATTGGGAAACCGGCGGAAGACCTCCGGAGTCACCATGTTGACTCTCGTGTCGGTGCACTGGGCGGAGAGAATCGTTGCAACGAGGAGTTGGTAGGCGTTTTCGAAATTCAGGGCGGTCTGCGCTTCGGGATACGTCGCTTTGAGGCGGGCGAGAATCAGGGATGCTCGTTCCTTGGCACTCGCCAGTTTCGGCCGGGTGGCGTGCTTCACTTGGGGGCTCTCCGCCGCGCAGCGTGCTTGAGGAATTCGTCCACCGACCGAGCGTTGAGAATGTCCCGTTTGGTGAGCCATCCCTTCCTCGCCATCCCGACACCGAAGGGGACGTGGCGGAGCCCCGCGATGCTGTGGGCATCGGCGCCGATCGACAACAGCACGCCTCGATCCCGGGCTTCGCGCAGCCGGCGCCAGTCGAGGTCAAGCCGATGGGGGTCCGCATTGATCTCGATCGTCACTCCAGCGGCGACTGCCTTCTCCAGGATCCGGTCCAGATCGAGCGGATAAGGGTCGCGCGAGAGCAGCAACCGACCGGTCGGATGGCCGATGATGATGAGACAGGGGTTGTCCATCGCGGCCAGCATTCGCGCCGTCATCTCCTGCTCGTTCATGCCGAACCGGCTATGAATCGAGCCGATGACGAAGTCGAGCCGGCCGAGGGTGGCCTCGTCATAGTCCAGACCGCCGGTCGCGAGAATGTCAGCCTCGATTCCCTTCAGGACTCGAAATCCCTTCAGACCCTGGTTCACGGCGTCGATCTCGTCTGCTTGCCGCTTGAGATCGTCAGCAGCGAGGCCACCGGCGTAGGCTGCCGCCTGGCTGTGGTCGGTGATACCGAGGTACTGGTACCCGGCGTCCTGGCAGGCCGCGGCCATCTCCCTGATAGTATTCGATCCGTCCGAGTAGTCGCTGTGGCAATGCAGGAAGCCCTTCAAGTCGCTTTGCTCCAGAAGAGCAGGGAGCTCATTCTTCGCGGCAGTCTCGATTTCTCCGCGTCCTTCGCGGATCTCAGGCGGAATCTCCGGCAGGCCCAAGGCCTGGTAGAAATCCGCCTCGTTGCGGGTCGCCACAAACTCACTGCCCTTCCACAGGGCAGCACCGGTCAGCGAGAAGCCGCGTTGTTGAGCGAAGGTCGTGAGTTGGCTCAAGTGGGCGTCGCTGCCGGTGGCCTGGACCAGTACCCCCCCGGCATTGACCGGCGTCGTAACCACCACCTGCGCGCTTGAGCCGCCGGCGAACCGCAGCGTCACTTGGCGCTCGTCGTGTCCCCCGAACTCATAGACGCCGGGCAACTGCGCCATACGCTTGAACAAATCCGCGGGCTGAGTCTCGGCCACCAGAACCACGATCAGCTCCTTCACCAGCTCGCATCGCCGCCGCACCTCGCCGCCGATGACTGCGCACGTCACACCGGGCAATCGCTCCAGCGCGGCGCGCAGGGTCTCCGCTTCCTCCGCGGCGTGGTGCGAGAGCTTGAACTCACTGGCCTGGCGGAGGAATGCGATGCCCTTGAGGATGTTCTCGGCTGTCTTGGCGCCGAATCGCGGAAGCTTGGCGAGGCGGCCATCGCGCGCCGCTGCTTCGAGCTCGGGAAGGGAGTCGATGTCGAGGGTTTCGTGAATCTGCCGGATCTTGGCGACGCCGAGCCCGGAAACCTGGAGCATCTCCACGAGTCCGGGGGGAACCTGTTCCCTGAGTTCTTCCAGGAGGGAAGACCGGCCGACCGTGAGCAGCTCGGTCACGATCTGAAGAGTGGCGGGCCCGATGCCTTTGGTTGCCGCCAGCGTGCCATCGTCGAGCCCGGTTCGGAGATCACCGGAAAAGGCCCCGAGCGCCCGGGCAGCAGTCGTAAAGGCCCGGACCCGGAAGGTGTTCTCTCCCTTCAATTCCATGAAGGAAGCGATCTGCTCGAACACGCGAGCCACGGGAACATGGAGCTCTAGACGGCCGTACAGCGCGGCGTCGCCGGCGAACCGCTGGAACAGGTAGCCGCGCAGGGTATGCTCGCCGCCGAGAAACGCGGCCTCGTCATAGGGG
>Ga0207674_10003319_pt1 | contig 19786 bp, 16 predicted proteins | sample KBSCornC72_FD_184303 | JGI IMG/M metagenome (GOLD analysis project Ga0207674, IMG submission 184303) | Corn rhizosphere microbial communities from Kellogg Biological Station, Michigan, USA - KBS Corn C7-2 (SPAdes) (version 2) | ecosystem: Host-associated > Plants > Roots > Rhizosphere > Soil ... | reverse complement strand
GAATGCCGGCCATCGGAAAGGGTTGACAGGCCCTTGCCCCTTTGCCACGCTCGGTGGCTATGCCTACCCGTCCGCATTTCCAGCGCCTGGTCGAACGCGTCCGGAATTTACCGGCGCTGCCGACGGCGATCGTCTATCCGTGCGATCGCGATTCGCTGCAGGTCGCGCTTTCCGGCCAGTTCGCCGGCTATCTGGCGCCGGTGCTGATCGGACCCGAGGCGCGCATCGCCGATGCCGCCGCGCATGCCGGGCTCGACCTGTCGCGCATCGAGCTGATCGACACTCCGGATGATCCCGCCGAGGCGGCGCGGCGCGCCGTCGCACTGGCACGGGACGGCACGGTCCGCGCGCTGATCAAGGGCAGCCTCTATCCCGATGACCTGATGCGCGCGGTGGCCGCACCCGACGCCGGCTTGCGCGGCGAACGCCGGCTGACCCACGCATTCTTCATGGATGTCGGCGGCTTCGCGCGGCCCTTCATCCTGTCCGACGCGGTGCTGAACATCGCGCCGAATCTCGCCGCCAAGCGCGAGATCGTGCAGAACGCGATCGATCTCGCGCACGCGCTTGGCATCGCCAATCCGCAGGTTGCGGTGCTGGCGGCGGTCGAGGGCGTGACCGCGGCGCTGCCTGCAACCGGCGACGCCGCGGCGCTGGCGAAAATGTCGACGCAGGGATTGATCAACGGCGGCACGGTGGCCGGCCCGCTTACGGCGGACAGCGCGCTGTCGTCCGATGCGGCACGCGTCAACGGTGTCGACGATCCGGTCGCCGGTCACGCCGACATCCTGATCGTCCCGGGCCTCGACGCCGGCTCGCTGGTCGTGCGCACGCTGACGGCGATCTGCGGAGCGCTGGCGGCCGGCATCGTGCTCGGTGCGAAGGTCCCGATCGTTCTGGGCGGCCGCAACGACACGATGGAAGTCCGCATGGCGTCGTGCGTGCTCGCCTCGCTGATCGCCGCCGCGCAGGCGCAACAAGCCGCGGCGCCTCCCGCGGCCGCCGGCGTTCCGGTCGCGGCGTAAATCGGATCGCGCCCTCGTTGCGCGACGTGGGCCGCCGCTGCATGATGGCGGCCGTGCAGTCCAGCATCAAAACCCCGTCCGGCCCTGCTCTCCGATGCCTCCGCCGGCGCTGAGGCTCTTGCCGTTTCTGGCCTGGCGGCATCGCGTCACGGCGGCGACGTTGCGCGCCGACCTGCTCGCCGGTCTGCTTGGCGCGCTGATCGTTCTTCCGCAGGGCGTCGCGTATGCGACGCTGGCCGGACTTCCGCCGCAGTATGGCTTGTACGGGGCGATGCTTCCCGCGGTGGTCGGCGCTCTGTGGGGTTCGTCGTGGCACCTCGTCTCGGGACCGACCAACGCGACGTCGCTGATGGTCTCCGCCTCGCTCTCCGCGCTGGCGCTGCCGTTCTCGCCTGAGTATCTTCGCCTCGCGCTCACGCTCGGTCTGATGATCGGCCTGATCAAGCTCGTGCTGGGTCTCGCCCGGCTTGGCGCGCTGGTCAACTTCGTGTCCACCACCGTCGTCATCGGCTTCACCGCCGGCGCGGGACTGCTGATCATCGCGGCGCAGCTGTCGAATTTTTTCGGCTTGCCGGCCGCCCATCCGGCCAGCTTCGTCAACGCGCTGGCGTCGTTCGCGCGGCACGCGACCGAGATCGATGGTTGGACCGCCGCCGTTGGAGTCGTAACGCTTATCGCCTCGCTGGCGAGCCGACGCGTGCTGCCGCGCGTACCTTACCTGCTGACCGGAATGGTCGTCGGAAGCGTCTTCGCCTACGCGCTGGCGCGCGCCGGCATCGCGCAGGTCGCGACGGTCGGCCCGCTGCCGTCCGCCGTGCCACCGCCGTCGCTGCCGGCGTTTTCCGGCGAAACCTGGCGCATGCTCGCGCCGATCGCGTTCGCGCTGACGGTGATCGGACTGACCGAAGCGGTGGCCAGCGCGCGCGCCGTCGCCGCGCGCTCGGGCCAGCGCATCGACGGCAATCAGGAATTCATCGGACAAGGGCTGGCGAACATCGCCGGCGCGTTCACCTCGAGCTATCCGACGTCAGGATCGTTCAACCGCACCGGCGCCAACTTCGAGGCCGGCGCCAAAACGCCGCTGGCGGCCGTGTTTTCCGCAGGTTTCCTCGTCGTGGTGCTGCTGCTGGTCGCCCCGCTCGCGGCGTACCTGCCGCTGGCGGTCATGGCGGCGCTGCTCCTGATCATCGCCTGGGGACTGATCGATCTCGCACGCATCCGCGAAATCGTGCGCATCGGCCGCAGCGAAGCCCTGGTGCTGACGGTCACGTTTCTGGCGACGCTGCTGGTCCAGCTGGAATTCGCGATCCTGGTCGGCGTGCTCTGCTCGCTGTTCGCCTATCTGAACCGCACGACGCATCCGGCCATCCATGCGGTTGCACCCGATCCGGCGTCGCCGCAGCGGCGCTTCATTCCGGTCGCCGCGAGCGGCGAGCCGGGCCGCCTGCCCGAATGTCCGCAGCTTGCGCTGCTGCGCGTCGACGGCTCGCTTTTCTTCGGCGCGGTCGATCATGTGCGAGACGAGCTCGAAGCCCTGCGCCGCGGCGCATCGGCGCGACCGCACGTGCTGCTGATCGGCAGCGGTATCAACTTCATCGACGTCGCCGGGGCCGAGCTCTTGGCGCAGGAAGCCGAGGCACAGCGCGCGGCGGGCGGCGCGCTGTATCTGTGCAACCTCAAGCCGACGGTCGTCGACGTGCTGGAGCGCGCGGGCCTGGTCGACCGGATCGGACGCGACAGGATCTTCGCCACCAAGGACGAGGCGATACGCGGCATCTATCCGCGGCTGGACTCGGCGATCTGCCGCGCGAGCGATGCGCGCATATTCATCGAGTGCCAAACCCATCTGCCCGACGGATCGCCGCGTCAGGCCGGCTGACCGTCGAAACCGATTACTTCGGCCGCACGCAGTCGACGAAATAGCGCAGCTTGCCCGCCTCGCTGGTCTCGACCAGGCCGTGGATGTCGGTGTCGAATCCGGGGAACTGCTGGTTGAAGTTGCGGGCGAACTGGAGGAACTGCACGATCGTGCGGTTGAAGCGCTCGCCCGGGATCAGCAGCGGGATGCCGGGCGGATAAGGCGTCAGCAGCACGCTGGTGACGCGTCCTTCGAGCTGATCGATCTCGACGCGGTCGATCTCATGGTGCGCCATGCACGAGAACGCATCGGACGGCTTCATCGCCGGCTGCATGTCCGACAGGTACATTTCCGTCGTCACGCGCGCGACGTCGTTGGCCTTGTACATGTCGTGGATCTGGCGGCAGAGGTCGCGCAGGCCGACGCGCTCGTACGACGGCTGCTTGACACAGAACTCCGGCAGTATCTTCCACAGCGGCTGGTTCTTGTCGTAATCGTCCTTGAACTGCTGCAGCGCGGTCACCAGCGTGTTCCAGCGCCCCTTGGTGATCCCTATCGTGAACATGATGAAAAACGAGTACAGGCCGGTCTTTTCGACGATGACGCCGTGCTCGGCCAGGTACTTGGTCACGATCGAGGCCGGGATGCCGGTCTTGGCGAACTTGCCCGATACGTCGAGCCCCGGCGTGATGATCGTCGCCTTGATCGGATCGAGGATGTTGAAGCCGGGCGCCAGGTTGCCGAAGCCGTGCCATTTCTCGTTCGCCTTCAGCACCCAGTCGTCGCGCTTGCCCATGCCTTCGGCGGTCAGCTTCTCCGGCCCCCAGACCTTGAACCACCAGTCCTTGCCCCACTCGTCGTCGACCTTGCGCATCGCGCGCCGGAAGTCGAGCGCCTCGGCGATCGACTCCTCGACCAGCGCCGTTCCGCCCGGCGCTTCCATCATCGCCGCCGAGACGTCGCACGACGCGATGATCGCGTACTGCGGCGATGTCGACGTGTGCATCAGGTACGCCTCGTTGAATATGTGACGGTCGAGCTTGCGGGTCTGCGATTCCTGCACGATGATCTGCGACGCCTGCGAGATCCCGGCCAGCAGCTTGTGGGTCGAGTGGGTCGCGAAGACCATCGCCTTCTTGCTGCGCGGACGGTCCTTGCCGATGGCGTGCATATCCTTGTAGAAATCGTGGAACGCCGCGTGCGGCAGCCACGCCTCGTCGAAGTGCAGCGTCTCGATCCAGTCGCCCAGCGTTTCCTTCAGCATCTCGACGTTGTAGGCGACGCCGTCGTAGGTGCTCTGCGTGATCGTCAGGATGCGCGGCTGCTTGTTCTTGGCCACGCGCGCGAACGGGTTGGCTTCGATCTTCTTGCGGATGTTCTCGGGACGGAACTCGTCCAGCGGGATCGGGCCGATGATGCCCAGGTGGTTGCGGGTCGGCGTCAGGAATACCGGAATCGCGCCGGTCATCGTGATCGCGTGCAGGATCGACACGTGGCAGTTGCGATCGACGACGACGATGTCGTCCGGCGCCACGGTGGCGTGCCAGACCATCTTGTTCGACGTCGACGTCCCGTTGGTGACGAAGAAGCAGTGGTCGGCGTTGAAGATGCGCGCGGCGTTCCGCTCGGCGGCGGCGACCGGTCCCGAATGATCGAGCAGCTGGCCGAGCTCGTCGACCGAGTTGCACACGTCGGCGCGCAGCATGTTCTCGCCGAAGAACTGGTGGAACATCTGTCCGACCGGGCTCTTGAGGAAAGCCACGCCGCCGGAATGCCCCGGGCAGTGCCACGAATACGAGCCGTCCTGCGCGTAGTCGACCAGCGCGCGGAAGAACGGCGGCGCCAGCGAGTCCAGGTAGCTCTTGGCCTCGCGGATGATGTGCCGCGCGACGAACTCCGGCGTGTCCTCGAACGTGTGGATGAAGCCGTGCAGCTCGCGCAGGATGTCGTTCGGGATGTGCCGCGACGTGCGCGTCTCGCCGTACAGGTAGATCGGGATCTCGGCGTTCTTGAACCGGATCTCCTCGACGAAGGCGCGCAGGCTCTTCAGCGCCGATTCGGTTTCCTCGACCGAGCCGGCGCCGAACTCCTCGTCGTCGATCGAAAGGATGAAAGCCGACGCGCGCGATTGCTGCTGGGCGAACTGCGACAGGTCACCGTAGCTGGTGACGCCGAGGATCTCCATCCCCTCCTTTTCGATGGCGGCGGCAAGCGCGCGTATGCCCAATCCGGAGGCATTCTCGGAACGGAAGTCTTCGTCGATGATGACGATGGGAAAACGGAATTTCATCCAGCCACTCCTGAGGATCGGATCGTGCCGTGCGCCAGAAAAGAAAGCGGGGTGTCCGGCCGGTGGCCGCACCCCTCGTCAGGGCCGCATTGTGCACTGCGACGGCGCGCGATGCGAGCGGTTTGACGACCCGCGGCGGGAAACCGCCTTCGCCGCCGACGCCGCAGCTCAAACGTTGGCGGCGATCAGGATCCCGGCCCAGGCGATCAGCCCAAGCCCCAGCGGCGTTCGCAGCCGCCTGCCCCAGCGGAGATTCTTCTCGGCGGCCATCGCGGCGGCAAGAACCAGCATCCAGCCGAGGCTGCCCATGCCGACGACGAACATCACGGCCATCAGGGCCCAGCAGCAGCCGACGCAGAACACGCCGTGCTCGAACCCGATCCGCAACGCTTCGCGGCCAGGCGCGCTCCCTTGCCAGCGCGCGTTGATGAACGTGAACGGCGTGCGGCAGCGTTCCAGGCAACGGTACTTGAGCGCGCTGAACTGGAAGACGCCGGCGCCGGCCAGCACGAGCGCGCCGACCGCCCAGCCACGCCCGGCGAGCCAGCCGGCCTGCGCGGCGCCGGCGTGCAGCAGGCTGTCGATGCCGTGCGCCAGCAGTCCGAAGCCGAGCCACGCGATCGCATAGCCCGCCACCACTCTGCCCAGCAGCGCGCCGGCATCGGGTCTCGCGGCCACGACCCGGCTGAAGATGCCGAGCAGCGGCAAGGTGGTCGGCAGCATCATCGCCGTAATCATCAGCAGCCAGGCGAGCGCGTAGACCAGCGCCGGGACGATCAACGCACCTTGCGGGATGCTGCGGCAAAGCGCGCCGAACGGGCCGTCGCCGGTCCAGCCCCCGTGCTCGAGGTAGCGCCCGTACGGGCTTAAGCTCCACGCCGCCAACGCGAGCCAGGCGACGGCCGATAGCGCCGCCACCAGACCGACGCGCAGCGTCTGCGGATCGGGAGCGCGCGCCGCGGGCGCCGCCGCTGCCTGGCGATCGGACACGGCCAGGTCTTTTCGTCGTCCGCCCCGACCTAGGCGTTGAACACGAACGTGCTTTGCAGCGCGTTATGGCCGCTCAAGCTGAGATTGATGCCCAGCTTGTCGACCTTGGACGTATACCGCGGGCTCTTTCCGACGAACACCGGCGCGCCGGGAACCGTCGAGAACACCGTGTCGGCCAGCGTCGTCGTCGCACCGCTCGCGCTCTTGTACGGCTCGAGCTCGGCATAACCTGCGTTGCCGACCTTGACCACGCCCTTGCCGCCCTGGACATCCCACTGGATCGGCACTTTTTCGACCGACACCACCTCGCCGATCAGCTTGGCGAGGTCCGCAACCGGTCCGCCCAGCTTGCCGGTGTACACGCCGAGGATCGCTTCCTCCTGCTGCGGCGAGACCTTGTCGTCGAGGTACACGGCGGCGCGCCAGTTGCCCGCCAGGATGTTGCCGGGAATGTGCGCGATCAGCGCAATCGTATGGCCGGCGACGTCGACGCCGTTGATCGTGCCCTTGTCGAAATGCCAGGAAACGATGGTGTCGCAGGTGCCGAAGTCGGGATCCTCGCCGATCCAGCATGGGCACAGCACGCGACAATTGCAGACCTCGAGCAGTCTTCCTTCCAGATGGTAGGCCATGGATTTCCCCTCGCTTGAATTCGCCCGGACCAGCGCGGCGATCTTCCGCGCGCCGCAGCCCGTTGATCCTACGCCGACGCCGGGGCCGATTCCAGCCGAATATTCGACCGATCAGCGGCGGCCCCCGGCCAGGCGCACCGACGCCGGATCGAGGCGCAGGCGCACCATCGCCCAGACGCCCACCGCCGGGCCGATCGCCAGCGGGACGAAGGCGTGGCGCCAGCCGACGGCGTCGACAACATACGGAAGCAGATGGATCGTCACCAAGGTCAGCGTGAAGCCCAGCGCCGTCTGCAAGGTGAGCATCGTGCCGACCCGCGCCGGATCGGCGAGCTCCGCGATCGAGGCCGAGAACTGCGCCGAGTCGGCGACGATGCTGATACCCCAGACGAGGCAGAGGGTGACCAGCAGCCACGGCGCGCCGCCGTAGAGGAGCCCGACGCTCGCGGCGCAACTGCCGCTGACGGCCATCGCGACGATCGTCACCGTCGTGCGGCCGACCCGGTCGGCGACGAGTCCGGCGACGACGCAGCCCAAGGCGCCCGCGCCTATGGTCGCGAACGCCGCCAGCCTGGCGTCGACCTGCGCCGACTCCGGGGGCAGCGAAAGGGCGAAGCTCGCATTCAGGAACACGCCGATCCACGCCCACATGGCGTAGAGCTCCCACATGTGGCCGAGGTAGCCGAGGTTGGCGAGCCGCAGCGGGACGTCGCGCCAGGCCAAGAGCATCGCACCCGGTTCGAAGCGCGGCGCCGGCTTGCGGTTCGGGCCGAGGCCGGCGAGCGCAATGCCGAGCGCAGCAGCGAGCGCGCTTATCGACGACAGCACGACCGTCGGGCGCCAGTCGACGCCGCCGAAGGCGTTGAACAGATGCGGCGACGCCGAGCCCAGCGTCAGCGCGCCGACGAGGATGCCGACCATCAGCCCCATGTCGTCGCGCGCCCACGTCGTCGCGAGCTTCATGCCGACCGGGTAGACGCCGGCCATGCCGATGCCGGTGATCACGCGCAGCAGCGGCGCGGCGATCGATGCCGGATCGACCACCAGCAAGCCGGCGTTGGCGAGTGCGGCGACCGCCGCGGATGCGGCGAACAAGCGGCGCGGATCGACGCGATCGGGAAGGCCCAGAAACGCGCTGACCAGGCAGCCGATGACAAAACCGACCTGGACGCCGCTGGTCAGCGCCGCCTGCGCGAAATGGGACAGGTGAAACTCGGCGGCGAGCGCCGGCGCGACCGCGGAAGCGGAGAACCACACCGCCATCGCCGCGACCTGGCAGACGGCGATGACGGCGATCGACGCGCGCTTGGAGGTCGCTAACGCCATTGGCTGATTGGTCAACTACATTTTCGGCAGCGTAACGCCCTTCTGACCCTGGTACTTGCCGCCGCGATCCTTGTACGAAGTCTCGCAGACCTCGTCGGACTCGAAAAAGATCACCTGCGCCACGCCTTCGTTGGCGTAGATCTTCGCCGGCAGCGGCGTCGTGTTCGAGAACTCGAGCGTGACGTACCCTTCCCATTCCGGCTCGAGCGGCGTCACGTTGACGATGATGCCGCAGCGCGCGTACGTCGATTTCCCCAGGCAGATCGTCAGGACGTTGCGCGGGATGCGGAAATATTCGACGGTGCGGGCGAGCGCGAACGAGTTCGGCGGGATGATGCACGACGCCCCGTTGAAATCGACGAACGACTTGTCGTCGAAGTTCTTCGGATCGACGATCGTCGAGTTGAGGTTCGTGAAGAGCTTGAATTCGTTCGAGCAGCGGATGTCGTAGCCGTAGCTCGAGGTGCCGTACGACACGATCCTGCGGCCGTCGAGCTCGCGCACCTGCCCGGGCTCGAACGGCTCGATCATCTTGTGCTCGGCCGCCATGCGCCGGATCCAGCGGTCGGACTTGATCATCGCGGACCTGCCGTCGCGCCGGCAATCACGTGTTCTGCACGACGATATTGGGGAACTTGGCGGAGAAATCCTCGGCCTTTTGCGCGACGAACACCGCGGTCTTGCGCGCGATGTCCTTGTAGATCGTCGCGATCGGGCCGTCCGGATCGGCGACGACCGTCGGGCGTCCCGAATCGGCCTGCTCGCGGATATGGATGTCGAGCGGCAGCTGACCGAGGAAAGGCACGTTGTAATCGTCGCACATCTTCTTCGCCCCGCCTTCGCCGAAGATCGCCTCGGCGTGGCCGCAGTTCGAGCAGATGTGCGTCGACATGTTCTCGACGATCCCGACGATGGGGACGCCGACCTTGTCGAACATCTTGAGGCCCTTGCGCGCATCGATCAGCGCGATGTCCTGCGGCGTCGTGACGATCACCGCGCCGGTGACCGGCACCTTCTGCGACAAGGTGAGCTGGATGTCGCCGGTGCCCGGCGGCAGGTCGACGATCAGGTAGTCGAGGTCGCGCCAGTTCGTGTCCTTCAGCAGCTGCTCGAGCGCCTGCGTCACCATCGGCCCGCGCCACACCATCGGCGTATCGGTGTCGATCAGAAAGCCGATCGACATCGCCTGGACGCCGTGCGCCTCGAGCGGCTCCAGCGTCTTGCCGTCCTTCGATTCCGGCCTGCCGGCAATGCCCAGCATCATCGGCTGCGACGGCCCGTAGATGTCGGCGTCGAGCACGCCGACCGCCGCGCCTTCGGCGGAGAGCGCAAGCGCCAGGTTGACCGCCGTCGTCGATTTGCCGACGCCCCCTTTGCCGCTGGCGACGGCGATGATGTTCTTGACGCCGGGCACCAGCTTGACCCCGCGCTGCACGGCGTGCGAGGCGATGCGATGGCCGATCGTCACCGCGACCTTGCCGACGCCGGGAAGCGCCGAGAGATGGCGCTGGATCAGCCGGCGCAGCGTCTCGTGCTGGCTCTTGGCCGGGTAGCCGAGCACGACGTCGATGGCAAGGTTGCCGCCATCGACCTGCACCTTGCGGATCGCCTTGTCGGAGACGAAATCGCGGCCGGTATTGGGGTCGATCAGTGCACGCAGGCTGGCGTTTACGTCTGCCTCGGAAATGGCCATTCGGGTGTCGATCGCGTCAACGCTTAAACGTCGAGTTTAGCGAAAAACACCCGCTCTCGGTACTCGGCGCTTCGGCCCATTTGCTAGAATGCGCCAATCCCCTGCCGCATCAAAGGTCTTGCCGCATGCCGCGCCGCACGCTGTTCGTCACGACCGCGCTGCCATACGCCAATGGCCCGTTTCACATCGGGCACATCATGGAATACATCCAGGCCGACATCTGGGTGCGATTCCAGCGCATGCAGGGTCACGACGTGCATTTCGTCGGCGCCGACGATGCGCACGGTGCACCGATCATGCTCGCCGCCGAGGCGGAAGGTGTGACGCCGCAGCAGATGGTCGCCCGCATCGCGGCGACACGGCCGAAGATTCTGGGCATCGGCGAGTTCGCCGGCAAAGGTTTCCACTTAAGCTTCGATCACTGGCACAGCACCGACTCGCCGGAGAACGTCGAACTTTTGCAGGACATCTATGGCCGGCTGAAAGACCGCGGGCTGATCTACTCGAAGGCCGTGGAGCAATTCTTCGACCCGGTCAAGTCGATGTTCCTTCCGGACCGCTACATCAAGGGGGAATGCCCGGTATGCGGCGCCAAGGATCAATACGGCGACTCGTGCGAGGTGTGCGGATCGGTCTACGCACCGACCGATCTTAAAAATCCGTATTCGACCCTGACCGGCGCGACGCCGGTGCTCAAGTCCTCGGAGCACTTTTTTTTCCGGTTGTCCGATCCGCAATGCGTTTCGTTCCTCCGGCAATGGACGCAGGCGCCTGGCAGGCTGCAGCCCGAAGTGGCGAACAAGGCGCTCGAGTGGCTGGCCGAAAAACCGGGCGGCGACGGCAAGGGCCTCGCCGACTGGGACATCTCGCGCGATGCGCCGTACTTCGGCATCCCGATCCCCGGCGCCCCGGGCAAGTACTTCTACGTCTGGCTCGACGCGCCGGTCGGCTACCTGGCGAGCCTGAAGGCCGATCTCGCCAGCAAGGGCATCGCGCTGGCCGATTTTCTGCGCGGCGACGGCGTCGAGCAATATCATTTCATCGGCAAGGACATCGTCTACTTCCACACGCTGTTCTGGCCGGCGATGCTCGAGTTCGCCGGACCCCCGTACAAGGTTCCGGACAACATTTTCGTGCACGGCTTCATCACCTTCACCGGCGAAAAGATGTCCAAGTCGCGGGGCACCGGCATCAGCCCCGAGCTCTATCTCGACCTGGGATTGAATCCCGAGTGGCTTCGCTACTACATCGCCGCGAAGCTCAACAACCGGGTCGAAGATCTGGATTTCAATCCCGATGACTTCATCGCCCGCGTCAACAGCGATTTGATCGGCAAATACGTCAACATCGCGAGTCGCGCCGCGCGCTTCATCGCCCAGACCGGCAACAAGCTCGCGGCCACGTCGGGCTTCGACGCCCGCCACGGCGTTGCGCTGCAGGCGGTGTCGGACAGGATCGCGGAGCTCTACGCGAACCGCGAATTCGGCAAGGCGCTGCGCGAAGTGATGGATCTTGCCGATCAGACCAACGAATACTTCGACCGCAACAAGCCCTGGGAAGCCGCCAAGCGTCCCGACGGCGCCGCGCGTGTGCTCGAGATCTGCTCGGAATGCATCGACGACTTCCGGATCCTGACGACCTTGCTCAAGCCGGTGCTGCCGGCCGTGGCCGCGAGCGCCGAGCTGTTCCTGCAGATTCCATCGCAGGCCTGGAGCGATCTGGGCCGGGCGCTGCCGGCAGGCCATGCCATCGGCGATTACAAGCATCTGCTTAACCGCATCGATCCGAAGCAGATCGACGCGCTGCTCGACGGCCCGAAGGCTGCGACCGGTGCGGCGCCATCGCCGCCCGCCGAGGCCGCGGCCGCATCGGTCCCGGTCGCGCCGCTGATCAGCATCGACGAATTTTCCAGGGTCGACCTTCGCGTCGCGCGCATCGTCAATGCCGAGCATGTCAACGGCGCGGACAAGCTGCTGAAATTGACGCTCGACGTGGGCGAAGCGCGCCATCGGACGGTGTTCGCCGGCATCAAGAGCGCGTACAAACCGGAGGAACTGGTCGGCCGTTTGACGCCCATGGTCGCCAATCTCGCCCCGCGCAAGATGAAGTTCGGCATGTCGGAGGGCATGGTGCTCGCGGCATCGGGCGAGGGTCCGGGAATCTTCCTGCTCGCGCCCGATTCGGGCGCCGAGCCTGGCATGCGCGTCAAGTAGGCGCGATGCCTAACGCCGCTCTGCGGACGCGGAAAATCCAGGCGTTCCGGCGATGACCAGCGCGCTGCCGCTGATCGTCGACGCTATCGTGGCCTGGCTGGCGATCGGCCTGCTGGCCCTGGTGCCGATCGGCAGCGGCTTCGCCGGCCGCTCGCTGTTTGTCGCCGGCGCGTTGGTCGGCCTGGCGATCTCGGTCATCGCGCTCAGCGGTATCGGCGGAGTCGCGCAGACGATGGTGCTGCCGCTGGGCCTGCCCGACCTGCCTTTTCACCTGCGCCTCGACGCGCTGTCCGCGTTCTTCCTTGTGCTCCTCGGCGGCGCAGCGGCGGGCATCTCGGTGTTCTCGGCCGGCTACTTCCATGCCAGCCGGAATGCCTCGCCCCGCCTGCTGTGCCTGCAGTACCACGTGTTCCTCGCGGCGATGGCGCTGGTGCTGGTCGCCGATGACGCCTATGTTTTCATGGTCGCGTGGGAGACGATGGCGATGGCGTCGTTCTTCCTGGTGACGACCGACCACGTCGTTCCCGAGATCCGCCGTGCCGGATTCCTGTACCTGCTGATCGCGCACATCGGGGCCGTCGCGATCCTGCTCTGCTTCGGCGTCCTGCAGGGCGGCAGCGGCGATTACACGTTCGGCTCGATGCGCTCGCTGGTGCTGACCGGGGCGTGGCCTTCGATTGCCTTCCTGCTGGCGCTCGCCGGATTCGGGGCCAAGGCCGGGCTGCTGCCCTTGCACGTCTGGCTGCCGGAAGCGCATCCGGCGGCACCCTCGCCGGTATCCGCGCTGCTGTCGGCGGTGATGCTGAAAACGGCGATCTACGGTCTGTTGCGGGTGACATTCGACCTGCTCAATGCGCAGCTGTGGTGGTGGGGCGTCGCGGCGCTGGTGCTGGGCTTGCTGACTGCGCTGTTCGGCGTCATCTACGCGACCGTGCAGGTCGACATGAAGCGCCTGCTCGCCTACTCGTCGATCGAGAACATCGGCATCATCGTCGCCGGCATAGGCCTGACGATCCTGTTCAAAGCCAACGGCAAGACCCTGCTGTCGTCGATCGCGCTGGCGGCGACGCTCTACCACGCGCTGAACCACGCGTTCTTCAAAAGCCTCCTGTTCCTGGCCACCGGCTCGGTGCTGCACGCGACGCATGAACGCAGCCTCGGCAAGCTCGGCGGACTGATTCATCGCATGCCCTGGGTCGCCTGGTCGGCGCTGATCGGCGCGCTGGCAATCGCCGGACTGCCGCCGCTCAACGGCTTCGTGTCCGAATGGCTGCTGCTGCAGGCTTTCCTGTTCACGCCGACGCTGCCGCAATCGTTCATCAACATGCTGGTGCCGCTCGCCGCCGCGGCGCTAGTCCTCGTCGCGGCGCTGGGCGCCTACGTGATGGTCAAGTTTTACGGCGTCGTCTTTCTCGGACGGCCGCGGGAGTCGCATCTGGCGTATGCGCGCGATGCCGGACATTTCGAGCGCGTCGCCCTCGCGTGGTTCGCGATCGGCTGCGTCGCGCTCGGCTTGTTTCCCGGCACCGTCATCGGGCTTCTGGACAACGTCAACATGACATTGATCGGGGCGACGGTCGGCCAGGCGGGAGACCGATGGTGGCTGCTGGCGCCGATCAGCCCGGATCGCTCGAGCTACAGCCCGTTGATCGTGCTGCTGGTGATCGCCGCCGTCGTCGCGCTGACAATGCAGGTCGTGCATCGCTGGTATCACGGCCGCGTCCGCACCGGTCCGGCCTGGGACTGCGGCTTTCCGATGCAGACGCCGCGCATGCAGGACACCGCGGAAGGCTTCGGCCAGCCGATCCGGCAGGTATTCGAGGCGTTCTTCCGGATCGAGCGCGTGCTGCCTTCGCCGTTCGACGCGGCGCCGAAGTATCGCGTCACCGTGGGCGACCACCTGTGGCAATGGCTGTACCTGCCCGTCATGCGCGCGGTCGAGCTGATGGCACGCTTCGCCGGCACCATCCAGCAGGGCAGGATCTCGGTGTACCTGGTCTACAGCTTCGTCACGCTGCTCGCGCTGCTGATGTTCGTCCGATGAGCGCCACCGGCTTCCTGTCGCAACTGCTGCAGCTTGCGATCGCGCTGTTGCTGGCGCCGGTCCTGGTCGGATGGGTCAATCAGTGCCGGGCCTGGCTGTCCAACCGCAGCGCGCCCCCGCTGTTGCAACCGTACCGGACGATCAGAAAGCTGTTCACCAAGGACGCGGTCGTGGCGGAGAACGCCTCGTGGCTGTTCCGGATGACCCCTTACATCGTCTTTGCCGCGATGGCGCTGGCGGCGGCTATCGTCCCTTCGCTGGCGACCGACCTTCCGTTCGCGCGGGCCGCCGATGCGATCGCGCTGGTCGGCCTGTTCGCGCTGGCGCGCGTGTTCGCGGCGCTGGCCGCGATGGACATCGGCACGGCTTTCGGGTCGATGGGCGCGCGCCGCGAAATGTTCGTCGGCTTCCTCGCCGAGCCGGCGCTGCTGATGGTGCTGTTCACCGCATCGCTGATCTCGGGCTCGACCTCGCTGCCGACGATCGTCGATACGCTTGCGCACCGGGAATTCGCGATCTACCCGAGCCTTGCGTTCGCCGGCGTCGCGTTCACGATGGTGTCGCTGGCCGAGAATGCCCGCATCCCGATCGACAATCCCGCCACCCACCTCGAGCTGACGATGATCCACGAGGCGATGCTGCTCGAGTACTCGGCGCGGCACCTGGCGCTGCTCGAGTGGGCATCGGCGCTGAAGCTGTTCAATTATTCGTGCATCGGACTCGCGCTGTTCCTGCCGTTCGGGATCGCCGAAGGCAGCGCCGACTGGCTGGCGATCCTCGGCGCGACGCCGGTGCTGATCGTCAAGCTCGCGGTAGGCGGCTTCGCGCTCGCGATGATCGAAACCTTGTCGGCGAAGCTGCGCATTTTTCGCGCGCCCGAGTTTCTCGGCACGGCCTTCCTGCTCGCGGTGCTCGCGATGCTGGTCAATCTGATGCTCGGCAGCTGAGGAGCGACGATGCAGCATATCCCGCTCTGGGCGCAGCTGATCAATCTGCTCGCCGCCGTTCTGTTGCTGCTCGCCTTTGCGATGCTCGCACAGCGCCGGGTGCTGACGCTGATCAACCTGTTCGCCGCGCAGGGATTCGCGCTCGCCTCGTCGACTGCGATCGTGGCGTTCGCGACGCACCAGCCGCATCTTTACTGGTCGGTCGGGCTGACACTGGTGCTCAAGGTGATGCTGCTGCCCTGGCTGCTGCACCGGCTGATTCTGAAGCTCGACGTCAGGTGGGACGTCGAAGGCCTGATCAACATCCCGACGACGATGCTGCTGGGCATCGTCCTGGTCGTGTTCGCGTTCAACCTCGCGCTGCCGATATCACAGCTTGCCAATACGGTGACGCGCGCGACGCTGGGGATCGCGATGGCCAGCGTGATGCTCGCGTTCCTGATGATGATCACCCGCCGCAAGGCGATCCCGCAGGTGATCGGTTTCCTGGCGATGGAAAACGGCCTGTTTTTCGCGGCGACCAGCGCGACCTACGGCATGCCGATGGTCGTCGAGCTCGGCATCGCGCTCGACGTGCTGGTGGCGATGCTGATACTCGGCGTCTTCTTTTTCCAGATACGCGAGCAGTTCGACAGCCTCGACCTGCAACACCTGGAAAAGCTCAAGGAATGATCGAAATTCTCGCCGTCCTCGGCGTCCCGGTCGCCGGCGCCGCGCTGCTCGCCCTGGTTGGCGGGCGCGAGCGCGCGGCCGAGATCAACGTCGGCGTTTGCCTGATCACCTTCGCAGGCGCGGTCGCCCTGACCGTGCGCGTGATCGGCGAAGGCCCGCTGCTGATCGCGAGCAAGCTTTTTTTCGTCGACTCCTTCAACGTCTTCCTGATCGCGCTGACCGCCTTCGTCGGGCTGACGACGTCGATTTTTTCGCGGCCGTACATGAGGATCGAGCAGGAGCTCGGGCACCTGACGCCGGGGCGGCTCAGGCTCTACCACAGCATGTTCCAGCTGTTCAATTTCACGATGCTGCTGGCGCTGTCGACCAACAACATGGGCCTCCTGTGGGTGGCGATGGAGGCGGCGACGCTGACGACGGTGCTGCTGATCTCGCTCTATCGCACGCCGGCGAGCCTCGAGGCGGCGTGGAAATACTTCATCCTGTGCGGCGTCGGCATCGCGCAGGCGCTGTTCGGCACGATCCTGCTGTATTTCGCCGCGGAAAAGCTGCTCGGCGCCGGCGGCAACGCGCTGCTGTGGACCGAGCTCAACAGCGTCAAGGGCGAGCTCGAGCCGACGGTGCTCTCGCTCGCCTTCGTTTTCCTGCTGGTCGGCTACGGCACGAAGGTCGGCCTGGTGCCGCTGCACAACTGGCTGCCCGATGCGCATGCCGAGGGTCCGACGCCGGTGTCGGCGGTGCTGTCCGGCCTGCTGCTCAACGTCGCGCTGTACGCGGTCGTGCGCTGCAAGGTGCTGGTCGAAGGGTCGGTGCAGACGTCGTTCGCGCGGACCCTGATGATGGGCTTCGGACTGCTGTCGGTGGTCGTGGCCTCGCTGCTGCTGTTGCGGCAAAAGGACATCAAGCGTCTGTTCGCGTATTCGTCGATCGAGCACATGGGCATCATCACCTTCGCCTTTGGCATGGGTGGCCCGATTGCCAGCTTCGCGGGCCTGCTGCACATGACCGTGCATTCGCTGACCAAGTCGGCGATCTTTTTCGCCGTCGGCCACGCAACGCAAAAGGCCGGCACGCAGCTGATGGACGGGATTCGCGGCCTGGTGACGATCAGCCCGCTGATCGGATGGGGGCTTGCCGTGGGCGCGCTGGCGATCCTCGGGATGCCGCCGTTCGGCGTCTTCGCCAGCGAATTCCTGATCCTGACGACGGCGATCCACGAGCAGCCGTGGGCGACGCCGCTGCTGCTCGGGGCGCTGGGCATCTCGTTCGCCGCGATTTTTTCCCGCGTGCAGCCGATGGTGTTCGGCGAAACGACGGTCAAGCGGCTGCCGCATCGGCCCGCGATGATCCCGGTGTTCGTCCATCTCGGCATCGTCCTGATGCTGGGCCTGTGGATCCCGCCGTTTCTCGCCGACTGGTATCGCCAGGCGGCGCGACTGATCGGATGATCCGGTGAACGTCGCGCCGCTTGGACTCGCGGCCTCGCCGCTGCCCTGCGCGATACCGGCGCAGCGCTGCCGGGCCAATTCGGGCCAGCTGCTTTCCGCCTGCCGCCTGGCGTGGGAGCGCGGCGGAGCGCTGGTGGCGCTGTGGGCGAGCGACGAGCGCGATCGCGCTCGCGGCCTTTGCGTTCGCGTGTTGCTGCGCGACGGCGACGGGTTGACGTTGCTCGAGCACACGCTGCCGGACGAAGGCGCGCGCTATCCGGACCTGTCGCCGATCTTTCCAGCCGCCAATCGCATGCAGCGCGCGGCGTTCGATCTGGTCGGCGCGCAGTGCGATGCCGACGATCAGCGGCCGTGGACCTGGCAAGCGGCATGGCCGATCGACCGCTTTCCCTTGCAGCGCGATTTCGAGGTCTCGCCCGCGTGGGAGCCGGGACAGGAGGACTATCCGTTCGTGCGCGTCGCCGGCGACGGCGTGCACGAAATCGCCGTCGGCCCCGTGCATGCGGGAACGATCGAGCCGGGGCATTTTCGCTTCCAGGTCGTCGGCGAAAAAGTGCTGCGGCTCGAGGAGCGGCTCGGCTATGCGCACAAGGGCATCGAAAAGCGATTCGAGTCGCTGTCGCTTCTGGACGGGTATCGCCTCGCCGGCCGCGTCTCGGGCGACAGCACCGTCGCCTACGCCTGCGCCTATGCCCAGGCCGTCGAATCGATCGCGGGCAACGGTGCGCCGCCGCGCGCGGCGTGGCTGCGCGCCTTGTGTCTGGAGCGCGAGCGCATCGGCAGCCACCTGGGCGACCTGGGCTGGCTCGGCAACGACGGCGGCTTTGCCTTCGGCCATTCGCAGTTCTCGCGCCTGCGGGAGGACGTGCTGCGGCTCAACGAGCGCGCGTTCGGCCACCGCCTGATGATGGATGTGGTCATCCCCGGCGGCGTCGCGCGCGATCTTCGCGCCGACGACGCGGCGCTGATGCGCGAGCAATGCGCCTCTGTTTCGCGCGAGCTTGCGGTGCTGCGCGACATCTACGACGAGCACGCCGGCCTGCAGGACCGGTTTCGCGGTTGCGGCCAGGTCACGCGCGAGCTGGCGATCAAGCTCGGCCTGACCGGTCTCGCCGCCCGCGCCAGCGGGCTCCCCGACGATCTGCGCTGCGATTTCGCCCTGGCGCCGTACGACACGCTGGGCGTGCGACGGGCGACGCGCGCCGACGGCGACGTCGCCGCTCGGGTCGCCGTTCGCTTCGACGAGACGGCTGAATCGCTGCGACTCGTCGAGGCGATCCTCGCGGCGATGCCCGACGGCGACATCGCGTCGGCGATGCCCCAGGCGCCCTCGCCGCAACTTTCGATCGGTTGTGCCGAGAGCTGGCGCGGCCCGGTCTTTATCGCACTGGAAAGCGGACCCGACGGCACGATCCGGCGCTGCCATCCGCACGACCCGTCCTGGCAGAACTGGCCGGTGATCGAGCACGCGGTCATCGGCAACATCGTTCCCGACTTTCCGCTGATCAATAAATCGTTCAACCTGTCGTACAGCGGCCACGACCTGTAGCGCCGCCACTCCGACGATGCTGCACATCCTCCACCAGATCGCCCGCACCGGAATAAGGAGCGAGACAGCGCCGGCGCCAGCCGAGGAAATGGTCGTCGTCGCGCGGCTGCAAGAGGCGATCCTGCGCACGCTGGGCCGGGCGCTGACGATCCGGCACGTCGACGCCGGCTCGTGCAACGGCTGCGAGCTCGAGATCCAGGCGCTGACCAATCCGTACTACAACCTCGAGGGTATCGGCATACGCTTTGTCGCGAGCCCTCGCCACGCCGACATGCTGCTGGTGACCGGCCCGGTATCGAAGCACATGGCGATCGCGCTAAAGCGCACCTACGACGCGACGCCCGAGCCCAAGCTGGTCGTCGCCGTCGGCGACTGCGGCTGCAGCGGCGGCATCTTCGGCCAGAGCTACGCCAGCCTCGGCGGCGTCGCCAGCGTGATACCGGTCGATGTCGCGATTCCCGGCTGTCCGCCCTCGCCGCGGGCGCTGCTGCAGGGCATCCTCGCCTCGATTACCGCGCACGCCCCGCCGGTCGCTGCGCCGGGGGACCGTCCGGCCGTCGAGCCGACCCTCCGGTCGACGGACGCGCCCGACACCCCTTGAAATCGGCCGCCCGGCCGCCATTTACCGGACGTGCGCGGCTCGACGGCTTTCGTCGCGGCCTCGGAAAACTCATGGAGAAAGACAATGCCCAGTTTGATTCGCTATTTCGATCCGCTGGATCGCGTGTTCGACCGCGCGTTCGGGGCGGTGCTGGCCAACGGTGACGCGAACGCGGCCAGCCGCAGCATCGCGCTGGATGTCGTCGAGACGCCGGATGCCTATATCGTCAAGGCCGAGCTGCCCGGAATTCCCAAGGACAAGATCGAGGTCAACGTCGAAGACCGCAACGTGACGATCGGCGCCTCGTTCAGCCAGGAAATCGAGGCCAACGGCAAGACGCTCTGGCAGGAGCGCAATTTCGGCAAGCTCTCGCGGGCGATCCGCCTGCCCGAGCCGGTCGACGCCAACGGCACGCAGGCAACGCATGTCGACGGCGTGCTGCAGCTGACGCTGCCGAAGGTGGCCAAGGCCAACAGCAAGCAGATCACGATTCAATAA
>Ga0207674_10003318_pt1 | contig 19788 bp, 16 predicted proteins | sample KBSCornC72_FD_184303 | JGI IMG/M metagenome (GOLD analysis project Ga0207674, IMG submission 184303) | Corn rhizosphere microbial communities from Kellogg Biological Station, Michigan, USA - KBS Corn C7-2 (SPAdes) (version 2) | ecosystem: Host-associated > Plants > Roots > Rhizosphere > Soil ... | reverse complement strand
CTGAATCGAGCGTATTCAGCTGTTCGTGCAGGGTGTCGCCTCGATCTTCCGCCGCAAGCAGGGTGTGATCATCGGAAAACGTAAGATTGTCGAAAGAAGCATGCACCGCATCACCGAGTACGAAGATCGAGATCGTACCCGTATTCCGGTCTTGGGCTAGATCCACACGGAAAATGGAACCCCATGATCCCCGTGCTGCCAGTGCCGGCGTTCCAGCGTCTGCGTTGGTATCGCCAGTGGGATCAAAGAAGAAGGTTAAGAAGTTAGACCCAGGCAGGAATTGCCCGTTTTCCGGCCGTTTAAACGGAGTTGCACCTGCTGTTTTCGCGGCGGCATTTGCGTCGAATGATGCGGTACCGTCCAGATCCGTATCATGTACGGTGACCCAGTCGACAGGATACGAGGTGCCCGGCGTGTGTAACGCAAGCTGAGGCGTGGAGAAAACATCGCCGGAGGGATCGGTAGCGTGGAAAACGAGGGGCGCTCCGTTGATTGAAACCCGCAGGGCCTGCAGCTTACCGCCCGCAAGGAGATCGGTGGGATCCTTTGGAATGAAGCGGTACACAAAAGAGTTGGGCTGGCGAGCAACTTTGGGACTGTTTGGATCGCTGGGATTAGCATTGACCGAGGTTCCACCCGCATCCTCGATGATGAGCAGATTGCCGAGATCGTCGGGATGAATGCCTTCGTATCCCGCACGACCGAGAACTCCATACAACGTGTTGACCGTGGGTGGCCAACTGGTCGTCACCTGGATGACTCCGCCATTGCTGCCGGCTTCTTGCGTGAACAGCATGGCATTCGTGTACGGGTCATAGGTCGAGCCGTCGATTGAGTTGAAGTTTGTAAGTCCGCTCTGGGCAGAAACGGGTGTCAGCAGGCTGACTCTGTGGGCCGGATCCGCTACATCAAGGTTCACACGGGTGATGTAGGCGAGGTTGCCGCTATTTTCATGCCCCTGAAAAATGAAATGGCGACCATAGTCGTAGCCCTGCGTGGGTCCACCGGGGTTGCTGTCGAAAACAAGATAAGTATTCTCATCCGGTTCGGTAGGCGTTCCCGTGCTGAGGAACCCGAAAGAAGTGATAACCCCCGAAGGGTTCTCTATGGGAACACTGCCATCCACCACAGGAAGCAACTTAAAGCCGGCTGAAATCACGGTCGCCGGATTTCCCAGATGATGGTGGGCAAAGGGTACTGAGTGAGTGACCGGATCAATGCCGGTCTGCGCGAAAGCGGCAGTCGCGCTCAACAATATGAGGCCGAGCAGTCTGCGACGAACCAACATGCACAGCTCCTTAGATTTTGGGATAGGCTCTGGTACTCCTTCAGAGCACAGACAAAAGGCTAGCGAGGCGTGCGTGTGAATGCGTTAAAGATCAGGTTAATTGGCGGTAAAAAACCAGACCCAGATGGATCAGTGGCTTTCTTCCGCGGCGCGCGCGAAGTCGGATGTGTCGAGCTTCTGCGCGATCGTCCGCTGCGGCAATTCAGGAGGCGGCTGGAACTTGCCTGGTTCCTTGCCGGTTAGCGCCGCGCTCATGAATTGCATCCATATCGGCAATGCCGCTCGCGCTCCGGTCTCTTTTTCTCCGAGGAATTTCTTTTCGTCATAGCCGACCCAGACTCCGGCCGTAAGATTCGGCGAGAAGCCCACAAACCATGCATCGGTGAAGTCGTTGGTCGTACCAGTTTTTCCTGCCAGCGGAAGTTTGAGGCTGGCGGCGGCTATCGCAGTGCCATGCTGCACCACTCCCTGCAACATGGATGTCAACTGGCGCGCGGTGCGGGCACTTACAACATCCTTGACGCCAGGGTAATTTTCTTCCAGTACCCGTCCGTCATAGTCGGTCACCTTGGTAAGATAGCGGGGAACGAGCCGCACGCCATCGTCAGGAAAAACGCTGAATGCAGAGGTCTGTTCCATCAGAGTCACTTCCGCTGCGCCCAGCGCAACCGGCAAGTAGGGCGGCAATGGGGAGGTGATTCCGAATTTGCGTGCGTAGTCTTCGACGCTTCGAATGCCAATTTTATCCGTAAGCTTCAGCGCCGGGATGTTTCGCGATTGAGCCAGCGCGCGACGGAGCGTTATCACACCTTCATATTTCTCGTCGTAATTGTGCGGAGAGTACGGGCCTGAAGACGTTTGGAAGGTAATCGGTGCGTCCAGGATGGGGTCGTCGGGACGGGAGCCCTGATCGATGGCTGCCGTGTACACAAAGGGCTTAAAGCAGGAACCCACCTGCCGAAGGGCCTGTGTTGCTCGGTTGAATTTCGAGACATTGAAGTCCCGCCCCCCTACCATGGCGCGGATATCGCCAGTAGCGTTGTCGATAGCAAGCAACGCGGCCTGCGCACCTGAATCCTGCTCGAGGCTGAGCCTGGCCTTGCCACCTTGTTCTAGCGAGAGAATCTTGACGTAAGCGACGTCTCCGGGACTGAGCATGTCGGGGATTTTCCCGCGCGTCCACGTCACATCAGGAGGCCCCAGGGTCGCGAGATAATTACCCACCTTCAAGGTGGCGCTCCCCCAGGGCCACACCGCGGTGACCAGCGCATGAGAATATGTGTTCACCTCGAGCGGTTCATCCCAGTCGGGATGCTTATAGCTGGGGAGGGTTTCGCCCTCAAGCAGCACATTCTCGAGGTGTCCTCGCCAGCCGTGCCGGCGCTCGTAAGCGGCAAGGCCGTCGAGCACGGCGCGATTCGCCGCCGCTTGCAGGTCCATGTCGAGCGTGGTGTAGGCGCGCAACCCGCCTTCGTGTACCTGATCGGTACCGTACTTGTTCTCGAGATAGCGTCTGACTTCTTCGACAAAATATGGTGCGAGAGAATTCGGATCGTGGGCAACCCGCAAACTGAGTGGGATGTTACGCGCGTCCGCCGCGACCTGGGCCGTGATCTTGCCGTCTTCGAGCATGGCGTTGATTACCAGATTCCGCCGCTTGATGGCGCGATCAGGATGGCTGATGGGTGAATAGTTCACCGGAGCCTTCGGCAATCCTACGATCAATGCCGCCTCCGGCAGCGTGAGTTGCTTGGCAGGCTTGCTGAAGTAGAACTCCGATGCCGCCTCAAATCCGTACACGCCATGGCCCAGATAAATCTGATTCGCGTAGAGAGTCAGAATCTGTTCCTTGGTGAAGCGGCGCTCGATCTGAATCGCCAGCAAGATCTCCTGAATCTTGCGATGAAACGATCGATCCTGCGAAAGAAACAGATTGCGCGCAAGCTGCATCGTCAACGTGGAGGCACCCTGGACCTTCCCGCCCGATTCCACGTCCCGATAGGCGGCGCCCACAATTCGCCAGATGTTTACACCGCCGTGCCGGAAGAAGTCCTTGTCTTCAGTAGAAACGAGCGCGTCGGTCAGCACCCGCGGGAAGTCATCATACGTCGCTATCACGCGACGCTGCAGGGCGAACGAACCAATCACCCGTCCGTGAACGTCATAGAGTTCAGTGCTGGAGATGGGACGGTAGTGTTCCAATTGTTCGATTTGGGGAAGGTCGGTCGAGTAAACGAAGATCAGCCCCGAGAAGGAACCGATCAGCGCCGAGAGCAGGACAAGCAACGCAAGAACGAACCGGCGGACAATTTTCTGGCGAGACGGTGCAGTGGTCTGCTGTTCTTCCAAGACTGCGTTCATGAAGGACGAGACTGCTTAGCTGTAGCATAGCAGCCCGGCAAAGCCCCGACACCTCTTGCCTCGCAAAGAAAAATCGCGTGCCGAAGCACGCGATGAAACCAGAGAAGACCTCTATCCTAGCTTTGCCGATTCTTGAGGACGTCAAGTGCCTTCTGCAATTGCTCGTCTTTTTCGGGAGGAGTCTTCTTCTCGACGTCAGCAGGCCGAGCATTTTCATCCTCGTCCGGTACCGGTCCTTCGTCATTCACGTCCGCCACAACGATGTTGGGGGTTACGGCAGAATCCTGGATTGCTTTGCCTTGGGGTGAATAGTACTTGGCGACCGACAAGATCAGAGCACCGCCGTCCGGCAACTCAATCAGCTTTTGGACGGACCCATCCCCAAATGTCTTATCCCCGATCACATCGCCGCGAGCGTTTTCAAGAACAGCCGCGGCTACGATTTCCGCTGGACCGGCGGTGCCTTTGTTGACCAGCACCACCAGCGGCAGGGTGGTCACGGCTTTCGATGGATCCGCATTGAAGGCTTCACGAGGGTACTTCTGCCCCTGTAGGTAAGTAATCGTTCCGTGATTAAGGAACAGGTTGGCCGTGGCAATACCTTCCGACTCCTCACCCTCAGCGCAATCCCGCAGATCGAGAATCAACTTCTTGGCCCCCGAGCGCTGCAGGGATTTGATCTTATTCCCAACCTCCTGCGACTTGCCCTTGGTCAAAGCGTCTACATGAACTTCCCCGACCCCATCCTGGAGCATCTTTTCCTGGGGCGCGGGAATGTTCACAACATCGCGTGTGACCACAACCTTCTGCGGTTCCGCCTTGCGCGCCCGGACAACCGAAAGGTTCAGGTTCGAGCCGGGTTCTCCCACCAGCAGCGCACGAATTTCAGCCAGCGACATTTCTCTCGTCGACTTGCCCTCAATTGCTTCAAGGATGTCGGTGTCCTGCAAGCCCGCTTTATCGGCCGGCCCACCGGGAATCACTGCCACCACCGAAGCATAGCCAAAGCGCTTCGAAATGGCGGCTCCGATGTCGCCCTTGGCGCCGATCTTCCGGTTCTTATAGTTCTTGTATTGCTCGGCATTCAGGTAGCTGGAATTGGAATCGAGCGACTCAAGCAGGCCATGCAATGCGCCGTCGGTCACGGCAGGGAGATTAGGGTCCTCCACATATTCGCCGCGGACGCGCGAAAGCACCTCGCTATAAACTTCCATCTGCTTGTAGGCGCCGTCATTCGAGGCATGAACGCCGGTGATGTTGCCAACCAGCGTAAACAGCAAAACGCCAGCCGAGGCCAGTAGAATTGTGGTCTTGATTTTGATCGACATCGGACTCCAGGTTCGAGCGGCTTCGGGCAGCCAGCTAGTCAAATTATATCTGTTTTGATGCGAATCTCTGGAACTTCGGTGCATCGGCGGTAACCTGACGGTTTGGTGTAAGATGACGGACTTTGAGGTGATCCATGCTTAGGCGCGTCCTCCTGCTTCTCGCGCTTGTACTTCCTTCACTTGCCTCCGCGCAAACTGATGAATGGAAACAACTTTTCGATGGCAAAGACCTGACCGGATGGAAACACGTCGGCCCTGGTTATATGACCGTCGAGAACGGGCTGATCGAGACCCACGGCGGCATGGGCTTGCTGTATTGGACGGGTGGAAAGCTCGGGAATTGCAAGATCCGCGTCGTCTTCAAAATGCGGGACAAGGACGACAACTCCGGCGTCTTCATCCGGATCCCGCTTGAGCCGCGCGAGGAGTGGATGCCGGTTCACTACGGGTATGAGGTCCAAATTCTCAACGATCCCGGGTCGGAAGGCGTGAGTGACTACCACTCGACCGGAATGCTGTATTCGCTGACCAAGCCGCTCGTTCCGCACATGGGAAAGCCTGGGCCCGAGTGGAACACCATGGAGATCACCCTCGATGGGCCCCGCACCATCGTCGTTTTAAATGGCACAAAGGTCACCGAATACACCGAAGGCGATCCCGTCCCGGAAAGGAAGAACCAATACGAACCCTACCGGGGACCCCGCCCGAATGAGGGTTACATTGGGCTCCAGAACCATAGCGACCATGACGTGGTCTTCTTTAAGGAAGTAGCCGTCAAGTTGTTCGAGAAGTAGGTTTCGAGCTTCAGGATTCAGTGTTCCATCCTTAAAAACCGGAAACCGTGAAACCTGAGTTCCCAGAATGGCTTTCTCCCCCCAAACACACGTCCTTGCTTTTGAAGATGCTCGCCAGGTTGTCGAGGAGCATGCCAAGAGGTTGCGCCCCAAAGGAAGAGAACTGCTCTCGCTCCTTGAGGGAGCAGGCCGCGTGCTTGCCGAAGACATTCGCGCCGATCGTGACATCCCGCCCTTCGCTCGCGCGACCCGCGACGGCTATGCCTTGAGGGCGGCTGACCTTGCCCGGCTGCCGGCGCAATTGGAGGTCGTGGGCGAGGTAAGGGCGGGCGCTTCTGTGCAGGATCTGCCGCCGCTCCAGCCTGGGCAGGCGATCTCGATCATGACCGGGGCGGCGGTGCCCGATGGTGCGGACGCCGTGCTCATGATTGAACACAGTTCACGAGAAGAAAACCGCATTGCGGTTACGAAGGGCATTTTGCCGGGCGAAAATATAGTTCCCACAGGAGCCGAGGGCTGTCGGGGAGATCTGCTCCTGCCCACGGGCACGCGCCTGGACTACGCAACCATGGCGATTGCTGCATCGATGGGACGTCCGCGATTCGTTGTTTACCGGAAGCCCAGGGTTGCGGTGCTCTCAACCGGAGACGAGGTGGTTGACATCGACGTAGTCCCCGGACCTAGCCAGATCCGCAATTCGAACTCCTACTCGCTTGCGGCGCAGATCACCGCGGCGGCGGGAGAGGCAATCATTCTGCCGATTGCGCCTGACCAACCCGCCCGCTTGCGCGAGCTGCTCCGAGAGGCCTTCGACTCGGATTTGGTCCTGATTGCCGGCGGCGTATCCATGGGGCAATATGACCTGGTCGAGCAGGAACTCGCCGCACTGAAGGCGGAATTCTTCTTCAACGGCGCGAAGATCCAGCCCGGCAAGCCGGTTGTCTTTGGGCGGGTAAAATGTGGGGCTGCCGGTCTCGGGTCTGGCGAGGAGCACAAGTACTTTTTTGGTCTGCCCGGAAACCCAGTTTCAACCATGGTGACTTTCGAGCTCTTCGCAAAGGTGATGCTCCAAGCTCTGGCCGGGATCGCCCCGCAGCCGCTGACGTTTTTGCATGTGAAACTGGGCAAGCGGGTTCACACCAAGACCGGCCTTACAAGATTTCTTCCAGCCCGAATTACTGGCGAGTTCGAAGATGCGGAAGTTGAGCTCACACCCTGGCAAGGCTCGGGCGACATTGCCTCTGTGGCAAGATCAAATTGCTTCCTGGTGATTCCGCCAGACCGCGAGCACATGGAAGCCGGGGAATGGGTGCCGGTGCTGCTTCGATAACAGGATCTCGGCTGCCGCCGCTGCTAAGATGGAACTTCGCCCGTGGCAAAAAAGCTCTCGCATTACGATGATTCCGGCAGCGCTCGCATGGTGGATGTTTCCGCCAAGAATCGCACTGCCCGCGAAGCGGAGGCGAGCGCGTTCGTCGCCATGAGTTCCCAGGTCCTGCAGTCGCTCACTAGCAATCCCAAAGGAGATCCGCTCGAAACCGCCCGCCTTGCCGGAATCATGGCAGCCAAGAAAACCTCTGAGCTGATCCCGCTATGCCATCCCCTGCCGCTGTCGCACGTTGATGTCAAGTTGCGCCAGTGCGAGAATGGAATCGCAGTCTCCTCGCGTGTGCGAACGACCGCCGAAACTGGGGTAGAAATGGAAGCTCTGGTAGCCGCTAGCATAGCCGCGCTGACGGTTTACGACATGTGCAAGGCGCTCGACAAAGGGATCGAGATCCGCGATGTGATGCTCGAGCGCGAGTCGGGCGGTAAGAGTGGGGATTACATTCGTAAGAAGAATTAGGCCATCCTGATCTCTGGCAGCTAAAGTTTGAAGCCTAACATGCAAAGCAACGTTAAGGTCCTGTTGGTGGATGACAATCCGATGGTGCTCGCGATGTTGCGTGACGCGATCGCGCCGATGGCCCGCGTGAGTACCGCCGGAGACGGCGCCGACGCTCTCCTCAAGGCGGTCGAAGATACCCCTGATCTGCTGGTGAGCGACTTTCGCATGCCGGGCATGGACGGACGTCAACTTGTCGAAAAACTTCGCAGTCGCTCCACCACCTCTGGAATCTCCGTCATCCTGCTGGCCACCAAGTCCGACATATCGGAGAAGCTCTCAATTCAAGATCACACCGCCGACGATTTTGTCGAGAAACCTTTCTTCCTCCGCGAAGCCACCCAGCGCATCAAGCGCATGATCGACAGAATCGCGCTGGAGAAGATGTCAAAGTCGTCGTCCTCGGATGGTGTTGTGCGCGGCAGCTTGGCTCAGATGAACGTGATCGACCTGGTTCAGTCGTTAGAGATGGGTCGCAAGAGCTGCCTGCTGACCCTGACCAAAGATGACGACAAATGCGAAATGTACTTCCGCGAAGGCCAGGTTCCGCACGCAACCTATGGGTCACTGAGCGGCGACGCCGCCGTGTTCAAAGTCCTGAAATGGGCAGGCGGCAGCTTTCAGATCAATTTCGAAGGCAAGACCAACCAGCAGACTACGACCCTGAACACGCAAGGCCTCCTCATGGAGGGATTGCGCCTGCTCGACGAAGAGAAACGCGATCAGGGCGGCGTGAGCGAGGAGGAAGATGACGTCCTCCTCGATTCCTGAAGCGTTCCGCGCCGCCGTGCTCACGGTGAGCGACTCCTGCGCGCGCGGTGAACGCAACGACATTTCCGGTCCAGCTGTTGCCAATGCTCTCCAGAGGCATCATTTCGCGGTGATCGAAACGCGAGTCGTGCCCGACGAGCACGCGTCGATTATGAAAGCGCTGGTCGAACTTTCGCGGAGGGCCCGGCTGGTCGTAACTACCGGTGGCACCGGGATCTCGACGCGCGACGTAACCCCTGAAGCGACCCGCAGCGTGTGCGGTCGAATGCTCGACGGCATTGCCGAGCGCATGCGTCGGGAAGGAGAGAAGAAGACACCGTTTGCTGTGCTCAGTCGCGGCGTGTGCGGTGTGTGTGGGACATCTCTCGTGCTGAATCTTCCAGGAAGCCCTGGGGGAGCGGTGGAGTCCCTGGAGGCAGTGATCGATGTGCTGCCGCATGCCATCCAAATCCTTGCAGGCAAGACCGAGCACATGACGAACTAATGACGCGGCAAGATCTCACCACAGAGACAGCCGGACACAGAGAACACCACGGCAAGAATCGGTACCGCAGAAGACCCTCTGCCCGTGACCCAGAAACAGGAACCTGCTTTCTCAGCTCGGTTGTGAACTGAACTTCGAATGAAGACGATTCACTACATCATCGCGAAATACACTGCATTTCTGTGGGCGATCTTACAGCCACTGGGGGCTTGGGGTGTGTTTGCGATCGCGACCTTGGATAGTGCCGCCGTAGGGCTTCCACTCGACGTGGTCGTAGGCGGCTACATCGCGCAGAACCATAGCCGGCTTTTTCTTTATGTCCTGATGGCAGCCGCCGGATCAGCGCTGGGGAGTCTGGTGATTTATGCAATCGGATATACGGGCGGAGAAGAACTGCTTCGTAAGCGGGTCTCGCCGGAGCGGTTTCAGAAACTCCACGGAGCATTCGAGAAACACCCATTCTGGAGTCTGATGTTCCCCGCGATGCTGCCGCCGCCGACGCCATTCAAGATCTTCGCACTGGGCGCTGCTGTAGCTGAGATGAGCGTCAGCCATTTCATTCTTGCAATCTTCTTGGGACGCAGTGTGCGCTTCCTGCTTTTGGGAATCTTGGTGGTAAGGTTTGGACCGGGAATCATTCACAATTTACGGATCTTCTTCAGCCATCATTTCCACTGGCTGGTGATCGCCTCGCTGGTAGTGCTTGCGACGTGGTTGATATGGCGCAGACGACACAAGGGCCAAACCGAAGGTTCAACGGAAGTGACTGAGCAGTAGGAGCCTAGCGAAACCGGGTTCGGTGTTCCTGCAAAATGCACCGATCCATTACCACAAACATTCCGGCTTGTTTCGCTTTGTCGGCTGCCCTCTGGTTTATCACGCCTTCCTGCATCCACACGGCTGGGACCTTCTTCTGGATTGCCTGATCGACGATTTCTTCCACAAACTCCGGGCGCCGGAAAACGTTCACAATGTCGATCTTGTCCGGAACGTCCAATAGCGACGGGTATGCATCTTCGCCGAGCGCTTCCTGGATATGGGGATTCACCGGAATGACTCTGTATCCCTGCTCCTGCATGTACGCCGATACCCCATGGCTCGCGCGCAGGGGGTTGGCGGACAGTCCTATGACAGCAATGGTTCTAGCCGTGGTCAGAAGGTCGCGAATGGGATCGGGATCTTGCACGTTTCCCCTGGCCTATTGTCACAAACCCCTACTCAGCCTGCAACTAAGTACCTCCTCAAGCGTTCTTACCTTGAAGCGGCAGAGTGCCGCAGGTGTTGATGTTCAGCGGTGGAGGGGGAGAAACGATGCGAAACAGGCTTATTGCAACTTTTTTGACTCTTTTTTCGGTGGTGGCCATAGCGACGTCTAAGATTCACGTCCCTGCTCAAAAGGAGGCCCTAGCGGGGCTATCCGGTCTTGCGCTTACCATCTACAACCAGAACTTTGCCGTAATACGCCAGCCAATCGACCTCAACCTCAAGGCGGGTTCAAACCGGATTGAATATGCCGACACCACCGCTCATCTTGAGCCGGACTCGGTCATTCTTCAAGACCCCAGCGGTACTCACAGCCTGAGGATTCTCGAGCAGAATTATCGAAATGATCCAGTGACCGAGGCGCGGCTGCTTGCCGCCTATGAAGGCCAGGAACTCGAATTCGAAGTCAACCGCGACGGCAAACCGGAGATCATCAAAGCGAAGCTCGTCCGCAGCGGCTACGTACCGCATTACAACGCCTTGCAGCGCTATGGACCTCAATATCAGTATCAGCAGATGGCAGGCGCCAGTTACGACGCCGGCGGCGGCTCGCCAATTGTCGAGATCGACGGTGAAATTCGATTCGGTCTGCCCGGTCGCCCAATTTTCCCGAGCCTGGCGAACGATTCGCTGATGAAGCCGACGATTAACTGGCTTCTCTATTCCGATTCCGCGGGCCGCTTTCCCGCTGAACTCAGCTATGTCACGGGCGGAATGACGTGGGTCGCGGATTACAATGCGGTCGCTCCGGAGGCTGGCAATGAGCTAGACATCACCGGGTGGGTGACCATGGACAATCAATCCGGAAAGACCTTTGCCGATGCTCAAATCAAGCTGATGGCAGGCGAGGTAAACAAGATTCAACCTTCGCCGACGATGGTGAGTGCCGAGTACGCATTCGCGGCGCGCGACAGAAGCTCCGGTGGGGCGCCAGAAGTGCGCGAGCAGGCCTTCGACGAATACCACCTCTACACTCTGCCGCGGCCAGTCACTCTCGACGACCGCGAAACCAAGCAGGTCGAATTTATTCGCGCCCCCAAGGTCAAGGCCGCTCGGGTGTATGTATACGATGGGGCGAAGTTTTCGACGCAGTATCAGTACTGGGGATATGAGCAAATCCGCAACAATCGTGAGTATGGAACCGAAATGAATACCGAAATCTGGGTCATGCAGGAAATCCACAATTCAAAGGAGAATCGCCTGGGCATGCCCCTGCCCAAAGGCAGGGTTCGTTTCTACCGCCGGGATTCCGATGGGGCTCTCGAATTTATCGGCGAGAACGAGATCAAGCACACACCTACCGATGAGACGCTGCGAATTTTTACCGGCAATGCCTTCGACATTGTGGGAGAGCGCCGGCAGACGAACTACCGTCTTGATACCGATAAGAAGGTGATTGATGAAACCTTTGAGATCAAGCTGCGCAATCACAAGAAGGAGCCGGTCGAAGTCCGCGCCGTGGAGCATCTGTACCGCTGCATAAACTGGGAGATCACGCAAAAGTCCGACGATTTCTTGAAGACCGACAGCCGCACGGCAGAGTTCGGTGTACGCGTTCCGGCGTCAGGAGAAAAGACCGTGACCTATACCGTGCACTACACCTGGTAGGCGGCCAGGTCTCGCCCTCGGCAGAAGCTTAGCCCTTGTTGCCCGGCTCACTCTTCTGCTTGAACATGCGAAGCGCGAGCTTACGGATGGTTTCAGAAACCTCCTTGTTGCCGGCCAGGTTCTTGAGGTCGGCGGTCAGCACGTTCTTCATCAGGCCGAGCGAGACATCTAGCGGTGTACGTGGATTGAAGACGAGGTTGCGTACTACCGCATAATTCTTAGCGAATCTCCGCTTCATGGGGATGCTACGCAACACTGCCTCCAGCACGTTCTTCTGGGTAGCGAATTTTTCCACTTCGCCGTCGGTGATTTTGGGCGAATCCAGCACCGCGAGGGCTACGATCTTGGTCCCATCCCGCACCAGAATCGAGCGCTCTTCCTTGGTGCCTTTCATGGCAAGCTGAATTCGGCCCCTGATGTCCAGTTTTGCGATCTTCTGCAGCACGCTGCCACGCAGCTCGTTCTGCGGATCGACATGAATTTTATGCGGGGACGGTTTATTGGCCAGAGCAGGCTGCGGAGCAGCGGCAGCGCCGGTCGGTGTCTGGGCGGGTGTGATTGCAGCGGCAGCGCCGGTCGGTGTCTGGGCGGGTGTGATTGCAGCGGGAGTCATGGCTGCAGGGGCAATCGCGGCCGGCTGAACGGGTTGCTCGCTGTGAAACTCCCCCTCGTGTATTCCGCCGATCGCTTGAAACGGCTTGTCGCCCTCCGCCGCAATCTCCGCGGCATGGTCGATGATGAAGGCCGACACTATTTTCTCGGTTTCGGCATCGACCGGGTCGATCGGTTCTCCGGTCGGCGGCAGTGGCTGTGAGGTCGAGAGCGCAGGGGTCTCAGGAGGCGCAGGGGTCTCAGGAGGCGCAGGGGTCTCAGGAGGCGCCGGTTTCTCTTCCCCTTCGGGCTCAACATAATCGGTGCCATTGATCAACGCTTGCACTCGAGCTGCTTGCGCACCCGTGAGGTTGTGGTTCCCGCTCAGATCTTGCAGCACCTGCTTCGAATTCCTTACCCGGCGGCTTGCGATCATCAGGTCGATCAATTCGCCTTTCGAGGTCGCGGCCAGCTCCCCGAGCTTTGTCATCTGGACGGAGGGGTTTTCCAAAAGCAAATTGAAAAGCGCTGGCCGGATATTTCGCGGCGAAACCCAGTAGTCCAAGATCTCTTTCGGCACGCTTGGGTTGGCCACCATCTCCTTCACGGAGGCCTCGTCCCAGCCCGCCAGGGTGAGGCGAGCCTGTTCGCCGAAAATCTTGTTGTGCTCAGCGATGTACACCAAAATCTCCAGCATCTCCTCGGTTGGAACGCGAAGAGCGCCCTTTGCCGCAGACATCATCTGGTGCTGCGAAACCGCCGCGGCGCGAATTAGGTCCAGCATACGGGGCATAGACACACAACTCCTGATATTCCAGAATCGCGCAATCGGAGGCGGTGTTTCCAGTAATTTCAGGTCGGTAATGGTTACCGAAGGAATGGGTGGGGATTGAACTCCAGGTCAGTTCTCACTGGTTGAATCGGGCGAGGCGCCATCCCGCCGCATGCGCAAGTAGGCGCGAATGAACGGCTGCAGATCTCCGTCCAGCACACGGTCGACGTCACCCACTTCAGTCTTGGTGCGATGGTCCTTAATCAAGCGGTAGGGCTGCAGCACGTAGGACCGTATCTGCGAGCCAAAGTCGATATCGAGTTTGGAGTCCTCAATTTTCTTTGTGGCCTCGCGCTTCTTCTCCATTTCGAACTCATAGAGCTTCGAACGGAGCATGCTCATGGCCCGGTCTTTGTTCTTGTGCTGCGAGCGCTCGTTCTGGCAGGCGGCCACCAGACCGGTGGGAATGTGCGTGATACGCACCGCGGAGTCGGTGGTATTTACGTGCTGGCCACCCTTGCCGCTAGATCGGTAGGTATCAATCCGAATGTCTTCCGGCCGGATCACAACCTCGATGGAATCGTCGATTTCGGGAGAGACAAAAACACTCGCGAAGGAGGTGTGCCGCCGCTTCGCCTGATCAAACGGCGAAATGCGCACCAGTCGATGTACGCCGATCTCGCTGGTAAGCAGGCCGAAGCCGTATTCCCCATTGACGGCAAACGTGGCCGATTTGATACCGGCTTCTTCACCCGGCTGATAGTCGTAGAGGACGGTCTGAAAGCCCTGTCGTTCGGCCCAGCGGAGATACATTCGCATCAGCATCTCGGCCCAGTCCTGCGACTCGGTACCTCCGGCGCCGGGGTGAATCGTCACAATTGCATTTCGAGGATCGTTTTCGCGCGACAGCAACGTCTCGGTTTCGAGCTTGTCTACGTACCCGCGGAGGCCATCGATCTCACGCCGCAGATCGGGTTCCACGTTCTCGCCTTCCTTGGCAAGGTCGAAGTACGCAGCAATGTCTTCTGTGCGCCGCACGAGATCAGACTCGGTAGCCAGCATGTCTTCCAGCCGCTTCTTCTCGCGCATCACCTGCTGCGAGCGCTGTGGATTCGACCACAGGTTCGGGTCAGAAGCCTGCTTTTCTACTTCCGTCAGTTGCTTGCGGAGTTTGTCTGCGTCAAAGATACTCCCGGAGATCGCGGACCTTCTGCTGGAGACCTGAGTATTCCTGTTCGAGTTCCTGAATCATGCTTTGCCTTTTCCGGGAGTAAGTGAAACCGCGAGGGCTACCAATGAAATTATCGCACATGCGTACGCCAGCCAATCACCATGGCGAGTGTAGAAAGTGGTTTCATCGACCACAGCATAATTGGCGACCAGCGAGGTGCGCACCTTCCGCGGGACACTTTGGGTGATGCGTCCGAAGGGATCGATCGCCGCCGTCACGCCTGTGTTTGTGGCGCGCAACAACCAGCGATCGTTTTCGATGGCCCGCATGCGAGCCTGTTTCAGGTGCTGGGCGTAGGCGCCGCTATCCCCATACCAGCCATCATTGGAAATGTTGACCAAAACCTGTGCACCTGATCTCGCGAATTGGCGAACTTCATCGGGGAATATGGATTCGTAACAAATAAAGACGCCGAGTTTCTCCTCGCCAGCCTGCAGCGGCAGGCGCGTAGCCCCTGCCGTGAAGTCGCCGACTTCTTTAGTCAGGCCTCCGGCAAAGCTGAGGAACCGCTTGAAGGGAACATACTCGCCAAAGGGCACTAAGTGAGTTTTGTCGTAGCGTCCGATCCATTCACCGGAGGGGCTGACGAGCGAGGCGGAATTGAAGATCATATTCCCGTTTTGGTTGGACGATCCCCTCGATTCGACTCCGATGTTTCCTACCACAACCCAGGCATGGGAGTCGATCGCAACTTGACTGAGAGCGCGCCGAAACTCCAGGTCACCGCCATAGAACGGCGCGGGAGACTCCGGCCAGACGATTAACCCCGGGGACGGGGTGGCATCGTGGACTGCGCCTCCGGCACCGCTGCGACTCAGAACGCTCAACTCGCGCATGGTGTCCTCAAAGTACTGGCGCGTCCAATCATTGTTGTCGAGAACCGGGACATTCTCCTGCACCAGCACCGCTGAGCGATCCGCGGAAAACGCCGGCACAGGCATCCAGCGCGCGATCTGTAGTACGAACGCGGCTGCGAACGAGGCAAACAGGAGCGATGCTCGCCGCTGCCGACGCAGGAGAAACCCTGCCGCGAAAGCCGTGTTCACGATCATGATTTCGAGAGAAATGCCGTAAACACCGGTAACATGGGCAATGCGTGCCAGGGGAACATTATCGGTTTGCGCGATGCCCAAAAGGTTCCAGGGAAACCCGCTGATTCGCGTGCGCGCAAGCTCCAGAGCGACCCAGACAAATGGAGCGGCCACGAGCGCCATCCGGACGGATCGGCGAGCGATCCAGGCGGTCACGAGTCCGAATGCTGCGTGATACAAGCCGAGATACAAACAAAACAGCAGTAACAGTCCGGCGGCGCCGAGGGCTCCAATCCCGCCGTACTGCTTCATGGTGTCGTAAACCCAATAGCAACTGCCGCCGTACCAGAGGATGCCACACAGGTAGCCCAAGAAAAAACCTTGCATCGGCGAGGCGGGAAGCCGCTTGACACTGCCTTCAAACTGTAGAGGCCCCGGCCTGCGTGCCCGCAAAATCGCTACGAGTAGAGGCGCAACCGCAACCCAGCTGAGAATGTAGAGGTTCCCCAGCGGGAAGATCAAAACCTGCAGGATGGCGGAGACAACCGCCAGCATCCACGCGCTTTTTTCAATCCGCAACATCGCTGGAGAAGAATATCAAGAGGGAGCGCCCCCGTGTGCCTCGGATGCTCTTGTCCGAACATCATCGAGAGGGAGAATTGGCTTTGCTAGGCAGGCGGTTCGCAACAAAACCAACTAGTCCGCTAGTCACGTAAGCAGGCGCTGCAATTGGAAACACCGGACGCCCCTGAACCATTTCTGCCGTTACTTCCTTCCACCGCGGTGTAAGGTTCCTGTATTGATGCAAAACCACCGCGTCTGCTCGACTCAGGTACTTCTGCGCCGAGGTTTTGAAATCTTCCGTCGAAGGATCGAGGACGGTGATATAGACATCTGGGTCCATGAACCGCAAGATGCTATTGGACTCGATGATGACGTTTTCCGCTGCGGCGATCTTGCGCTGAATAGCCGGCAGCGCCTCCTCTAAGCGACCCTGTTCAGTTCGCACCCAGAAGGCTTGTTTGGCTCCGGCAACCAAGAAGCGGGACGAGTCCGACCTGCCAGATTTGTCTTGTTCTTCGGTGATTGCCCAGCAGCGGTCATGGGGTGCGCAATCGCACGGCTCGCCATTCAATGAGCACTGGCCGTGGCCGAATTGCGTGATCTTGAAGGCCGTCCAGTTGTACGCAGCGAGCGCGCCAATCAGCCCCACGACCACGCTGGTCTTGCCGATGTTCCGGGAATGTCCGCCAACAACAACGATTGCCACGCGTGTTTTTCCTAACCATCCTTAGGCTTTGTTGCGAATCGCCTGAGCGCCTGCGGAACCGGGCCTTCCCGGCTCCCTGCCTTGTCCTTGCGACGCGACGTTCTATTCTCGTTTTCCCAGCCTTCCGAGCGCCGCCAAGTTCTTCAAGTACTCTCGCAGCGGTTTTGCCGGGGTGCCCCAGAAGGCAATGCCCTTGCCCCGCAAGACCTTCTTCGGGAGAACGCCAGCTTGCCCACCGAGCAACACGCCCTCTTGGATGCGAGCGTGCTCGCCGACGCCCACCTGCCCGCCGATCACAACGTTGTCTTCAATCGTGATGCTGCCGGAGAACCCGGCTTGCGCGGCGATGACGACATTGTTTCCAACCTGGCAGTTGTGGCCGATATGTACCAGATTATCGATCTTCGTCCCCCGGCCAATGCGCGTGGTTTCCAGGGCACCGCGATCGATGGTGGTGTTGGCGCCGATCTCGACGTCGTCTTCAATCTCAAGCGTGCCGCTCTGCGGAAACTTCGCATAACGGTCGTTCTCTGGATCGCGGACATAGCCGAATCCGTCGCTCCCGAGCACGGCGCCCGCGTGCACGATCACGCGGTTGCCGATTTGCGTGCCAGGATAGACGGTGACGCGAGGGTAAATGCTGCAGTCGCTGCCAATGCTTACATCTTCCCCAATCACGCAGCCCGCGCCGATCCAGGTGCGCTCGCCAATCACAACCCGGTCTCCGATATAGGTCCACGGGTCGATGGTGGTTGTTTCCGCGACACTGGCTGAACCTGATAACACAGCACTGGGGTGGATCGCAGGTTCGCGTCCTTGGCTGGTTCGGTGGAACAGAGAGGCTGCGCGCGCAAAGGCAAGCCTCGGGTTCTTGCCGATTAATAGCGCTTTGGGAGTACTGGCATTTTCCGCAAACCCTCCGGCAATGACTGCCGCTGCCGCGGAGTCAAGAGCAGACTGAAGGTGCTTTTCGTCTTCGACAAAGACGAGATGCTGGCTGGAGGCGGCCCCAATGCTCGCGACGCCACTAACTTCGCGACTCTCGTCTCCGATGACCTTCGCGCCTATGGCTCGGGCAATTTCCCCAACGCTCGGCATGGTTCCTTTTTTATACGTTCGCGGAGATAAAGGGAAGCCAACGTGCTTGGCGCTGGGTCGCACTCCCGCGGCTTCGAAGAATCTCCGCAGGCCCCTTGGGGGGTGTTCGCCTGCTTGGGTAGATCGCTGATCTCGTCCTGTCTAGCGCCGAGCTTCGAGATGTTTGCTTGTTTGCTTCCGGTATTGTTACCACCCACTTTGAGCCATGGGATCGCGCGATGCCAACCATCGTTGCCGTAATGACCTGCCGGCTGTTCTTGCGGTTGATTCACCAGGCTGCGGACGTATTAGTACAGCCCCTTCTCGCCTGCCGGCCTGGTCTTCCATCTGCGATGCACCCACAGCCATTGGTCTGGGTACCGGCGAATGTAGTCTTCCAGAATCTTGGTGAACAGCTGCGTGTTGGCGACCACATCGGCCTCGCGATCCTTGCTGCGGATCAGCTTCACCGCCGGATCAAAGCGCAGGCGATACTTCTGCAGGCCCGGATCCCAGACGGTGAATCCCGGCACCACCGCGGCATCCGTCTTTAGTGCAAGGCGCGCCACGCCGGTCGCTGTGCACGCCTGGTGGCCGAAGAAGTCCACAAACAGGCCCTGACTCACAATCATATTGGTGTCCATCAGAACGCCCACAGTTTCTTCATCGCGCATGGCCGCAATCAGGCCGCGAGCGAAGTCCTTATCCACGGCTTTGTTGCCGTGCATGGTGCGGTAATGCCTTGCGAGCCGGTCGAGATAGGGATTGTCAAGGGGTCGCATGACCACGTTCAGGGGATATCCGTAGAGCGAATGCGCGAATGCGGACAGCTCCCAGGCGCCAAGGTGTCCGGTAAGAAAGAGCACGCCCTTATGGCGGGCCAAGGCTCGCTCGTAGTTCTCGAAACCCTCATAAACCACCGTCTGGCTGACGTTCTCGCGGGTATATCGCGGGAATAGGCAAACCTCGGCAACATGACGTCCCAGAGAAGTGAAGACACCGCGCAAAATCTTTTTGCGTTCCCGCAGTGGCTTCTCAGGAAACGCGAGTTCGAGGTTGCGCATGCCTACGCGACGCAGTTTTCGGTGGAAGAGGTAGACGAACCACGAAATGGAGATCCCGGCAGCCCGGGCCAATGATCTCGGCAGAGCACCTACAAGCTTGATGAGAGCCCACGCCAGCGCGTATTCGAGTCGGTAGCGCAAGGGAAGGCTGACGGTAGCAGAGGGGAAATTTCGGTGTCAAACGCAAGTAGGCCGGTGGAGAGCACGGCCCTCAGGCGCCCGGATCTGGGATCATTCATGCAAGAGCCGGAGCGCCTGAAGCCAAAGTCGTTTTTCACTTGCTCGCGAGCTTCGCCCACTTTGCCAGGTCGTTAAGGAACGGCAGAGCGCCTTGCGGGTTATTGGCGGTCTGCAGGGTGGTATCGAAGGGCTGCATCTTTCCGTAGAACTCGAGCGTGCTTTCGCGATCTATTTTGACCACAGCGCCATTCAGTTCTAATCCGGCGAAGGCACCCCGAGCGCGCGAATAGCTCAGCACCTGCGCGCGCATCTTCCAGTCCGTATCGGCAGCGGCGTGACGCCCAACCGGCCCAGCGGCAACGCTAGCATCGGCACCCAGTTTGAACTTGCTGTGCAGCAAATTATCCATGCCCTTCTTGTTCATGATCAGCATGACCAGATCCACGGCTTGCCCGCCAATCTGTAATCCAAAGCTTCCACCTTGAACGGTGAAGAAAGCAGGATCGCTCCAGCCTTTTGCGGTACGGCAGCTGGCCACGCCACGGCCGTAGCGGGCACCAAAAACAAACCCCGCTTTCAGCATCGAGGGCACGACAGCCACACACTCGGCCGAACCCATGACTTCGTCAGGGATACCCGTATCGGGAGCGGATTGAATCTCTTCCAGGACGGTTGCGGCGGCTTTGACCCGGTCGGCGGCCTTGTTGTCGGCCAAATCATCAGCCGCAAACGAGGAGGTGGCCAGTCCGAGCATTAGGAGGGTGAGCACGAGCTTTTTCATGGATCTCTC
>Ga0207674_10003313_pt1 | contig 19805 bp, 12 predicted proteins | sample KBSCornC72_FD_184303 | JGI IMG/M metagenome (GOLD analysis project Ga0207674, IMG submission 184303) | Corn rhizosphere microbial communities from Kellogg Biological Station, Michigan, USA - KBS Corn C7-2 (SPAdes) (version 2) | ecosystem: Host-associated > Plants > Roots > Rhizosphere > Soil ... | reverse complement strand
GCGCTCGCTCCAACAGGACGGGCGACGGGTTAGGCAAGGTGGTGATGTCGGCGACGAATGTCATCGTGCGCACGGTTCAGGTCACGGGCGGAGAAGTGACGCGCGTGATGCAGCGCGACACGGTACTCTACGCGGCGCGCGGTCCGGGCGTCGCACTCGACGTGGTTGCGCGGGAGTCTGGTTTTTCGGGTGCCCGCGCGCAGTTGTCGCTCGAGGGCACCGACTATGGCGCGACCGCCGACGCCAACGGGCGCATTCGGCTCGCGCCGGTGTTGCCCGGCCGATATCGAGCGCAACTTCGCGCTCCGATGCTCGACTCGCTCGGGGTTCCGCCGGTGTCGCTCGAGGTCGAGGCGCGCGTCGATGGACGCGTCGACACTGTCTTCCTCCCGAAACCCCGCGACGTGCTGCTCCGCGTCTGTCCGAAGGATTCCGTGGCCAATGGCGAGGGACTGCTTCGCGGGACGGTGTCGACCGAACGGGGGAGCGCCCTCGCGCACGCCGCGGTGGTTGCGACGTGGCAAAGCAACTTCGACATCGTCGGCGCCGTGAACCGCGATCTGATTCGCTATACCGAGAAGACGCTCGGCGCGCTGAGTGATGCAAACGGAGCGTGGCGCATCTGCGGCGTTCCGGTGAACACGCCGATCACCGTGCGCGTGCTCTCGGACTCCGGCGCCGACCTTCAACGCGCGCGGCTCAGCGGCCTGTTCGGCGCGTTGGATCTCGTCGCGCGGCGGAGCGTCATTAGCGCCACGTCGAATCGCGAGCTGGTCGCGCCCACAGGCGGCAGCCAGGGCTTAGCTACGGCGCTCGTCGAGTTGACTGTGCTCGACCTGCGCGGCACGCCGCTCTCGAACGCCCAGCTCGAGGTTCATCCGAAGCGCGGCCCGACACGGACAGTGGTCTCCGGCGCGTCCGGCCGCGCGTTGATTCCCGATGTCGAGCCGGGCGTCGTGGAGATTGAGGTGAAGCGAATCGGGTTCAAACCCGGTCGCCTCGCCGCGACGATCGAGCCCGGTCGCAATACCGTCCCCATCATCCTTACCGAGGCCGAGGCGCCGACGCTCGACACGGTGCGCGTCGTCGGCGGAATGTTGCGATCAGGTCGGGGGCGGTTCGACGAGTTCGAGAACCGCCGACTCCTTCGCGCGGCCACGGCGTCGATCACGAGCGACGACATCAAGAAACGAAATCCGGTCAGTGTGTGGCAAATGCTGACGGGCATCTCTTCGATCAAGGTCGTCGATACGATGAGCGTGACGGTGGAGAGTGCGCGGTCGAACCTCTCGCGGATGGGATCGTTGGTCTCATGCTACCTATCCGTGATCGTGAACGGCATTCCGCAGCGGCCGAAGCCTGGCGCCGCCGCGTTCGATCTGCGCGACCTGCCTCCGCCGCCGGACATTTACGGCATCGAGATTTTCGCCGGCGGGTCGTCCATTCCGGTGCAGTACAGCGGCACGGGCGACGGCAAGGCCTGCGGCCTCATCGCGATCTGGACGCGGTGAGCCATCAGGGTTGTTTGTAGACGGTGCCGCCCTTCATCACCAGCTGGACCTGTCGGATCGCGGAGATGTCTTTGGTCGGATCGCCCCGCACCGCGACGAGATCGGCGAGATAGCCGGCCTTCACGGCGCCGAGGCGATCGCCCATGCCGAGCATCTTGGCGTCGTTGATCGTCGCGGCTCGCAAGGCTTGTAACGGCGTGAGCCCATTCGCGACGAGCCCTTCGACTTCGCGCGCGTTATCGCCGTGCGCGACCGGTCCGGAGTCGGCGCCGTTGCAGATCGTCACTCCGGCGGCCATCGCCATCTCGAGCACCGCCTTCTTGTTTCGTCCGCCGACGGACACCGTCGGTACGTAACACACGCCGCGCTCCGCCATGAGCTTGAAGATTTCGGGCGTGCCGCCGTCGCCGTGCTCGATCGTTTTCACGCCGGCAAGAACGGCGCGTTTCATTCCCTCCGCCGTCGATGCGTGCGCCGCGACATGCCGACCCGAACCCTCGGCGACGGTCACCGCGACGTTGAATTCCTCTTGTGTTGGACCAGGCATCGCTTCGCCGTTCGGACCCCAGCGATAGTCCGCGTAGATCTTGATCCAGTCGGCGCCGTGCTTGATCTGGTCGCGCACCACGCGCGTGAATCCCTCGACGCCATTCGCTTCTTCCGCGCCCTGCGGGATGTCGTCCATGTACTCCGTGGCGAATCCCTTCGGCGCATACTGACCGGTGACGACAATGGCGCGTGTCGTGACCCACATGCGCGGCCCGGGAATGATCCCCTGATTGATCGCGTCGCGCAGTCCGACGTCGGCGTAGCCCGCGCCCTCGGTGCCGAGATCGCGCGCGCTCGTGAATCCGGCGAGGAGTTGCGCTTTGGCGTGGTTCACCGCGCGTGCGACGCGAAGCGCTTCATGCTCGTGGAGCACCTGATCGTTCCAGGGCGTCTCGTTGTACGGATGGAGCAAAAGGTGCGAATGCCCCTCGATCATTCCCGGCATGAGCGTCGTTCCGGCGAGTTGGATCGTCGTCGCGTCGGCGGGCGCCGAGACTTGCGCCCGCGGTCCGGCGGCCTCGATGCGATCGCCGCGTACGAGCACCACCCAACCGTCGTGCGGCGCATTGTCGATCGCGTCCCAGACTCGATCCGGGACGAGCAGAACCGGCGGCCCGACGGGCGCGGTCGCTCCGCGTCCCCCGCCGCGTCCCTGCGCACTTGCGGTTGTCGCGACGAGGCAGAGCGAAAGAAGGACGATTGTGCGCATGAGTGAAAGGGAACGGTGGTGAGGATTCACAACAGAGTGAAATAGGGTCAGACCCTATTTCGAGAATACGAAATAGGGTCTGACCCTATTTCGGGACATCGGCGTGCGCCTCATCGCGCTCGACCGGCTTATTTGCCTCCGTCCACGCGCGATAGCCGCCGGACATATTCGCGACGTTGGTGAAGCCTTGCGCTTGGAGGAGACTCGCCGCCACCGAGGATCGCGTGCCGCCGTGGCAGTGCACGGCGATCGGCGTGTCGTGTGGCAGATCGCGAGCTTGGCGAACGAGGTCGCCGAGGAAGTAATGACGCGCGTTGGGGAGATGGCCTTCTTCCCACTCGGCGTTCCCACGCACGTCGATCACGGTTCGCTCGTCACCGTTGGCGATCGCGTCGACGCTCACCTGCTCTACGCGTTCGAGCTCGCCGATCTCCGACTGCCATTCGTCGAGCGCCCGTTGTCCTGCCCAGGCGACGACGCGGTCGAGGCCGATCAGGGCGAGGGTGTGACGCGCCCGCGAGAGGCGGTCGTCGTCGCCGGTGATGAGCACGATGTCGCGCGACTCGGGGACGAAGGTTCCCGCCCAGGTCGCGAGCGACGTTCCCATCGGGATGCTCATCGTTCCGGGAATGTGTCCGGCGGCGAAGCTCGCGCTCGATCGCACGTCGACGACCGTGACTCCGGTATGGAAGGCGTCCTGTATCTGGTGCGCGCCCACCTCGCGGATCGGCGCGAGCGACGGAAGCGGAGGCGGGCCGGAACGATTCACCGTTTTCATGCGCGCGAAGTAACCGGGCGGCTCCGGTTGTCCGGACAATACCTCCTCCACGAAGGAATTCTCATCGTGGAATTGGAATGCCCAGTTCGCGACCCGCTCGAAGCCGAGTGTCGTCGACGGCAGCGCGCCGAGCTCTCTGCCGCACGAGGACCCGGCGCCGTGCCCGGGCCAGAGTTGCAGGTAGTCCGGGAGATCGGTCGTCGCCTTGAGCGACTGAAAGAGCTTGCGCGCCATCCCTTCCATCGTCCCCTGCTGATTGGCGGCTCGCTCGAGCAGATCCGGCCGCCCAACGTCGCCGACGAAAATGAAATCGCCGGTGAAGATGCCCACGGGCCGTTCGCTCATCCCCCGATCGGTGACGATGAACGAGAGATGCTCCGGCGTGTGCCCGGGCGTATGGCGGACGTCGAAGCGCAACAAGCCGACGTCGAACGAGTCACCATGGCGCAGGAGCGTGGTGGTGTCCGGTGTGGCAAAGGCGTACTGCCACCCAGGTCCGCCCTCACAGGAAAGGAGCAGCCGCGCGCCGGTGCGGCGCGCGACTTCGCGCGTTCCTGAAACAAAGTCGGCGTGAATGTGCGTTTCGGTCGCCGCGATGACCCGAAACCGCTGATGCTCGGCGACGCGGATGCAAGACTCGATATCCCGATTGGCGTCGATGACGACGGCCAACTTGGTATGATCGCACGCCACGACGTACGCGGCCTGCGCGAGCGATTCGTCATAAATACGTTCGAGAAACATGACCCGGAGAATGGCTTGCCAACGCGCTGCACGCAACGCAGGATTCGGCCATGCCGCGCCGGCTCGCCCTGGTTGTTTTTCTCGTCGTCTCTCGCATCGCGTCGGCCCAGACGATCGAGACGCCGGCGCCGTTCGACAGCGCGGCGCGATTGTTCGTCGTCACGCCAGGCGTCGCGACGCGTTTGGGCCTGGTGACGCCGGCGTGGCCGCTCTCGGGACAGTACGTCGACGCGCGCCTGTACTCGGTGAGCCCCGGCGGCGGCTTCGTGCTCGTTGCGCGGACCGAATCCGGTGTCTTCCAGCGGTTTCCGATGTCCGATGCCGAGCGCGCGGCTCTTCAGCGTGTGATCGACGCTGCCGTCACCGCGGGTGGGCGGCTCGGCGCCGACATGGGCAACGACGTCTCGGAACCCGCGGGGAACGGATTCGCTCGCCATCTCACCGTTCTCGGGGCGCTCGCCTACGGACCACTCGCCGCGTCACTCGGTGACGACGAGAGCACCGCGGGCGCCGCGTATCTCGCGGTGACCGGGATGGCGTTCTTCGTCTCCTACAACGCCGGTCGGACCGGCCGCATCACGCGCGCGCAGAGCGACCTCGCGTCGAACATGGGGCTCGCCGCGGCGGCAGGCGGAGTCCTGCTGGGGTACGCGATCACGGGCGATGCCGACAAAGGTGTCCGCGCCCTGGCTTTGGGAGCGGGAATCGCCGGTACGATTGCCGGCGCTTCGCTCGGCCGTCCGTTGACCGACGCTGAGGCGCACGCGGGAGTGACAGGTATCGAGGCGACAGCGACAGGTGCATGGGCGCTCTCGAGTGCGGTGGGTGCATCGCCGCAAGGAATGGCCGCCGCGGTCGCTGGAGGCGAGGCGCTCGGCTATGTGCTTGGCGTTCGCTATCCGCGGCGTGCGTCGTTCAAGGTTACCGCCGGCGACATGAACGCCGTCCAGACGGCTGGATTGGTCGGCGCGCTGTATGGCGGGGCAGCTTTGTCGGCAATCGATAATCCCAGTGCTCGCCAGATCGGAATCACGATGGGCTCGTCGTATCTGGCGGGCATGGTCGTCGGCAATTACACGATCGCGCGGCGTCTGGATCTTTCCACCTCCGAAGCCAACATCGCCACGGTCGGCGCGCTCGCCGGTGGCCTGATTGGTCTCGCCGTCCCTGTGCTGACACAATCGAGTGACAACTCGCTCGTGCTGGGGGCTGCCGGCTTTGGCGCGACACTGGGTATGGCGATCACCCTCGGGATCACCAAGGACAACCGGTCCGCGGGTGCGGCGAGGCTCGATCGAACCTCCGATCCCGGATGGCGCGTCACGGCCCCGTCCGCCTTAGGACTGGCCGGCCTCGCGGCTCGGGCGCCAGGGCGCTATCCCCTGGTGCGCGTTACGTTTTGACACCCAACGCGGGTCAGGCGCGACCCGTAAACAATGGAGAGGAAAGCGCTGTCACGGCGCGTTCTCGATCATTGTCCGTCCCACCCGGCCCACCAACCGCTCAGGTCATTATGCAAATGAAACGCGTCCTTCCGCTCGCGATCGCGTTCGCGACACCTCTCTTCGCGCAGACGTCGAAGAAGGTTCTCACGCAAGCCGACTGGGATAAATGGAAGTCGATCAACGCGCCGGCGCTGTCGAATGACGGCAAGTGGGCGGTGTACACGCTGATTCCGCAGGTCGGCGACGGTGAGCTCGTGATTCGCTCGACGTCCGGCACGACGGAGTATCGCGTGCCGCGCGGCTTCCTCGGCCGGCCGAACAACACACCGGGCGGTCTTCGTGGACCGGCCGGCGGTACCGGCGAAGAAGCGCCGACTGGACCGACGGCAACGCCGGCGCAGATCACGGCGGACAACCGCTACGTGATCGTCAGCACGCAGGCGTCGCAAGCCGAAGTCGAACGCGCGGGGGCGGTCCGTGGACGCGGCGCCGCGACGACGAACCGACAGTCGCTCGCCATCGTGAGCCTCGCCGACGGCAAGGTGACGACGATCGCCGGCGTGCGCTCGTTCCGCCTCGCGCGCGACAACGGAACATGGCTCGCGTACGTCGCGGAGCCGGATAGCGGTGTGGCGGATTCATCGCGTGCTGGCGCCGCGGCTCCCGCGGCTGGTGGTCGCGGCGGCCGTGGCGGGCGTGGCGGCGGTGGTGGTAATCGCCGTCAGTTTGGATCGCCGCTCGTGCTGCGCAACCTCGCGACGGGCGCCGAAGAAAAGATGAGCGACGTGCTCGCCTTCGCTTTCGACGATAGCGCGAAGGTGCTCGCGTACACGGTCGTTTCGCGCGACTCGACGAAGGACGGCGCGTTCATTCGAACGATGTCCTCCGGCACGACGACGCCTCTGCTCACCGGCCGTGGCGATTACAAGGGCATCACCTTCGATCGCACGGGTGCACAGGTCCTGTTCGTGTCCGACCACGACGAATTCGGCCGCGGTCCCTCGCCGCGCTATTCGCTGTACCAGGCTCCGGCAAAGGGCGGTGCGGCAACCGCGTTGGTGACGCCGGCGCAGGTGCCGACGGGAATGCACATCGCCGACAACGGCGCCCTCGCCTTCACGCGTAGCGGCACGGCCATCACCTTTGCGATCGCGGCGCCGGCCATCGACTCGGTGCCGGCTGATTCGCTCGTCGGTAAGGCCGTCTACGATTTGTGGCATTACAAGGACCGCGTGCTCCAGCCGACGCAGCGCATCAACGCGGCGCGCGATCGCACCGTGACTTATCAGGCGGTCTACTATCCGGCGCTCAAGAAGCTCGTGCGTCTCGCCGACGACTCGATTCCGAACGTCGCGCTCTCCGACGACGCGAAGATCGGCGTCGCCAACTCGCGCGAGCGGTACATGATCGAGTCGATGTGGGGCGACGGCGGTACCGACGTCTACGTCATCGATCCGATCTCCGGCGCGAAGAAGCAGATCGCCGAAAAGATCAACGGCAACGCGCAGCTCTCGCCGGACGCCAAGTACGTCACGTTCTACAACAAGCAGCACTGGTACTCGTACAACGTCGCGACGTCCAAGCTCGTCGATCTCACGGGCGCGATGAAGAGCGTGCACTTCGAGCAGGAGACCGACGACCATCCGTCCGAGAAGCCGGCTTGGGGAGTCGCCGGTTGGACGAAGGGCGACAAGTCGGTCCTCATCAACGATCACTTTGACATCTGGGAATTCGATCCGAACGGCGCGAAGCCGGCCGTGAACGTCACCGATTCGGTCGGCGTGCGGAACAACATCCAGTTCCGGATCGAAAACCTCGGCGCCGGCGGCGGCCGCGGTGGTCGTGGCGGCGGTGGCGGTCGCGGTGGCTTCGGCGGCGCGGCGGGCGAAGATCGCGCGATCGATCCGACCGAGCCGCTCATGCTCCGCGCGGTGAACACCGAGACGATGGCGAGCGGCTTCTATCGCGACCAGCTCGGCGTGAAGAAGGATCCCGAGAAGATCGTGATGTCGGATCTCGCCTACGGCACGCTGACGAAGGCCGCGAACGCCGACGTCTACATGACGACCAAGGGCACGTTCACCGAGTTCCCGAACCTCTACGTGGGCTCGTCGCTCACCGCGCTGACGAAGATCTCGGACGCCAACCCGCAGCAGAAGGACTACAACTGGGGCACCGCGGAGCTCGTGCGGTGGACGAGCGGCGACGGCAAGACGCTCAAGGGTATTCTCTACAAGCCCGAGAACTTCGATCCGAACAAGAAGTATCCGCTCATCGCGTATTTCTACGAGATCCTCTCGAACAACTTGCACCAGTACGTCGCGCCGAACGGCCGCAACGTGATCAACCCGACGCACTACGTCTCGAACGGCTATCTCGTGTTCGAGCCGGACATCGTATACGAAGATGGTCACCCGGGGATGAGCGCGTACAAGTCGATCGTGCCGGGCGTGCAGTCGTTGATCCAGAAGGGCTTCGTCGACGAGAAGCACCTCGGCATTCAGGGACAATCGTGGGGAGGTTACCAGACGGCGTACGTCATCACGCAGACGCACATGTTCGCGGCCGCGATGGCTGGCGCGCCGGTGGTGAACATGACGAGCGCGTACGGCGGCATCCGCTGGGGCACGGGCATCTCCCGCGCCGGACAGTACGAGTCGGGCCAGAGCCGCATCGGCAAGCCGCTCGTCGACGCGCCGGAGCTCTACATCGAGAACTCGCCGCTCTTCCACCTCAAGAGCGTGACCACGCCGCTGTTCATCATGAACAACGACATGGACGACGCGGTACCGTGGTACCAGGGTATCGAGTACTTCGTGACGATGCGCCGGCTGGGCAAGGAAGTGTATTTCATCGATTACAACAACGACGTGCACAACCCGGCGAGCCGCGCGAACCAGAAGGACATCGCGCAGAAGATGCAGGCGTTCTTCGACAACAAGTTGATGGGGAAGCCGGCTCCGGATTGGATGGTGCACGGCATTCCATACGTCGCGAAGGGCAAGGACCAGCTCGCGCCGGGCGCGGTGCAGGCGGGCACGATCCAGCCGGAAGGAAGGATCCAGCCTGAGGCGAAGAGGCCGTAGTTTTCGGCGGTGGGCGGTGGGCGATGGGCGGTTAGGACCGACTCCGCCACTCGCCCCCGCCGTTCGCCCACCGATCGCCCATCGCCCATCCCCCATCGCCCAAAAAAATGGCCGACGAAATCGATTACAAGCTCATAGGCGACGACCTTCAGGCCGTCATCATCACCCTCGACCCCGGCGAGATGGTTCTCGCCGAGGCCGGGGCAATGATGTACATGCAGGACGGCATCGTCATGAACACGACCCTCGACCCGAACGCGCAGGGCGGGGGATTGATGAACAAGCTGTTTCAGGGCGCGAAGCGCGCGCTCTCGGGCGATACCTTCTTCGTCACGACGTTCGCCAACGCGGCGAACGGCCGACAGGACGTCGCCTTCTCGTCGCACTTCCCCGGAAAGATTCGCCCAGTGGATTTGCGCGAGTGGGGCGGCGTCATCATCGCCCAGAAGGACGCGTTCCTCGTCGCGGCGCGAGGCGCGAACGTGACGATCGCGTTCACGCGACGCATCGGTGCCGGATTCTTCGGCGGCGAAGGTTTCATTCTTCAGCGCATCGAAGGTGACGGCCTCGCGTTCCTCCACGCCTCCGGAACGCTGCACGAGATCACGTTGCGGCCGGGCGAATCACTGCGTGTCGACACCGGCTGTTTGGTGGCGATGGAACAGCAAGTCGACTACGACATCGAGATGGTCCCGGGCATCAAGACGGCACTCTTCGGCGGCGAAGGATTGTTCTTCGCCCGACTGCGCGGACCGGGTCGTGTGCTGCTGCAGACGATGCCCTTCTCGCGCCTCGCCGACCGCATTCTCGCCGCCGCGCCGGGCCGCCGCGAGCACCGCGCCGAGCGATACGGCGCCGCTGGCCTCATCGGCGGCGTGATCGGCACGATGATGGACGGCGATCGGTAAGAAGCACGGACAGAAGAACCACGCCGAGTTTGAGAAATGAGAGGGGATGCCTGCGCATCCCCTCTCTTATTTCCTGCCGTTCACTTGTCGCGCCGTCTCCGCGCCGATCAGTGCAATCCGTGCTGTTATCCGCGTCAACAGCTGGTAAATCAATCAGGTCAACTCGCCAGACGGGCCACTGAGAGGTTAGGATGAAAAAGCATTTGACACGGATGAACTGCACGGAGAATCGCGGAAAGGCACGGAGGCGGCGTTGAACGTTTTAACGTCGGATTTGGAGGGGTACCGGAGTCTTCACGGTGCCTTTCCGTGCATTCTGTCTCGTGTCTAGTACCTCGTGCCCTTATTTTCCTTCCGTGATCGCCATCGAAACTCGTGCGCTGCGGAAGGTGTACCCGGCTCCTTCGGCGCCTAAGCGAGGCCGGTCATTCGGGCCGCCGCCGATGCCGGGAATGTCCGGGCCCGGAACGCCGCCGGGAGCGCATCGCGGTGCCGAGATCGTCGCGCTTCAGTCGCTCGATCTCGAGATCAAACAGGGCGAGTTCTTCGGCCTCCTTGGCCCGAATGGCGCCGGCAAGACGACGACGATCGGCATTCTCACCACGCGCGTGAAGCCGACCTCCGGCGCAGCGCTGATCGGTGGGGCGGACGTCGTGTCGCAGGCGGTGCAGGTGCGCCGGCGGATCGGCGTCGTACCCCAACGGCCCAATCCCGACCGCAGCCTGAACGTCATCGAGAACCTGCTCTTTCACGCGGCGTACTTCGGCATCCCGGCGACGGCGTCGCTCCCGCGGGCGAACGCGCTCCTCGAGCAGCTCGGCATCGCCGAGAAGGCACACGCCAAGGTCGACGAGATGTCGGGCGGCCAACAGCAGCGCCTCATGATCGCTCGCGCCCTTATCCACGAGCCGCAGGTGATCTTCCTCGACGAGCCGACCGTCGGCCTGGATCCGCAGACGCGACTTTCGCTCTGGGAGATCCTGCGTTCGCTGCACGGCGAAGGACGCACGATCGTCATGACGACGCATTACATGGAGGAGGCGGACAAGCTCTGCGATCGGATCGCCATCGTCGATCGTGGCCAGCTCCTCGAGCTCGACACGCCCGCCGCGCTCAAGCAGCGCGCGCCCGGCGGCACGCTCGTCGAAGTTACCCTTTCCGCTCCAACGGACAGCGTCCTCGAGCCCATACGCAAGCTCGAAGGCGTGCTTCGTGCCGAGGCGCAGGGACTGTTGCTTCGCGTCTTCAGCGATCGTGGCGGGCGCGTGATCTCGCCCGTCATTCAAGCGGCCGAGGACATGGGCGTCGCCGTGACGAACATTCATCTCACGGAGCCAAGCTTGGAGACGCTGTTCGTCGCTCGCACCGGGAGGAAGCTCGATTGACCGCGACAGCCGCCGCGCGTCCCACCCACGTCGAGCCGGCGGAACATCACGTCCGCGCGTCGTCGGTCTTTTTCGCGCTGTTGCGCCGTGACCTCCGCGTCGCGAGGAAGGAGATCGTCTTCTTCCTCGTGCGGACCACGATGCAGCCGCTACTCTTTCTCATCGTCTTCGGCTATCTGTTGCCGAAGATGAGCTTCCTCGGCAAAGGCTATCAGACCGCGCTGCTTCCGGGAATTCTCGCCGTCAGCCTCAGCTTGTCGGCGATCCAGTCCGTGGCGTTGCCGATGGTGCAGGATTTCGGCTGGACGAAGGAGATCGAAGATCGTCTCCTCGCGCCGATCCCGACGCAGCTCGTCGCGGCGGAGAAGATCGTCGCCGGCGTCTTGCAGGGCGTCATCGCCGCGGCGTTCGTCCTGCCGATCGCGCGGCTCGTCATGGGCCCGATTCCGGATTTCACGCTCTCGCACGCCGGCGAAGCCCTGATGATCGTCCTTCTCGGCTCGCTGGCGTTCTCGTCGCTCGGGATGTGGCTCGGCACGGCGATCGCGCCGCAGCAGATCGGCCTGATGTTCAGCGTGATCATCGCGCCAATGCTCTTCTTCGGGTGCGCGTACTATCCGTGGCGCGGGCTCGACGTCGTTCCCGTGATGAAATACCTCGTGCTCATCAATCCGATGGTGTACGTGTCGGAGGGAATGCGCGGCGCGCTGACTCCAGCGGCGCCGCATATGCCCCTCTACATCGTGGCCATCGCCCTCATCATCGTCGCTTCGGCGTTCTGGATGCTGGGCATGCGCAGCTTTTACAAGCGCGCCATCGGATGACCGAGGCGCCGACCCCTCCTCCCGCTGATCCGATCGCGCGTTTCGTCGCGCTGCTCGAGCAGGCCAAGGCGCTTCCACGGAACATTCTTCCCGAGCCGACGGCGTTCGCGCTCGGCACGGTGGACGAACGCGGCAACCCCAGCGTGCGCATCGTCCTTCTCAAGAGCGTCGATGAAACGGGATTCGTCTTCTACACGAACTTCGAGAGCCGAAAGGGACGCGAGCTTCTCGGCGCCAAGCGTGCCGCGCTCTGCTTCCATTGGCAGCCGCTCGAGGTGCAAGTGCGCGTCGAGGGGCCGGCGCGTCCGGTGACGCCCGCCGAGGCCGACGCATACTTCGCGTCGCGAGCGCGGGGAAGCCAGATTGGTGCCTGGGCGTCGCTGCAGAGCCAGCCGATGGCGACGTCCGCCGAGCTGGATCATCGTGTTGCCGAGATGGAGGAGCGCTTCGCCGGCCACGCCGTTCCGCGACCGCCGCACTGGTCCGGATTCCGCGTTGCGCCTGAACGAATCGAGTTCTGGAAGAACATGCCGAGCCGACTGCACGTGCGGCATTTGTACGCGCGCGAGGGGTCGGGCTGGAGAGTGCAGCAGCTGTATCCGTGAGCTGCTCGGCTTCTCGGCTTCTCGGCTTCTCGGCTTCTGTTTGCCGAGTAGCCGAGCCGCCGAGCCGCCGAGTAGCCAAGTTGCCGTCGGCAAACGATTAATTTCCCGACATGGCTACACGAATCGCTCCTCCCGACAGCGCTCCCGCCGAAGTGGCCCCTCAATGGTCGACCGAGTCGGCTCGCACCCTCTATAACGTCGAGGGCTGGGGCGCCGGATTCTTCGACGTCAACGAGCGTGGACACGTCATCGTCCGGCCCGACAGGGAGCGGCCCGATCACGTGATCGACCTCTTCGACATCGCCAACGATCTCGAGGAGCAGGGCGTGGCGCTCCCGGTGCTGCTTCGCTTCTCCGACATCCTCCGGTCGCGGATCGAACAGCTCACGACCCGCTTCGAGCAGGCGCGCGAGGAGTTCGGCTATACGGGCGGCTACACGACCGTCTACCCGATCAAGGTCAACCAGCAGCGCCACGTCGTCGAGGAGATCGTCGAGTTTGGAAAGGGGCACGGTGTCGGCCTCGAGTGCGGCAGCAAGCCGGAGCTACAAGCCATTCTCGGAATGGCCGAGAACACCGAGCACGTGATCATCTGCAACGGCTACAAGGACGAGGAGTTCATGCGTCTCGCCCTCATGGGCCAGAAGCTTGGACACCAGGTCTACATCGTCCTCGAGCAGCTGAGCGAGATCGACGTCCTGCTGCAGGTGGCCGACGAGATGGAAGTCACGCCGACCGCGGGCGTGCGCATCAAGCTCGCGTCGCGTGGTTTCGGGCGCTGGAAGGAGAGCGGCGGCGAGAAGTCCAAATTCGGACTCAACTCCGCGCAGCTGATGCAGGCGATCGACAAGCTGCGCGCGGCTGGTAAGCTGGACATCATCAAGCTGATCCACTTTCATCTCGGCTCGCAGATCACCGACATCCGCTTCATCAAGCTCGGGCTCACCGAGCTGACGCGATTCTACGTGGAGCTGCGGAAGCTCGGACTCGACGTGACGCACGTGGACGTCGGTGGAGGCCTCGGCGTCGACTACGACGGCACGAACTCGACGTCCGACGCCAGTGTGAACTACTCCCTGCAGGAGTACGCGAACGACGTCGTGTACACGCTCGCCGAGGCATGCCGCGAGCACGAATGTCCGATGCCGCACATCATCAGCGAGTCGGGACGCGCGCTCACGGCGCACCACGCCCTGCTGCTGCTCAAGGTGATCGACGTCGAGTCGCAGGGAGACCGTCCGGTTCCCGAGCTGACCGACGACGACCATCAGCTTCTGCACGAGATGCTCGCCGACTACCGCGACGCATCGCGCAAGAACGTCTCGAAGCGGCGGGTGCGCGAGATCTTCCACGATCTCACCTTCGACAAGGAACGCGCCCAGGAGATGTTCAACAGCGGGGTGTTGACGCTGCGCGAGCGCGCCCTGGCGGAGCAGCTCTACATCGCGACGCTGAACCTGCTGGCGCGCTCGATCGAGCGGTCGCGAGATGCTTTCGTGGACATCGTAGCCGACATGGATGCGACGCTCGTCGACCGCTACTTCTGCAACTTCTCGCTCTTCCAGTCGTTGCCCGACAGCTGGGCGATCGATCAGATCTTCCCGATCATGCCGATCCACCGGCTGGACGAAGAGCCGACGCGACGCGGCACGATCCAGGACGTCACGTGCGACTCCGACGGCAAGATCGACCGCTTTGTCGGCGATCCGGAGGGAACTCCGAGCCTCGAGCTGCACGAGTTCCACGACGGTGAGCCATACATGCTCGGCGTGTTCCTGACCGGCGCATACCAGGAGATCCTCGGCGACCTGCACAACCTCTTCGGCGATACGAACGCGGTGCACATCCGGCTCGGGAGTAGCGGGAATTACGAGGTCACCGACCTCGTGCACGGCGACACGGTGACCGAGGTTTTGAACTATGTGCAATTCCGGGCCACCGACTTGCTGCAGACGTTCCGGCGGAAGGTCGGAGCGGCGAAGCATTTGAGTCGGCAGGAGGCGAACACGTTCATCGCGGACTACGTGGCGGGGCTCGAGGGGTACACGTATCTCGAGGGGGACGCGGCACAGTAGTCGACTTCGCGGTGCCGGGCCGGGATCTACTACTCAACGCAGAGGCGCAGAGGGGTGCGAAGGCGCTAACGACTCCGTTCCCAACGAGCCCGGACGAAATTCCTTTGTCAACGGCGCTCGGGACGCTTCTTGTGGCTTCCCGAGCGTCTGTTGCCAAGAAATCCCGGCTCGTCGTGCGAGGGGACATCGTCGCCACACGGAGCCCCTCTGCGCCTCTGCGGCCTCCGCGCCTCTGCGTTGAGTAGTAGATCCCGGCCCCGGCGCCACGAACCCAGAGTCTCAAACGTTCTCCCCGGGCAGGTTGTCCAATGCTCGGTACCCACCAGGCCGTCGGATGCGGAATTTGAAGTTGGCGTTTCGGACCCTGTTCAAGAGCCCCTTCGTCGCGATCGTGGCGATCCTGTCGCTCGCGCTGGGCATCGGGGCGAACGCGGCGATCTATTCGCTGTTCCATGAGCTCTTGCTCCAGCCGCTGCCGGTCACCGACCCGAGCCGGCTCGTCAACTTCAAGGCGCCCGGTCCGCAGTTCGGCAGCAACTCGTGCAACGACGCCGGCGACTGCGACGAGGTGTTCAGCTACCCGATGCTCCGGGACCTCCAGAAAGCGAACACCGCGTTCAGTGGAATCGCCGGTCATTTCTTGTTCGGCGTCAATCTGGGCATGACGGGGCAGACTCCGGTGAATGGCCGCGGTGTGTATGTGACCGGCAACTACTTCTCGGTGCTCGGCCTTCGCCCGGCGGTTGGTCGCTTGCTCACCGCGGCCGACGATGAAACGATCGGCGGCAATTACGTCGTCGTGCTGAGCTACCCGTTCTGGGAGACGAACCTCGGCGCCGATCCGTCGGTCGTCGGGAAGCGGATCACCGTGAACGGACAACAGCTGACGATCCTCGGCGTCGCGCCAAAAGATTTCACGGGCACGACGCTTGGAACGCGGCCGTATTTGTTCGCGCCGATCAGCATGCGTGGCGTGTTGAGCCAGGGGTGGACCGGTTTCGAGCGCCGCGACAGCTACTGGGTATATCTCTTCGGTCGCCTCAAGCCAGGCGCGACGATCGACCAGGCCACGGCGTCGGTCAACACCGTGTATCACACGCTCATCAATGACGTCGAGGCGCCGCAGCGAAAGGGGATGAGCGCCAAGACGATGCAGGAGTTCCGCGCCAAGAAGGTCATTCTTTCCGAGGGCCGGCGCGGCCAGAGTAATACGATCAAGCAATCGCGCACGCCGGTCATCCTGCTCTTTTCGATTACCGGCATCGTGTTGCTCATCGCCTGTGCGAACATCGCCAATCTGCTGCTGGCGCGCGCGGCGAACCGTTCGATGGAGATGGCTGTCCGGCTCTCACTCGGCGCGACGCGCCGCCAGCTAATCGCGCAGGTGCTCACCGAGTCGCTGCTGCTGGCGGTCCTCGGCGGCATCGCGGGCCTTGCGGTGGCTCACTGGACGCTCGTCGGGGTCACGTCCATGCTGCCTGTACAGGCGCAAGCCGGGATGGTCTTCACGTTGAGCGCGCCTGTGCTGTTGTTCACCGGCTTCATCTCGCTGGCGACGGGCTTTTTGTTCGGCGTCGTGCCGGCGCTCCAGAGCACGCGTCCGGACCTGGTGACCGAGCTTCGCAACAACTCGGGGAAGCTCGCCGGAAGCCGGACCGCGGCGCGTTTCCGAGCCAGCCTGGTGACGGCGCAGATCGCGCTCTCCATGGCGCTGCTCATCGCGGCGGGGCTGTTCATCAAGAGTCTGCGCAACATCAGCCGCGTCGATCTCGGGGTGAACATCGACAACATGGTGACGTTCGGGATCTCGCCGGCGCGGAGTGGTTACGACTCGACACGCGCGTTGCAGCTCTACGGCCGCGTCGAAGAAGTTCTCGGCTCGCTGCCGGGGGTATCCGCCGTGACGTCGTCGGGCGTCCCGCTGCTCGCCGGCAACAACTGGGGTGAAGGCGTCTCGGTCGAAGGCTTCAAGAAAGACCCCGATACGGACGCTGGGTCGCGCTACAATGTCGTCGGAGCAAACTACTTTCGGGTGCTCGGTGTAACGGTCCTCTCGGGACGTGACTTTACGGCGCTCGACGGCGCGAGCTCGCTGAAAGTCGCGATCGTCAACGAAGCCTTCGCCAAGAAGTTCGGCCTTGGGCGCAATGCCGTCGGAAAAAAGATGTCGGTCGGCAACGACTCGCTCGACATCACCATTGTCGGCCTGGTGAAGGACTCGAAGTACTCGCAGGTGAAGGACAAGATTCCGCCCGTGTTCGTACGGCCCTATCGACAGGGTGGCCGCGTCGGGAACCTGTCGTTCTACGTGCGATCGTCTATGCCGCCGGCGCAAATCCTTCGTGCGATTCCGACGGCGATGAAGCAGGTCGACCCGAATCTGCCGGTCGAAGGGTTGAAGCTCATGCCACAGCAGGTCGCCGACAACGTCTTCCTCGATCGCATGATCTCGACGCTGTCCGCTGCCTTCGCCGCTCTCGCGACATTGCTCGCTGCAGTCGGCCTGTACGGCGTCCTCGCATACTCGGTGGCCCAGCGAACGCGCGAGATCGGTGTGCGAATGGCGCTCGGCGCGAACGGTGGGCGGGTGCGCGCCATGGTCCTCATGCAAGTGGGGCGCATGGCGCTCATCGGCGGCGTTATCGGGATCGCCGGTGCACTGGGGATCGGCAAGGCGTCGCAGTCGCTGCTTTATCAGCTCGACGGCCACGATCCGGTCGTCATCGCCATCTCCGTCGTCGCGCTCGCCGCGGTGGCCTTCAGCGCCGGCTTCATTCCGGCCATGCGGGCAAGTCGCATCGATCCGATGCACGCGCTACGGTACGAGTAGCGGGCGTCAGCGAAGCAGGCCGCGGATGCGATCGGCGTATCCGCGGCTCGAGGCGAGCTTGGCGCCGCTCTGCATCGTCACGACGTAGTCGCCGTTGTCTTGCGCTTGAATCGACTCGATGCGGTCGATCGCCACGATCGTCGAGCGATGAATACGCACAAAGGCCGCCGCATCGAGTCGTTCTTCGGCGGCTTTCATCGTCTCACGGACGAGATGGGAGCGGTCGCCGGTCCAGAGACGAAGGTAGTTCCCGTCGGCCTCGATCCAATCGATGTCGCTCGTTCGAATGAAGTAATGTTTCGCGCCGCGCCGCGCGACGAACCGACCGATCGGCGCACCGCGCGCTTGGCTTGCCCGCGAGGCGAGCGTACGTACCGCGGCCTCAGGAAGCCGCTCCGCGTCGTGGAGCCGAGCAACCACGCGCGTCACCGCGGCGTCGAATCGCTCGGCGTTGACCGGTTTGAGCAGGTAGTCGATCGCGTCCACCTCGAAGGCACGAATCGCGTACGCGTCGTAGGCAGTCACGAACACGATCGCGGGAATCGCGTCGTCGTCGAGGGCGGCGATCACCTGAAAGCCATCCAACTCGGGCATCTGAATGTCGAGAAAGACGAGGTCCGGCCTCTGCTCCACGATCACGTCCAGCGCCGAGCGGCCGTCGTCGGCCTCGCCCACGAGGACAAGCCGGTTGTCGGCGCGAACCAGATCGGCCACGCGCTGGCGAGGGAGTGCCTCGTCGTCGACGACGACAGTTCGCAGCGTCATCGAATCTCGGCCTCATGAAACGGCAACTCGACGCGAACAGCGAATCCGCCGTCCGTCGTGCGCCCCAGCTCGAGTCGCTGCGCCTCGCCATACAAACCGGAAAGGCGCTCGCGCGTGTTGGCCAATCCAATACCGCGCCCCGAGTCGGCGGCATTCACGCCGGGACCATCGTCTTCGACGGTGAGCACGAGCCTGTCCTTCTCGCGTCGTGCCGCGACAGTCACGTTCGCCGGCCCGGCGTGGCTCCCCACGCCATGATGCAGCGCGTTCTCGACGAGAGGCTGAAGGACGAAGAAGGGAACGAGCGCCCGCCCAACGTCGGCGTTGCGCGCGACCTTGACGGTAAGCCGGTCTCCGAACCGACGGCGCGAGATGGAGAGGTACGACTCGAGCACGCGCAGCTCTTCGTCGACGGTAACCTCGCGACGCTCGCTTCCGCGCAACACTTCGCGCAGCAAATCACTCAAGTCCGACAGCATGGCGTCCGCGGCTGCCGGATCGTGCGTGATCAGCGTCGAGATGCCCTGCAGCGTGTTGAACAGGAAGTGCGGCTGCAACTGCGCGGTGAGCGCCTCTAGACGCGACTCGGCGAGTTGGCTTCGTACACGTTCCGCCTCGAGATCGCGCTCATAGACACGTGTGCGTGCGTCGATCGCGTGCGCCGCAACCGCGACGGTCAGGTAGGGTAGCGCGTCCGCGATCAGTCCGACCTTCAGATAGGCGTCGAGAGGCGGCGCGAGCGGCGCGCCGCGATAGGTCAAATGGAATTGCAGCCACGCCGTTCCCAGCGCGAGCAGTGTCACGGCCGCAATATGAACAATGACGCCTGCTTTCCACGAACGGCGCTCTATCGGAACGCGGCGGCTCAGCCAGACAAAGAACGGCGCTGACGCGAAGCAGCCGTACCAGATGACCGAGCCGACGCCCATGCTCCGCAGCAGCTCACCCGGAGTACTCGGTGCGCTGCGTATTCGTGGGAGCGCGCCCTTCGGGATGGGTGGTGCGGGGACATAGTGCGAGGCGACGAACGTCAACAACGCCAGAGCGGCGGCCGCGGCGGCGACACTCCAGAGCAGCCGACGTTCGCGGCTTCGCGCCGCCCGGTCAGGCATCAGCGCCAAGTGTCTTCACGGGATTCACACCGCCGGCACGCCAGGCCGGCCAGAAGGACGCGACGATCGTCACCCCGCCCAGCACCAGCGCCGCCACCGCTATGCTGCTCGGGTCTCGCGGGGATGTCTGGAAAAGTTGCGACCCGATGAGCGGGCCAGCCGCCAACGCGAGCCCGACCCCGACGGCTATGCCGGCGCCAACCAGGCGCGCGCTGTCGCGCACCACGAGCGCCGTCACTTCGCGTCGCGTAGCGCCGAGCGCGAGTCTGACACCCATCTCACGCGTTCGCTGCGCGACGACGTACGACATCACCGCGAACACCCCAACGACGGCGATCGCCAGCGCGAGGAACCCGAACGCCGTGAAGACCGTCGCGCCCAGCCGCCACGAGCGAAGCTGCGGATCGATAAAATCCTGATACGGGCGCACGTGTGCGTAAAGGCGTGCGGTGCTCGTCGACTGGATGGCCCGTTGCACC
>Ga0207674_10003312_pt1 | contig 19806 bp, 17 predicted proteins | sample KBSCornC72_FD_184303 | JGI IMG/M metagenome (GOLD analysis project Ga0207674, IMG submission 184303) | Corn rhizosphere microbial communities from Kellogg Biological Station, Michigan, USA - KBS Corn C7-2 (SPAdes) (version 2) | ecosystem: Host-associated > Plants > Roots > Rhizosphere > Soil ... | reverse complement strand
ACCGGCTCGTAATGCGCTCCGTGGCGCGACAGGCGACTCTCGAACAGGATGAACTCGGTGACGTCGAACGGTGGCGAGGAAAGGCCGCGGCGGCGTTCGAGGAAATCGGCGACCTCACGGCTGCGGCGGCCCTTCCACCGGGCGAGCGTCACGTGCGGGAAGAAGGCCCGGCGCTCGGGGTCGATCCCGACCTGCTGGCAGACGCGCTCGACCTTTGCGGCGAGCGCTGCGAGCGGCGCCTTCGGCTCGACAGCCGCCCATAACGCGCCGCTGTTGCGCTGCTCGAAGCGGCCAACGCCCGCTATCCGCGCGGAGATGGGCTGGGATCGAATGCGCGAGAGCGCGTCAGCAAGGTCGTCCGCCAGCGGTCGCTCGACCTCCCCGACGAAACGCAAGGTCAAGTGCAGCTGCCCGTCGTCCTGCCAGCGAAAGTCGGGGCTCTCGTCCATCGCGTCGATCAGGAGGTCGCGGATGGGCTCGGGCGGCCGGATGGCGACGAACAAGCGGTGCACGGCGTTCCTACGGCAGGTCGACCCCGCCTGAGACCTCGCCGAGGCTAAGCTCATTCTCCGGCGGAATCGTGATCGGCTGGAGGCCCGCGGCGGTTAGACCCTTGTTGAGTTGCGCGAGGTCGGCGCTCTTCACTTCCTGCCAGGTGGCCCAATCGCCGTTCACCTGGGCGATCGTCTGGACCGCAGTCTGGCGCAGCGCATCGCTCGGCGCGGTGTCGCTCCCCTCGGCCGAGGTCTCGAGCGATGCGAGGGTTCCGCTTGCTCCTCCAAAGCCGGAGTGCGGCTTCTTGGGCGGGGTGAGCTTCGCTTCCAGCGCCTTGGCCTCAGCGAGCAGGGTCGCGTCGTGGATGCCGTCGATCCGTTTCTCGAGCTGGTCGCGCACGGTCTTCGTCTCGGCATAGCCGCGCCAGGCGATTTCCATGGGCTCGTAGAGGCTTTCCGAGAACTGGCGGGCGGCGCCATAGTCTGCGTCGATGACCCGCGGGTCGGCAACGATCTCGACGGGAACCTGCTGGCTCTTGCCGTCGACCGTCAGCACGGCGGTGTAGCGGCCGGGCTCGACGAACTGGCCGCGCGGATCGATGGGCGTATCCAGGCCCCACACGGCGGCGATACTGTAATTATATTCGACGGCTTTCGGCCGCGGCCGGCGCATGTCCCATACCCAGTGGTGCTCGCCGGGAGCGGCGGACAGGATCGGCTGCGGCTTCACCCACTCCGCCTGGAAATAGCGCTCGGCCGACGGCTTCTCGGGGACGTCGGCGCTCGAATAGCGTCGGACGACCGCGCCCGAGGAATCGCGGATCTCGAGGGTGACCGGGCCTGACGGCGCCTGCCTGAGCCAGTAATCGAAGACTACGCCTTCAGGCGGATTTTCGCCGACCGGAGTCTCGGGCGTGAGCGGCGTATCGTGATTGTTGTTGAAGCGGACGCGCACCGCCGGCGCGGGCGCGAACAGGTGGAACGGCTCGGCAGCCGCCGAGGGCTGAAGCTGGCGAAGGAGCGCGAGGTCGCCCAGCACCCAGATGGCGCGGCCCTGGGTAGCGGCGATTAGGTCGTCGCCGTGGACCAGCAGATCCCGCGCCCAGGCGGTCGGCAGGTTCTGCTGCAGCGGCTGCCAATTGTCGCCATCGTCGAAGCTGACGAACACGCCGCTTTCGTTGCCGGCATAGAGCAGGCCCTGGCGCACGGGGTCGGAGCGGACGGCGGTGACCACCTGGCCGTCGGGAAGGCCGCTGGTCACCTCCTGCCATGTCACGCCGCCGTCATGCGTCCGGAAGACATGGGGCCGCCAATCGTCGATGCGATGGCCGTCCACCGCGACGTAGGCTGTCTTCGGATCGAGCGCGGAGAGGTCGATGCTCGCGACCTTGCTCCACGGCCGGATTCCCGGGAGCGTTGTCTGAGTCCAGTGCGCACCGCCGTCGCGCGTGACGCCGAGGACGCCGCTGTCGCTGCCGGTCCAGACCTCATTGGGTGAATGGGGGGAGGGCTCGATCGAGATGATCGTCCCGTAGCCGCAGGGCAGCGCAGCCTCGAGGGTCACGTCCCCGTCGCAGTTGGCCGCGCCGGCACCCTTGCCGACGAGGTCGGGGCTGATGATCGACCAGTGATTGCCCTGGTCGGTGGTTTTGAAGACGACGTCGCCGCCAAGGTAGAGCGCGGGCGGACCCGAGCGTGAGGCGACCAGCGGGGTCACCCAGTTGAAATGGTGGGCAACCGTCGTCGGGCGAGCGCCGTAGTTACTGAGCGGCCACGGCGAGACGTCGGTAACCTGGCCGGTGCGCGCGTCCCAGCGGCTGACCCGGCCGCCGAGTCCCGAACCGTAGATGATGTTCGGATCGACAGGATCGGGGATGTCGAAGTCGCGCTCGTCGCCGCCAACCGGATGCCAGTCGCGCCAGCCGATCGAGCCATAGTCGCTGCGGCTTGCGATCGCGACCGTGCCGCTGTCCTGCTGGCCGGAATAAACCCAGTAGGGGAAGCGATTGTCGGCCGCGAGGTGATACACCTGCGCGGTCGGCTGATTGTACCAGCTGCTCCACGTCCTTCCGCCGTTGACGGTGACGGAAGCGCCCTGGTCAGAGCCTTCGGCGATGTGCCCGGGATTCTTCGGATCTACCCAGATCGAGTGATAGTCGTCGCCGCCTGGGCTCCCGCGAAAGATCGTGCAGGCGGCACCTGCGTTGGTGCAGCGGCGGATTGACTGGCCGGTCAGATAGACCACGTCGGGATCGCGCGGGTCCACGGTGACCCGGTTGAAATAATAAGTGGCGAAGGCCGGGTTCGGATTGACGCGCTTCCAGTGCGCTCCGCCATCATCCGAGCGCCACAAACCGGCATTCCTCTCCGAATCGATGTCGGCATAGACGCGAATGCCGCCACCCTTGCGGCTCACTCCGAGGCTGATGCGCCCGAGCGGGCCTGTCGGCCAGCCGCCGCCCGAGAGCTTGCGCCAATGGACGCCTTGGTCGTCGGAGCGCCAGACGGCGCTTCCGGGACCGGAAATTTCGGTGAAATAGCTCTGCCAGGGATATTGGCGCGCTTCCCAGGTCGAAGCGAACAGCGTGCGTGGGTTCTTGGGATCGCTCGCGATGTCGTTCACACCCGTATAGCCACCCGGCGCGAGCACGTGCGACCAGGTTTTTCCACCGTCGGTCGAACGATAGATTCCGCGCGCGTCGCTCGTACCGAAGAAGTGGCCGACGGCGCCGACAATCACGAGGTTCGGGTTCGTCGGACTGACCCAGATGCGGCCGATGTAGCGCGTGTCGTGGAGGCCAAGGTCGGTCCAGGTTTTGCCGCCGTCGGTGGACTTGTAGACGCCGCGCCCGGCCTGGATGTCGTAGCGCGGCTCGGGCTGGCCGCCGCCAACGTAGATAACGTTGGGATCGGACGGGGCGATCGCGATCGCTCCGATCGCCGAGCTGCCGCCGTGATCGAACAGCGACGTCCACGTCCGCCCGGCATCGTCGGTTTTCCACACACCGCCGCCCGACGCTCCGAAATAGAAGGTATTGGGTTTGCTCGGGACACCCTCGATCATTTCCGCCCAGCCGGCGCGGAACGGCCCGAGCAGCCGCCAGTGAAGCGAGGAATAGAGCGCTGGGTCGACCGGCGCCGCGGTTGCTGCGGAAGCGCCGAGCGCCGAGGCGGAGAGAAGCAGTGCAGCGATGGACGTGCGAATAGTCGGCAAAGTGACCTCCAGGGCTGCGTCGCGATGCGACGCTAGGCGGAGCGGCTGTTTGCTGCAATGTTAACGTGGAAGGTTCCCATGCGCCGATCTCCGTGCCACAACTTCGCTCAAGAGGGGGATGGATGAGCGGACCGACCGAGCTCACCGAAGAAGAGTATCAAGAGCTGCTCGACCCACTGGCGAAGGAGCTGAGCGCGATGGCGCGCTGGGTGTCCGAAACCAGCCAGCGCATGGTCATCATCTTCGAGGGTCGCGACACGGCGGGCAAGGGCGGTTCCATCGACATGTTCGCGCGGCTGCTCAATCCGCGCCAGTGCCGCGTCGTCGCGCTGCCGAGCCCGAGCGAGCGCGAGACGAGCCAGTGGTATTTCCAGCGTTACATCGAGCATCTGCCTGCGGCGGGTGAGATCGTGCTGTTCGACCGCAGCTGGTACAATCGCGCGGGCGTCGAGAAGGTCATGGGGTTCTGCACCCCGGATCAGACTCAGGACTTTCTCAACATCGCGCCGGATTTCGAGCGCCACCTGATCGATGATGGCATGCTGCTGTTCAAATATTGGCTCTGCTGCGACCAGGCGGTGCAGGAGGCGAGGTTCGAGAACCGCCTCAACAACCCCATGAAGCGCTGGAAGCTGTCGCCGATCGATATCAAGGCGCGCCAACACTATGACGATTACACCGAGGCGCGCGAGCTGATGCTCTCGGCGACGCACAGCGATTTCGCTCCCTGGACACTGGTCGACTTCAATGACCAGCCGCTCGGGCGCCTGACCCTTCTTCGCGACCTCTTGGACCGAGTTCCCGATACCGAGCTGCCGCTGGCAGACATTCCGTGGCCGCCGCTCGAGCGCGAGCCTTCAAAGGAGCATTATGGCGTGCTTCAGCCGATCCCGAACTATGCGGTCGGCAGGAAGCACAAGCACCACCATCACGATCATGAGCATCACTGACGACACGTGACTGAACCGCGCCGGGGGCGCTTCCAAGGGGGACAAGCAGATGCGCGCAGGAAGGTTGCTGCTTGAGATTACGGTTTACTACCTCGTCATCGGCATGGCGATTTTCGTCGCGCTGAAGTTCTGGCCGGAGCTGAGGGGCTATTTGCCGATCGGCGGCGTCGAGCAGCTGATCAGCCAGCCGACCAAGAACCCGCTGCAGGCAAGCGAGGCGGTCCGCGCCGCGCATGTCGCCAATTTCGGGCAGAGCGTCTTCTGGCTGGTGGTGGCGATCATCGCGGCGATCCTCGTCTCGCTGCCGATCAGCTGGACCTACATGGCGGTCCGGGGTGGCGAGGAATATGACCAATCCCTGGTCAACACGATCATCGTCCTGCCGATGGTGGTCACCGGCATCGTCATCATCGTGCAGAACAGCCTGGCGCTGGCATTCTCGCTGGCCGGAATCGCGGGGGCGGTTCGGTTCCGAAACTCGCTCAAGAGCTCGGGCGACGCCTTGTTCATCCTGCTCGCCGTCGCCGTCGGCCTATCCGCGGGTATCGGCGCGATCGAGCTCGCGGCGGTGATCAGCATCTTCTTCAACTACTGCTTCGCGCTTCTGTGGGTCACCGAATATGGCGAGCGCGAGGGCATGAAGCGCTTCCTTGCCGACTATCGCGTCACGGAGACGGTGATCGTCGCAGCTGAGCCCGAGAAGAAGAGCTAACCGACGCAGCTCTTCAGCAGCCGCCCGCTGTCGAGGTCGGCGAAGAAGCCCTGGATGAAGGCGGCCGCCTTGCCCTGCTCGCGCGGCTCGAGGCCCGGGATCGTCGCGAACAGTCCAGTGAACTCGGCGCGGCGCGGCGAAAGCTGAGCGGCGATCGCGCGGGCCTGGTCCTGGTGCGCGCAATAGCCGCGATAGTCGCGCTGGCGGACGTCGTTGACCGGGATCCCGTCGGGCGGGACCGCGTAAGGCGCATCGACCAGCCCTGAGAAGTCGAAGTCGTAAGGGACAGGCGTCAGCGCCGCACCCGGCGCGGCCGACATCAGACGCGCATTATGGCAGCATTCTGTGCCCTTCGGCCCGGCGCGCATCGACCAGTCGTAGTTGCTGATCATGTCTTCGAACACCGCGAAGCGAGCACCTCCGGCCGGGTCGATCTGCGCCAGCGGAACGACGGCGCCCATGTGCGCCTGGGTCATGCCGTTGCGCTTGGCAACGTCGCCGAAGTCCTCGACGAAAAAGCCGACGCGCGAGATGTATGGCCGGCCGGTCTCGTCGAGATAATCGATGTTGGCGAGACGCGCGCGGAAGCTCTCCGGAGTCATCAGATTGTAGAGCCGGTAGGCGGAATATTCGAGCAGCACCTTCTGCTGGAACTCGGGCGAGCGCTTGCAGAACACCGTGAGCTTCAGATGCTTCTGGTGCTCGAACAGCGATCCCGGCGGCGCCGGCTGCGTGAGGTCGACGCGGAGCGGCGGGAATTCGCAGGTCTCCTTGCTCAACCTCGTGATCCCGCGCGGCGTGAGCGTGATCGGGTAGGTGACTCCGTCCACGCTCATCGTCGCTGGCCGCGGGGTGGCCGCACGGTTCGAGGCGAGCGATGCCATCGGCCCCTGGATGGTCACATGGATCGGCGTGTCGCTAGCGAACAGCGGCGTCGGCGGCTTGGGCTCCTTCGCTGGGGCAGCGGAGGCACCCAGCGCCAGCGCTGCAGCAGCGGCGCACATCCATGTCTTCATCTGCCCCCTCCTTGAATCACGGCGATCTCGGCGCGGTGTGCGGGATCATTTGCCCGCCACTGATCTCGAGCCAAGTGAGCGGTCCTCCATAGGCCCGCGAAATGCCCGTATCGATCCGCGCCAGCTTGCCGCCGAACAGGATCTGAATTCCGTCGCGGTCTGGCGTATGGGCGATCACCATGCGCTGCGCGCCATAGGCGGCGAGCACCGCATCCACCTCCTGCTGGGCGCCAAGCGGCGGCGAGGGCGGCTTGGCGGTCGCGCGTTCGGCATTCGCATCGCTGTCGGTCATGACGAGCCCGCGGTACCAGAGTGGCCCCAGCGGATCGCTGATGATCGACGTCGGACTCTGGTCGGCGGCTGTCATTGCCGCGGCGACACGGCGGTTGATGTCGTCGATCGGCTGCTTTGCATATTCGGCGCTGATCCCGCCGTGCGCGAACAAGGTGCCGTCGATCTTGAGGATTCCAGGATTGCGGCTGGCCCAGCGCCCGAGCTCGCCCGACGGCTGCCACGCCAGAGTGTGCTCGACCCAGCCGAGCGGGTGGTCGGCCATCCACTTGGCCCGAATCTGGTCGGGCGTCAGGGGCGGGTTCTGGGTCTTGCCGAAAGCTTCGAGCTGGGCGCGATTGGCTTCGTAGACCTTGTCGCGCCGCGCCGCCGACTGGCTGTCGGCAAAGGCCGCATATTCCCCGGCAGTCGTGTAGCGGTTGTCGCCGAGCAGGTTCATCGCCTCATGATTGCCGAGGATCACATAGACCTTGCCGCCGGCGCGCGGCGCTTCCTTCTGAAGCTGCTGCAGGTTGCGGATGATCTTCAGCGAATCCGCCCAGCGGTCGGTGATGTCGCCCATCTGGACGAGGATCGTCTTGCCGCCCGCCCAATGACCCTGAGCGTTTTCGATGCCCGAGGCACGAGCGATCGTCTGCCAGGCGTCGAAGTCGCCGTGGAGGTCGCCGACGGCGATGATGCGCTGCGCTGGCGCTGCGGTGAAGGCGGGAGCGCTCACAAGCAATGCGCACAACGCGGCAATGACCAACGCGAGCCGTCGAACCAAAGACACTGCTCCCCCGATCGACAGCGCTTAGTGTCGCATCAGGGGCGCTCGACGGCAATGCCGTTAATGTGACGTTCGGGAACGCTCGACCAACGCACGATTGCTATCGACCGGATTTGCTTGAAGTCGCTTAAGGCATCCACGATATATTCGCAGATAGCGAACGGGCCCTTCGCCCGCGCAAAGGAGAAGAAATGGCCAACTGGCAAGACCCGCAAACGACCGGCGTGAGCGCCGCGACGGTAGGCGTACCACGCGCCGCCCGCGATGTCGGCCTGCGGTCGTACATGCTCTCGGTCTACAATTACATGGCGTCGGGCGTGCTTCTGACGGGCATCGTCGCGATGCTGTTCGCCCAAAGCAGCCTGGTGAACCTGATCGTCAATCCGGCGACCGGGCAGGCAACGCCACTATTCTGGGTCACCTTGTTCGCGCCGCTGGCGATCGTCTTCATCCTCGGTTTCGGAATCAACCGGATCTCGGCAGGGACGGCGCAGGCGTTGTTCTGGGTCTATGCGGCCTTGATCGGCGTCCAATTCTCGAGCTTGTTCCTGGTCTATACCGGGACCTCGATCGCCCAGGCGTTCTTCGCGACCGCCGCGGCGTTCCTGGGCTTGAGCCTCTACGGCTACACGACCAAGCGCGACCTTTCGGGCATCGGCACGTTTCTGATCATGGGCGTGGTCGGCATCCTCGTCGCGATGGTGCTCAACATGTTCCTGCGTTCGCCGGGCCTGAACCTCGCGATCAGCGCGATCGGCGTGCTCGTGTTCGCGGGCCTCACCGCCTACGATTCGCAAAAGATCAAGAGCATCTATTTCGCGGTTGCAGGGAATGGCGAAGCGATGGCCAAGACCGCCGTGATCGGCGCTCTCAACCTCTACCTCGACTTCATCAACATGTTCCTGTTCCTGCTGCGCCTGTTCGGCGACCGCCGCTAAGCCCCAGCGAGACAGGACGAAAAGAAGAAGGGCCGGTGGGGCGATCCACCGGCCCTTCCTTTTGGGCGATAAAAGTTCAAGGTCATTTCCGGTCCTGCCAGTTGGGTTCAAGCGGAAGTTGGCAGGACCGGTATGTGCAAGCACCCGGGGGGTAAGGCTGGGTGCGAAATCGGGTTTAACCGAGTCGGTGTTAAGCTCGATCAAAGGGACATGGTTAGCGAGCGATAAGGTTTTGGAACGGGTTCAGGACGCTCCGCCGACTGATTCATATTGATGCGTCTCTGCGATGAGCGCAGATTGTCGCCTTAACGACGGAGCGTTGCATGGCCTCCGTGTTTTTGAGTTATTCGCGCGACGACCTCGAACGGATCCAGCCGTTGGCGGCGGCGCTCGAGAAGGCCGGCCACGAAGTCTGGTGGGACCGTCACATCAGCGGCGGCGAAGAATATTCCGGTGCCATTGAGCAGGCCCTTGAGCGCGCGGAAGCAGTTGTCGTCGCCTGGACTGCGTCATCGGCCAGATCGGCGTGGGTTCGCGACGAGGCCGGGCAGGGCCGCGATAGCGGACGACTAGTGCCCGTGACCTTCGACGGCTGCTCGCCGCCGCTGGGCTTCCGCCAGTATCAGACGATCGATTTATCGAAATGGCACGGGCGGACCGGATCACGTGCACTCGATCCGCTGGTCGAAGCGATTGACAAGGTGTCGGGCCGTCCCGGGCGCGATCGGCAGCCGGACCGAAGGACTCGTGCATCGTGGCTTCGCTCAGGCGTGTCATGGCAGGTCGGCGTCGGCGCGGCATTGGTCGCCGTGTTGCTCGCCGGAGCGGGGGTCATTTATCCGCGTATTGCGAGCAGTGGACCGATCTCTCCGAAGATCACTCTCGGTGCATTCACCCTCAATTCGCCGGATTTACCCCGGCAGCTTCCCAACCAGATTAACCAGGAGGTGCTTGCCGCCTTTGGCGCAGAGAACGCCGTTGCTGTCGTCGTTGATCCTGCGAGCTCATCCCGCGCCGCGCAGTTCGGCATGGACGGCAGCGTCGGCAAGGAAGGACCGATCATTCGCTATACCGTGAACCTCAAGGACAGCCGTTCAGGCACGGTCCTGTGGTCCAAAGCCTATGACCGGGATCCTGCCGATACGCTCGCGCCGCGACAAGTCGCCGTCGAGGCGACGCAAGTGGTCCGGTGCGGCCTCTGGGGAGCGGCCGCGTACAGGCGGCGAATGCCCGACGATGCGCTCAGCCTCTATCTTCAATGGTGCGATGAGCATTGGAGCGGTTCCGGCGAAGATACTGCCGAGCTCGACGCGGCCCGGGCTGTCACGGTCGCAGTTCCGGATTTCTCGTTCGGATGGTCGGCCCGCGCGCTCGCCGCGGTCCCGATTGCGCAGGAAACGAGTTCGCCGGATGCAAAGCAAATGTCCGCCGAGGCACATGATGCCGCCGAGCGGTCGATCGCGCTCGATAGCCAGAATCCGGAGGGCTACATGGCGCTTGCCGGGCTTCTTCCGCTGAGCCGCTACGCCGAGCGCGAGCAGTTGCTCAAGAAAGCGATCAGCGTTCGCCGGCTGGAATGCGGCTGCGAGCGTCTCAGCTATGGCGATTTCCTCGCTTCGGTCGGCAGGATGGGCGAAGCGGTCGAGCAATATCAGCGCGGCCAGGCGAAAATGCCGCTTGCGCCGTTCAGCAACGTGCGGCTGGCGCAGTCGCTTTACGAGGTCGGACGGCGCGAGGAGGCAGACCGCATCCTTTCCGACACGCTTGCGGTGTGGCCCGACGCTTCGGACGTCCAGCTGCTCAAGGTGAAAGCGGCGTTCTGGACGAAGCGGTACGCCGATGCGCTAGTCGAGCTGAGGTCGCCCGAGCTGCATTTGGGCCGCGAGCAACGCGATGCGCTGATAGCCGCGTTCCAGGCATTGAAGGACTCCGCACCTGACCGTCGCGCCGAAGCCGTGGCGTCGCTCAACCGCTGCGCGTCCGACCCGGACAAATCGGATCGCTTGATCGTCGCCGCTCTGGCGGCGCTTGGCGACAAAGCCGATGCAGTTGTTGCTGCCCAGCACCTGATCGCGAGCCGCGGTCACCGCTATGCTGACGTCCTGTTCGAGCCCAACCTCGCGTCGGCGCGACAGTCTCGCGATTACGGCTCTCTCGTCGCGCAACTCGGTCTTGCTTCTTATTGGCGATCGGCGGGGCGTGCGCCCGACATCTGTAGGGATGCGGCTCGCCCTGGCTATTGCGGATCAGCCTGAAAGGAGACTTCCAATGAGAGGGTTCCTATTGCTTCTGCTGCTTGCCGCGGCCGCTTGCGGCAAGCAGGCGGATCCGAAATCCACGCATGCGGCGAAGGCCGCACCCGCCCCAACGGTCGCGGCGACCCAAGCCATGGTGAGTGGCAAGGGAGCGGCTGAAATGCAGCTGATCCCGATCCCCAAGGACAAGGCGCAGCTCGGCCGCCTGCTGGCGATGGGCTACACCGTCCACAAGGATCATATGCATCCGCCCGGCGTCAAATCCTGCCCGCTCGACAAGAACGGCGGCGGAGTAGTCGAGTAGGTTGTTTTCTCAGGCAGGCTGCGGCTGCGGCGGCGGGGCCTGAGTCTCGGCGATGATCTTCTCGTCGATTTCAGTCGCGCGCTTGTAGGCGGGACGCGCCTGCAGCCGGTCCCGGTACTTCAGGAAGCTGTCGCGCTCCGGAAGCATGTTGAACTGCATCGGGAACATGATCTGCGACCCGACATAGACATCGGCCGCGGTGAAGCGGTCGCCGCAAACATAGTCGCGAAGGCTCAGCAACTCATCGAGAACGGCAATGACTCGCTCGAAATTGCCGTAGCCGAACATCCGCTCGCGCTCCGGGGTCGGGACCCAGCCCATCGCCTGGTTCGAGACCGCGGCCTCTAGGGGGCCCGCGGCGTAGAAGAGCCAGCGATAGTAATCGGCCTTTTCGTCGGAGCGCGGGCCGAGCATCGATTCGGGGAACACGTCGGCGAGGTAGGTGCAGATTGCAGCGCATTCCGTGACGATATGATCGCGGTGCTTGATCGCCGGGACCTTGCCCATGGGATTGACGGCCAGATAGCGTTCGCTCTTGAGTTGATCGTAGGGGATCACCTCCGTCTGATAGGGCTGGCCGACCTCCTCGAGCATCCAGCGGACGATCCGTCCACGCGACTGAGGATTGGTGTAGAAGATGAGGTCAGCCATTTCCCGACTCCCTGTTGGAACAAATGGGGAACTACGCCTGTTCGAGCGCTTGCTCAAGCATCTCCATCATCACCTTCAAGGATTGCACGCGGATGAACCCGCGGCCTTTCGCTCCAAAATGTCCGACGCGGTGAAGGGTATCGCGGCCCCTTCGAGCGAGTGCCATGTGCACCAAGCCCTCCTCGTGACCGGGCCCTGCCGGACCGGCAAATCCGGTCACCCCGAGCGCGACCTCCGCGCGGGAGCGGGCGAGGGCGCCTTCGGCCATCGCGCACGCGACCACCTCCGAGACTGCTTCGTTGCGGTCCAGCAGATCGCGATCGATGCCCAGCAGCTCAGCCTTGGCGTCCTTGGTGTAGGTCACGAAGCCGCGCTCAAATCCGTGACCGGCACCTTCGATGTCGGTCAGGAGCGCCGCGAGCATTCCACCGGTGCAGCTCTCGGCGGTGGCGATCGTCAGCTCTTTGTCGCAGAGCTTGTGCATTAGACGGTCGGCCTGGCGGTCGAGTTCGTCGGGGATCGCCGGTTCCAGGGTTTCGCTCAAATGGTCTCTCTCAGCTCGGTCCGTACGGGATCTTGCTCGCCGGATCGGCACGGAAACGATCCATCGCGTCAGATTGGCGCAGGATCTTGGAATCTGGATCGACGGTGACGAGGCTGTTGGGGCTCGGAAGTTGCAACGTGCCATGCCCGCTGCTCATTGGGACCGTCTGGAGCTTGCCATCGGCGAGCACGTCGACCGGCATCGGGAAGGGCAGGCCCTTCGGTGTCCGCCATTGGAGGAACAATGCACTGCCACTCCTGCTGGTCACGAGACGCGGAAGCTTCGCCTGGCGCACGTAAACGTCGAAGAACCAGTTGAGGTTACGACGCGCCTCCTGGTTGACGATGGCGATGAACTCGTTGGTCGAACCGAAGCGCGGCTGGAAATTGCCGGGACGCGGATCGGGGCGGCCGTAGACTTCGCGGCGAACGGCTCGCCAGAAGGCCTCGTTGCCGATCAGCCCACGCAGCGTGTGAAGCATCCAGCTCGCCTTGTAGTAGATGTCCGTGCCCGGTCCTTTTGCCGGATCGTTGACCTCATCCTCGGTCCGATGGTGGCCTGAGACGATTGGGTTTTTGTTGGCGATCTGCTGGCGTTCGCGGAACAGCGCGGCGTCGTAGGCCATGCGCCCGTGCAGCCACTCCAGCGTGAGCGGCTGCATGTAGGTCGCGAAGCCTTCGTGCAGCCACATGTCGTCCCAATCCGCGTTGGTTAGCTGGTTCCCGAACCATTCGTGGCTGAACTCATGGTTGAACAGCCAGTCGTAGCCTTGCGGATCGGGCTTGTAGGCATTGCCGTAGGCATTGATCGTCTGGTGCTCCATGCCAAGGTGCGGGGTCTCGACAACTCCGACCTTCTCGCTGCCCCAGGGATAGGGGCCGATCGTCGCTTCGAAGAAGCCGACGGTCTTGACCATCTCATCCAGCAGAGCGGCAGCCTTTTTGTCCTCGCCCGGGAGGTACCAGTATTGAACCGGGAAACGGTTGCCGTAGCGGCTCTGATAGATGCGCTGCACAAGCCGGAACGGAGCGACGTCGATCGCGATCGCATAGTTGTTCGGGTGCGACGCGCGCCAGTTCCAGCGCCTGCGCCCGTCGGGAAGCCGGTCGATGCCGAGCAGCCGGCCGTTCGAGGGGGCGGCGAGGTCTTTCGGCACGATGATGTGCTGAGTGACGGTGCCGACCTCGACCTGGCTGTTGTCGAAGCAGGGCCAGAAGAGGTCGCAGCCCTCGCCTTCGACCGCGGTTGCGACCCACGGGCGGCCGTCTTTCGTACGCGCCCAGACGAATCCTCCGTCCCACGGGGCGCGCTTGGCGACGTGCGGATGCCCGGCGTAAGTGACGGTGAGCGAGAGAGGGTCGCCTGGGCCTCTCGGCACCGGCAGGAGCACGGTGACCAGACCGCCGTCATTCTTCCAGGATTCTCTCGACAGGACGTGACCATCGACGCTGATCGACGAAATCGGGAGCTCGGGATCGAGGTCGAACTGCAGCCTCGCGATGGGCGCCTTCACGAGGAAGCCGAGCACGGCGTGCGCATCGATCCAGCGGCGGTCTGGTCGGACGTCGAAGGTGAGGTCGGCGGTCAGGAACTCGACCGAACGCTGCTCACGCGTCAGGGGCAGGCCGCTTTCGGCAGTGCGTGCGGCAAGCTTCGGCTCGGGCCGGTGGACGCGCCAGACGATGATCCCGAGCGCGAACAGCAGCGCGCCGAGGATGGCCCACGGCTGCCAATCGAAGTTGCGGCGTTCCTTCAGCGGCAGGTCCGCCGCTTGGCTCAACCGCGCTCTCCCTTCTTCGGGGCGGGACCAGGAGCGGTGCCGGTCCGCTCAGCCGCGGTTTGATCGCGCGCCGCGCGGAATTCACTGTCCGGGCTCCAGTTTGGCCATTCGCGCGAATTGGCGAGTCTCAGGCCGAGCTGGTGAAGCAGCTCGCCGTCCTCGGCCATTCCGCTGAGGTCCCAGCTCGCCGACCATTCGTCGCTCGGCTGGTGGTAGTGATGCGTATTGTAGTCTTGGCTATGCGCTTCGCCCGCCGCGACGCCGCCGTTCACGAGGTCGAGCCCCGGTGTGAAACTCATCGCCGGAACACCGACCTTGGCGAAGGAGAAATGGTCGGAGCGGTAGAAGCCGCCCGTCTCGGGGTGCGGGTCAGGCGAATAATAGCGGCCCTGCTTCTTCCCTTCCGCGATAAGGTCGTCGAGCAGGTCGAGCTTGGCCGTGCCGCGGATCGTGAAGTTCTTCTCGCGGCCCCAGACGTTCATCACGTCGACATTGAGCGCGGCAACGGTCTTGCCGAGCGGGTAGAGCGGGTGCGCGGCGTAATATTTCGAGCCGAGCAGGCCCTTCTCCTCGCCGGTGACCGCAAGGAAGACGATCGAGCGGTCCGGCCGCGGTCCCTGTGCGAAGGCGCGCGCTTGCTCGATCAACTCGGAAATGCCGGTGCCGTTGTCGATCGCTCCATTGTAGATGCGGTCGCCGGTCGCGTCCGGCTTGCCGATGCCGAGATGGTCCCAGTGGGCCGAATAGATGATCGTCTCATCGGGATATTTCTTGCCGGGCAGAATGCCGACGACATTGTGGGAGGTGACGACCGTCGGGTTCGCCGCATAGTGTGCGCTGAGCGTCGCCTTGAGCGGCACCGGCTGGAAGTCGCGCCGTCGGGCGGCGACCTTCTCCTGCTCGAGGTCCAGGCCCGAGCGCTGGAACAGCTGCACGGCGAGCGGGCGTTGGATCCAGCTTTCGAACTGCGTGTGTTCAGCGGCCGGGTTATCGCGGACGATGTCGAACTGGGCGTTCGTGTTGGAGTTCTGGACGACCTCCCAGCCGTAGGAGGCCGGCGCGGTCTCGTGGATCAGGATGACTCCCGCCGCACCCTGCCGCGCGGCCTCTTCATATTTGTACGTCCAGCGGCCGTAATAGGTCATGGCCTTGCCGCCGAAGACGCCCGCGACAGGCTCTCCCGGCTGCGCCTCGAAGTCGGGATCGTTGACCAGCTCGACCAGGACCTTTCCATGCATGTCCTGACCCTTGAAGTCGTTCCACTGCCGCTCAGGCGCGTTGACGCCGTAGCCGACGAAGACCAGCGGCGCATTGGCGATGTCGACCTGCTTTGCGCCATTAAGCGGCGCGACAACGGCAATGTTGGGGCCCTGGCTGAGGGGGACGACCGTTCCGTTCTCGTTGAGGCTGATTTGCGGCGTTCCGACAATCTCGGATTCGAGGAGCGGTACCTTCTGGAACCAGCTGCGCTTGCCGTTGACCACGTCTCCGCCCGGCTGGAGCCCGGCCGCGCGGAATTGGCCGGCGAGATAATCGATGACCTTGGGCTCGATGGCGCTCGCCGTGCCTCGCCCTTGGAATGCGTCGGACGAGATCGTCTTGTCGATCTCCGAGAGACGCTGGGGGCTGAAGCTGCCGGTCTGTGCGGCGGCGGCGATCGGAACGGCGGCCAGCGCGAGTGCGCTCGCGGACAGCCAGCGGAATCGGTTCATTTCGTCTCTCCCCATCGAATCGCGACGGTGCAACCGCCGGCCGTGGCGGTCAAAAGGCCGAAATGCCCGTTAGTTAGTGAGCGCTCGCTGGGGAAGCCCCCTCACCGGCAGAAGCCGTGGTGACGGGCGCATTGGTCCGGTATTTGTCGAACCAGGCGAGGATCGCGCTGGCCTTGGCGGCGGACTGGCTCGGCCGGTCGGTCAAGGTCTCGTGGCTCGCGCCGGGCACCTTTACCAGCGCCGTCGGTATGCCGCGGAGCTGCAACGCCTCGTAATATTGCTCGGCCTCCGAGTCCGGCGTGCGATAGTCCTCGCTACCGACCACCACCAAGGTCGGAGTCTTGACGTTCCCGACAAGGCTCAGCGGCGAGCGGTTCCAATAGCCCATTGGATCTTCCCACGGCTTCTTCGCGAACCAGTAGGGAGAAACGAGCGTCGCGATGTCGGCAGTAAGGCCCCAGCTCGCCCAGTCGATCACTGGTTTCTGCGTTGCCGCAGCCCGGAAGCGATTGGTCTTGCCGACGATCCAGGCCGTCAGGACGCCGCCGCCAGAACCGCCGGTCACGAAGAGATTGTTCGCATCGATGTGGCCGCTCGCAATGGCCGCATCGGCGACGCTCATCAGGTCGTCATAATCGTGGCCCGGATAGGCTTTTTCGATGCCGTTTGCGAATTCTTCGCCGTACGAAGTTGAACCGCGCGGGTTCGAATAGACGACGACATAGCCGTGAGCCGCATAGAGCTGGTCGTCGGTCGAGAATTGCGGGCCGTATGCGGAGTAGGGGCCGCCGTGGATCTCGAGGATCATCGGATATTTCTTCGCCGGGTCGAAATCCGGGGGAGTGACCATCCAGGCATCGATCGGCCGTTTGTCGAACTCGGAGCTGACGGGCAGCTTCTGAACTTGCGCCAGCACCTTGGAGTCGAGCAGGCTCGCGCTCAGATGAGTCAGGCGTCGCTCGCCATTGCCCGAGGCGACCGCGACCTGATTGGGGTGGAGCGGGTCGCCGGAGGTTAGCGCCACAACGCCGTTTCGCGACACGCTGAAATCACCTCCGGCGTAGGGCCGGTCGAGCTCACTGAATCCCATGTCGCTGGCGATCACGCGGACTGAACCGTCGAGTCCCACGCGCTCGACCTTGTTGACGCCCTGATCCTCCACCTGAACGTAAATCGAGCGACCGTCACCAGACCAGGCCGGGCTCGACACCGACCGATCAAGATTGGCGGTCAGCACGCGCTTTGCGGAGCCATCAAGATTCATGACGTTAAGGCGCCGGTCCTGGTAGCCGAGGTGCTTGTCGTCGAAGCCGACCCACGCGATCTGCCGCCCATCCGGCGAAACTGCCGGCGAATCATCAGGACCCTCGCGGTTGGTGAGCGCGACGGGCGCGCCGCCGTCGATACTGACGCGATAGACGTCGCTTTGGATGAGGGATGCTCGCTGCCAGTCCGGTGACAGATTGGCGCTGAACAGGATTGACCGGCCATCCGGACTCCATGAAAGGCGGTTGCCGGCATTGGTCGCTCCGAAGGTCAGCTGCGTCGGAGCGCCGCCATCGGCCGGGACCCAGAAGATCTGCCGATAGCCGGCCTTCAGGTAGCCGGCCGCGTCGAAACGGTAGGTGACCTTGTCGATCACCTGCAGCGGGTCGGCCCATTTCGCGCCCTCCGGCTTCTCCGGCGCCTTGCCGAGCTTCATCGGCTCGTCGGGCACCAGCATCGAATAAGCGATCCGCCGTCCGTCGGGCGACCAGGCGATTCCGCTCGGGCTGGTCGGAAGGCCGGTGATGCGTGCGCTTTCGCCGCTCCCCATCCAACGGACGAACAGCTGCGGGCTGGCGCCCTCGGCGGCGACATAGGCGAGGCGAGTGCCGTCGGGCGACCAGCGCGGCGAGAAATAGGAGCCGGGGCCGGCAAGCAAGGGGCGCTGCTGGCCGGTCGCGACGTCGATCAGCCAGATCGACCGGCGCACATTGTCGTTCATGATGTCGTTGGAGTCGCGGACATAGGCGATCGTTCGGCCATCGGGGCTGATCTCGGGGTCGCTCGCCCATTCGATGTTGAACAGGTCGGCGCCCGTTAGGTAATGGCTCGGGCCCGACGCGGGAGCGGCGCTTGCCGGAAGCGGCAGGCCGGCGGCAGCAAGCAGGATGGCGAGCTTCGAAAGCGTGGCGGTGCGCAAGGCTGGGTCCCCTCCGGAATCGGAAAGGCAGGAGGATTCAACTTTCGTGAACCCGCCGCAAGCCTGCGCGAGTGGCGATGATTCATTCAACTAATCGGTTGACAATTGATCCCGCGAGTACGATATTAAACCATATGGTTGAGAATCGACTCGATGCGACGTTCAAGGCCCTGGCCGATCCGACGCGGCGCGGAATGCTCGCCAGCCTCGCGCTTGGCGAAAAATCCATTGGCGAGCTGGCCGAGCCGTTCGCGATGAGCTTCGCGGGTGCTTCGAAACATGTGAAGGTGCTCGAGGACGCGGGGCTGATCGCCCGCCGAAAGCAAGGCCGAACCCACCTCATCAAGATCGAGGCGAAGCCGCTCGAGGAAGCCGAGCGGTGGCTTCGTCAATGGGAGAAATTCTGGACGGTCCGCCTCGACCGCCTCGAAGCGCTGATCGAACGCGACAAGAAGGAGACGAAGAATGGCTGAGGCCGCACTTGCCCCGATCCAGCGGATCGGCACCGACGCGATCAGGCTCGAGCGGCTGCTCGATGCGCCCCCGGAAACGGTGTGGCGTTACCTCACCGAGGCCGAGCTTCGCGAGCAATGGTTCATGGGCGGAACCGACGCGAGGCCCGACGGCGAATTCGAGCTGCTGGTCGACCATGACAAGCTGTCGACCGAAGCTGTGCCCTATCCGGAGGCCTTCGAGTGTTTCAAAGGGCGCGTCTTCAATGAGAAGGTGCTCCGCTTCGATCCCCCGCGGCTGCTCCAGACGACCTTCCAGGGCGACAAGGGCGGGATCGTCACCTACGAACTCATCCCCGAAGGCCCGAAGACCCGCCTCGTACTGACCCATAGCGACATCAAGAGTCCGAGCGGGTTCCAGGATTTCGGCGGCGGATGGACGTCGCACCTCGCGGTTCTCCAGGAAAAGCTGGCCGGCCGAGCCGTCCCCGACTTCTGGGCGCTTCACGCGCAGTCGCGCGAGGCTGTGCGGAAAGCGCTCGAAGGCTGATGCGATGTGCCCGCTGTGCCTCTCGGCCGCAGCACTGCTGACCCTCGGCGGTGGATCGGCTGCCAGCCTGGCGGCCATCTTCGCCGCATTGAAATTGAAAGGACATGACCATGACGACGATCACCGCGACCCATCCCACAGCGACGCGTGAGGAGTGGCTGAAGGCGCGGCTCGACCTCTTGAAGGCCGAGAAAGAGCTGACGCGGAGAGGCGATGAGCTCGCCAAGCGTCGGCAGGCGTTGCCGTGGGTCAGGATCGACAAGGATTATCGCTTTGACACGGACGAGGGACAGGCGAGCCTCAGGGACCTGTTCCGCGGCCGCTCGCAGCTCATCGTCTATCACCTGATGTTCGGGCCCGACTACACGGCGCCCTGCGCCTCCTGCTCGATGATCGCGGATGGCTTCAACGGCTTTTGGGAGCATCTCGCGCACCATGACGTGATGCTGTGGGCGATCTCGCGCGCGCCGCTCAAGAAGATCCAGGCGCATCGGCGCAAGACGGGCTGGACCTTCCCCTGGGCGTCCTCGTCCGGAAGCGACTTCAATTACGACTTCTTCGTCGGCTTCACCGACGCGCAGCAGGATGAGGGTTACGTCTATAATTTCCAGGAAAAGCCGCCGCTACCCGCCTCAATGCCATCGGAGCCGGGCAGCCACGCGGGCATGGCCGGGGTCGACTGGCGAACCTTCCTCAAGGAGATGCCGGGAATGAGCGCCTTCATGCGCGAAGAGGGGGAGGTCTATCACACTTACTCGACCTACGGCCGCGGCCTCGACATCCTGTGGGGCGCGTATCAGTGGCTCGACCGCGCGCCGCTCGGCCGCAACGAGCCTGGCGGCCCGTGGTGGAAGCGCCGCTACGAATATGGGGCGCTATAGCCGCTAGCGTTCGCCTTATTGCCTCCCCAAGTGATTTTATTGGCGGAGCTGTTCTCCATCTGTTTCATCCGTTCATCCGGATTTGACGAGTCACTTTAGGAAGCCGCG